>MTEV01005408.1_pt2 | contig 13461 bp, 5 predicted proteins | sample 1042711 | NCBI WGS metagenome assembly MTEV01 (sample SAMN06185812, study PRJNA358809) | soil metagenome | isolation source: soil bioaugmentation with soil previously exposed to atrazine | place: India | collected 2015-05-23 | reverse complement strand
GATCCTGGATACTGACCTCCGAAGGTTCCGTTACACATTCTCCAACCTAAGAAGTACGCAGTAATGTCTTCTTTTGTCGGTGTATAAGCTTCTCCCCAACCGCTATCATTGTTGTCTATAGAAATATACAATGTACCATTAGTAGCGTTCATTGCCATTTGGTCAGGTAGTGGAGTGTTTCCATCTCTGACTAGTAGTTTACCATCGTACTTTACAACTATCTCACTTGCGTATACTGGTAGAGAGTACGCAAAACCGTCAGCTCTTACACGTTTAAGTCCTGTGCTTGCACTAGAGAATGTCCATGTTTGTTTGTCATTAAGAGAAACATCCATCCATTTCTTCTCTTTAATCGCAGCACCGTTAGTATTCCAGTAGAACTTATCATTGTTTGTCCCGTCACCGTAGAATTTACCCCAAATAGTTAAGTCTGTTCCGCTAGTGAATAGTGGGTTTGTTACAGGACGAATACGGTTTCCTGCCCCTGCCCATTGCTCACTAGAAGCTAGTTTATATGGAGTCGCTACTTCCCCTTCTTCTACTTGTAACTCACGAACACGAATCCAACCGTAGGCGTTACCTGTGGAAGTTGGTAAATCCCTCTTCGTTGTACCTGAGATTAGTATGTGGGCAGTAGCATCATCTTTAATTGCAGTAAATGTAAATGTAACTGCGTAGTAGTAAACGCTTGCCCCTGAGTAAATTGGGTTCTCTTGTGGGAAGCTCTTTACATCAATAACAGGTAATTTTTGGTTTCCTGGGGTACTGTACATGATATGCGTAAAGTCCAGTTTGTCTCCTAACTCACTTGTCGCTACTTTCATAGATACAGTGTATTTAACTCCTGCTTTAACGGCAAATGTTACCCCTGTACTTCTCATTCCGATTGGTGTATTTATAGGAACCGTAGTTGCCTTTCCTGCGTCATCCTTTGTTTCGTATAGTAAACACTTACCACCAGCAGCGGCATTATCGTAAATATACAGTCTTCCGTCTGTATAGTTTGCAGAAGTCCACTTAACCCAACCTGTAGTATCCTTGAACGCTGTTCCCGTCATCAAGTTACTTCCGTTAGATACCCAACTATCTGCGTGGCGACCTTCAAACTCAGGGAGACCTAATGTAGCAATAGGTGGTTTAATATTTACTGGGTTTGCAAAGTTTACAGTCGCATGATTACCTGCTGTACTAATAGCAGCAATCGTTTCGTCCTTCATTTCGCCTACTTTTTGTTCTGTGTACTCTTTCTGACGATCCTGCACCTCGATTTCGAATAGAGCATATCGATTGTAGTAGTCATTCCATTTTGCATTCCAAACTGCTCTATCAGGAATGTTACTGATCGCTGTTGAAGTTGTGTCCCAAGGTCTAGGGCTAAATGTATTTAAGTATGCTACTAGCGCAGTATACGCATCTCCCATAGGCTTATAGTTTGTGCTTGATGCTAAGTTCAGCCCAATCTTACGTGCTGTTCTACGAATCGCATAAAGCTTACCTGCATTGTAAGAGTCTGCATCGATATTAGCTAGTGAAGGCATTGTATCTGTTGGGTTCAAATACTTACCAATAATATCTGCGATATACCCCCGAACTAAGCTACGCTCAAAACGAGTAAGCTTACCATCGTTACCTAAAGCATCTAGAGATAAGTTAATGTTGTTAATGTCATTATTATTTTTATCGATCTGATCTTGTGTATCTTTATGCGAAGGGCTGAAGTCCGTTAGAACGTTACCTCTTTCTAATTGAACCCCTGTAACGATACCACTACAAACTACACCAGTCTCTCCTGATTGACCGACATACACACTAATCTTTGTATCCTTAGCTATGAATGTGTGTTTAATACGCACCCATTTACCTGCTGTCTGTGTAGACGTACTTGTCCACTTTACAGTAGAATTACCTTCCTGAACTTTGATACTACCTGTAGGTGTTGTAATAAATACCCATGCAGATAATGTATATGTTTCGTCCTTTATAACTGCTACGTTATCTTGTGCGTAACCAAACTCACCGCTAACGGAAGCAGTAAACGAGAAACCTGTCGTGATGTCTGTTAAGTCTGAGATACTAACTAATTGCCTAGTACCTGCACCGCTACCCCAATCTCTCCAAGATGTAGAGCCGATAAACGAACCATTATTTACAATGTTTCTACCACCGATTTGCATACCTTCAGCAGCGAACTTCCATTCACCATTCGTATATATGTAAAATTTATTGTCATTTGTGTTGTACCACATTGCACCTTCTGTAGGATTCTTAGGTGGGTTTGTGTCTGCAACTGCGTCATTAACATTAAATACTGTCGTTTGACCTGTGACTTTCATTTTTGCCATTCAGTTTCACGTCCTTTATAAGTAAAGGGAACTTATCTCTAAGCTCCCTTTTAACTGTCTACCTCTATTATAATATAAAACAGCTCTAACTACTTCTCTGCGTTCGCTAGTAAATTTGCACTACCGTTTACATCTGTGCTGTCTAAGTTAATTGAGTCGCCTTTTATTGTAGGGTAGTTCTTTATTAAGTTACCGTTTGGTGCGTATAAAGCCCACGTAAACGTCCATCCTGCGGTAGATACTGTTAGACCTGACTGTAGGATTTGTGCTGTTAGAGTGATCGTTCCTTGACCATTCTTAAACACGTTCGTACCGATGATGTTCATTACCATTGGGTCTTGGAAATCTCGTGTAACAATAACACCACTGTATTTAGTCCCAGTACCTGGTGCAGTAGCTACACATTTAAACCCTTGTACACCGTTGATTGCCCAGTTACGGATCACAATTGAAGCGGCAGTAGAAGGTACATTCGCAGTCGTTGTTGTAGGGATTGCTTCCGCTGTATTGTCAAATTTAGAGACAACCAGGTTCCCTGCACTTGTTGTAATGTCCCCTGCATAGAATAAGTTAGCCGCAGCAGTACCAATGTACACTCTAGCTTTTGTAACGTTTGCAGCGAACGCAGGAATTGTTACCTTTAGGTCTTGACCTGCTGTAACTGCTAATGAAGCTTGTGTAGAACCGATAGTCTCTCCTGCCAGTCCACACCACGTATATTTTACATAATACGTTGCAGCAGTTAACTGTGTATTCGCATTTGCCGCTAGAGCTAGTGTAGGAGCAGTAGTTGGGTTTGCTACGTTCTGAATTAATCTCCAACCGTTACCACCATCAGCATTACCTCCTGAAGAAGTTGTAGCGCTTGGGTCTTGGATGTACCATTGGAATGCTGTAGGAGTTACAGTACCTGCACCTTTGTACATATCCGCCTGTAACGTAACATTACCATTACTATTCTTAATTGAGTCTCCGCCTGGTGCCCATACGTTTAAGTAGTATGAGTCAACACCGTTAGAACCATCTGCTACGACTACAATCTGCTGTTCGTCCACATTCTTTGCAGCGTCCGCAGGAAGTGTAGCATTAGCTAAGTATAAACGAACACGGATTGCTTTAACCGAGCTAGAAGAAGGTGTGTACGTTTTAGCTGCTGTTTCATTTGCAGAAGATGTGTACTTATCTGCATATGTTGTACCATCTGTTGTTTCTGCGATGATTAACTTACCACCGTAGAACGCAGGAGCAGCGCTACCCGTTTGGGACATCAGGTTAATAGAAACACTTGCAGGTGTTAGTGTCCCCGATGTATTCTTTTGGATTGCTACTGTACTCGGTACCAACCAGTATGCAGTTGGTGAAGCTCCGCCTTTAACCTTACTAAAGGACTGAATCTTTGTTAATGTGAAAGCTGTACCTGTTAGAGATTTACCTGTAATTGTAAAGGTAATCTTTGCAGTGTCCGCAGTCATGTTGCTTGCTTGAGCTACACTTGCGAATATACCGCTTGCAGAAATAGTCCCTGCTGTAATCCCTGAAGCACTTGCAGTCACCTTATACTTACCGTTTGTAGTGCCTGTACCGTCATAAGTAAGTTCCGTTGCCCCATCGAATACATGAATTTCTGTACCCGACCCTGTGTAGATACCGTTACCTCCGCCTGAATCTGTCGGAATAGCTTGAGAGTCATTCGATAACAAGGCTACAATAGCGTTAGAACCACCTGAACCGTTTATGATCTTCGTTACATCGTAGTTTGCTTTTAACGTAACATCCATGTTTAGGTCTGCATCTGTGTATGTAACTACGCATGTGAAGATTTGCGATGAGATGTTTGTTAAGTTCGATTTAATTGTCAGTACCTTAGCAGTTGTGCTTGGCGTTCCTACAGGTAGTGAGTAGTTTAGTCCACTAGGTGTACTCCCGCTTGCTGTCTCTGCTAAAGGTAGTGTTGTCTGTGTACCTTCGTACCAAAAAATAGATTTAACAGCAGGAGATGGTAGCATATTACTTCCGTCTCCCCCTGCAATGTACAACTCAGGCGTGATAACCAAGTTTGTACTTGTAAAATCAGGTACATAATTTAATCCGTTTGGATCGTAGATTTGTGTTTTGTAATTCGGGTTTAAATACAGAATGTACTGCTTTGCATCATTCAAGTCCGAAATAGTTATCTGTCCAGTAATTCTTGCCATTCCTTATCGTCCTCTCTTCTCCTGTAAGCTGTAGCTGTTAAGGCAACTCTACGTCACATTCAAATGTCGCTATCTTTGGAATGTCTGCTTCTGTTATTCTAAATGAGCTGCCCACCCCTATATGAGCTGTATTCCACTCTAAGTCTCCGTCTGCATCATCCGATATACGACTCCAATAGAAATTACCTTTTGGGATGGTAGCTGTAACTTCCTCATCCCCTTTATAAACCTTAGCGTAGACGACACTATCTATATCGCTGTTTCTGAAAATAAGACCATTTGTGCTCCCGATCATAACTCGGTGTGGCACCTTCTGTAATGCTTCCTCTGCATTCTTCTGTGCCTGTTCCGCAGTGTCCTTAATGACTTGTTGTTCTTCTTTCGTTGCCATTTCAGAACGTACGTCTTCTATTTGTTTAGACATCTGTTCTGAGGAGACTTTTTGTGTAATAGAGTCTGCAAGTTGTGTAATAGAAGAACCGATTTTTCTCATTTCGGTGTCTCTGTACTTCATTGCGTTCTCTTGAGCTTCTTTAATCCTCGCATCCAGGATTGCTGCTAAAGCTTGTTCAAACGATGTCTGCAATGCAGCTATGGACTGGTTATACCCGTCATATGCTTGATTAATGGCTGCCCGCTCGTCAGGTGTAACTACCCCATCTAACATAGCGATCTCAATAGAGTTGATTAACGCAGCATGTCGATTGTCCAGGTTCTCCTTCGCTACAGCAAGTAAATCTTTATGTGTTGCAGGTAAGAACGGATCAGAAATAATTTGACTGTACTTTTCATCTACAGCAGCTTTTTCTCTACCGATAGCGTTCTTGTAGTCTGTAACCTTTTTCTTCTCCTCTTCTGTAACGGTACCATCCTGGAATGCGGTCGTCATGTAGTCCTGGGCTTCTTTTAACATTGAAGTCATTTTGTTTAATGTAGCCCTAACTGCGTCCAATACTTTCTGTTGGTCTTGTCTAATACCGTCCAAGTCGATTTCAATTTCGACTTTATCTATCTTAGATTCTATTCTACCATTAATTAATGTTATGGTAGTGGTTACGCCCTCGATTTTTTCTTCTAGTTCTTTAATGATTTCAAGGTCTCCTGCACCGCCACCGCCTGAGCCTATCTTCTTACCATCGATAAGAACACCGTCCGCTGTGATGCTCAAGGTATGGTCAAGAGACTTAATGGTTACGTCCCCGTTTTCAGCGATCTCGAACTTTGAATACTTAGAAGATTTTTCTTCAGGATTCGTTGTATCATGCTTCTGAACGATAGAAAATGAACCATCAGGTTTCATCTCCTGGTATGTAATCCCCTTACCATTTGTATGCCTGCTACCTATACGAAGTGTCCCATCTGATTTAAGGAAGAATGTAACTCGGTGCTTGTCATACACCCCTTGATGTACGAATAGTACTGTAGGTGATTTAGCCGATACAGGTTCAATTAATTCTCCATTAGAATAACGTGAGCTTGGCAAGTCCGCATAGTCGAATGCCTGGTCTTGTACATATTCGTTATCAGGGTCTGTATCCGTAATGTACATAAAGGATTTACCCGAGAACGTTACTTCCTGGTTTCCTCGACCATCTATATTCTTAAATGTCATAGATGGATACAGTGTAAATAACTGCCATAATTCCTGTTGGACAGCTTCGTCCGATTCATCGGCACCTGTCATATTCGTTCGAGTTAGTAGCGATTGGTTATCTACGTCTCCGTAAATATTAAGAACGATTGGGTTATCCTTATCCCCTTCCAGGAATCCGATCAGCACTAATGTACCGATAGTGACAAGTGTATTAGTACCGTACACGTTTCCATCAGGTGTCTTACCACCAAATGTTATAGGTAATCTTGCAGAGTATCTACCATTATCGTTCGGGTTTTTCATTGTAGAGTTTTTATGTACTGTTGTAATAACCTCAACCGTATTGTATCTGTAGTTAACTTTTACAACCCTAGCAAGGGAGAGCTTTACTACGTTCTCTCCCTCTTTATACATACGTTTAATTTCTGAACCTAACGCAGACTGAAACCGAATTGGTGACAGGGGTGTGTATTCATCGTTGTACATTTCGCTACCACCTTTCTATACCATTATACCATCATGTTTCCGACACCTTCTACGTAGCGTCTAACGTGCCCGTTAAATACCTTCTGCCAGTATGAAGTGCTTAAGTCCTCCTCATGGATACCTGGTGTACTTTGAGAACCGATAAACTTACCGTTACCTGAATAGATTCCAACGTGCCCGTCCTGTTTATAGGTATCGAAATAGATAATATCGCCTTCCCTAATCTGACTCATTGCTACACTCTTATTAGAACCACGAGCACTAATCTGTTGTAGTCGAGGATCGGTTTTAATTGTATCCGTGGTCATACCCGTTGCCCCACCTTTAAGCTGAACACCGTGTACGTTATAGCACCACCATACGAATGAAGAACAGTCAATACGAATTGGGGATGACATAAACGGGTTGTTACCTGAACGACCTCCACCGAATACGTAGATAGACGGTTTGCTTGTCATTTCTCGTGCAGTAGCTAGAGCCTTCATTGCCACGTTTCCTCCCGCTCCTCCGCCCCACATTCCTGAGCCTGTTCCTGTTCCGCCACCCATACCTCCGCTTGGGTTAGCATTCTTAGCATTTTCTAATAGCTTCTCTAGTGATTCCTCACCTAAGTATCCGCCTTTAAACTCTTCTGATTTACCCCATAGGTTACTGAATCGTTTAGCCCCTTCGTTTGGTAGACCTCGTGTTACACCTAATACAGTTGTGTAACCTCCCGTGAAACTAAACTCGTGCTGTACGGACTCAAGGTAGAACTCCCATGTTGTCTCTTGTTCAAAGTCATCGTATAGAAGTCTAACACCTAATCGGTATGCAGGGTTACCCAGGATACGAATGTCTCCGCTATAGAAGTTAGCGTTCTCACAGTACCAGTTGTACAACTTTTGTGTGTATTTTCCTAACTTCTCACTGTCAACACTTTTCTCCTTAGTTGATTCTCCGCCTGCTCCTGATCCTGCCGATGTAACCAGTTGAGCATATACTTCCCTGCCGAACTTTCCATCTTTTAATGAGTCTATGATTCCGTTAACCATACTAGCAGGCATCGTAGAGAACTTTCCTACGATCTGTGCGTATACTTCATTTGGTTTACGTCTCAATGTCTCAGGGTCTTGTAGATTGTTCTCTGTGATGAAAGTTAATACATCCTCATAGCTAGGTTGCTGTGGTGCTTGCGGTTCTTTTGGTTCAGTAGGCTTCTCTTCTTGCACCGTAGGTACAGGTTGTGTAGCAGGTGTAGGTGTTGGCATACCGCCCGTTCCATTACCCGCAGGTGGTGTTCCTGTCCCTGTTCCTGGTGTTGTTCCAGTTCCCGCTCCTGGTGTTGCAGCATTTGTCCCACCTTGCCCGATCGTACCACTATTAGATAGCAAGTAGCGGTTTTGTGCATCCAGTCGTTTGTAGCCATACTTCTTGATTAGCTCGGGGTGGTATTTAGGGAATACCCCTAAGTCTACGCTGTTGTAGTCTAGTAAGTTTGGTGCCCCTACAACGAAAATTGAGAACATTTCGTTATCGTTCTTACCGAATGATTCCTGGACTACTACGTCACTTGTGAATCGATATGTAGGTAATGCGAACCATTTATCAGGATCAAAAGGTGTAGGTCTCATTAAGGCAGCGCATTTACCGTCCTTTTGAAACTCAAAGAATAGCTCGTTAAACGGTTTAGCTACTACGTCATCCAAGAACTGTCGTAAGCTACCCTGGTAGTTAATAAATGGAGTAACGTCTGCTAGAGCTTCGTCTTCCTTCCAACTTGAGAAACTATGTACGAAGTAATCTTTTAGCCCTTTACCGTTGAAATCGTATTGAGCGTATTTGTATACGAACCGTTCCATTAGCTCGTTACCGATACCTGCGGCAGTATTTTGAGAAAACTTCAAACCTTTCTGAGGGTCATCAGGCAACCAACCAGTACTAGCAATAACTGTTGATACCTCTTGAATAACTCCGACATCAAAGTTGATTAATGCTTTGGTCATTGCTTGCCCTGTTACACGATACAACAGAGACCCATTAGCGTACTCTCCTTCTTTCTTGATGTCAGAAACTAGACCGACCATGATATACGGATTATCAGGAGCACCCTTTGTAACGTCAGGGAACACTCTAATACGTACCAGGTCATTAGCATTAATAATCTTGTCCCACTTCTCCTTAGCTGAAATAACAAACGAGAATGCAGGGCTATCATCTGACATTGAGTTCTTTACACTAAACGAAAGTAGGGCTTCTTCGAATGACTTTTGGGATATTTGTTTTTGGGTATCGTACTTTAATAAGTACGGTGTATTTTGTGTTATGAGCTCTATTTCGAATGTCGGATACCTTTTAACAATGGTAGTCATTTAAACATCCCCTTCAATTTAATAAAGAAACGGAAGGGCTGTTACACCCTTCTCATCTCCTGCGAATAGAAGTCTAGAGAGCTGTAAATCATGTTGTTTACTTGCTTTCCTAAATCCTTCATATCCTTGTTACTCTTAAGCTTGTCTGCTACCTTCTCGTCACCTTTAACGTTTACAGTTACAGTAGAGTCTACCTTTAACGTACCAGTACCGTTAGGAGCGTTTTTCATGATGCTTGCAATGTTAGAAGCCCAGTCAGAGTTAGTAGCGTACCCTGCTTGGTGCATCTTGTCTAATGTTGTATTCCCTTTTGCATAATAGTGTTCGGCTATCCACTTAGCTCCGCCCATAATCCCTGCTTCTGCTGAGTTACCGAAACCATATGCACTCTCCATTGGACTGTTATCGAATGCCCCGATACCAAAGAAGTTGTTCTTCTGCTTGGCAATGTTAGACGTTCCCCATCCAGTTTCTTCCGCTGCGTGAGCGATTAGATAACGTGGATCAAGACCATATTCCTGCCCTGCTTTTAGGAAGGTAGCCCCCATTCCTCGCATCATGGAACCTTCTTTAGTTTTCGAGTTAATCCAAGCATCTAAGTCAGCAGCAGTAAGTGTACCGTCTGTTGTAGCTAAGTCACTCTGCTGTAGGTTTCCTGGGTTAGCCCACTTCTGACCTGCGCCAAGAACTTTCAGCTTACCTCCTGCTGTGATACCCATTCCACCGCCTGCTCCTACTCCGCCTGCACCGCCCATTCCGTTGTTATTACCCATGATACCGTTTTGGGCACGAGCTTGAGCAAGTAACTGGTCTGCACGTTGAAGAACTTTTTCATACAAGCTGATATTCTCTCTTTCGAATGAAAGGTTATCAGTCTTCTTAAGCTCAGTACGTTGACGAGTGTTTGTGTTCTCCTTGTCTACTTGTTCCTTCGTAGAGTTAACACCATCCCCTGTGATACCTTTACTCATTTGGTCTTGCAAGTCCCCTGGTGTAAGAACTCTGTCGGTCAGTCCTGGGTCTAGGTTGTTACTCATCATGCTTGTTGCTACAGTCCCTGTTGTTAGGCTAGTTGCAGTGTAACCTGCTACAGTACCTCCTTTGTTCCCGTAGCCTGTGATACTAGAAGAGTTAGTAGGCTTGTTTTCGGCTTTTTCTTTTTCTTTCTTAGCCTTAGCTTCAGCTTCCTTCTTCTCTTTCTCAGGATCGGAGTCGAACATACCTCCGATTTTCCCTCCTCCCCAAGCACCTGCGATACCACCAATAATACCTCCGATTACAGTACCTATACCTGGGAATACCGAACCTACTGCGGCACCTGCGGCTATACCTCCTCCGATACCACCTACAGATGACCCGATAGCTTCTCCTTTCTTTCCTTCAGGAGCACTAAAAATGTCTGCTACACTAGTTAGAATAGCAAGAGGTAGGGCAACCTTACCTGCCACTTTACCTGCTCCTTTAAGGAAGCCTTTACCTGTTGAACCCGCTGTCGAACCTGCTGCTACTGCGCCTTCGGTAGCTCCTGAACCTCCACCGAACATTTTTCTCCACCAACTCTGTTTAGGAGCGGCTTCAGTTGCTTGGGCACCTCGACTCCAAGTTACAGTGTTACCTGAACCTCCACGGTCTCGTCTACCTCCGCTTCCTCCACCTACAACAGTGGTTCCTCCACTTCCACCGCCACCGCCTGGTCTTCCTCCTCCGCCTTTCCCTCCACCTTTACCGAAGGATTGACCTAGACCTCTCTTCATTAAAGTAGAAGCTCCGAAGGAAATTGCAGCACCTGCTGCGGCTACACCAAGGGCAGCGATTGCAGCAGCGGCACCATAAACGATAGGTGGCATTCCGCCAAGGGAAGCGTTAACTTCACGTAGCCCTTCTCCCAGGTCATAAATACCTGCGGCTTGCTTTTGTGTTACAGCGTCACTTTGGTTGTCTGTAGCTGCGCTAGAGTCCTTATAACTCTTCTCTTTCTCCTTAGAGATTTTTTCACCTACAGTAGAATTGTTTTTCATTACCTCATCTAAAGTCTTCTGATTAAGCTCACCTTTACGGTGCAAGTCCATGATACCTTTAGCTTGTTGTGCAGATACATCTACACCTAGAAGCTCTTTAGCCGATCTAGCGAATACTCCGTTTTCTGCGTCTTCGTTACCCGCACCATATGACTTAGCCATATTAATTAACGGGTCTAAGTTACTAACGTCAGATAAACCTTTCTCCATTTGCTCTTGTAGCTTGAACATTCCGTCTAACCCTTGGTACTTAGTACCTTGACCGAATACTAGACGAGCTTTAGGGTTATCGAATCCTTGACGGATACCTTGGTCAAGGCTTTGCATTAGCTGTCCGCCTTTTTCGCCTGCTAACGATTTGTTACCGCTACCTGATAAAACAGTTTGTAAAGCTAATGTGTTCATAACATCTTGGTTCGAGATAGAACGGTTAGATGACATACCATCAAGGATGCCTTCTAATGCTTTCAACTGATCCTTTTCACGACCTTCCATACCACTACGTTTAATAGCGCCAAGGAAAGCATTTTGGAACTCTTTTGTTTGCTTACCATTCATACCGCCCGAACCGTATGCAGTATTAAAGAATGATTTCGTATCCTCTACTCCAACCCCACTTGCTCGGCTGAATACAGCTTGGTTTTGCATAGCTGTGTTTAGGTCGCTCATGCTTGTGTACCCTTTTTTAGATAAGTAGCTATCCTGGAAGGCAATCATTTCTTGACCTGACATCCCTAGCTTATTTGCAAGACCTGCGTTTAGAGCACCGTTACGAATCTGTTCACGCCACTGGGAACCGTCCATACCAATACGTTGTCCGATAGAGATTTCATCGTCCCTCATGCCTTTGTTAATAGATGCCCCTTGGTGATAAAGGCTACCTACAGTACCCGCTACAGCACCTGTTAAAGCTAAACCAATAGCAGGAGCACGTTCGTACAACATCTTACCGAAGTCACCGCCAGGTTTAACAGTTACGTCCTGGATGCTTGCATTACGTTGTTCCATGTTTGCAGTTGTACGCTCAATGGCTTTGTTTAGCTCCATACGAGCGTGCCATTCTTTATCCATCGCTTCGATAGTCTGCTGCAATGCAATCTTCTTATCGATTTCACGTTGCGTAGCTTGTGGGTTACGTTCAATGTCCTTGATCTGCTTAGAGATACGAGAACGTTCCATACCCATCTCTGTTAATCGATTTAAGTTATCAGCTTTCTCTTGCTTCATTTCGATGTTTACAATTTGTTGGTCTTTACGGAAGTTAGAAGCCTGTTGGAATGACATGTACTTAGATGCACTTGCTCTACGTGCCAAGCTCTCTGTACGTCTGTCTAGCTTATTAATTTCACGCATCTTACCTACAACATCGTCAAGCTTACTTGATACTCCGTCCGCTTCGTTAGCCATAGACTGTACGATGTTCTTCGCCTTTTCGAAATCATCCGTAGGCAAGTTAAACACATCGTTAGAATTGAATACATGCTTAAAGTTTTTAGAGTAATTCTGTTGGAAACTAGCCATTTCACGGAAAGCTAACTTTGTATCATTGTAAGAGCTCTTCAGCATTTGTTGTTGCTGTATTACACTCTGAACGAAGTCCTCTAAGTCCCTTTGCTTTTGCTTAAGTTTCGCTTTAGCTTCTTTACCGTCATCTTCCAGGTTCTTACCGACTTCAGGAAGCTTGTTTGACATACTCTGTAACTTCTCAATCGATTTAGGTAGGTCTCTATAAAGTTGCGCCAGTTCTTTCATGGAGCGCATGTTCTTATCCATGTCTTTCTGACTTGTAGTATAGTAGTTGTCTACCCCTTTGTTACGGAGACCTTCAATTTCGTCCATTAACTTACGAATCTTACCCAAGTTCTGAACCGCTTTACTTATCTCCGCATCGACACTAATTATGTAATCTTCCTTATTTGCCATACTACTTCACCACCCTTTTTTCTTATAAGTAAAGGTAGGGGCATTGTCTGCACCCCTACCCCTCTACAATTCCGTATACTCGTCATCTTCGTCCTGTTGGTTAAACAGTGCAATAGACTTGTCCATCGCTGCTTTATCTAGGCTATTAACCTCTTCTGTTTCCCCTGCCAGGTATGCGTCATCGACAAGATGTTTACCACCTGCTCTAGCAATACGTTGTGCTTTCTCATATGCATTTGCAATCTGCTGATCGATATAGTCACTAACTTCCATCTCTCTAGCTGTTTTCCCTCCTGCTTCAAGGTGAGCATTGTAGTCATCCAGGCTATCAAATTTAGAAGCAAGATTTTTAAGGTCTTCAGCTTTGGTAGCGTCCGCAATCTGTTGAGCAATCTTGTCCGCATCGTGACCAGGTTTAAGGACATCCCAATCGCCTGCTTCTTTGTTCCAAACTTCCTCATCGAAGTCTGAATCGTAATGTTCGGAGTCGATAGCTAAACCTTTTCTTGCTAGTTCCATCAGTCTATGGTCTTCCATCATGGAGTACCCAAT
>MTEV01011575.1_pt1 | contig 13670 bp, 9 predicted proteins | sample 1042711 | NCBI WGS metagenome assembly MTEV01 (sample SAMN06185812, study PRJNA358809) | soil metagenome | isolation source: soil bioaugmentation with soil previously exposed to atrazine | place: India | collected 2015-05-23 | reverse complement strand
TGTAGATCTCCTGAGGCATCCCTACACTGCGATGGCTGGGGTAGACCGGCATCTTGAAGGTTTCGGGATAGCGCTTGAACATTGCCAGCTGGCCTTCGGCCAGCTTGTCCCGGTATTGCTCTGCGTTCTGCGCGGTGATGACAAAAAGCGGCTTCTCCCCTGCATAGGGGTCGCCCAGAAAGCCCTGGGCATCGACCGGCGCAGCATCCTTGGACAAACCACCGGTCCACTCGGGGATGCTACCATCGGCATTACCCGCCTTCTCGGCGCCTACAGGTGTGAGAGTTGTACCAAGCTTGGCCAGCTCCTGCGGGGAGGCGGCGGCCAACACGCAAGAGCCGAGCAAGGACAGAGTGAGAGCACTGAACAGCTGTACTGTTGTTTTCATGGAAACGGTTCTCTCGAAGCAGAATTAGAAGCTCACGCCGACACTGAATGCCAGGAAGTCGCGATCGATCTGGTTGTTGTATTCGCCACCGAAGAAGTCGGTGTAGGAGAGGCTCGCCGTGTAGACGCTGCGATAGTCGGCATCGAGCCCAATGCTGATGGCCTTGGCCCCTTCGTTGAACGTTGGCCCATAACCGTCGACGTCATGCGACCAGGCGACGTTGGGCTTGAAGTTGATGCCAGCGATCACATTGCTGTACTCGAGGATGCCACGTGCGCGGTAACCCCAGGACGTACTGGTATAAAAACCCTCGTCATGGCTCGGACTGTAAGCCCCCACCTCGGTGATTCGGCCATAGCGCAGCTCGCTGCGACGCTCCAGCCCACCGATCTGCGTCGCCCCCAGTTCACCCACTAGGATCAGCCGGTCGGCCCCCATCACTCGCTCGAAGAAATGCGTCAGAGTCGTCTGTACCTGAATCACCTCCTTACGCTTGTAGGCGCTCAGATCCTCGCTGGCCGCGGCAAGAGCCCCGGCGATGCCACCGGACAAAGCGCCATCGATTACATGCAGCACTGGGCTATTGGTGGCATCAATGGCGTTAAAGGCCAACGGCATATTGGGTCGATAACTGAGTTCACCCGACCAGGCCGTACCATTGGCCAGGGTGGTGGCGAAGCTCACGCCGTAAAGGCGGATATCCTCGGGGTACTCGAAGAAATACTGGCTGTTACCCAGCAACGAGGACGGCCCCAGCGGCCCAGCCAACCCTCCCAGGGGCAGCCCCGCAGCCAGGCCGATACTTGCCGCGTCGGGCGTGGTGAAACCCAAATAAGGTAGGCGGCTGTGGTAGTTCATGGCATACACGCCGTACTCGGTATGATCGCCCAGCCAGCGCAGAGCCAGGCCCCATTGCCCACCATCGCGCGCGTCGCGATCACCGCCTCGCGGCACGATCAACCCCTCTGGCTCGATGGTGACGCCCATCAAATCGGCAAAGGGCGTCAGTCCGGCAACGCCTGCTGGGGTACCGACGGTGAAGTTGCCGTCGCAGCCATCGGCAATGGTGTCAGCACCGAAGAAGGTTCCGCAGTTGTCGACCACCGTCTGCTCCCAGTCCAACTGGTAGAAGGCCTCGGCAGAAAGTTGATCGGTGATGCCCTGGGAAACGAACAGCATGTTGACCGGGATCAGCCCTTCCTTGATCTCCGCACCTGGCCGACGGAAAGCAGCGACGTCGATAGGGTTGATGGCGTTGATGCCGTTGCCGATAAAGGTGCTTTCGCCCCAACTGACGACCTGTTTGCCCAGTCGAACGCTGCCAGGAAGGTCATCGATGCTGTAGTTGTGGTAGACAAAGGCATCGAGTAACTCTAGGCCCGAGGATTGCGCCCCCTCTTTGCGATTGTGATCGTCGATATCCTTGTGCGGACGGCTCTCGTCCTTCAGCTCGAAGTCGTACCAGTACTTGCCACGCAAGAACACGCCGGTATCGCCGTACTTCAGCTCAAGGTCATGGAGGCCCTTGAAAATCTTCGAGAAGGTCTCGCCCTTCTTGAAGTTCAGCCGGCCATCGTCATTGGCCGTGGCGGCGGTCTTTCCGCCATTGGTTGCACCTACCAGATCCGGATCGGCGCTGCGCATGGACCAGCTTGCGCCTAGCGACAACGAAGAATCCAACTGACCTTCGATTTCTCCGAGATTGAAATTGACCGCCTGTACGCCGGGCGCTGATAGCCCCAGAGCAATAGCAACGGCGAGAGGGTTAGGCAGGATGCACCCGGGCCATTTTGTTTTTGTCATACGGCTCTCCGTGAATCATATCGATGTATGTAAAGCAGCGCGTAGTGCCTGGATAAATCGATCCACGCACTCGACTGACCTAACTGCCTGCCAGCCATGAACGACCGGCTACGCGGCTGATGAGCGACCCGAACCGTATCCGCGGCACGACCACAAAAGCGTGTTTGAGCAAATCCAGTCGCCCAAAGGTTGCACGGCTGCCAGTGTTGCAGCAGATACACCAGGAATTCTGGATATTGCGCGCCATCGACTTATCATTTCACGCCAAGCTCGGCGCCTCCCCTTTCGTCCCATAAAAAGCGTCCGTCGGACGGCTAAGGCGAACGGAAACGATGCCCGAGCAGCGCCTGCTCATCGCAAACGCGAGAACGGGGGGACAACAGGGAAAAATCGAAGAACAGCTGTCAGCCAGTCGGATGGGCAATAACTGAAAGGACGCGGCATACCCTGACCAGACTGTGCGCCCTGATCGCCACGCGCACAGTCCTTCATAGGGGAACCAGGGCCGGCCCTCTCAGCGGGGTCAGACGTCGGTGGTGTAACGCGCCGCGCCGGGGCTGATGTATTTCGCCGGCTCCAGGCCACGCTCGCGGATAAGATGGTCGATCATGGTGATGATCTCGCTGGCATCCAGAATCCCGAGGTAATTGCCCTCCGGATCGAAGTTGATATTGGCGCCAGTGACGACCATAAGCAGCTCGGTCGGCTCGGTGTTGTCGGCCGGAGTCACAAACTGGTGAATGGAGCCGCCCGGCTCGTACAGATAGCTGCCGGCGGTCTGCGGCTGATCGGGATACTCGACATAGTTCCAGCGCCCCGACAGGGTCCAGAGGTGCACGGTGCCGGTATGGAAATGCCTGGGCAGCACGATTCCGGGCTGGAAGATCACCCGCATCACCCAGACTCCGCTGTGCGGGTCGATGAACAACGGCTGCGAGTCGATTCCCGGCACGCCGGGCATCGCATCCTTGTAGACCGGCAGGTCGTTCATGTTCAGCGTAAGCAGTTCTTTATGGTCGTAAACCACGTTGGGGATGGGCATCGCAACTCTCCTCATGGGGCTTCAGGTTCGGTTGGCCCCATACTGCCGAGCAGACACCGTCAAAACTTGACATTAAACGCCAGAAACTTGCCATCGCCTCGCCCGGATCTTTACCGTCTAGAGTGCCAACATGAAAACCAACCCATGCCCGCCGCTGAATAGGCTCGGACAGATGCTCCAAAGCCATGCATAACCCGACGCTCAAACCCAGCAAACTGCGTCCGCCCCATCTGCCGCCCACGGCCATCGTGCGACCACGGCTGCTGCGGCAACTGCACGATGCAGCCGCGCGTGGCTGCTTGCTGTCCCTGCTGAGCACGCCGCTCGGTTATGGCAAGAGCACCCTGCTCGCCCAGTACACCACCGAGCTCTCCACACCCTGGGCCTGGTTGCGCTGCGATAGCGGCGACAACAACCCAGGCAGCCTGCTCATGCACCTGCACCAGGCTGTCGGTGTCCCAAAGGAGCTGTACCCGGCCAGGCCCATCAACGAGGCGCAGCTATGGGCGGACATCATCGAACACCTGGAGAAGCAGAGTGCGCGCTTTACCCTGATCCTCGATGACTTAGAGCAGCTGCGGGCACGCGCGGCCTACCGCTACCTGGACGAGTTGCTGCGCCACCCGCCCGCCGGCCTGCACATCGTCGCCGCCTGCGAAGGCACCCCCTTGCTGGCACTCAGTCATCTACAGCGCGACAGCCGCCTGCAACTCCTGGAGACACACCAGTTCGCCCTGGGCAGCGAGGAAGTTCATGCGCTCGCCACGGCCCGCGGACTGGTGCTCGACAGCGATGCGGCCTACCTGCTGCGCGCCACCAGCGAGGGCTGGATCAGCGGCGTACTGCTCGGTTTCGCCGCTCAGAGGGAGCAACCTCCGACAGCGGCGAGCCAAGTGCAGGCACAACGCTTCAATGCACTGCTGGCCCAGTTCTTCGAAGAAGAGGTATTGCGCCCCTTGCCTGTACCCGTGCGGCGGTTCCTCGAACGCCTGGCAGTTGTCAACGCCTGCGATAGCGACCTCGCCGCCTGCCTCGGCGACCGCTCCGATGCCACCGCACTGCTCCGCCAACTGCAGCGCCAGCAGCTGTTCCTCCAGCAGCGCGATAACGAGCGCCTGCCCTACCGCCTGCACCCGCTGCTGCGCGAGACCCTCTATCGACACCTGCAGCACCGCGACCCCGAGGGCCTGAACCGGCTGCATCAACAGGCGGCCCAGTGGCTGCTGCAGCACCAGTGCTACGCCGAGGCCATCTATCAACTTGGCCGGGCCCGCGATTTCAATAGCCTGCTGGCTGCCATTGATCGGCACAGCTTCGACCTGCTGCGCGAAGGCAAGATCGACGCACTAGTCGACTTACTCGCCGATGTGCCCGGCCAGGGCACCGAGGACCACTTCACCCTGGCGATCACCGAAGCCAGCACGGTGATAGTGACCAACGACATCCAGCGCGCCGCTACCTGCCTGCGCCGCCTGCAGCGCCTGCTGCGGCACCAGGCGCAGCCGGAACGGCGAACCGCGCGGGCGCACCAGACCCTGGCCTTCCTGCGCAGCCGCCTGGCCTTTCTCGGTGGCAACTTCGGCCATGGCATAGCGCTGGTCGACCAGGCCTTACAGCGCCATCCACAGGCCAATGCGGCCACCGCCGTGCTGCTGTTCAACCGCGCCTGCAGCCTGTTCGCCCTCGGCCAACTGCGGCAGGCCCGCCGCGACACCACACAGGCACTCGACGAGCTCGAAGCCCTGGGCTTCAGTGGCTACATCAACCTGCTGCACCTGCAACTCGGTCTGATCGAGCTGGCACAAGGGCAGACCGAGCAGGCCGAAAAGCGCTTCGCCATCCTCGTCCGCCAGCTCGCCAGCAGCGCACCGCACGGCTTCTACGATCTCTTCCAGCACCTCGGCCAGGGCATAATGCTGCTGCAGCAGAATCGGCTGCCCCAGGCCCACGCACGGCTTGCCCAGGCCGAAGCCATTGCCCTCGAAGCGCCTCATTGCGCCGCACTGCCCTGGGTCCTGCATTTCCAGGCCCTGTGCTCATCTGCCCAAGGTCAGGCACACCAGGCGCGGCTGCGCTGGGGCGAAGCCCGGCGCCTGGCCGGACAGTTCCAGCTGTTCGCCCTCTACCGCCTGAGCGGAGCCTGGCGCGTGCGCCTGGCGGTGCGTGAGCACGACCAGGACTTCATCGACCACTGGCTGGAGGAATGGCACTGGTGCCGACGCCACTACCCAGGCCAAGTGCATCCCGAAGAGTGGCTGGCCTACGCCTGGGTACAACGCCACCTGGGCCAGCGTGCCGTCGCGGCACGGATTGCCAGCGACCTGCAGGTGCTGGCCACGGCCGAGGATCACCAACAGCTGGAAATCGAGCTGCACCTACTGAACGCCACCCTGTGCCTGGACAGTGCGGATCGCCCTGCGGCGCTACACGCCCTGGACGCAGCCCTGCAATTGGCCACCCGCAATGGATTCGGTCAGCTGCTGATGTTGGAGGGGCGCCAGCTGGGCGAGCTGCTCCGCCAACTGAGCTCGCCCGCCGTACGCCGCCAGCATGGCCTGGAGCTGCCCTTGCCTGAGCGCGAAAAGCTCGCCGAACTGCTTCACCCGCTGGTAACCCTCGGCGAAGCCGAGCAACTCCTGGCCGAACCGCTGACGCGCCGGGAACAGGATGTCCTGCGGCGCATGGCCGCAGGACAGGGCAACCAGCAGATTGCCGATGGCCTGTACATCAGCCTGAGCACGGTCAAGACCCACATCAACAACCTGTTCCGCAAGCTCGATGCAGTAAATCGCGAAGGCGCCCTGCAAACAGCACGAGATCTGAAACTGCTGGACTGATACCCGCCCGGGTGGAGCCCGCTGCCCTCCTCTCCACCCACCCTCCCCCCAAAAATCCACCCAGGGTTGGACGCGCCCGACCAGATCCCTTTGCTACAAAGCCGCCTCGTCCCTCAGCCGAACGAGAACGCCATGACCGACCAGCTGCTCAACGACCGTGACTTGCGCTTCCAGCTCTACGAGGTGCTCGACACCGAGGCCGTACTACAGCGGCCGCGCTACGCCGAACTCGACCGCGCAGTATTCGACGCCACCCTGGAAACGGCGCGCGGCATCGCCGCCGAGTTCTTCGCTCCGCACAACCAGAAGGGCGACGCCAACGAACCGACCTTCGACGGCGAAAAAGTTACTCTCATCCCCGAGACCAAGGCCGCCTGGGACGCCTTCGCCGCGGCCGGTTTTCTCGCCGCCCACCACGACTACGCGGATGGCGGCCTGCAACTGCCCGAAGTCGTGCTGCGCGCCTGCATGGCCTACTTCAACGCGGCGAATATTGCCACCGTCGGCTACTCCTTCCTAAGCATCGGCGCCGCCAACCTGGTGAAGAGCTTCGCCAGCGAGGAGCTGCGCCAACACTTCCTTCCACCGATGCTCGATGGCCGCTTCAGCGGCACCATGGCCCTGACCGAGCCGGGCCAGGGCTCGGCACTCGGCGACCTGCGCACCAGCGCGCGCCCGGCCGCCGATGGCAGCTACCGCATCAGCGGCAGCAAGATGTTCATCTCCGGCGGCGACCACGAGCTGACCGAGAACATCGTGCACATGGTGCTGGCCCGCATCGAAGGCGCAGCGGCAGGGGTCAAGGGGATCTCGCTGTTCCTCGTGCCCAAATTTCTGGTCAACGCCGATGGCAGCCGCGGTGCACGCAACGATGTGGCTCTGGCCGGTTTGCTGCACAAGATGGGCTACCGCAACACCACCTCCACCGTGCTCAACTTCGGCGAAAAGCAAGGCGCAGTCGGCTATCTGGTCGGCGAAGCCGGCAAGGGCCTCGGCTATATGTTCCAGATGATGAACGAGGCACGCATCGGCGTCGGCCTGGGCGCCGCCAGCCTCGGCTACCAGAGCTACCTGCACGCCCTTGCTTACGCCCGCGAGCGCCCGCAAGGGCGTCTACCCAGCAGCAAGAACCCGTTGGCACCGCAGGTGCGCATCGTCGAGCACGCCGACGTCCGGCGCATGCTGCTGCAACAGAAGGTCTACGCCGAAGGCAGCCTGGCGCTGTGTCTGTACGCCAGCAGCCTGGTCGAGGATAGCCACAGCGCGGTGGATGCAGAGCAACGCCGCCAGGCAGCAGAGCTGCTCGATCTGCTCACCCCGGTGGTCAAGTCCTGGCCTTCGCGCTATGCCCTGCTGGCCTCTGAGATCGGCGTGCAGGTGCTCGGCGGGTCCGGCTACATCCGCGAATACCCACTGGAGCAGCTCTATCGCGACAACCGCCTCAACCCGATCCACGAAGGCACCGAAGGCATCCAGGCCATCGATCTGCTCGGCCGCAAGCTCGGGCCGCGCGGCGGCCAAGGCTACTCGCTGTTCCTGGCAAAGATTCGCTCCAGCTTGGCCGAAGCGGCCAGCCACACACACTGCGTTCTGCTGGTCGCGGCACTGCGCAGCGCCTTGCGCATAGTCGAGCAGGTCACCAGCGAGCTGCAGAAGCAGATCGCTGCAGATGCGGACCGTGGCCTGAGCAATGCCACCGTCTATCTCGACCTGTTCGGCAAGCTGGTGGTCGGCTGGATCTGGCTGCGCCAGGCACTAGCCGCCTGCAAGGGCCTGGACGCCGGGGCCCACGGCAGCGAAGCCGATTTCTATCTCGGCAAGCTGCATGCCGCGCGCTACTTCATGGACTGGGAACTGGCCGGTTTGGAGGATCAGGCCCGCCTGCTCGGCACCGGCAACCGGATCTGTTTCGACATGCAGGACACCTGGTTCTAGCCCACCCGCCCATCCAACCAGCGTGGCCGCTTGCGAGGCGAATCGGCTGCGCACGCAGAACTACGGCGGGGCAGAACCTTCAGCTCCCCCGCCACTATCTAGGAGCCATCATGAGTGACCTTATCCATTATCAGTTCGACGACGGTCTGGCCCTGATCGGCCTGACGCGTCCACCTGTCAACGCACTGGGCCGGGCGTTACGCAGCGCGCTAAGCAATGCCTGCGACCGTGCGGCCAGCGATCCGGCCGTACGCGCCATCATCCTGCATGGCTCACCGTTCAGCGCCGGTGCCGACATCGGCGAGTTCGGCAGCGCAGCCAGCCATGCTGAACCGTCGCTACCAGACATATTGATGCGCCTGAGCAACATCGACAAACCGCTGATCGCCGCAATCGACGGCCTGGCCCTCGGCGGTGGCCTGGAGCTGGCCCTGTCTTGCGGCTACCGCATCGCAGTGCCGGAGGCCCGCGTCGGCCTGCCGGAAGTAAACCTCGGGCTGCTCCCCGGCGCCGGCGGCACCCAGCGTCTTCCGCGCCTGATCGGTGCCGCAGCGGCACTCGACCTGATTGCCTCCGGCCAATCGCTCATGGCCGCCCAGGCTGCAAAACTAGGCCTCATCGACCGCCTGGCACACAACTCCGCCAGTCTGCTGGAAGACGCCCGAGCTTTCGCTCGCGAACTGCTCGCCGATGCGGCAGCGGCGCAACCCAACGCTCCGTTCGTCGAACCGGGGACTGGCCTGCCCGCCACCTTCTTCGCCGACTACCAGGCCAAGCACGCGGCACGCTGGAAAGGTCGACAGGCCCCGCAGCGGATTCTTGCCGCGGTACAGGCGGCCTGCGAGCTACCTCTCGCCGAGGGGCTGCAGCGCGAAGCCGAGCTGTTCCGCGAGGCCGAAGCCTCGGCAGAATCGGCGGCCCTGCGCCATGTGTTTTTCGCCGAGCGCGAAGCCGGCAAGGTTCCCGGAATCGAGACCGACACCGTGCCACGCCCGATCACCCAGGTAGCGGTGATCGGGGCCGGAACCATGGGCGGCGGCATCGCCATGAACTTCGCCAACGCCGGCATTCCGGTGATCTTGCTGGAAGCCAAGGCGGACGCGCTGGACCGAGGCCTAGCGCAGATCCGCAGGAACTACGAGATCAGTGTGCAACGTGGCAAGCTGAGTACGCAGCAACTGGAACAGCGCATGGCGCTGCTCAAAGGTACCCTCGACTACGCCGATCTGGCCGATACCGACCTGGTGATCGAGGCGGTGTTCGAGAATCTGGCGATTAAACAGAACGTGTTCCGTGCCCTGGACAGGGTGTGTAAGCCCGGCGCGATCCTCGCCAGCAACACCTCGACCCTGGATGTCGACGCCATAGCCGCGGCAACCTCTCGGCCTCAGGATGTTATCGGCCTGCACTTCTTCAGCCCGGCCAACGTCATGCGCCTGCTGGAAGTGGTGCGCGCCCGCGAAACCGCACCGGATGTACTGGCCACCACGCTCAAGCTGGCGCGCCGGATCGGCAAAATCGCAGTGGTTTCTGGGGTGTGCTTCGGTTTTATCGGCAATCGCATGTTCGAGCCCTACTCGCGCGAGGCCCATCGCCTGCTGCTGGAGGGGGCCACGCCGGCGCAGATCGACCGGGTGCTCACCGACCACGGATTGGCCATGGGCATGTTTGCCGTGCAGGACCTGGCCGGCATCGACATCGGCTACCTGATTCGCGAATCGCGCCGCGAAGCGATCGGCCACGACCCGAACTATTGCAAGCTGGGCGACGAGCTGCACGCCCTCGGCCGTTTCGGGCAAAAGACCATGGCAGGTTTCTATCGTTATGAAGGACGTGAGCGCCTCGATGATCCCGAAGTCACTGCCCTCGCCGAGCGGGTTGCCGCCGAACTGGGCATTCAGCGTCGGACAGTATCCGATCAGGAGATTCTTGAGCGCTGCCTGTTCGGCCTGATCAACGAAGGCATTCAATTGCTCGACGAAGGCATCGCCCTACGCAGTGGCGATATCGATCTAGTTTTCATCAACGGCTACGGTTTCCCCAACTGGCGCGGCGGCCCCATGCACGAGGCCGAATGCCTCGGGCTGGATCATCTGCTGGCTCGCCTCGAGCACTATCGCCGAACCCTCGGCGCGCATGGCGAGATGTGGTTCCAGCCGGCCCCGCTATTGCAGCGCCTGGTTGCTGCCGGCAAGACAGTCATCGAAAAGATCTAACTCACGCCAAGGTCCGTACTGCCCAGGCAGCGGGCGTCTTTACCCCTCAACAGGATATCTAGCCCATGAAAGAAGCCGTCATTCTCTCCACTGCACGCACCCCCATAGCCAAGGCGTTTCGCGGTGCCTTCAATGACCTCAAGTCGCCGAGCATGGCCAGCTATGCAATCCGCGCCGCAGTCGAACGCGCCGACCTCGACGCCGCCGAGATCGAGGATCTGGTCATGGGCACCGGCATGTCCGGCGGCACCGCTGGTTGGAACCTTGGCCGCATGGCCGCTCTGGCCGCCGGCTTGCCGCTGTCGGTTAGCGGCCAAACCATCGACCGCCAGTGCGCCTCAGGCCTGATGGCCATCGCCACCGCAGCCAAGCAGATCATGGTCGATGGCATGCAGGTCACCATCGGCGCCGGTCAAGAGCACATCAGCCTGGTGCAGAATCGCCATCTGGAATGGGCGATGACCGAGCGCGACGAGTTGGTCATGCGTAGCGCCGAGCATGCCTATATGCCGATGCTGCAGACCGCCGAGATAGTTGCCAAGCGCTACAACATCAGCCGCGAGGCCCAGGACGCCTACTCCCTGCAATCCCAGCAGCGCACCGCCGCGGCCCAGGCCGCCGGTCTGTTTGCCGATGAAATCGTGCCGGTCACAGCGCGTAAGAAGCTGGTCGACAAGGCAAACGGCGCGGTCAGCTACGAGGACGTCACCCTCAGCCTGGATGAGGGCAACCGCCCGCAGACTGTGCTGGAAGACCTGAGCAAGCTCAAGCCAGTGATCGACGGCGGCTGCATCACTGCCGGCACTGCCAGCCAGCTGTCCGATGGTGCCAGCGCCTGCGTGCTGATGGACGCTCGCCTGGCCGAACAACGCAATCTGCAACCTCTGGGGCTGTATCGCGGCATCGCCTTGGCCGGCCTGGCACCGGAGGAAATGGGTATTGGCCCGGTACTGGCGGTACCCAAACTGCTCAAGCGGCATGGCCTGACGGTCGACGACATCGGCCTGTGGGAGCTCAACGAGGCCTTCGCCTGCCAGGTGCTGTACTGCGCGCAAACGCTCGGCATCGACCCGGCCAAGCTCAACGTCAACGGCGGCGCCATCGCCATCGGCCACCCCTATGGCATGAGCGGCGCGCGCATGGTCGGCCACGCCCTGCTGGAGGGTAAGCGCCGTGGCGTGAAGTATGTCGTGGTGACCATGTGCGTCGGTGGCGGCATGGGTGCCGCCGGCCTGTTCGAGGTGCTCTGATGGACGTTCTGCAGCAGTTTTCCCTGGCCGGCAAAACCGTTCTGATCACCGGGGCCTCCAGCGGCATAGGTGAACACCTCGCCCGGTTCGCAGCCCGGGCCGGTGCCCTGGTTGTACTCGGGGCTCGTCGCACCGAACGTTTGGAGAAAATTGCCCAGGATATCCAATGGCTAGGCGGCGAGGCGCTGGCCGTGGCGCTCGATGTGACCGAGCGCGACAGCGTCGAGGTTGCCTTCAATGCGGCAGAAGCTCACTTCGGCGTGGTCGACGTGGTGCTCAACAACGCAGGGGTCGGCAATGGTCGGCGGGCGTTGGAAGTCAGCGAGGAAGAGTGGCGCGCCATGCTCTCGACCAACCTCGACGGCGTCTGGCGTGTGGCTCAGTGCGCCGCACAACGCCTGCTCAAGGCTGAGCGCGGCGGCAGCATCATCAATGTGGCCTCGATCCTCGGCCTGCGCGTCGGCACCGGCTACAGCCATTACTGCGCCGCCAAGGCCGGCGTGGTGCAGCTGAGCAAGTCGCTGGCCCTGGAGTTCGCCCGCCATCGGATTCGCGTCAACGCCATCGCCCCCGGTTACTTCAAGACGGAAATGAATGACGCCTACTTCGACAGCGACAAGGGTCTGGCTTATGTCCACAACACCGTGCCCATGCGCCGCCTGGGCCTGCTGCAGGAGCTGGAAGGGCCCTTCCTGCTGCTCGCCAGCGAGGCCGGTTCGTTCATGACCGGGGAAGTGCTGGCCGTGGATGGTGGGCATCTGGTTTCCAGCCTTTAGAGGCACGAGTTCTACTTCTCCCATGTTGGCGCAACCAACTCAGAGGATGCGGGGAAGGTAGAGAATCCAGGACTTGGGAAGCCCCCGCTCTTGGGCTACCAGAGAGTGTGGAAATAGCTTGCGGCCAAAAACCTGCATGCACTCGTAAGAAGCGCATGCAGTTGGTACGGGTCGACTATTGTCGCGAAAATAATCGAAGGCCTGCTTTGGTTGCCCTGGGCATATTCAGAATATACGGGCTCTATATTGACGCTGGCTGCTTCTCCACCATCATGAACCTCTCCACGCTGCCATCGAATCGAATTGGTCTGTCCCGGGCTGAGTGGACACCGACTTAAGGTGGATAATGTCCGCCGCAAGGAGTGTTCATGACCCAGACCAGACGACGTTTTCCCGAATCCTTCAAACGCGAAGCGGTAGACCAGGTGCTTGCCGGTACGCCGCTTCGTCATGTAGCCGACACGCTGGGCATCGCTGAAAGCCTGTTGGGCAAATGGAAGCGCCAGTACGAACAGCAAGGTGACGATGCCTTTCCGGGTAACGGTAAACAGCGTGGCGAGAGCGCGGAGCTGCGTCGCCTGCGCCAGCAGCTGGCTCAGGTCACTATGGAGCGCGACGTATTAAAAAAGGCGCTCGCCATCTTCTCGCAGCCCACGAAGTGAAGTTTCGCACCATCGAGGCGTTGGCCGGTCGCTATCCCGTAGCACCGATGTGCCGGCTGCTGCGGGTATCACGCAGCGGTTTCTATGCCTGGCAGCAGCGGCCTCCTTCGGCGAGAGAGATGGCGAATCGGCGTCTGAGCAAGGAGATCCGTACCATCCACCACGAAGTGAATGGGATCTATGGCCATCGCCGCATCAAGGCCGAGTTGACGGCCATGGGGCATGAATGTGGCCGGCACCGAGTCGCTCGCCTGATGCGCGAGGCCGGTCTGCGTGTTCGTTCGCGCAAGCGCTGGCGGCTGGTTTCCAGCAGTCGCCACGCTCTACCGATTGCTCCGAACCACCTAGATCGCCAGTTCGCCTCGGATCGCGCCAATCGGCACTGGGTCTCGGACATCACCTACGTGCGGACGGCCCAGGGCTGGCTGTATCTGGCCGTCGTGCTCGATCTCTATTCACGCGCCGTCGTCGGCTGGGCGATGCACCACCGCATGCAGCGGGCCCTGGTACACGCCGCGCTAGAGATGGCTGTGGCTCTCCGACAGCCGCAAGCAGAGGTGCTGCTGCACTCGGATAGTAAGAATATCTGTGCCAGTTGTTCCGGAGCGGCCTGCCCCTCACAGCGATAGACCGGTCATGAAGAATCTGGTGCCGTGAAGTGTTCCGGTGGACTTGCCCCTATCAAACCGGACACCGGCACCCCGTTAAGTTGATGCCTCAGCCAAGCGCCTGAACTCGCGAGGCGAGCGGTAGTTCAGTGC
>MTEV01007272.1_pt1 | contig 13735 bp, 19 predicted proteins | sample 1042711 | NCBI WGS metagenome assembly MTEV01 (sample SAMN06185812, study PRJNA358809) | soil metagenome | isolation source: soil bioaugmentation with soil previously exposed to atrazine | place: India | collected 2015-05-23 | reverse complement strand
GAAGCCGGGACGGGTGAGGTTGTTGCAGTCGGTTGCTTCGCTGGGTGCGCCGGAGGCGCCCAGGCCGAAGGCGCCGACGGTGAGCAGGGCGTCGGGGGTGGTGTCGGTGGCGCTGTTCTGAACGCGGCTTGCGGCGAGTTTTTCATCCTGCAGCTTTTTGCCCTGGGCGGCGGTGAGCGCCTGGCTGGTGCTGCTACTGGTGAGGGTGTTGTTCAGACGCACCAGGCCGGCACGCTCCAGGCTGGCGGTGAGCTGGTGCAGGCTGAAGGGGGTGACGGCGCGGGTTGGGTCCGTGCCGTTGATGGTTTCCGTGGTCGTTGCAAGCTCGACCACGCCGGGCACCTCGGTGGTGGCCGGCGGGTTGATGAAGCTGATGTCGCCGAACTCGATCACGCTGGTGTCGAGGCTCTCCAGGATGATGTCGGTGGCGAGCAGCAGGGTGGACGGGGCGGCCTTCTGGATGATCCAGCCCGCCGCTGGCAGCTGGGAGTAGACGGCGATCAGGGTGCCTTTGTCGCTGATCAAACCGAACTCGCCGACGTTGTAGACGGCGTTGCTTTCATCCATGGCGACAACGTGAATGGTGTCATCGGCCACCGCCTGGCCTGCAATGGTGGTGACGCGCTTGACCTCGGCCTGGAGGGCGGTTTGGGTTTTGCTCGGCGTATATCGGCCGGTACCGAAGGCCACGGCGGTGATGGTGACTTTTTCGGTGCCGGTGTTCTCGGCGGCGATCATTTCGGCCCGGCCGGCGTTGGTGATGGTAACGAGTAGGGCCATTAGGGTGCCTCAGTGCATTGAATACGACGGTAGATGACGGGGCGAGCGGCGCCGGCCAGGCCAAGGCCGCCGGTTGCGGCCAAGCCGAGCGTGAGGGTGAAGTGGGAACGCACGGGCTTTGTGCGTTCGATTTCTGCGATGACGTCCTGCTGGTAGGCGATGGTGTTGGGTACACCGGCGCCAAGGGTGAGGACTACGTCGAATGTGTGCGGCTCTCCCATCGGCTCCAGTTGCCACCACTCGCGCAGGGCGAGGCTGGAGCCGAAGGCGCGCACGACGTCGCGCACGCTCTTTGTCGTGCCCTTGCGCCGCTGGATCTCGACGGCGGAGCGGATGCGCTGCCGCTTTACGGCCTCGGGCCAATACGGTTGCCAGCTGTCGAGCGAGAGCGTCCAGGCCAGCCAGGGCAGCAGGTGGGCGGGGCAGGTGTCGGGGTTCCAGAGTTCACGCAATGGCACCGCCAGCAGGCTGGGGCGGGCCTGCACTTGCTCCAGGGCGCGTTCGGCTGCGGTGCTGTTGGGCGGCAGCAGGCTGGGCAGGTTATTCATCGAGCCCACCGTCGTGCAGGGTGATGCCGGTGCAGTAGGTGGCGCCCTGGCGGCCGACGACGATGCTGGCGGTCGGGCTGGTGAGCTCTACGCGCTGCACGCCGGGTTGGTGCAGGGCGGCGTAGATGCCGGACAGGGTGACGTCACGCCCCAGGCGGTGCTGGGCGGCGGCGTAGGCTTGGGCGGCGGCCAGGGCATTGGCGAGCACGACTTCGCGGTCTGGCCCTGCGTAGAAGTAGAGCGTGGCCTCGATCGCGTATTCGGTGATGGTGGCGCTCTGCACCTGGACGTAGTCGGTCAGCGGCCGGACGGCGTCGGCATTGATGGCGGCGTAGACGGTGGCCTGCAGCTCGGGCGAGGCAACGCCGTTGCCGAGGCGTGACAACACTGTCACCAGCACCTGGCCGGGGGTGGGGCTGATGGCGCTGGCGTCGAGCACCTGACCGGAGGCGCTGAGCGAGTGGTAGATGTAGGCGCCTTCTGGCCCGGCGGTGCTGAGGCCTTCCAGCGATAGCTGGATGCGGTAGCGGAAGTCGCTGTCGCCTTCGTAGGTGGCAGGCACCGGAGGGATGGCGCCCGGGTCGCCTGGATCGGTGACCAGGCGCTCGACGCCGAACAGGGCGCCGAGGTTGTCGAGGTCGGTGCCGAGGGCGTAGGGGAGCATGACGGCATGGGCGGCTTCGTTGATGCGTTGGCGCAGCAGCAGCTCGCGGTAGGCGGCGACTTCCAGCAGTTTGATGGCCGGGTCCGACTCCAGCAGGGCGGTGAACTCGGGGTGGCGGGCAAGCAGGTCGTCGAGCATTTCGGCGAGGATCTGCTCGGCGCTGAGGGTTTGTACGACCTGGGGCGCGGGGACGCGGGAGAGGTCGATGGCGGTGAAGGTCATACGATGCCCCCGAGGGCCAGCGGGATGGCGAGGCTGGTGGGTTGGTTGCTGTCGACTACGGTGCCCTCCAGATCGAGCACCACGGCGCCGTCCATGCGGGCATCACTGAGTTGCACGCGGGTGAGGCGGATGCGTGGTTCCCAGCGCATGAGGGCGATGGCGGTGGCTGCGTAGAGCTGCAGGCGGGTGCCGCCGTTGAAGGGCTGGTCGATCAGCCTGGGCAGCAGGCTGCCGTAGTCGCGGCGCATGATGCGGCTGCCGAGCGGGGTGGTGAGGATGTCGGCGATGGACTGGGCGAGGTGCTCGCGCTGGCTGAGCGCGGCGCCGTTTCGGTTGTTCATGCCCTGCATGGTCAGCCCCCGGCGAAGACGGTGGGCGAGCCCTGGGCCACGCTGCTGCCGCAGGCGACCGGGTCGCCGATGCGGGCGAGCTGCTTGCCGTTGGCGAACACGGTGGCGCTGCCGGCAGCCAGCACGCTGGCGTGGGTTTGGGGGATGGTCGGGCAGGTGTGCGCGGCCCAGGCATCGCCCTGGCGGTGCACGGCAATGCCGTTGACGAATACGTCGGGGCTCGCGCCGGTGCTGGGGCGCGGTGGCCAGCAGCCGTGGCCTGTGCAGTTGTCGCCGAGGCGGGAGACGGCTGGCATGGGCGGCCTCAGTTCAGGTCGATGCGGCTGCCGTTGATCTTCACGGGGCCGCTGCATTGGATGGTGAGCGCGCCGGTTGCGGCGTTGTGCTCGATGAAGTCGCCATTGGCCCATTCGGTGCGGTGCACGGTTGGGCTGTTGCTGCAGGGCGGGTTGGCGGCGGAGTAGAGGCCGACGAGCACGACGCCCTGGGCGAGGTCGCCGGATGGGCTGAACACGGCGCATTGTTCGTTTTGCGATACCGGCGCCCATTCGTTGGTGCTGCCGGCACGGCGGGTGAAGAAGGGCAGCCAGCCGGTGAGGATGGCGCCGGACTGGACGCGGCACAGGGCCTTGGCATGGTCGACCTGGGCGATGGTGCCGAGGCGGATCATGTTGTCGAGGCGGCGGCGGAGTTCGGCGATGTCATTCATGCAGCGATGTTTGCCGCCACGCGCGCGTGATGCACGGGCGCGGCGGCGGTGCGGGGGGCGTTACGGCGTGGGGTTAGCGGGCGAGCTGGTCGAGAAGTGCGTCGCGAATCATGTCGAGGTCGGCATCGGTGAAGCCGAGCAGTTCGCGCTGGCTGTATTGGACGTCGGGCGCGTTACGCCCGGGGCGGTCGCGCAGGCCGTATTGGTGGACGCGGGCGAGGCGGGCGGTGCGGGCGAGAAAGCCTATGGCGATGCTGCTGGCGTCGCTTTGCAGTTTGAGGTGCCGGGCCTGGCGCAGTTTGGTGAACATTTTCTGTTTGACCCGGCCTTGCTTGCTGCGCAGGGGCTGGCGGGCTTTGCGCGGTGCGTAGGGGGTGCCGTCCGGGTTGCGTTGTGCGGCGATGCGTTGTTGCTGGCTGCGGCGCAGTTTGCGGGCGATGCCTTGGTTGAGCTGGCGGCGTTGTTTGGGCTCCAGCTTGGCGAGCAGGGCGCCGGCCCAGTCCTCCAGGGCGCGCAGGTCGTCAGCCACGGTTGGGTACCGGGTGTGGGGTTTCGATGTCTACGCCCACGGGTGGGGCGCTGTCCCATTCTGCGAGCAGTTGGTCGCCGGCGTAGAGCTGCATGGTGGTGACGGGCCAGTGGTCGGTCAGTGGTGGTTCCGGGGCGTGCTCGATGCTGTGGGCGGCGCCCTGCTGCCGTTTGACGATGACGCGCTCGGTGAGTGGCAGGGTGATGGCGAGGTCTACCAGGTCGTCGGCGAGGATGTCGGCCTCGAACTGGATGGCGTCTTTCATCTTCTCGATGTTCTGCATGAGGTCGGGCTGGTGGGTGAGCAGCCAGGCGAGCAGGGGCACGGCGACGGCGTCGGGGTGGCCGGCGTAGTCGGTGAGGATGAGGTTGAGGGTGTAGGTGTATTCGAACGACAGGCCGGGGGCGGTGGTGCTGCGAATACGGCCCTGGTCGATGAATACCAGGACTTTGTCCGGGTTGCCGCGCAGTTCGGGCACGGCGGCGATGAGGTGTTGTTTGAGGCTGCTGGGTTTGTTCACGGGTCAGCCCTCGGCTGTTGTTGCTGGTGTTGGTAGACGGCGTCGACCTGGGCGGCGCATTCGGCCCAGGCGGACAGCAGGTAGTCGCTGTCGTCGCTGAGGCCTTCGTTACTGTGCGGCGCCGCTGGCAGCAGGCTGCAGCGCGTTACGACGGGACAGCCAGTCACGATAACCACTGGCTCCGGTAAGGGCGGGGCGCTCATGCAGCCGGCGAGCAGCAGCAGGCAGAGGCTGAGCGCTCCAGTCAGCAAAAGTCTGGTCATTGCGGCGGGTCTCCTGTTTTTGCAGGTGGCTGGTGGCGTGCTGTTGGCGCACGTCGGCCTGTGCCGTTTGCATGCCCTGCTGGGCGGCGCGCTGGGCGGCGAGTTCGTTGCCCATGCGGATGATGGCGTTGGCCTGGCGGGTGTTGCGTTGCTGCAGGGTGGTGATGCGGTCGGCATCGCGCTCGGCTCGCGCCTCGGCGGCCTGGTGCTGTTGGTAGGTGGCCCAGAGCAGCAGGGCGAGGGCGCCGAGTAGGGCCAGGCCGTAGAGGGTTTGGCGCAGGGTGGTCACGCGGCAGCCTTCTGCCCACCACAGCCGCAGTCAGCGTGCCGCTGGTAGGCGCGTTCGAGCTTCACGTCGTAGAGGTTACGGGCGTAGGCCGGGCCGTTGTAGCGGCGGGCGAACTCGGCCCATTTTTTGGCCTTGAGCGCCTTGAGCAGGGCGGCGTCGGCCTCGATGAAGCGGACGAAGGCTTCGAACTGGTCGGCCTCGCTGCGGTGCATGAGGGTGATGAACTCGTCGACGCTGGCGTAGCCAAGGCGCTCGGCGTGGTAGCCCATGATCTGGAACGCGCCCCAGGATGCCGACTCATTGGCAGCGAGGGTGTCGATGTAGCGGGCGTTGGCCAGGCGCTGGTGCTCGGCGGTGCCGCCGGCATAGCCACCGGGGGCGCGGTTGACCAGGTTGGGGTGCTGGGCGGCGAGCTTGTCGGCACGGGCGATCAGCGCGGTGCTGTCGTCACCTTCATTACGTACCAGGCACAGGCGGGCGTGCATGACGTGGCGCTCGAACAGGATCTTGGGCTTGCCGTTGGCGAGGAAGCCGGCGCCGGCGCTTTCCACTTCGTTGACGGCGTAGACGGTGGCCAGATCGACGCCCAGGCGTTTGGCGGCAGCGACCAGGGTGGCGTTGCTGAGCAGGCGCGAGCAGTCGGCGCCGGCCAGGGAGGCGAGGGTTTTCGGCCCGGCGATGCCATCGGCCACCAGGCCCATTTTGAGCTGGTAAGCGCGGACGGCTTTCTCGGTTTGGTCGCCGAAGTCGCCGTCCGGTACCAGCTTGGCGCCGGCAGCGTTGAGCGCCCATTGCAGTTGCTGGACGGCCTGGCCTTTGGAGCCGTGGCGGAGGGTGTGCTGGGTCATAGGGTTTCTACCTTTCTGCTGTAGAGGCGTTTGAGGCCGGTGCGGATGCCGTCGGCGCCGATCAGGCCGACCAGGCCGCCGAAGAAGGGGGCGAACTCGACAGGCACGCCGAGCCAGGGCAGGCCGTTGGTCAGGGCGAGGGTGAGCAGGCCGCAGATGAAGCCTTCGCCCAGGGCGCGCCTGATGGCGCCGCCGCTGTAGATGAAGCGCGCTGACGCGATGGAAGCGGACAGCACGGCGGCGTAGACCAGCGGGTGGTGGTGCTCCAGCCAGGCGAGAAGCCAGGCCCAGGTTTCAGGACGGTCAGGCATGTTTGGCATCCGGGTGGCCCTCGTTGAGGGAATGGGCAAGCTGCACGAACGGCAGGCGGTTTATGCGGTGTACGGTTTCGCCGAGCAGCACCGGGCTGAAGCGTTGGCCGATGCCGTGAAAGCCCAGGGCGGCGGCACAGAACTCGCTGCAGAACATGCGGCGTTCGCTGTGCAGGCCGCTGGCCAGGAGCTGGCTGAGGAAGATGCCGGCCCAGTCGTAGCCTTTGCCTTCGTGGCGGTCGAAAACGCTCTCGATCAATTTGGCGTTGGCCCAAGGCACGGGGATCAGCTCCCAGTGTTCGGGCTTTTGCTCGATGCGCTTGGCGCGCACGCCGCCGTCCATGGCGCTGGCGGAGAGCCAGCGGCCGTCAGGCATGACCAGTTCGCAGTGGCTGTAGATGGAGCCCGTCCAGGTGCGGATTAGGGCGTTGAACAGTTGGCCCTTGCCTTTGTAGAGGGCGAGGTAGATCAGTCCCATAGGTTCACCATCTGGCTTTGCTCGGCCTGGGGGGCGGCGGTGGGCAGGTTGATCAGGGTGCCGTTGGGCAGCACGGCGCCGAGGTCGGCCAGGCCGGGGTTGGCGTCGAGCACCCGCTCGACCAGGCCAGCGGTGCGCCCGTAGTGGCGCCAGACCACGGCGTCGACGGTGTCGCCCTGGACGGTGCGGACGGTGTCCATCAGAGCAGCTCCACGGTGGTGCGGCTGATGCCGAGCAGGTCACGGATGGCGAAGCGGGCATCGCGGCGGTAGTCGTCGGCGCTTTGCTCTTCTTCTTCGCCCTTGGCGGCGCCGCTGTTGGTGGCGGAGTAGGTGCGGTAGCGCTCGGCCACTTCGGCGCTGGCGGTGCTGTAGATGGCGCGGCGGTAGGTGTGGACGAGTTCGCTTTCGCCCTGGATCTGCTCGGCCGGTACTTCTGCCAGGGTTTCAGCGCCCTGGGCCATGTAGCGCAGTTTGAGGGTGCGCAGCTCGCGGTTGACGCTGATCATGGCGGCGACGGCGGCTTCTTCCAGGCGAGCGTTGCTGACGTTGCCGCCGATGCGCTGACGCTCGCGCAGGTGGTTGGCGTCGATGTCGGGCCAGAAGCCGTCATTGGTGAGGGTAAAGGCGGGCGCGGGGGCGCTGGCTACGAATCCGCTCATGGCTGGCCGCTCGAATAAGTCGGCGGTGGTCGGGGCGTCACAGGCGGGAAGGAGTTACCGCTGATCAGCCCCGAGCCGCCGGGGTGCCGGGGGAAGGCTCGGTTAGCTGGCTGGGCCAGCGTGTTTCTTGAGCTGACGGTCGACGAGCTCCAGGTCGCGCTTGCCGCCGCACTTGGCGTGCAGCTCCAGGGCGCGGGTGAGGAAGTGGCGGGCCACTTCCAGGCTGTGAACGTCAGCGGGGTTCGGTTTGTCGGGGTCTACCTGAGCAGCAGCGACTCGGCCCATGGCAAGCATGAGCTTGGCGCGTACTTCGTCCGGCATGTCTTGCCCGGCGGTGAGGCGGTCGGCTTCGGCCAGGGTGCCAATGTCGAAGGTGCCGCCAGCCTTGAGTGCCTTGAGCGCGGCTTCGGCGATTTCTTCGGCCACCAGGCACGGGACTTTGCGGGCAAAGCGGTCGGGCATGGTGAGGCCGTGCTTGAGTACGTAGGCGGCAATTTCCAGCCCGCCTTGGTAGTCGCCGACGTCGAGGCGCCAGACCATGACGGTGGTGAGCACTTCGTCCTGGGCGCCCTGGCCGGCGGCGAGTACGCCCGCCACGTAGGGGGCATAGTCCGGCAGCAGCTTGGCCTTGAGTTCCTCTTTGCCCTGGGTGCTTTGGATGCCTTTGAGCTGCTGGTGGTGCTGGTGCAGCTGGGCCATTTGCAGTTCGTAGGCGCCGGAGCCGGCCATGGGTTGGTCAGCGGCGGTGCTGGCGGCAGCCACAGCAGCGCGCTTGCGCTGCTGGGTGCGTTGGGCAAGGGAAAGTCCCATCGCGATTAGACCTCTTCGATGTTTTCGACCAGGGCTACCAGACCGAAGTCCTCGATCACGTAGGCATCGTTGCTGGACTGGTAGTCGGCTACGCGGTCGTACTCAGGTTCGTCCTTGAGGTGGCGGCGGCGGGCACCTTCCTGCCAGTAGATGGACAGGTTATTCAGGGTGGTGATGAGCACGGTGCCATCCGGGAAGTACGGGGCATCGACGATGGGCAGGCCGCCCAGGCGCGCACGGTTGACGATCTCGCCGGCGGCGTTTTCTTCGACGTTACTGGCGGCGCCTTTTTCCACTGCGTTGAGCAGCTTGTCGTGCAGCAGGTTGCGGCTGACCATGACTACCAGGTTGGGGTTGTTGCGGTGCCACGGGTCCAAGAGCTGGACGTTGTCGTAGACCAGACCGTCGAGGGTCTTGTAGTCACCGGCGGCGCCGATGGTGACCTTGCCAACGGTGGCGCCTTCGTCGAGGACGCGGTCGGCAGCGCTGGTGCGGATTTTCTGCAGCCAGCCGATGTTGACGTCCTGACGCAGCGGGTTGGCTACTGGGTCAGTCGCGGTGGCGGCGCTGGTGCCGTTGAAGCCGATCATGATGCGGTCGAGGCCTTGGCGCTGGGCAATGGCACCGGTCAGGCGCACCTGAAAGTCCTGGAACTTGGCCCAGGCATCGAGCAGCGCGTAGGGGAAGGCGCTGTCGAAGTTGGTCTGTTTGCAGGTGTATTTATCGCTGGCCAGCGATTCGCGGCGGCCAGGGTTACGGCGGTTGCCGCCGGCGGTGTCGGTGCGGCTGGCAATCGGGCCGTTTACGCCAAGCAGCAGGGCTTCACCGGACTGTTCGGTAACGCCGATGATGTTGATGCGGCCAAGCAGGGTGGTGGCTTCCTGGATAGCGGTTTCCAGCTTCTGCTGGATGCTGGGCTCGACGTTGAACTTAACAGCGGCGCTGTCGACGCCGTTCATTTTGGCGACGTGGGCCAGGTAGCCGTTGTAGGCGAGGCGGGTTTCGTTACGCATTGGGTAGCTCCGAAGCTGGGGTGGTGGGTCAGAACGCGGCCAGGTTTTTGCCGTCGCCACCCGGAACTGCCGGGCGTTGGCTGTGTTTTTGGCTCGGGGTTTCTTCCAGGCGCTTGACCAGGTCGGCGAACTCGCCGGCCAGCTTGGTGTGGGCGGCCTGCAGCTGCTGGTGGGCGGCGGTGGCCTTGGCGAAGTCTTCCGCCTGCTTGGCGCCGTGTTCGGCCAGGTCTTCGATCATTTCGCCCAGCTCGGCGAAGTGGGCGGCGTCCTTGCCTTCTTTGTCCTTGCTCAGTTTCAGCAGCTCGCCCATGCGGGTTTTGAGGCTGGCGAACATGCTGGGGGTGTCGTCGATTTCTTCGAATTCGAGCGGAGTCTCTTCGGCTGCGGTGAAGAGGTTGTCTTTGTCCTTCTTTCGCTTCTCCAGGGTGCCGTTCTTGGCGCTAAAACTGAGCGCCTCGGTGCCCAAGCTGGCGGGGGTGTCGGTGACGGCGAGGCCGACCAGGTAGGCTTTGCCTGTGTCGGCAAACTTGGGGTCCACTTCGATCGAGGTGTAGACCTTCTGGCCTGCCTTGTTCAGCTCCAGCAGGGCCTGGTTGGGCTCCAGTTGGGCGAACAGGGCGAGCTTCTTCTCGCCGTTGATTTCGACTTCTTCGGACTTGAGGGCTACCACGTCGCCATAGGCGCCGAACTCGCCGCCCGGCCATGCCCACTTGATGTGCTCGCAGTTGATGCGAGCACCGTAGGTGTTGGGGCTGTATTGGGCCGCCATGTCCTCGATCCAGGTGCGTTCGATGTTGCGGCCATCGGTGGTCGCGCCTTCGACTGCGATGCGGGTCCACTTGGAGCGGAATTTCTTGGCGGGGGCGTTGCTGGCGGCCATGCTGGGTAATCCTCGGTGCGGGTTTCGCGTTGAGGGCATGGTCGGCACGCGGGCAGGGCGCGGCAACGCGCTGGCGGCGGTACGGGGGGCGGTACGACGCCAGCCGGTAGGGCCTCACGCGCGCGGGCGGCAGCATCGGCGCCATGAATGCTATCGCTCAGCCTGCCCCCTTCACCGACAGCCGCCGCCAGGCCAAGTTTTTGTACTGGACGGGTTGGCGCGTCACCGATATCGCCGATTACCTGGGCGAAAAAGAGCGCACGGTCCATAGCTGGAAAAGCCGCGACGAGTGGGATAGGGCGGATAACGTCGAGCGGATCGGCGGGGCGCTGGAAGCGCGCCTGGTGCAGCTGATCCTGAAGGACGGCAAGACCAGCGGCGATTTCAAGGAAATTGACCTGTTGCATCGCCAGCTGGAGCGGCAGGCGCGTATCCAGAAATACCAGGGTGGCGGGTCGGAGGCGGATCTAAACCCGAACATCGAGAAGCGCAACGAGGGGCCGAAGAAGGCGCCGGTGCGCAATGAGCTGAGCGAAGAGCAGATAGAGACGCTGGTTGAGGCGTTCCGCGACAGTTGCTTCGACTATCAGCTCGACTGGTACCGGGCTGGCAATCAGCGCACGCGGATGATTCTGAAAAGCCGCCAGATCGGCGCGACGTTCTATTTCGCCCGTGAGGCGCTGATCGACGCGATCACGACGGGGCGCAATCAGATTTTCCTGTCGGCCAGTAAGGCGCAGGCGCACCAGTTCAAGACGTACATGCAGGCGTTTTTGAATGAGGTGCTGGGGGTGAAGCTGACCGGCGACCCCATCGTGCTGTGGAACAACGCCGAGCTGCACTTCCTGGGCACCAATTTCCGCACGGCGCAGGGGCGCAGCGGCAACTTCTACTTCGACGAGTTCTTCTGGGTGCATGGCTTCCCGGAAATCAACAAGGTCGCGTCGGGGATGGCGTCGCAGAAGCGGTGGCGCAAGACGTATTTCTCGACGCCGAGCTCGATGGCGCACCCGGCCTATGTGTACTGGACCGGCGAGCGGTTCAACAAGGGGCGCCCGACTGCGCAGCATATCAAGCTGGATGTGAGCCACGACGCCCTGCAGGCCGGAAGGCTGTGCGAGGACAGGGTGTGGCGGCAGATCGTGACGATTCTGGACGCCGAGGCGCGCGGGTGCGATCTGTTCGACCTGGAAGAGCTGCGCATGGAGTACGACGCGCCGTCCTTCGAAAACCTGATGATGTGTCAGTTCGTCGACGACGGCGACAGCATCTTCCCGCTCACAATGCTGCAGCCGTGCATGGTCGAGTCGTGGGACTGGCCGGATTACAAGCCGTTCGCGGCGCGCCCGTTCGGCGACCGCCAGGTGTGGCTGGGCTATGACCCGGCAGAGAACGGCGACAGCGCCGGCCTGGTGGTGCTGGCCCCGCCAACGGTGCCGGGCGGGAAATTCCGGGTGCTCGATCGATTCCAGTTCCGGGGGATGGATTTCGAGGCACAGGCCGAGAAAATCCGCCAGCTCACGCAGATCTATTGGGTCACTTATATCGGCATCGATACCACGGGCATGGGCACCGGGGTGGCGCAGCTGGTGCGGCAGTTCTTCCCGAACGTACGCACGTTCAGTTACAGCCCCGAGGTGAAAACCCAGTTGGTGATGAAAGCGTGGGATGTGGTGCGCAAAGGGCGGCTTGAGTTCGACGCCGGCGCCACGGATATCGCCCAGGCGCTGATGGCCATCCGCAAGACGATGACGGCCAGCGGCCGCAGTTTCACTTACACAGCAGGACGCAGCGAGGCGACCGGCCATGCCGATCTGGCCTGGGCGCTGTTCCATGCCCTGTTCAACGAGCCACTCGAAGGCAAGACGACTTCGAATACGGCCATCATGGAGATTTGCTAGATGAGCACAGAGCAGAAGGGCGGCCAGCAGGTTGCCGTGGGCGAGGTTTTGACCGGGCAGGGTGCTGCAGGCGCTCAGGCCTTCACGTTCGGTGACCCGGTGCCGGTGCTCGATGGGCGTGAGGTACTCGACTATCTGGAGTGCTGGGCCAATGGCCGCTGGTATGAACCGCCGGTGTCGCTGGATGGGCTGGCGCGGTCGACCAAGGCAAGCGTCTATCTTCAATCGGGGCTGAACTTTCGCCGCAATATGCTGGTGCGGACGTTTCGGCCGCACCGGCTACTGAGCCGCCAGGCCTTTGAGCAGTTCGCCACCGATTTCGGTTGGTGTGGCAATGCGTACCTGGAGAAGCGCGACAACATGCTAGGCCAGGCCATTGGCCTGCAGCCGGTTCTGGCTAAGTACGTGCGCCGCGGCGTGGATCTCGAGACTTACTTCCAGGTGCGCGGCTGGAAAGATGAGCATGAGTTCAAGACGGGCAGCATCGGCCACGTGCGCGAGGCCGATATCAACCAGGAAATCTACGGGCTGCCCGAGTGGATGGCTGCGCTGCAGAGCGCGCTGCTGAACGAGAGCGCCACGTTGTTCCGCCGCAAGTATTACCAGAATGGCAGCCATGCCGGGTTCATCCTGTATATGCACGACGCGGTGCAGGACGAGAGCTTCGTCACCGATCTGCGCGAGGCGATGAAGAACAGCAAGGGGCCGGGCAATTTCCGCAACCTGTTCATGTATGCGCCGGGTGGGAAGAAGGACGGCATCCAGCTCATCCCCATCAGCGAGGTGGCGGCCAAGGATGATTTCGGCGCTATCAAGAACATCAGCCGCGACGACTTGCTCGCAGCGCTGCGCATTCCGCCTCAGCTTATGGGCATCGTGCCGCAGAACGCCGGTGGCTTCGGCTCGATCAAGGACGCCGCCGCAATCTGGGCAATGAACGAACTGGAGCCTATCCAGGCCAAGCTGCTGCAGGTGAATGAATGGCTGGGCGAAGAGGTCATCCGCTTCGACGAGTTCAGGCTCCCCGGTACCACTGACAGCTGATCAGCACCACCAGCCACCCACCAGCCGCCCACGGGCGGCTTTTTTGTGCCCGCTCGCCGGCCAGGGGGTGGCAGGGGGTAGCAGCACCCGGCGCGCGCAGTCTTCCCCCCTCCACGCCTGCCCGCTAAACGTGTCGGAATTACTGCATGCCCGCGCAGGGCGCCAGACGGCCCAGGCTGGGGGCTACATGCAGCGTTCTGGCATCGGCAATACCCTGCGAATCCCTGCGCCGACGCCCTCTTATAGAGGCGTTCTGGTGGCGTATTGGGCGGCAAGGTTGAGAGGGTGTCGAGAAAGGGTAATTTCGGTAATGAGGGGGTCTGGCTGAGCTGTAGCCCGCGAAATTACTGGGCTTGCGCGATTACCTTGGAGGGTAAGTTTTGGTAATCCTAAAGGTAATTTTTTTGTATGTGCTTGTTTTTAAAGGCTTTTCTATTTTGCCATTCTGACTACTGCTTTAGGTAATCTCATAACCTTGTAATTACCAATTTATTACCTTGGCTAATCAGGTCTAAGCCATTGAAAACGCTGGGCTTTCTCCTTTGTCATCAGGCCAGATTACCAAAATTACCTTTTTCCTTTGCCTCAACATAAAACCGCGTAGAATCCCGCCCCTGCCGTGCTGGGCGCTTACGCTTGTTCTCACTGTGAACAAGCTGGGAACAGATCCACGCTCACACACGCGCAACCAATCACGTGAATCAAGGCCTCCAGGCTATTCGCGGGGGTAGTGGTGAGTTCGAATCTCACCGCTTCCGCCAATTCTCCATATTGCCTTGACGCGATTTCTGACCTTAATCTGGCGCTTGCTTTTTGACTGCCGTGCGCCAAGCTAGGTCAGGCCCTGGCTTTTTGCTAAGGTGACCGGCAAGTTCAATCTCACCGTCGCTGCACGGTGGCTGACTAGGTGCAACG
>MTEV01011022.1_pt1 | contig 13874 bp, 9 predicted proteins | sample 1042711 | NCBI WGS metagenome assembly MTEV01 (sample SAMN06185812, study PRJNA358809) | soil metagenome | isolation source: soil bioaugmentation with soil previously exposed to atrazine | place: India | collected 2015-05-23 | reverse complement strand
ACGAAATGCTCAAGGCCATGCGTTCGGCCAACGCCGCGTTCGGCGAGGGCAACTTCATGAACAGCAACGAGAGCAAGACCTACCAGGACATGCATGACCAGCAGTTGGCGGTGACTCTTTCCAAGGAAGGGCGCGGTATCGGCCTGGCCGACGTGCTGGTGCGGCAGATGTCGAAGATCAAGCAGCCGTCGAGCCGGCCCAACCCCTTCGCGCAGATTGAGCAGCCAGTGGCTGCCGTCAGCGAGTCGAAAGCCGACAAGGTCGCCAGCAACGAAGGTTTCCGTGATGACGTGGCGCTGCTCAACCGTCGCCGCCTGGCCGTGCCGGGCAAATTGGCGGACCGTCTGTTGGCCGGTATCGTGCCATCGGCTGCAGAAGGTGAGGGCAAGACCCTGGCCGGCAATGACTGGATCGCCGCGCAGTCGATTGCAGCCCCCAAAGACAAAGCTTTGAGCCTGACCAATAGCGACGCCCTGACGGGCCGTCGTATCGCCCAGCCACCATTGGCACCGGGCAAGGCCGCGTTCAGCTCACCGCAGGAATTCGTCGCCACCATGCTGCCGATGGCGGAAGCCGCTGCCGAGAAGATCGGTGTCGACCCGCGTTATCTGGTGGCCCAGGCCGCGCTGGAAACCGGTTGGGGCAAGTCGATTATCCGCACCCGTGATGGTAATAGCAGCCACAACCTGTTCGGCATCAAGTCCCACGGTAGCTGGGAGGGTGAGTCGGCCCGCGTGCTGACCATCGAATACAAAGGTGGCAAGGCGGTCAAGGAGGCGGCCAGCTTCCGTGCCTATGACTCCTATGCGCAGAGTTTCGAGGATTACGTCAGCTTCCTGCAGAACAACGGTCGCTACGAAAAAGCTCTGAGCAGTACGGAGAATCCGGAGCGTTTCGTCAAGGAGCTGCAGCAGGCCGGCTACGCCACCGATCCCAACTACGCACGCAAGATCTCGCAGATCGCTCGCAAGATGCAGACCTATCAAACAATTGCCGCTGCCGATAGCGCCACTACAAGGACTTGAGGTTGAAGCATGGCTGATCTACTGAACATCGGTTTGTCGGGGCTGACGGCCAGCCAGACGCAACTCAGCGTCACCGGGCACAACATTACCAACGTCAATACACCGGGTTTCAGCCGCCAGGACGCCGTGCAGTCGACCCGCACGCCACAGTTCAGTGGCGCCGGCTTCATCGGCTCGGGAACCACGCTGACCGACATCCGCCGCAGCTACAGCGAGTTTCTTACCAGCCAGTTGCGCTCCAGTACGGCGCTGGCCAGCGACGTGGCGGCCTACAAGAGCCAGATCGACCAGCTCGACTCCTTGCTGGCCGGCTCCACCACCGGCATCACCCCCTCGCTGCAATCTTTCTTCGCCGCGTTGCAGACCGCGGCGGAAGATCCGGCCAATATCCCGGCACGGCAACTGGTGCTGTCCGAGGCAGAGGGGTTGGCGCGGCGCTTCAACACGGTCTACGACCGTCTGAACGAGCAGAACAATTTCCTCAACAAGCAGATGGTGGCGGTGGTCGATCAGATCAATCTTCTGGCCGGCTCGGTTGCCAGCCTCAATGAGTCGATTGCAGTGGCGACGGCCAATGGCGCGGCGCCAAACGATTTGCTAGATGCCCGTGACGAAGCCATTCGCCAGCTCTCCAGCTATATAGGCGTCACAGTGGTGGCGCAGAGCGATGGCTCGCAGAACGTTTTCATTGGCAGCGGCCAGCCGCTGGTGGTGGGCTCGTCGGCGAACACCTTGCAGGTGGTGCCAGGGCAGGAAGATCCTAATCGCTTCGAGGTGCAGTTCGTCAGCGGCGGCTCGCGCCAGACCATCACCTCGCAAGTGGCTGGTGGTGAGCTGGGCGGGCTGATCCGCTACCGTGAAGAGGCACTGGATCCCACCTTCAATGCACTGGGGCGCCTGGCCCTAGCGATTACCGACCAGGTCAATACGCAGCTCGCTCAGGGGTTGGATCTCAAGGGGCAGGTCGGCGCCGCGCTATTTGGCGACTACAACGATCCGGCCCTGGCGGCACTGCGCGTGCAGGCCAATTCGGGCAACGACATGAGCGTCAGCGCTCAGCCGCTGCTCAACATCACCGACACCACGGTGCTGACCACCAGCGACTACCGTCTGGAATTCGATGGCACCAGCTACAAGGCCCGGCGCCTGAGCGACAACGAGATTCTCACGATCAACGAGAACCCGCCGGGCACCCTCAGTTTCACCGACCGCAAGGGGCGCGATCAGGGCTTCCAGATCGAGCTGGGCAGCCCGACGCCAGCGGCGGGCGACAGCTTTCTACTGCAGCCAACCCGGCGCGGTGCCACCGATATCCAGGTGGTGCTCAAGCAGGCCGACGAGCTGGCCTTCGCCGCCCCTTTGCGTGCCGAGAGCAACTCGCAGAACCGCGGCAGCGGCGCTATTGGCCAGCCGGAAATTACTGCGGTCCATGACACAAGCGTGCCGCCGCAGAGTCTAACGTTGTCGCCGGACGCTCTGGCTAGAGCGTTGCCGCTGACCTGGAGTTACGATGCCGCTAGTGGCGCATTGATACCTAGTGTTTCGAGCAGCCTGCCACCCGGCTGGACGTTAAGTGTTAGCCCTGCGGCCCTGCCAGTCACCAGCGGTCAAAGCAACGAGCTGAGCTATAGCATCAGCATCAACGACGGCACCAGCACCGCGGTATACGAGATAAGCCAGAGTTTCAGAGGGTGGCCGGAAGAGGGCGATACCTTCCGTGTGGCGTTCAACGCCAGCGGCGTATCCGACAACCGCAATGCCTTGAAGCTGGCAAATCTGCAGTCGAAGGCCACGGTCGGCATCGACCCCGGCTCGCCGGGCACCACCGGTGTGACCTTCTCTGACGGTTATGGTGACCTGATCCAGCGCGTCGGTACCCTGACCGCCCAGGCGCGCCAGGACAGCGTGGCGACCACCGCGATCCTCAAACAGGCCAATGACAACCGCGACTCACTGTCGGCGGTCAACCTCGACGAAGAGGCGGCCAACCTGATCAAATTCCAACAGTATTACCAGGCCTCGGCACAGACCATTAAAGTTGCACGCGATCTGTTCGATACCCTGCTTGGCCTCTTCAGGTAAGGGTCGAGGCTTTATCCAGGCTGGCTTGGCGCAGCCTAATCCGACGCAGGTGCGTGCTCTGCGTCCCAGATAGATTTTCACTGGCGGTCATTGACGCTCCGCCAGCCGAGCGAGGCAGCTTATGCGCATTTCCACCATCCAGGCGTTCAACAACGGGGTTTCCGGCCTGCAGCGTAACTACGCCAACGTTATCCGCACCCAGGAGCAGATAAGCACCGGTAACCGCATCCTCACCCCGGCAGACGACCCGGTGGCCTCGGTGCGCCTGCTGCAGCTCGAGCAGCAGCAGGCCGTGCTGAAACAGTACAACGCCAATCTCAATGCCGCGCAAAACAGCCTGACTCAGGAAGAGAGCACACTGGTTGCCGTGGAGAATGTGCTGCAGCGGGTGCGTGAGTTGACTATTCGCGCCGGTAACGGCTCGCTTAATCAGGGGGATCGCCAATCCATCGCCGCCGAGCTGGCCGAGTGTGAGGATGAGTTGCTGAGCCTGATGAACACCCGTAATGCCCGCGGTGAATACTTGTTTGCCGGTTTTCAGGGCAAGACCCAGCCGTTTGTACGGCAGCCCGATGGTTCCTACGCCTACACCGGTGATGACGGTCAGCGTCAGGTGCAGATAGCCAGCTCGCTGGAGCTGCCTATCAGCGACAGTGGCCGGGCGATATTCGGCAGCGGCCTGAACGCTGCGCGCCTGACCGTGGACAACGCCGACGGCACTATCAGTGGGCTGCTGGTGCAAGATGAAGTGTCGTTTGGAAGCTTTCCCGACGGTGGCTTCAGTATCAGCTTCGATGCCGGCGACCCGCTCAATTACACCCTCACGCCGAGTGATGGCAGCCCGGCGATTAGCGGGCGGCTGAGCGAGGGCAAGGACACGGCGTTGACTTACCAGGGCGTCAGTTTTTACGTCAATGGCACGCCGGCTCCCGGTTCCAGCTACACGGTGACCGGGCCGGACCCTGCCGCGAACATGACGGATGATCCTCAGGTGCGGGTCAACCCGTTGAATGTCATTGCCGACTTGCGCCAGGTTCTGGAGAACTCCACCGATGGTCGCGAGATTCGTGATGCCGTTTCCCTGTCGATCGCCAATCTGGATGCCAGCATGGATGCCGTGGATCAGGCCCGGGGGCAGATAGGCGCACGCATGAATGTCGTGAGTTCGACCCTGGCCTACAACGAAAACGTCGCACTGGTCAATCAGGCGACTCAGGCCGAGCTACGTGAGCTGGATTACCCTGAGGCGTTGTCGCGCCTGTCGCTGCAGTCAACGGTCCTGGAGGCCGCGCAGCAAAGTTATGTACGCATCGCCAACCTGTCGTTGTTCAATCTCCTGTAACGCTGGCTCACATCCATGCCTGCTTGAGCGTGCAGGTTTGTGTGGCCTGATTGCCATTCATCTGTTTGAATCGAGGAATACCCATGAGTCATGGCCAGCGGATCGGTTGCGCGATCATTACCTACAACCGCCCGGAAAGCCTGCTACGCCTGTACGCCAGCATTCCGCGCGAGCAACTCGATTACTTCATCATCGTCAACGATGGCCAGGCCTTCCCCGAGTTCGCCGGGCTGCAGGTCGACGAATTTATCCAGCATGAGAGCAATCAAGGCGTCGGCCGCTCGAAGAACGACGCGCTGCGGCGCCTGCTCGAGCGGGGTGTCGAGCATATCTTCCTGATCGAGGATGACATCTATCTGGCCGACGACAGTGTTTTCGAGCGCTATATCGAGGCCGCCAGGGTGTCTGGAATCCAGCATTTCAACTACAGCCAGCATGGTGTGCACAACAAGACCGGTCCTGGGCGCCTGCCCAATCCCGCCGCCTTGGCGCGCTATGATGGCGTCGACGTCGCGTTCTACCCCTATTGCGTAGGGGCGTTTTCCTATTACTCCCACCATTGCCTGGCAACTGTAGGGTTGATGGATGAGGAATATTTCAACGCAATGGAGCACGTCGACCATACCTTGCGTGTAATTCTCGCCGGCCTGCATCCTGCTTATTATTTCTTTGCCGATATCGGCGAATCATGGCGTTACTTCGGGGAGGACGAGTGGTCGATCGAGCAAAGCACGATTTCCTCTCAAGCCAATCATTCCGAGCTCTATGACAAGGCCAAGGAACTTTTTGTCCGCAAGCACCATGACTTTATAGTGGTGTGCCGCCCGGACTTCCAGGAGCTGCGTGCCTCTCTGGAACGCATCATGCGTTCCAGTGGTCTGCTGGGGGCGCAGGAATCTTTTGGCGAACGGGTCGAATTGCGTAGTCGCGACCTGCTGGACAATCTGGACGAGAGCGAGCGCCTGCATTACTGGCTGGAGCGCCGTAAGCCGGTCAGCAGTCAGGTTCGGTTGATCGAACGCACGCTTGCAGAGCACGGCGGCGGGCCCTGTTTCGGTATCGTTGTCCTCGATCTGGCCGGTAACCTGGACGCGGTGGTCGCAACCCTTAAGAGCCTGGATGCGGATCGCAACTTTTATGGTAATACCCGCCTGGCGGTGCTAAGCACGCGCCAGGTGCCGGCGGACTATTCCAGCGAAGAACTGCGCTTCGTCCACATTCAGCCGACAGGCTGGGCGGAAGCGCTCAATGAGCTGCTCGGCAGCTTCCCCTGCGACTGGCTGATGCTGGTGCGGGCTGGCGATGAATTCGTGGCAGCGGGGCTGCAGACGCTGGCCTTGGAGCTTTTGGCGGCGCCAGACTGCGCTGCGGTGTATGGCGATGCGCTGTATCGCGATGCTCAGGGGAAGCTGGAGAGCGCCTTTCGTCCAGGCTTCAACCTTGACTATCTGCTCAGTCTGCCGCAGATCATGTCGCGGCACTGGCTGCTGCGCCGTGACCGGCTGCTGGCCCTGGATGGCTTCGACCCACGATTCGGCGAGGCCGCGGAGCTGGACCTGATTCTGCGCCTCGTCGAGGCGGGGGGCATGGCCGACATCGGCCATGTGGACGAAGTGCTGCTGATCACGGGCCAGCCGTGCCTGGCCGACGCCCGGCAGGAGCAGGCGGCGATCCTTCGTCACCTGCATGCCAGGGGCTACTCCGCTGCCTCGGTCGAACCTACCCGCCCAGGCCACTATCGCGTGCGCTATGGGCATGACGCCCAGCCGTTGGTTTCCATACTGCTGGCTGCTCGTGGCCGGGTGGACGATATGAAGGCTTGCATCGAGTCTATCCTGGCGCACAGTCGGTATCCTTTCTATGAAATCCTGATCGCTGCGCAAGAAGATGCGGATAGCGCACTGATCGCCTGGCTGGAAGCAATGGATGGCTTGGGCGAGGCGCGCATGCGGGTCATCGAGGCGGTGCCAGGTGAAGAGGTGGCGGTGCTGCGCAACCGCCTGGCCACACTGGCGAATGGTGAATACCTGCTGTTTCTTGATGGCGGCGTGCGCATTACCCAGTCGGACTGGCTGGAAGACCTGCTGGAGCATGCCCTGCGTCCGGAGGTCGGCGCAGTGGCGCCGCGTTTGGACTACCCCAGCGGTGAGGTCCGTCATGCCGGCATCGTGCTGGGCTTGCGCGGTGCGGCGGGTGGCGCCTTCATTGGCGAGGCAGCTGACGCCCCCGGCTATCTCTGGCGTTTGCAGGTGGTGCAGAACTACAGCGCGCTAGACTCGGCGTGCCTGATGCTGCCGCGGCAGCTTTTTCTGGAACTCGAGGGTTTCGCTACCGAGCCGATGGACGAGCAATACCGGGCCGTGGATCTAGGGCTCAAGTTGGGGCAGGCAGGTTATCTCAACGTGTGGACGCCGCATGTCCGTTTGCCCCGCTGGAGCCTGGCGGACCAGCCTGTCGCCCTCGATCAGGGCAAGGAACTGTTGTTCGAGCGCTGGCTGCCGCAGATCGCTCGCGACCCGGCCTACAACCAGAACCTGAGCCTGAAGGGCTTCGGTTTCGTACCCGACCATAGAAAAACCCGGGAGTGGCAGGCCATCGGCCCGGCGCCCTTGCCGCGCATACTCTGCCACCCCTCCGATGCCAGCGGCTGCGGCCAGTACCGCATTCGCCAGCCGTTCCAGCATATGCAGGAGGCACTGCTGGTCGATGGTGCGATCATTGCCGATCACTTGCCGTCTGCCGTGGAGCTGGAGCGCTTGCGCCCGGATGTCATCGTCTATCAGCGCCAGCTCGGTGTGCAGGGGCTGCTGCAGCGGCAGGAGGGGCATCTGTTCAAGGACGCCTTCCGCCTGGCCGACTGTGACGATTACGCCTTCGAGGTGCCGGACAAAAGTCTGCTCAAGAGTCAGGTGCCGCAGAACATCAGGGATTTATTCCAGGTATCACTGTCCATGATCGACCGCCTGGTGGTCTCCACCGGGCCTCTGGCCGAGGTGTTCGCCGGCCTGCATCCGGATATTCGCGTGCAACCCAACTACCTGCCGCGCGCCTGGTGGGGGGCGCTGCAAAGCCGCCGTGGAGCGGGGCGCAAACCACGGGTCGGCTGGGCCGGTGGTAGCAGCCACAGCGGCGATCTGGAGATGATCGCCGAGGTGGTACGGGCGTTGGCCGACGAGGTGGAGTGGGTATTTATGGGCATGTGCCCGCAAGCGCTGCAGCCTTATGTGCACGAGTTCCATCCAGGAGTCGTCATCGCCGACTATCCGCGCCAGTTGGCGACGCTCGACCTCGATCTGGCTCTGGCGCCGCTGGAAGACAACCTGTTCAACCGCTGCAAGACCAATCTGCGCCAGCTCGAATATGGTGCCTGTGGCTTCCCGGTGATTTGCAGCGATATCGACCCGTTCCGTGACAGCGGCCTGCCGGTGACCCTGGTACGCAACCGCACAGACGACTGGCTGCAGGCCATTCGCATGCACCTGGCCGATCTGGATGCGACGGCCAAGGCCGGCGACGCATTACGCGAAGCCGTATTGCGCGACTGGATGCTTGAGGGCGACAACCTGGCTCGCTGGCGCCAGGCCTGGCTGCCGGATTGAACAAGCGCTGTGTGGCCGGGTTGTTGTGATGCTCACCGCCTAGGGTCGGTTGTCATTTCGGCGCGAGCCGGCAACGGACTCTGGGCGTTAGGGAAACTCTGAAAAAGCCCGTTTTTCGCGAAACCGCTGCCCTGTATCCCGCATGGTTACTGGGCTGCATTTTTCGAGAAAGGACTTTTTCAGACCGTCCTTAGTAATGTTCTGGAAAAATCCTTTATCGTCACTCCCGCGAAGGCGGGAGCCCAGGAAGTCCGTAGACTCTGGATGATTCCCCATCGGCTCGGCGCAAGCGCTGTTCAGCGATGAAGCCGCTGTCCCATCTGCGTGGTAGTGACGGCTTTTCTGCGTTTCTTAAGGATGGCCTGAAATAGTCGTCATTCCCGCGTAGGCGGGAATCCAGCCCCCCGTAGTACCTGGGCTCCCGCCTTCGCGGGAGTGACGGTGTGGAGCTTTTTCAGAATTTCCCTAAGAGCTTATTTTTAACGCAGTAGGGCCGACGCGCAGCAGATCGTGAATAGGTTCTTAGACGCCGTTAAAGTAATCTCCAGGCTGGCCGATAGTACGGGTATCGGCAGCTGCAACGCAGGGCTGTCGGGCCAGGTGAAAAAACCGCAAGCCACGCTAAAGGTTTTCCCGACCAGGCCGATACGCAAGGTGAACGCCAAGGCACTCGGGTCATGAACAGGGCCCGCCGCTCAACTCTCTGGTCCCGTGGAGGACGAATATCATGGCACTGACCGTCAATACCAACGTTGCTTCCCTGAACACCCAGCGCAACCTGAACAGCGCTTCCAACAAGCTGAGCGAGTCCATGCAGCGCCTGTCCACCGGCTCGCGCATCAACAGTGCCAAGGACGACGCGGCCGGCCTGCAGATCGCCAACCGCATGACCCGCCAGATCAACGGCCTGAACGTCGCGGTGCGCAACGCCAACGATGGTATCTCCATGGCGCAGACCGCCGAAGGCGCCCTGCAGGAGTCCACCAACATTCTCCAGCGCATGCGCTCTTTGACCCTGCAGGCCGCCAACGGCAGTAACAACGCCGACGACCGTAAGGCGCTGAACGAGGAAGTCGCCGCCCTGCAGTCCGAACTGGATCGTATTGCTGCGACCACCACCTTCGGCACCGGCACCAAGCTGCTCGATGGCTCCTTCACTGGCGTCAGCTTCCAGGTCGGTGCTCAGGCCACTGCTGACGATGTGATCACTTTCAGCATTACAGGCACCACGGCGGGGTTCAGCGCTTCCGATCTGGGGGTTCACAGCGTAGTGGTAGACCTGACCAACGTGACCGATCAGGCTAGCACCTCGGACGCCCTCAGCGCCATCGACGCGGCCCTCGATGCCATCGACAGCACCCGCGCTGGTCTGGGTGCGGTGCAGAACCGCTTCCAGAACACTATCAACAACTTGCAGAATATCGCCGAGAACTCCGAGGCTTCGCGTGGCCGCATAATGGACACCGATTTCGCCGCGGAAACTGCAGCGTTGACCAAGAATCAGGTGCTGCAACAGGCCGGTACTGCGATCCTCGCTCAGGCCAACCAGTTGCCATCGGCGGTGCTGAGCCTGCTGCAGTAAGTTCCGGCAGGGCTGATCAATACTTGGCAGAGATAGGCGTACGCGCTTATCCCTGCTTTTGCCTTTTGGGAGGCAGCTATGGAGATCGGAATTCACGCAGTCAGAAATACCGCCATTCAGGATGGCAGGGTCAAGGGCGGCAGCGCTGCGTCCGTGGCGTCGGATGGCTTCGCTGGTGAAGCGCCGGCCACCTCCGCTGTCGTGCCGGCTCAGCTGCCCGAGGTCCCCGCTGCGCACGAGCTGAGTGCTGCGATCACCTCCATTCGCGAGGCGGCCCAGTCGATCCATCGTGATCTGAACTTTACCCTGGACGAAGAAAGCGGCGCGGTCATCGTCAAGGTTGTCGACAGCAACGGCGAACTGGTGCGACAAATCCCCTCGGAAGATATCCTGCGCCTGCGTGGGCAACTGGAAGAGGCACGCAGCCTGCTGTTCAGCGCCAAAGCCTGAAGCATGAATGACTTGGCACGATTTCTGTTTAATAGCCTGTAGCGGCCGGTTTGTGCCGGAATACTGTCGGAGGATGATGAAATGGCGACTATCACCAGCACGGGTATTGGTACTGGGCTGAATATCAACGAGCTCGTCAGGAGCATGGTCAATGCCCAGGCCGCTCCGAAAACCGCACAGCTGGACCGGCTCAAGGCCAGTACCGACAGTTCCATTTCCGCTTATGGCCAGCTCACCAGTGCGCTGGAAGCCTTTACCAGCAGCCTGAAGGAAATCAACACCGCTTCGGCGTTTACCGGTCTCAAGGCCAGTAGCAGCAATGAAGCTCTGGCGAAGGTCACGGCCGGCAACGACGCGGTGGCCGGCACCTACCAGCTGAAAGTCACGCAACTGGCCAGTGCCTCAAGAGCCAGCAGCGGCGTGATTGCCAGTGGCCAGACGTTTTCGGCCGGTACGCTGAATGTCAGCATCGGCGACAACCAGTCGGTGGCCGTCGAGATCGCCGAGGGCGCGACCCTGGAAGATGTACGCCAGGCGATCAATACCCAGCTCAAGGGTCAGGGCATCACCGCCAACATCATGAGCAACCCTGGCAACCCGCAGGAGGGTTCGCGTCTGGTGCTGAGCAGCACGACCACGGGTGAGGGCAACGATATCCGTGTCGAAGGCGTGGGCGGCGGCCTGGCAGCCCTGAATGTCAACGATACCCAGGGCAGCTATCTGACTAGGGCTGCCAATGCCGAGTTCGAGCTCGATGGCGTCCAGCTCAGCAGCGCGTCGAATACGGTAGAAGGGGCTGTCAGCGGTCTGACGTTCGAGCTGCTTCAGGTGACCCCGGAGGGCGAGGGCGCGGCGACCATCGGTGTGAGTGGCAACAAGGAGGGGCTGACCGAGTCGTTGCAAAAGTTTGTCGATGCCTACAACAAGCTGATCACGGTCACCAATGATCTCACCAAGGTTTCCACCACTGAAGGCTCGACCACGACCAACGCTTCTGCACTGACCGGCGACTCCATCGTGCGGGGCTTGAACAACATGCTGCGTAGTGAGCTCAACAAGGTTGCCGAAGGCGCTGGCGTGCAGTCGCTGTACGATCTGGGCATTAGCACGACCCGGAGCGGGACGCTGGAAATCGACAAGGATCGCCTGTCTGATGCCTTGGAGCAGAATGCCGATGGCCTGGTGAATTTCTTCACAGGCAAGGAAGGGTTGTTCTCGCGCCTGGAAAGCCAGGTGAACGAGTACACCAAGTACGACGGCATCATCCAGACGCAGACCAAGTCGCTGAACACGACGCTTGGCAACATCAGCAAGCAGCGCGAGGACCTCGACGTGCGCATGGCTGCACTGGAAACCTCGCTCTTTGCCAAATTCAATGCGATGGACAGCCTGGTCTATCAGCTCAACAGCACTGGCAACAGCCTGTTGTCGAGCCTGGAGTCCCTGAACAAGTCGCTGGGCAAGAAGTAATCTTTAGTTTTCAACGGCCTGCCGTGCGGACTCGGCGTAGGTTTGGATAGGCGTTATCACTGCAATTGGGCAGCAATGGGTGGGGTAATGAGCAAGCGGTCGATTGACACCTACAAGCAGGTCAATGTGAGCCAGGAGGTTTCGCCGTATCGTGCGGTGCAACTGCTGCTCGACGGCGCATTGCAGCGTCTGATGCTGGCCCGTCAGGCGCAGCAGGACGGCGATGTAGCGGTGCGCGGGGTGGCCGTGGGGCGCACCATTACTATACTCGGTGCGCTGCAGGCCGCCCTTGACAAGGAGTTGGGCGGTGAAATCGCCGAGAATCTGGACGAACTGTACGGCTACATGACCCGGCGGCTGAGTACGGTTGCCTTGGACGATACCCCGCGTAGCCTGGATGAAGTGCAGGCGCTCTTGCGTCAGATCAAGGACGCCTGGGATGCCATTGGCGCAGAGGTAGAACCTTCGTGCGAGTGAATTCTGCAATAGCTTGCTAAAGCTTTACTGGCCGGGGCCGATATCTGAGGTATCAGCCAAACAGTAGAGCGAGAGTAACGATGAATGCACTGGCCCTTAAGCAATACCAGGCCGTCAACATCAATGCCCAGGTCCTTGGCGCCAGCCCCCATGGTTTGATTCAGATGCTCATCGACGGTGGCCTGACGCGCATCGCTCAGGCCCGCGGCGCGATGGAGCGGGGGCAGACGGAAATGAAGGGTTCACTGATCACTAAGAGCATCGCTATCGTCGGTGGCCTACGCGACGCGCTGGACCATGAGCAGGGCGGTGAGCTGGCGGCGAATCTGGAGCGCCTCTACGATTACATGAGTGCGCGCTTGCTGCAGGCCCATCGTGAGAACGAGCCGGCATTGCTTGAGGAGGTTGCAGGGTTGCTGCGCGAGATCAAATCTGCATGGGATGCGATTGCCCGATAATAGCGTTACACCGGAGGAGATGGGAATGAATGCTTCTGTCCTGCATCTCGAGGCCACGGGGAGTGCGCTGCGTGATGCGTTAGCCAAGCAGGATTGGGCCGCCATTGGTGAGCTGGACCTGCAGTGCCGTATGGCCATCGATAACGCCATGCTTGAAGCGGGGCGTGATGAGGAGCAACTGCGCAGCAGCATGCAGGATTTGCTGGCCTTATATCGTGACATGGTGGCGATGTGCCGTGCCGAGCAGCAGCGTATCGGCAACGAGCTTGTACAGCTTAACCATTCCCGTCAGGGTGCCAAGGTCTATCAATTGTTCGGTTGATTGCCCCGCTTGTACCGAGCCGATCCTGCAGGGTGGCTCGGTTTTCTTCGTTTTGCTTTTCGTTTTCTTCTCTTTTATCGACGTTCGCGAAGCCGCTAGGTAATCCGCTGTTTGGCCGACGCTGCCGATCCGCTAAAAAGTTACGCCATAAAATTGACTGGCTTCAATTTTTTGACTTTACTAGTGGCTAATTGCCGGTGCGCGCTAAAGATCTGGCGCATCCTTCCCCTCACTCCTCGAGTCAGACAAGCACAAGATGTGGCGTGAAACCAAAATCCTGTTGATCGATGACAATGCTGTGCGCCGCCACGAGCTGGCGATCATTCTGAGTTTTCTCGGGGAAGAGCATCTGGCCTGCAGCAGTCAGGATTGGCGCAGTGCCGTGGCTGAGCTGGGGTCCAGTCGAGAAGTGCTCAGCGTTCTGCTCGGTGATGTCGAGGCCAAGGGCGGGGCACTGGAACTGACCAAGCAGATCGCGGGCTGGGACGAGTTCCTGCCGCTGTTGACGGTCGGTGAATCCAGCATCGCCGAGTGGCCGGAAGATCTGCGCAGGCGCGTGCTGGCCAGTCTGGAAACTCCGCTCAGTTACAACAAACTGCTCGATTCCCTGCATCGCGCCCAGGTCTATCGTGAAATGTACGACCAGGCCCGTGATCGTGGTCGCCAGCGCGAGCCCAACCTGTTCCGCAGCCTGGTGGGCACCAGCCGTGCCATCCAGCAGGTGCGGCAGATGATGCAGCAGGTGGCCGATACCGAAGCCAGCGTGCTGATCCTTGGTGAGTCCGGTACCGGCAAGGAAGTGGTAGCGCGCAACCTGCACTATCACTCCAAGCGTCGCGAGGCCCCCTTCGTGCCGGTCAACTGCGGCGCCATCCCCGCCGAGTTGCTGGAAAGCGAATTGTTCGGCCACGAGAAGGGGGCCTTCACGGGCGCCATCACTAGCCGGGCAGGGCGCTTCGAGCTGGCCAACGGTGGCACGCTGTTCCTCGACGAAATCGGCGACATGCCGCTGCCGATGCAGGTCAAGCTGCTGCGCGTGCTGCAGGAGCGCACCTTCGAGCGTGTGG
>MTEV01011425.1_pt1 | contig 14463 bp, 12 predicted proteins | sample 1042711 | NCBI WGS metagenome assembly MTEV01 (sample SAMN06185812, study PRJNA358809) | soil metagenome | isolation source: soil bioaugmentation with soil previously exposed to atrazine | place: India | collected 2015-05-23 | reverse complement strand
CAACGAACTGTTCTACATGGACAAGACCATGATGGTCTTCGGCGATGCCAAGAAGGTCATCGAGGACATGGTCAAGGCGGTGGAATAAGGCCTGGCGCCAAACGAACCCCGGCCTCGGCCGGGGTTTTTGTTTAAACGGCCCTCAACGGCAGAGTCGTTGGAGCATGTCGCCCAAGGCGAGCCCCTCCTGCTCAGGTAAAAGGAGCTTGTTGATCAGCAACGGCTCGGCCAGCGGGGCGCCGAGAAACGCCTCGCCCCCATCGGCACGCGCCCCAACATAGGTCGGATTACCTAGGTCCTTTGCCGTGTCGGGCCGCCCGAGCACCTGATCGCTGTCCAGAACGGGCCGCCCGTTCCAGTAGAGCAGCAGGCGGGTCCTGGCCGGCCCGGGAAATGGAAAAGTGCTTGCAGATTTAACATGAGTACTGATCACCAGGCTGTCGCAGCGTCCGCCCGACTGCACTGGCTCACTGACCTGAAGCGTGCTGCCATGACGGACTTCAATTCGCCGATCGGGCAGCAACCGCACCCCCCAAACGCCAGGCTGATCTAGCAGCGTTTGCGCCTCTTCGGCGAAACGCAGCTCTCGCAACGAAAGCCCCATACTGTAACCACCGAATACCGGAGCCCTCTGGAAGTCCCTACCGGTCAATAACCCCGGCGAGCCATTGGCCGCAGCCTGCCAGCGCAAAGGCACGGGCCGGACTTGCCACTCCCAATCGCGAATGATGGCGCCGGCCTGCGCCCCGCCGAACGCCGGCACCACTTGCTCCTCGGGTTTACGCCCGTCAATCGCCGAGGTCACCGCTCCACTGTGCAGTTGCCCTAGGGGTTCGCGATAGAAGAATCGACTTTCGTTCAGCAGATGCGCGGAATAAGTCATTCCTAAAGTCCCGCCGCTGTCGCCCGCCCAGTAGAGAGCGCTGAAACTCGGAACGCTACCGCCTTCGAATAGAGGCCGCAAATCGCGCCCCGCCAAGCCTACCGGAGGCTTACCTCCGGCCATGGCTACCAATGTTGGAAACAAGTCCATGAATACCGTCGGTTCGCGAATATCCAGATTCTCATAACGACCGGGCCAGCGCAGCAGAAGCGGTGTACGCACTCCCCCTTCGGTATATGTCGCCTTCTTACCGACCAGTGGATAATTGTTATCCATATCAATATTGGCGCCACCATTGTCGCTGGCGAAGATCACCACGGTATTTTTTGCCTGACCACTCTCCTCAAGCGCCGTCAGCAGTCGCGCGATGTTGTGATCCAGTTGGCTGAGAATGGCGAAGTACCGTCCTTCCGGCGTATCAGGAAACTGCTGACTGAAGGCCGGGTTCGGCTGGTAGGGCGTATGCGGCGAGAATAACCAGAGATTGATGAACCAAGGCGCTCCGCCCGCCCCAGCCTTTACCAGTTCGACGGCTTTGCCGGTAAGGATGTCGTCCAGGTAACCGTGGTGCTGAGTCGGTGCAGCTCCGTTGTCCTGCAGCCAGGGATCAATATGAGTAGGCTGCCGACGCAACGGGCGGCCATCGGGTCCAGGCCCCTGCAAGACGAAATGATTGAGCATGCCGAACCAATAGTCGAAACCCTGCTGGCCAGGCTGAATCTCCTCGTACTCCAGCGCCTCACCGAGATGCCATTTACCCACATGCTGGGTCTTGTATCCTAGAGATCGCAGAGCCTTGGGCAAGGTGACTAGATCGGGTGACAGCCCAAGGCCGTCTGCCTGGAAACCTACACTTACCGGGTGACGACCACTGATCAAGCTGGCTCGGCTGGGCGAGCACGTACTGTCCGTGTAATGGTGACGCATGCGCACTGCGCCTCGACTAAGCGCGTCCAGTGTTGGCGTAGGCGCCCTGCCGTCTCCCCAACTTGCTATATCGTTGTTACCCAGATCATCGACCATAACCAGCAAAATGTTCGGCTTTGCATCCGACTCCGCTGCATTGCCTGAGTAGGTCATACACAGCAGAATGCCGAGCAGCACGAGACGCAAGCGCGTACCGCGACCATAACGAAACAGAACTCTCATCTAAAAGGATCCCTGGCGAATGAATGGAGAACACTTTCCCAAGTTGTCAGGCAACGAGGTCATGCAACCGGAGTCTTCCGGATTGCTGATCAACTACGACGCGCTGAGCACGATAGCTGCCGAGTTGGGCGAAATATACCGTGCCAACGAGCCCTTTCCCCATATTGTCATCGACGACTTCTTGCCTGCCTCGACGCTGGCTCGCTTGCTTGCTGAATACCCACAGGATCAGAGCCTGCCAATCTGGAACGAGGCCACCCACAAGGACAAGCAAACCGGCGAGTACGTTCAGAAAGACAAACGCAACATTCGCAACCAACTGGCGATGCCGCCCAGCTATCGCCAATTGATCTGGGAGCTGAATTCACACTATTTTCTCGACTTCCTCGCCAGTATGACCGGTATCGACAACCTGATTCCCGATCCCAACTTGCGAGGTGCCGGCATCCACCAGATTGGTCGAGGCGGCTTTCTCAAAGTGCATGCAGACTTCGCCACCCATCGCGAGTTCGGCCTCGACAGACGGCTCAACTTCTTACTCTATTTGAACCCGAATTGGCCCGAGGAATACGGCGGACATCTCGAACTCTGGGACTCGGACATGCAGGGGCCGCCAAAACGTGTTCTGCCGATACTCAATCGCTGTGTGGTGTTCAGCACCACAGCAACTTCCTACCATGGCCATCCCAAGCCTTTGAACTGCCCTGACGGCATTTATCGCAAGTCGCTGGCGCTCTATTACTACACCAACGGCCGGCCGACCGGAGAAGCAGAACCCGGCTTCGCTACGCTCTGGCAGGACGTTCCCGAAGCCTATCGCTGAACACCGCCAGGTGGGCTTTGAGTTTGAGAAAAGGCAGCTCGATCAACCTGTAGCAAAGTATCGCCCCCCCCCACGACACGAGAAAGCTAACGACAACAGCCGCCAGCGTCTGCAACACGGGCAATGCGCCATCAGCGGACGCCACGAGCGGATACAGCAGATAGAATTGCACTGGCACGTGCACCAGATAGAGGGAGTAGGAAATAGACCCGAAGTGATTGAACAATGGGTTGATAAACAGACCCTTTACCCAATTGGCCAGTCCTAGACTGCAAAGCAACAAGCCGCCCCAAAGCACAGCCTCTACGTCGTGATAGAACGGCATAACCGTGAGTGCCAACTTCTGGCCTGTCATGCCGTACCAACGCATGAGCCAGAGTAGCGCCGCGAGCGATACCGCGGCCAGCAATGCCTGGCGCCGAGGGTAATCCAACAACCAAGAACAGCCTTGGCGCAAGTAGACCCAGCCGCATAATCCACCCACCAAAAAGGCTGGTCCACGCCCAAATATAGAGGACTGAATCCAATCATTGCGATGATCAACCAGCCACTGTGGTTGTAGAAAGAAATATATATGCAGAACCAGCCAAGACAGGCCAGCTGCCACCACCAGCCAGCGTCCCACTCGATAGCGCAACCCCAGCATGATCCAGGGTAGCAGAATGTAAAACTGCAGTTCCGTGCACAATGACCACCACGGCACACTGAACGGAAACACCTCGAAACCGACGGGCATGAATAGCAGCGCCTTGAATGCCGCAGTTTTACCAGTTATCCACCAGGCAACCAAAATCGCCAGATAATACAGCGGTACAACCCTCAGTATTCGTGCGGAATAAAACTTAACAACATCCACTTGCTCGCCACTGCCAGCTGCCAAAACAAAGGGCTGAACAAGCAGAAATCCACTTAGCACGAAGAACAACGTGACACCAGTGTTGCCTGCCGCCATTATCTGGATCCAAACTGGCGAACTCTCGAACGAGAAACGACCGCCCGTGCCGAGAATGCCGACATAGTGGAACAACACAACCAAGATAATGGCCCAGCCCCTCAGGGACTCTAGCTGCGGCAGATAGCGCTGAGGGGAACGCAGTCCCGCAGGGGCTGAAGAGCTTTCCATCAGTCTTGCTTGGCCACCACAGCGGTATTCAATCGCTTGAGTTTGCGCATGTTCTCCAAGTGTTTGCTGGCATGAACGTAGAACGCGCGCATTTTCGCCGCCGCGTTGTCGCTACGATCCTCAAAAAGCAGCTTGAGCAGCTCAGAGTCCTGGCTCCGGTCCCCGCCAGCCTTGCGCAACACGCCCAAGCCAAAGCCATGATTGAAGGTAAACGTTTCATGTTGGCCACGGATCTCCTCCCAGAATTTCCATGCGCCAAAGTCCTGCAAGCGGGCTTGTACGTCGTGGAAGAGGATGATGCCGCCCGGTTTGACCTTGGGATACCAACTGGCGAAATCCTCGCTGACCGCCTCATAGGTGTGGAAGCCGTCGATGTGCAGCAGCTCGATGCTGTCTTCGTCGAAATGGCGCAGCGCGTCGTTGAAGAACATGCGCATCAGGTAGGAAAAGCCATGATAGTTCTGACGATTATGGTTGTTCACCGCAGTGAACACTGCCTCATCATATTTGTCGGTGTGCTCGTCACCTTCAAAGGTATCGACGGCATAGCACAGACCGTCGATTTCGTTCTCCTTCATGGACTGGCAGAAGGTGAAATAAGACAGCCCCTTATGTGTGCCAAGTTCGACCAACAGTTTCGGTCTAATGGCGGCCACTAGGTCATAACCGAACGGTAGGTGATCGACCCAGGTGCTGAACACCATATGTAAGGGCTCGAAATGACGGATCGACGGCGGCATGTACACATGGGTCATTCTTATAGTTCCTGCTCAGTCTCTAGATTGTTGTCGCGACCGGGTCTCGGCTGATACTGCGTCGCGCTTTCCGTTGCTACGGGACTCTATGTCATATCCGAAGCTAATTCCCTGCTACGCTCCTTGCTGCGCTCATCGGCATACATGTCCTCGTTCCGCTCCGCGCAGCGTTGCACGCGATGCATGCCTCTCTCTATCGAATGCTTCAGATAACGCAGCGCGGAACCCGGTATCTTCCCCAACAGGATCGGCTCCACGGTCGGCGAACGGAACGACTCACCCAGCAATTCGGTAAGCTGCTCGCGCTGACGATTCAGAATCGTCTCGCGCTGTGCGACTTCCGAGGTAGTCACTCCACCGTGCAACTGATGGAAAGAACCTTCACCGGCCAACATGAACGAGCGGGTTCGCGGATGCATGGCCGCCTTACGATACAGATAGAGATTCAGTGCCCCGCCCCCAGGCAGATCGAACCGCTCATCGGCCTGGCCGATATCGCGAAATACCTCAGAGTCCAAGAATAGGCAGTTGCACTCCATAAACGGATGAAAGATTCCGTTGGGGTTGGCGCCGCTGAGGCAAGAAATCTCGAACAGGCGATAGCCGTTGCGCTGCCAGTCGATGCCTTCCAGCAGGCGCTGCTCGTGTTCCTCGCTGTAGCCGCGGCTGAGGTGGAATTGCTGCTCGTGCTCACCGAGGTGATAGCCGGGTACCACCGCCATCGCCTCGGACGTTATGCGTCGTGCCATCAGCGCATACTGCACCACACCCGGCGTGACCATACGTGCGCCATCGATCATAAGACCGATGAACGCCCCTTGGACCTGAGTAAAAGCAAAGTTGATCGCCGCTGCCGGGGAAACACCAGGCTCATCGCGCAGAAAGTAGCGAAAATTTCCCGGTAGGGCAGCAATCGCCTCAACGTCCATGTTTCGTCGCGAGCGGTTCTCCACCACTATCACTTCGTAGTCGTCGGCCTGAACACCCTGCTGATAGCCGGGGCTTAGGCTGACCAAGGTATTGAGCGCTTGGCGCGGCATATCGTAGACGATCACGATTATCGATAGCTGCGGACGACTCATTGTGGTTGCACCTTGTCCAGCGAATGGCGAATGAAGCGGTAGACGCTCGGGTGCGGCGAGCCAAACAGGATCGGCCGTACGCTGGGCGGCGCGCGATCATCGCCGCGCAATGCGCGATCCTGATCGTCCAACTGCTTGTAGATCACATCACGCTCGGCTTTGCGCGTGCCGGTGGTAACGCCCCCGTGGAACTGGTGGAAGGAGCCCTCGCCGAACAGCATGTAGAACGGCGTATCTGGGTATTCCAGCAGGCGCTTGTAGAGGTCCAGGTTGGCGTTGCCGCCGCCGAAGTCGTTGTAGCGCGAATCCACTCCCCCCAGCGCCTTCCATTTCCGCACGGACATCGCGATGAAATTGCTTTCGTAATTACTCTGGAAAAAACCGCCCTGACAGGAGCCGCTGAGCACCGCGATGTCAAACAGGCGATAGCCGTCCTGCGGCCAGGCGATGCTCCTGAGCAGCTCCGCTTCGGCCACCTCGTCATAGCCTTCGTTGACCGCCACCTGCTGCAGCTTGTGGCCAATGTGGTATCCGGGGGCCGAAACGGCCGCCTCGGGTTCTAGGCGGAAGGCGTCCAGCGCCAGCCTGACGACCCCAGGCGACAACATGCGCGCACCATCGATCATGATCGCAACGTGACTGCCACGGGCCTGGGCCGCACCAAAATTAATGGCATGTACCGGCGTGCGCTGAGTCTCCTGGCGGTGGAAGTAGCGAACGTTGCCGGCATAGCGCATCGCCCGCTCACGCCCTAGGAGCCTGTCCGAGTGGTTCTCGACCACTATCACCTCGTATTCGCGCTCCCGCACGCCATGCTGGTATTCAGGGCTCAACGAAAGGAGCGTTTTCTCAGCCTGATCCGGCATCCTGTACACGATCACGACGATCGAAAGCCGTGGCTTGCGGCGAAACAAGGCCATGTCCGTCCCTCACTCAGCGCGCATAAGCGCGCAATTGCTGATACATGGTCTGCAAAGCTTTCGGCAGCGGTTGCTCGAGCTGCTGGTGATGCTTGAGCTCCGCACTGAAGAAGCGCTCATCCTCAAGTGGCTGCAAGCCCAGTTCAAGCAGAACTTGATTGAGCTTGGTGTGCAAGGTCGCCTCGTCCTCATCGAAGCAGAGCAGAGGGAAGGGCTTCTGCCGGTACAACGCCAACAGACGCTCGTTGTAGGCCGCCCACAGGGCTAGGGCCTGCTCCTCCGGCATGCCGCCACGGGCTTGCAACGACTGCACTACGGCGGTGGGGTGGCGGAATATACCGACGAAACGCAGATCGGGAAGCAGCTCTCGCCACCCCTCTACCAACAACAGCGAGCGCGGGTCCTTGAAGCCCCAATGCGGGGCTCCTGCGAAATCGGCGATCAGGGCTTGCGCCCGAGCATACTCCTCGGAGGTCCATACGACGCTGCTCGTAGGGGGATTATCCCAAGCAAAACCGCGGGCGTTCAGCACGGCATCGTTGAACGCAACAATATCGAGGTTCTCCCGATTGCCCTTGAGGTTGTGCGGGTTCCAAGCACTGTACTTACCGAGTTCCAGCCCGGCCTGCTGCAGGGAACCGGTCAGGAAACTGGTTCCGCTGCGGTGCATTCCCACCACCATGACGGGGCAAGGCAAAGGTACAAGCGAAGGCGTAACAACTCGTTCCGAGCGCGAAAAAATATTCCGAATGAACCGCATGTACGCCTCTTGTTCTAGATATAAGGCTGTTGATATGAAGCGGCGCCCGTCCGCAGGATGCTTGCGGGAGAGCGAGCACATTGTGTTTAAATGACCCAGCCTTTTCAATCTGGTAGCCAAAATCGATGAACTACGGAGAAATATTGCTGTACGGGGTATATAGCGACTTGCGCACCGAAATCGCGCGGCGCTTCCTTGGTTTCCTGTGGTGGATCATCGAGCCGGTCATGTATATGGCCGTGTTCTATGTGGTTTTCGGGCTCGCTCTGCGTCAGGGTGGCCCCGACTATGTGCCTTTCTTGCTGTGCGGAATGATCGCTTGGAAATGGTTCGATGGCTCGGTCCGCCAGGCCAGTCTGTCGATTCCAATGAACGCTGGGCTGGTTCAGCAGATCTATGTCCCCAAGGGCCTGTTCGCGTTGATACAGATCTTCAGCAATACCTTCAAGTTCACCATCGTGCTCCTGTTACTGCTCGGTTTCCTACTGGCCATCGGCAAAAAGCCCAGCCTGCAGTGGCTGGGGCTGCTGCCGGTGATTTTGACCCAGCTACTGCTCATCGTCGCCTTTGGCCTGCTCTTGGCCGCGATAATCCCCTTCGCCCAGGACTTGAAGCTGGTGGTCGACAACCTACTGATGTTGATGATGTTCATGTCCGGCATCTTTTTCAGTGCGGATCAGGTACCGGAGAACATGCGCAGCGCATTCGAGTACAACCCTATGGTGCTGCTGATCAGTGCCTATCGTGACATCCTGCTGCACGCCCAATGGCCACACTGGCAGTCGCTCGGCTATTGCGCAGCGCTGTCGCTGCCTATCCTGGTGGTGGCACTGCTGATACTGGCACGCAACGAACGCCGCTACCCCAAACTGCTGTACTGAGACCGCGCATGAATGAGCAGGTAATTCTCGAGGCCCGCAATGTCGGGCTGTCTTATCGTCAGCGCACCGGCGTCCTGCGCTACAACCATTTTTGGGCATTGGATGATGTCAGTTTTACGCTCAATGCCGGCGAAACACTCGGTGTGATCGGTGCCAACGGAGCAGGCAAGAGTACGCTGCTGCGCATGATCGCTGGTATTACCGAACCCGATAGAGGCAAGCTCTGGCGCCAGCCCGGTCTGAGCGCCAGTCTGCTGGCGCTGAGCGTCGGCTTCAAACCCGAGCTGTCGGGACGCGAGAACGTAGTCATCGGCGGCCTGTTGCTGGGGCTGCCCCTCAAGCGCATCCGCGCGCTCATGGATGAAATACACAGCTTCAGCGAACTCGGCGCATTCTTCGAGCGCCCGGTGGGTACCTACTCCACCGGCATGCGCGCACGCCTGGGTTTTGCCGTGGCCATCCACGCCGATCCGGACATCATGCTGATTGACGAAGTGCTGGGCGTGGGCGATGAGAGCTTCAAGCTCAAGTCCCACCAGGCCATGCGCGAGAAGATTCGCGCCAAGAAGACCGTAGTGCTGGTCTCCCACAGTATGGAGGCGATTCAATCGCTCTGTGATCGGGTGCTATGGCTTCATGAAGGACGCAGCCTATGCTGCGGTCCCACGGATGAGGTCATCAGCGGCTATCTGGAGACCATTCGCATTGCCGTGAAAATGGAACAAGCCAAGGAGCGGGCAGCCAAACATAGGGCGCTAGCCTGAGCGCGCCCCTACAACCGAGTTCGACAAAAACAAAAGGGCCGGTGAACGGCCGTGGTTGAGGTTTTATATGAGTGTTGATCTGACGAAGGTAATCGTCGTCCTCGGCATGCATCGGAGCGGTACTAGCGTCATAACCCGAGCACTGGAAGTACTCGGCGTAGAGCTCGGCGACAACCTGATGCCCGCCGCCGAGAACAACAACGAGAAGGGTTTTTTCGAAGACCTGGATATTCACCATTTCAACACCCGCTTGCTGGCGGAATTGGGCACCGCTTGGGACCGGCTCAGCGACATCGACCCTGCCCTCATGCTGGCTTCGGGGTTAGAGGCGTGGCGCAAGGAGGCTCGGCAAATCCTGCACGACAAGCTTTCCGGCACAACTCTGTTCGCCTTCAAAGACCCCCAAACTTGCCTGTTGCTGCCCTTCTGGCAAACGGTATTGGCCGAACTATCAATCGAGCCCTACTACCTCATCTGCCTGCGTGACCCCCTGAGCGTTGCCGCCTCGCTGCAAAAGCGTGACGGCATGGCCTCTATGCGCTCACAGCTGCTTTGGGCCCAGTATCAATTGTCCGCCTTGCGATACAGCGAGGGTACGCGCCGGATACTGATCGATTATGACGCACTCATGGACCAGCCCGCCCAACAGCTGGCGCGAATCGCCGAGGCGTTCAAGCTCACCTTACCCGCAGCCGATGCGCCGCGGATGACAGAATTTGCGCACGACTTTCTCAGCCAGGGACTTCGCCATGCACAACACAATGCCGATCAGTTGGCCAATCGCGAGCAGGTGTTGCAGCCCGTCGCCAACCTCTACCAACTGATGCGCCAGATCGCCGCTGATCGCCTAGATTTTCTCGACGACAGCGTAACCCGAAGCTGCGTCGATCTGACTACCGCTTTAGACGAACTGAAACCGCTCAGCCGAGCTTTCGACGAAACCGACCATGAGTGCCAGCAATTGCTCCGCCGGCACGCAGTTGAGCTGGAACAATTGAACGCCCGGCATGATGAAATGTCTCTGCACCTCAGCGAGGAGCTCGATCAGCTACGCACCCAGCTCGCCACGGCCACAACCGAGTGCGGCAACGCCTGGCATATGCATGCTCAGGCGGTGCAAGATCGCCACGAATTAGCTAGCGAGCTGAGCAACTGCCTCTTGCGCCAGGATGAGCTGCGCGCCGAACTCGCACGGGTCTATGCCAGCCGTTCCTGGCGACTAATGCGGCCATTCCGGGGCTTGCGGCGCCACCATCGCAATCCGGCCCTGCTGTTACGCAGCGCACTGTCGGAAAGCGCCCGCGGCTTGTGGCGACTCATTCCTCTATCCGTCTCCCAGAAACAGGCAATCAAGCAAAGGCTGTTCACTCAAGCAGCCCCGCTGTTCAGCAAAACCCAAGCCTACCGTGACTGGCTATGGAGTCAGGAGCAGGAGTTACAGCCTGCGCCCTCCTCCGTCGGCCGGTTGAAATGGCTCAATGAACCGATACAGGCAGTTCCTCGCCTAGCCTCGGAGACCCCGGCTGCAACCCCGGTCAAGCTGATTGCCTTCTATTTGCCACAGTTTCATCCGATTCCAGAAAACGATGCTTGGTGGGGAGAGGGCTTCACCGAGTGGACCAATGTTCGCCCGGCCCTACCTCAGTATGAGGGACATTATCAGCCACATGTGCCCGGCGACCTCGGCTACTATGACCTGCTAGATGGACAGACACAGCAGCGCCAAGTCGAACTCGCCAAGCTGTACGGCCTAGGCGGCTTCTGCTTTTACTTCTATTGGTTCGGCGGCAAGCGTCTACTAGAGGCGCCTATCGAGCGCTATCTCGCGGACGAAAGTCTCGATCTGCCGTTCTGCCTGTGCTGGGCCAACGAGAACTGGAGCCGTCGTTGGGACGGCCTCGACAACGAGATTCTCATTGGACAAAACCACAGTGCTGAGGATGACTTAGCGTTTATCGCCTATATAGCGCGCTACATGCGTGACCCTCGCTATATCCGCGTCAATGGCAGGCCGATGCTGCTGGTCTACCGCCCTAGCGAACTCCCGGATGCGAAGGCCACCGCATCGCGCTGGCGTACCTGGTGCAGGGAAAATGGAATCGGTGAGATCTACCTTGCCTACACTCAGTCCTTCGATAACGTAGCGCCCTCACGATTCGGCTTCGATGCCGCTATCGAATTCCCTCCGAATGCCACACAACCACCGCCGGTTACCGACCGCGTCCGATCCTTACAGGAAGATTTCCGCGGACAGGTCTTTGACTGGAGCATCTACCTCAAGCGCAGTGGTCAGTACAGCAAGCCTGCCTATAAGCTGTTCCGAGGCGTTTGCCCCTCATGGGACAACACGGCACGTCGCCGCAATCGCGGCACTTCGTTCGTCAACAGTTCGCCACGTGGTTATCAGCAATGGCTGCTCAATGCCATGCGCGATACGCTGGCGCGCGAATCCAATCCTGATGAGTGTTTGGTGTTCATCAATGCCTGGAATGAATGGGCCGAAGGGGCCCATCTGGAGCCAGATCAGCGTCATGGCTACGGGTTTCTCGAGGCCACGCGCATGGCCAGCCTACGCGCCAGCCTGCCCCAGCCGCCCGTATTCCAGCGCGGCGAGCGTCTGGCTGTGGTAATACACGCTTATTATCCGGACGTTCTGCGCGACATCCTTGCTTATCTGCAACAAGTCGAAGGGGTTCCCTTGCAGCTGTATCTGTCCTGCCCCACAGATAAAGCACGCATAACCAGGGGTCTCTTGGCAGGCAGCCGCCATCCATGGCATTTGGAGGAAGTTATCAATCGGGGGCGTGACGTACTGCCTTTCATCAAGCTGCTGCCACGCATCGTCGCCGACGGCCATAGCCTGCTGCTGAAAGTTCACACCAAGAAGTCCCCACACCGGGACGATGGGGAAACCTGGCGGCGGGATCTCTACGACAAGCTGCTGACCGAAAACGCCATGCGTCAAGCGCTGGATCATTTCTCTCGAGCGCCGATTACCGGAATTCTCGGCCCTGCCGGGCACTTGGTTCCGATGAGCTTCTATTGGGGCTCAAACGCACGCCGCGTCGAAGGACTTGCCTGCCGCCTCGGAGTAGAGCCTGACGACCTCGGCGCACTCAACTTCGTCGCGGGCACGATGTTCTTCGCTCAGACCCGCGCTTTCCTACCATTGCTCAACCTTGCGCTGGGAGAGGACAGTTTCGAAGAGGAAGCGGGGCAGGTCGACGGCACATTGGCTCATGCCTTGGAGCGTGCTTTCAGTGTTAGCGCCAAAGCGGCAGGGCTGGAAGTAAGTAGCAGCGAAAGCAGTGTAGCGAATCGGTCCTACGCCTTCGCCAAAACGACGCCGTGCCCCTCATAAGCGGTAAGCGGCGCGCGATTGCCACATCCCTAAATCAGCGCTCTCTCCATCCCCAAAAGAGGAAGCAGTATGTATAACGAGGCCATTCAGGAAGCGAGCACGGCCCGAGAGCGCTCTTCGGTTGTACCCAGCCCAACCATTCCGAAGGTTGCGATCCTGCTCGCCTGTTACAACGGCGAGCGTTTTTTAGCCGAACAGTTGCAGTCGATTATTCAACAAAGCCACGATAACTGGATGATAGTGGCGTCGGATGATGGCTCTTGCGACGGCACCCTTGCTCTGTTGCTGCGCTATCAACAGCAGCTCGGCGAACACCGACTAAGGGTGATAGCGGGACCGCGGCGCGGCTTCGTAGCCAACTTCATGTCGTTGGTCAGTACCCCCTTTATTCGTGCAGAGTACTTCGCTTTCTGCGACCAAGATGACATTTGGCATATTGATCATTTATCCAAAGCGATAGCGTGGATGCGATCCGCCGATCCGTCTGTCCCGGCGTTGCACTGTGGGCGGACTCGCCTGATACGGGAGGATGGACAACCTTTTGGGGTTTCGCCTCTTTTTCCTCGAGCGCCATCATTCAAGAACGCCTTGGTGCAAAGCATCGCCGGTGGTAACACCATGGTGTTCAACCACAGCGCTAAGCAATTACTGGAGCGCACCGCCAGTTTGCCTGTGGTCTCTCATGACTGGTGGGCCTATCTCTTGGTCAGCGGTACAGGAGGTCGGGTTCATTACAGCGCGAGCCCATCTGTAGACTACCGCCAGCACGGAGGCAACCTGGTTGGCTCAAACTCCAGCCTCAAGGACCGATTGCATCGCATTCGTCGGATGTTCGCCGGACATTTTCAGAGTTGGAACGAGACCAACATTGAATCGTTGCATCACTGTCGGGAAATGCTTAGCGAAGAAAGCTTACGTCGTTTGCAAGCATTCGCCAGAGCCCGACGCTCTCCATTGCCATTGCGATTGTGGCGTATCAGCCGTTCCGGGGTGTATCGACAGACCGTCCCAGGTAATCTGGGACTGTTACTGGCCGCCTTACTCGGCAAGCTCTGACCTTTTCAGGAACCAGCCATGAATCAACTTCACACTGCGAGCAATCTTGTCTGGCAGTCGCCTCAGACCACCCCTGAACATCGTCGAGATCTACTGAAACAGTATCCGGTCACGCTGTGGATGACCGGTTTGAGCGGAGCAGGGAAATCTACCTTGGCCTTTGCTTTGGAAAAACGCCTGATCAGCCAAGGGCATGCCTGTTTCGTACTGGACGGTGACAATGTGCGTCACGGGCTTAACCGTGACCTAGATTTCTCGCCCCATGCCCGCACGGAGAATATCCGACGCGTCGCGGAGGTCGCCAAACTTATGAATAGCGCGGGCCTGATCGTTATCAGCTCGTTCATTTCACCCTACCGCGAAGATCGTGGTGCAGCCTGCGACATAATAGGCAGCGAAGCCTTCCTTGAAATACATATCAGTACTGCCTTACAGGACTGCGAACGGCGAGATCCGAAAGGCCTCTACCAGAAAGCACGAGCAGGCCTGATAAGCGATTTCACAGGGATATCGGCGCCTTATGAACCTCCGCTGACCCCTGCTCTAAGCATCGACACCTCCTCTTCAACAGTCGATTCCTGCATTGAACGCATGCTGAAGCTCGTAGAACCTTTCCTCATTCGAGATAACGAGAGCAGGTGCGGCGGGTCATAAACCTGATCAAAAGGTCAGCCTCACCGAGCATATCAATTCAAACTGTACCGCTGAGAATTGCGCAACAGACACCTTCCAGCCAGTTGAAAATCTCGATATTCGCGGTTGCACCCAGTATTTTCACTTATGACCGGAACAGTTATGTCGATTCCTGACCAAACAGTTACAAAGCAACCTATCTAATAGCACAACAATTTCATCCAGCTGTGACTACTGAGTCGTTGCTTCGCTCGGGATAATTTGCCCATCGAA
>MTEV01008633.1_pt1 | contig 14558 bp, 10 predicted proteins | sample 1042711 | NCBI WGS metagenome assembly MTEV01 (sample SAMN06185812, study PRJNA358809) | soil metagenome | isolation source: soil bioaugmentation with soil previously exposed to atrazine | place: India | collected 2015-05-23 | reverse complement strand
GGGAGAGGGGGTGGGCGGCAGGCTCTATTCCATGAGTGGAATAGACGAACCGGAGAATTTTCTGTTCTGGCTGGGAATTGCCGTGCTGTTGGTGCTGACCATGGCTTCGATTATCTCGATGTTTACCATCTGGCGCCTATCTCTGTATGGCTCCCGGGTTGGCGCGGAACTGGGTAATCGCCTCTATCGCTATTACATGTATCAGCCCTGGCTTTATCATGCCGGTACCAGCAGCAGTCACCTGACCAAACAGATCTCACAGGAAACCCTTAGGTTGACCAATTATGTGATCAACCCGCTGCTTCACTTGAATTCTAAAATCGTCCTTGCACTGGTTCTGTCGGTGGCTATCTTTCTTTACGATCCCATCGTTGCCCTGCTGGGCATTACAATCTTCGTTGTCTGCTATTTTTTTCTTTATGCTCTTGTCAAGAGACGATTGGTAATGCATGGGGAGAGTATTTCTGATTCACAGTCAGTACGTTTTCAGATGATGTCAGAAGGGTTTGGGGGTATCAAGGATGTGCTATTGTTGGGGAAGCAGAAGACTTTTGTCGATCGTTTCGATAGAGCAGGCTTGAGATTTGCGCAATCTGCAGGTACTAATCTCGCCATTGCCCAAGTGCCGAGGTATGCCATGGAGCTTGTGGCTTTCTCCACCATTATTTTCCTGGTTCTCTATCTGCTCGCTGTCCACAACGGAAATCTTGGTACAATCCTGCCGATCCTGTCGATCTATGCGCTGGCAGGCTTCAAGATTCTTCCAGCTTTACAGAAGATTTACTCATGTATATCGCAGATTAGAGGAAATATTGCTGCTTTCGAGGTGATTCGCGATGATCTTGTTGAGAGCACCGAAGGCCGTTTAAAGGAAAAAAGCCTGGTTGACGACAGTAAGGAGAGTGGGCGGCTTGCGCCCCTCAATACCATTACTCTGGAAGATATTGTGTTCTATTATCCCGGGATCAGGGAGTTTGCACTGAATGGGGTATCGATGCAGATTCCCGTCAATACGACAATCGGCATCGTAGGCGCTTCGGGGTCCGGAAAGTCAACCCTGATAGATATTCTTCTTGGACTGATCGAACCGAAGAGCGGTCAACTGTGTATCGATGACGTTCCTGTCACGGATGAAACACGACGCCGATGGCAAAATGCCATCGGCTTTGTTCCGCAGAGTATTTTCCTGGCGGATGCCACCATACGCGAGAATATTGCTTTCGGTGTACCGTCCAAGGAAATCGAGGATGGGAGAGTGCGTCGGGCCGCCCAACTGGCACATCTCGAGGAACTCCTTGAAGAGCTCCCTGAGGGCCTGGCTACCAGAGTAGGAGAGCGAGGCATCCAGCTCTCGGGGGGACAGCGGCAGAGAATCGGTATCGCCAGGGCCCTTTATCACGATGCTCAAGTTCTCATTCTTGACGAGGCAACCAGCGCCCTAGATGGGATCACCGAAAAGATGATCATGGAGTCGATCCAGGAGTTCATGGGAAAGAAAACGATCATCATGATTGCTCATCGCCTGGCCACCGTTCGCCAGTGTGACTGCATCCATCTGATGAAGGAGGGCAGGATCATCGACTCGGGTAGCTATGCCGAGTTGACGAGTCGCAACGAGATCTTCCAGCGCATGGCGGCGCATAGTTGAGGTTGCATCGTATACCAAGGGGGACCTGATATGTCGCTTGGCTCGATCTCGGATTTGAACGATGCTCTGCTGGCCACTAGGACGGCAACCCAGCATGCCAGCAACAGGGAGAGGCCGTCTTTGCCCACCCGTGCCAGGCCGGCATCTCTCACTACCAGTGAGCTGGGTATAGCACCCTCCATGGATCCGGTGACGGACCAGGAAAGACTCCAGCGGTTCATTGATGACATCGCCACGGATGGCACCATCGGTGTCATCGATGCGGGCCACTGGTTGCTCCACCGCACACTGCAGCTACATGATGGTATTCGGCTCTGCGGTAGGGGGATGAACAGGACCATTATCGAGGCCCGAACCGAGGACTGGCAGCACGACGACTACACGCTGATGGGGCTTGGCGTAAACAACCATCTGAATGAGAATGGCATTTTTCTCTCAGACTTCAATTTGATCGGTGCTGACAAGAGTGCGACGCGTAATGGCGCTGCACTACAGCTCAACGGCATCAATGATTTCTCGCTGGAGCGGATCAAGGTTGTGGACGGCTCGGATGCGGGCATCCGCATCGCTGGCTACGGGGTCGGCCGCTTTACCAATGACATTACCAGCAATTTCTGGAACTCCACCAAACGAGGAAAGATTCGAGGGTGTATTGCCGTGCGCGGGTCACTCGGTATAGAGCTGGAGGGTGGGGTTGAGGGCGTGCTAGTCGAGGGAAACCATATCCACGACTCTGCCCTGCATGGTATCCGGCTTCCTTCTGCCTATGACTGCATCCTATTGGCCAACCACGTCACTGGGGCGAGGAACGGTATCTGGATCGATCGCCACAGAGGGATTCATGTCCTCCATAATACCGCTACCCGGGTTGAGCGAGGCTGCGTGTATGGGGGGTTCAATCGACATCGTGATGGAGAGATCTCACAGGGGCTATGGATCATCGGCAATCGATTCCAGGCATCGAGATCCACGATCACCGATGCCTATCACGGCAGCCCCGACAAGTTTACTCACATCGTAAAGATCAAGGACAACATACTCGAGGGCGGAAACATCCGATTGTTGTGGTCGAGACGAGTCGATATCCAAGGTAATGATGGTGACGGTGGCAACGCCATCATAACTTCCCATCAGGTCAGTGGTCGGGTGGGTAACAACGCCATGAGACTGCTGAACCGCTCCCCTCTTATAAGAGACTTGGGTAGTAATTTTAATCTGTCGGATACATAACGTCCCACTACGCCTGCTAAGGCGGGTGTATGGACAATCTCATACCGGGTGCAGGAAAAAGGTAGGTAGAGCCGAGGTTGTCTGAAAGTGATCCCTTTTTCGTGCTTATCCTGAGCCGTCAGGTATTAAAAATTCCACCCGAAAGATGGTTCGAGATTTTTGTAAAGTTGTGTAATTCTGATTGTGACCACGTAACTAAGTGAGGCCGGATAATCCTCGAACCGGTGTGAAGGGTTCGATGAGCAGGGTGCCAGCACGACCGACCGGCGTCTTCATCAAAGCAGCCAGAACGCCAATCTGGCGGCCTGATCATGAGGGATGACGCATGTGCCATTTCGATTCTGACAAGAATACCAAAGACGTCTCGGGAATAGGGGGGACAAAGCCCATGAAAAAGCTTGTACTCGGCGCTTGTCTCGCCATTATGCTGGGTTTCATCGGTGGTTGTGCCTGGGCGCCGGGTGGTCACATCGACTACCGGACGACGGCAGATACCGACTTGGATGATCAGGTCGACATCGTTCCGATCACGCCATCCTTGATCTCGACCTATCGAGCTCAGAACGGCGAACCGAAGGCGAGGCCCATGCCTCCGGAACTGATCCGCGAAATCGAGGATTACCAATATCGAGTGGGTTCCGGTGATGTGTTGAACATCATTGTCTACGACCACCCTGAACTCACGATTCCGGCGGGCAGTGAGCGCAGCGCAGCGGAATCCGGCACCTTGGTCCATGCGGGTGGCACCATTTATTACCCCTTCGTTGGCACCATTCAGGTGGCTGGCAGGACCGTGGGCGAGATCCGGCAGATCCTTACCAATCGACTCTCGACCTATATCACCGACCCCCAGGTCGAGGTCAGTGTGGCGGCCTTCCGCTCCAAGAAGTTCTATGTCAGCGGTTCGGTCAACAGTCCGGGGGTGCAACCCATCACCAACGTGCCGATGACAGTGCTTGATGCCATCAGCCAGGCGGGTGGCCCCACCGATGATGCCAACTGGCACCATGTGGCGCTCACCCGTGACGGCAGGGAGACAGCCTTGTCGATCTTCGAGATGCTCCACAATGGTGACCTGAGTCGGAATACCCTGATGCAGTCGGGCGACATTCTTCATGTCTCTTCGTCCGACAACCAGCGGATTTCGGTGTTGGGCCAGGTCCTCAGTCCGGGACACATCTCGACCGGCAGGGAGCGCTTGAGTCTTACCGACGCGCTGTCCCGTGCCGGGGGGGTCGTCGAGGCCCGGGCCGAACCGTCCGGCATCTTCGTCATTCGCGGCAATCCTCCCGGAAGCGACAAGATGGCCACCGTCTACCAGCTGGATATCTCCAACGCCGCGGCGCTCAACATGGGGGCATATTTCCCGCTCGAACCGCTGGATGTGGTCTACGTCACGTCCGCACCTCTGGCGCGCTGGAACACTGTCATCAGTCTGCTGCTGCCGTCCGTCTCCCTGCCAGGTCAAGTGGCCGGCTCGGCTAGCGACGTGAGGGACCTGTGATGTAGCAGTCCTGAGTCGATGGCCCATGCCATGCCAGCGTTTCCTTGGCTGAGGGCCGTCGCACTCCTTGGGGCCGCTTGCCTGCGTGATGTTTACCTACCCTTCCAGGGATGAGGCCAAGATGACGAGCTTGAATACTAATAGAGGTATCGTACAGCCGGGAAGGGACGCTCCCACCTCTTCCCGCGGGCCGTTACCCCACGATGAGAATATCGATCTTGGGCGCATGATCGGCCTGCTGCTGGACAACAAGTGGAAGATCTTCTTCCTGACCCTGCTGTTCGGGTTGTGTGGCGCGGTCTATTCGCTGCTGGCGACTCCCTTGTACCAAGGGGATGCGCTGATCCAGGTCGAGAATGCGGGAGCTAGAACGGGCGCCGACAGGATTGCCGCCATGCTCCTGCAAGAGGAACCAAGAACATCGGCACAGAGAGAGATACTGAGCTCCCGGATGATCATGGGCCGCGCGGCAATGCGACAGAAGCTGGATATCGCCGTATGGCCCGTGACGCTGCCGGTGATCGGGGATGCCGTCATTCGCTATCAGATTCCGCGTCCCGCATTTGCCCAGGGGCGTCCCGAGATCTGGGGGGGAGAGAGCGTTCATATAGACTCCCTTGCCGTGGAGTCCGAGCTACTAAATCTGCCCCTGATCCTGGAGGTCACCGAGGATGGTGGCTATCGACTGCTCGGGTTGGAAGAGGAGGTGCTGCTGACCGGCCGCCCGGGCGAGAGGGCAACGGCCAGTCATCCCTGGATCGAGATTCGCGTGAGTGAGCTGCTGGCCCCTCCTGGAGCCCGGTTTACGGTTGTAAAGCGTAGTGAGCAGTCTGCCATCCGGTATCTGAGGAATCGTTTCAACGTCCTGCAGCGTGGGGAAGGCGACTCGGGCATGCTTCAGCTCGTTCTGACCGGCACCGACCGCGCCGAGGTTGAATCCTCGCTGAACGCCATTGCAGAGGTATATCTGTCCCAGAACATCGCGCGCCAGGCTGCCGAGGCGGAAAACAGTCTTGAGTTTCTTGAGCAGCAACTGCCCAGTGTGCAGGAACACTTGGTCCAGGCCGAGAATCGCTTGAACGCCTACCGTATGGAGCACGAAAGCGTCGATCTTACCCAGGAGACGCAGAATGTGCTGTCCAGCGTGCTGGATATCGAAAGCCGCCTTAACGACCTGGAGTTGCAGGAGAAGGAGCTGGCTCGCCGTTTCACGCCGAATCATCCCGTCTACGCCGCACTACTGGCTCAGAAGGCACAGCTCCAGCGCGAGCGTGCCAACCTGGAGGAGCGCACAAGCAGCCTGCCCGAGACCCAGCAGCAGGTGCTGCGCATGACCCGCGATGTCGAGGTGACCCAACAGATCTATGTACAACTACTGAACCGAATGCAAGAGCTGAACATTGCCAAGGCAGCTACGGTAGGTAACGTGCGCATCATCGATTTCGCGGTGGTGGCGCCTGGCCAGATCAAGCCCAGGATCGCCCTGATAGTCATCGTCGCCATGATGGTAGGACTATTGCTGACGGTCTGTTTCATCCTGCTGCGCAACATTCTCAACAAGGGGGTCGAGAGTGCCGAGCAGTTGGAAGACCTCGGCCTGCCGGTCTATGCCACGGTGCCACGCTCCAACGATCAGATGAAACTCGTCAAGAGAATCAAGCATCGCAAGGACAAGGCCAGCAAGCATGCCATCGGTAGCTTTCTGGCCAGGCGCTATCCGACAGATATGGCCATCGAAGCGATCAGGGGACTGCGTACCAGCCTGCACTTTGCCATGATGGATGCACCCAACAATGCCATCATGATCACTGGGCCGAGTCCGGGTATTGGCAAGAGCTTTCTTACGGCCAACTTGGCCTATGTCTGTGCCCAGGGTGGACAGCGGGTGTTGATCATCGATGCCGACATGCGCAAGGGCAACCTGCATCATATCTTCGCAGACGAGGCCCCGGGCGGGCTCTCCGAGGCGATATCCGGGCAGATCTCGCTGGAGGATGCGATCCATGTTTCCGATGTGCCCAACCTCGAGTACATGACCCGTGGTGTGGTGCCCCCTAATCCTACCGAGTTGCTCATGGGGCAAAGCTTCGCAAACCTGATCGAGCGTGCTTGCGCGGACTATGATCTGGTCATTGTCGACACGCCGCCGATCCTGGCTGTCACCGATGCCTCTCTGATCGGGAAGCTGATGGGCACCACGCTGCTGGTCGCGCGCTTTGGGGTTAATCCTCTACGTGAGATCAAGATCGCGACCCGACGCCTGGAGAACACCGGCATTCCGGTCAAAGGTTGCATTCTCAATGCCATCGAGAAGACCGCTGCGATCAGCTACGGCTACGGTTACTACAGTTACTCCTACAAGTGACCCACGCTTCCCCGGCTGGCACCGTCAGCCGGGGGCTGATGAAGCGTTCGACTCTCATTCGGTGAATCGGCAATCGCTCAGCGAAGGTAGGAAGCCGTGAGATACCAAACTCGTACAGAAGACGTCGACAGCTTTCGAGGCCTCCGTTACATACATGGAGTTACCTTCTTCAATGTCAGCATGCTGACGATTTTTCTGTATCTCTATCTGTTGTCCCCTTATTTTGACCTTCGTGTCATGATGCTGCATGGGGGCGTCCTGTCTATCTTGCTGTTTCTTCTGGTGAACTTGCGCCTTGTCGTCAAGGCGTTGCAACAGGAATCTTTGATTCTCATCTATATCTTCTTCTGTCTGTATTGCCTGTACAATCTGGTCATGATCACGATTTACTCGGAGGCTTTCACTACGAGCTTCCTGATGTACATGATTCAAGTGTGCTTTTATCTGCTCACGGGGTTTGTCCTAGCCCAGTACCTGATGCGGAAGGCACTCGATGTGGATCAGGTGATTACCCTTTGTTTCAAGCTGGTCTCTTTTATCGTACTCGTGAATGCGGCAATCATCATACTGGAATATCAATTTCCTCCTTTCAGGAATCTAGTGGAGTCCATGCTCTATCAGCCGGAAGACGCTAATATCAATTACCTGACTCGTGAGTATCGCCTTCGGGGAATCGCCTCTGGAGGGGCGGCCAACCTGTCCCTGCTGCATGGTACCGTGCTGATCATTCTCCAGGCGCTTTATATCAAGAAGAAGATTGGTCTGCTCTATACCCTGGTGGCTTCCGTGACGATCTTTACTTCGCTTCTGTTCATAGGTCGCACCGGTATTCTGTTGGCTTTCGTCGGCATCGTGATGTTTCATTTACTAAACCTCGTGATGGCGAGAGAGAAACTGTCTTTCCACCGCATAATCCTCTATTTCACAGTCGCATCCATTATTCTTGTCGCACCTCCGGTTTTTGCCATATTTTTCCCGGAAAATGTGCTTGCCTACTCAATCAATTTCTTTTACCAAGGCATGGAAGGAGTTCAGCAAGAGGGTACTACCAGGACCGTCGCCAGGATGTTCGAGATACCCGACATCTGGACGAAACTGATATTTGGTGTAGGCGCCCATTGGGGTGACTTCACGCTTGAAGGACGTGTGGATGCGGGTTACATGAAAATGTTGACGGCCTTGGGCATCCCTATTGCTGTCAGCTTCTACCTCTTCTACGCCTATTTGGCCAGGTATCTCTTGATGATTACTCATTACAAGAGCATCTGGATCGTGTTGATGATCATCATGTTCATCGCCGAGATCAAGGAGCCCTTTATCTTCAAGGGGTATTCGGCGCGCATGATATGGATGATGATCGGTATCGGAATCTGTTACTCCTTCTGCTCTCGTTATAGCGGCAATGAAAGGGTGTCGGAAGCGCAATGAAACGTCCATTTTTGTCAATGTTTGATATTCAAAGAGCGGGTTTTCTTTCAAGGATGTATGGAGATTGCTATGCGTCCAACCGTTACCGTCGTGATGCCTGTCTATAACAAGGCGAAATATGTTGGCAGGGCCATCCAGTCTGTACTCGATCAGACCTATCCGGTTATGGAGTTGTTGATTGTCGATGATGCCTCTACGGATGAAAGCATGAAGAAGGTGGCGGCATTCGATGATCCCCGCATCAGGGTGCTCAGTAGAACCCTATCTGGACCGGGAGGCTATGCTGCCCGGAACCTCGGCATCAGGCGAGCAACAGGAGACTGGATTGGGTTTCTGGATGCCGATGATTTCTGGTTTCCTGAGCATATCGAGCACGCTATGGAGGTTGTGAAAGAATTTCCCGATACTTCAATTATCTCCGCAGGTCGTATCGATCAGTTCGGTACTAAACAGAAGTTGGACCCATTTTCCGAGCGCTTCATGTCGAAGGGGGCGCAGGTTCTCTATCTTTCCGACTATCTGCAGTACGCATGTAAGGGAATGCGTTGCATACAAACCAATACGATACTTATTAAAAGGGCGGCTTTGTCAAGTTACATGGTTTTTCCGGAAGGGCGTACCAACCGCTCTGGTGATCTATTCGCTTGGGTCAAACTCATGGCGAAGTTGAAACGCATGGTCTGGTCGCCTCATGTCGCTGCGATTTCCTATCGTGATGTCGTCGGTGTTTCCAGAACGGCCACACCTTCGATTCATCTTTTTCGCCAAATGGTCGATGAGTTCGGGCCCTTCGAGAATGACAAGGATGAAAGGTGGTTGAAAAACTATTCCAACAAGATGATCAAGTACGCTTGGCTGGAAGCGAAGAAGAAGAGGGTGGCTTTACCCATGTTGCTGCTTCCAAGGTCATTCTACTGGATGCACGATGTGGCTTATTGCTTGAAGTGGACCCTTATCTCTCTGGTTCCTTTCGGCATTCTGGAGTGGTTGAAGCTGCGCTTCCAGGAGGATTGAAGCGTGCCGATGGACACTAAAGTCGAGGCTCAGCAATGCATATTATCCATGTCATTACCAGCCTGTTTCCGGGAGGAGCCCAGTCCGCTCTGTGTCGGCTCTGCATGAACGACTCAAGCAATCGGCATACCGTCATTGCCATGATCGGTGGCGGGGACCTCGAGGAACCACTGCGCCGACATGGGGTGATGGTCGAGTCGCTGGGGTTTTCCCGCCAGGCAGGACTGGTGACCGGGGTGGTTGCGCTCTGGCGGTGCCTGAAACGCTACGAGCCCGATCTCGTCCAGACCTGGATGTATCACCCTGACTTGGTCGGTGGGGTCTGTGCGCGTCTGGCCGGTATCCGTCACGTGTGCTGGGGCATCAGACATACTGCCTTGGAGGCCGGGCACAGTTCTCGTTCGTCGATTTTCGCGGCCAAGCTCTGCGCGAGACTCTCCGGCCTGGTGCCCGACCGCATCGTCTGCTGTGCCAACGAAGCGGCCAGGCTGCATGCGGCTCTCGGCTATCAAGCCGACAAGATGGTGGTGATTGCCAATGGCTATGACCTCTCCGATTTTCGCCCTCATAAGCATCGGGACGTGCTGGCACACAGGGAGACGCTGCTGGGTTCCGATGCGGCACGCCCGATCCTGGGCATGGTTGGCCGGTTCAATGCTCAGAAGGATCATGAAAATCTCCTGAGGGCGCTTGCCGAAGTCAAGTCCCGTGGCCACGACTTCCTGTGCCTGCTGGTGGGGGCCGATCTCGATGAGGGGAATGCCACCCTGGTCGGCTGGATCGACGAACTGGGGCTTACTGCCCATACCCGCTTGCTGGGACTTCGCTCTGATATTCCCGAGATCATGAACTGCCTGGATCTGCATGTCCTCTCCAGCGCCTTCGGTGAGGCCTTTCCCAATGTGATCGCCGAAGCCATGGCCTGTGGTACGCCCTGCGTGGGGACCGATGTCGGTGACACTTCTCTCATCATCGGTGAAACGGGTTGGGTCGTGCCCCCGCGCGATACCAAGGCATTGGCGGATGCAATACAGGTCGCACTGGTTGAACGCAAAACCCTTTTCAGGGATTGGATCGAGCGTCGCCGCGGTTGCGCAGAAAGAATACGGAATCATTTCACTATTGACCGGATGGTGGCGTCTTACAGCAAGGTGTGGGTCGAATGCCTGGGTGTCGCGGATGCAATGGAAAGGGGACGTCCATGAAATTTCTCATCATCGCCGGTGCGCCGGGGTCATTGATCAGATTCCGTGGCCATCTTATCTCGGACTTGATCGACCAGGGGCTGACGGTGCATGCCGCAAGCCCCGATCTTCCGCCGGACAGCGAGATCCGTGCCATGCTGGAACAGAAGGGGGTGCATGTCCATGAGATCTACCTCAAGCGTACCGGCATGAATCTCGTGGATGACGTTCGCACCCTGGTTGACCTGGCACAGCTCATGCACCGGGTCAGGCCCGACTATGTGCTTGGCTACACCGTAAAGCCAGTGATCTTCGGTACCCTTGCCGGTGCCCTGGCGGGGTGTCCGCAGCGCTTTGCCCTGATCACCGGGCTCGGTTACGCCTTTTCGGAGTGCAGTGAGAATCATAGGCAGCGCCTGGTAGGCGGCATCGTGACCCATCTCTATCGCCAGTCGCTGCGACATGCTCACAAGGTGTTCTTCCAGAATCCTGATGACCAGACGCTGTTCCGGCAACTGGGTATGTTGAATGGCACCACCCCCTCGGTGGTGGTCAATGGCTCCGGTGTCGATATCGAGCATTACGCTCCGCGTGACTATCCCGGCCGTGTCACTTTCGTGCTGATTTCCCGTTTGCTTATCGACAAGGGCGTCAGGGAGTACGTCGAGGCCGCCTATCGCCTCAAGGAGGCATTTCCCGAGGCCTCCTTCCTGTTGGTAGGCGGCTTGGACAGTAACCCCAGGGCGATCACTCTTCAGGAGCTGGACAGATGGGTGGCGGATGGGGTCATCACCTATCTAGGTAAGCTCGATGACGTGCGAGAGGCGCTGGCGACCGCCAGCGTGTTCGTATTGCCTTCCTTCTATCGCGAGGGAATTCCTCGCACCATCCTCGAGGCCCTGGCCATGGGGCGTCCGGTCATCACCACCGATACACCAGGCTGCCGGGAGACCGTTGTGGATGGGGAAAATGGTTATTTGGTGCCACCGCGGGATGCGGATCGGCTGGCCAGTGCCATGTGCAAGTTCCTCGAAAATCCTGAACTGGCGATTGGCATGGGCAAGCGGGCGCGTGAGGCAGCCATGAAGAAGTTTGATGTCAGGTTGGTCAATGCCGTGATGCTCAAGGAGATGGGGATATCATGCTGAAACGATTATTCGATCTCCTCATTGCCATGGGCTTGCTGATTGTGCTGGCCCCGTTGCTCCTGGTGGTAGCCCTGCTGGTCCGCAGGAAGCTTGGCGCGCCGGTGCTTTTTACCCAGCAGCGTCCGGGCTTGCATGGCAAGCCGTTTCAGATGATTAAGTTCCGCACCATGCTGGATATACGTGACCAGCATGGCCAGCTATTGCCCTCGGCACAGCGCCTGACACCGTTCGGAAAGTTCCTGCGCTCAACCAGCCTGGATGAGCTGCCCGAGCTCTGGAACGTTCTCAGGGGAGACATGAGCCTGGTGGGGCCTCGACCGCTGCTGATGGACTACTTGCCGCTCTATACCCCCGAGCAGTTCCGGCGTCATGAGGTTCGTCCCGGTATCACTGGTTGGGCGCAGGTCAATGGGCGCAATGCCCTTACCTGGGAGGATAAGTTTCGTCTCGATGTCTGGTACGTCGATAACGCAACACTCCGCATGGACATGAAGATCCTACTGCTTACGGTCAGGAAGGTCCTTAGGCGAGACGGCATCGCGGCAGATGGCCACACCATTACGCCGCGCTTTCGCGGCAACCTTCCCACCCGGGATGCGGCCCAGCACCATGAACGCTAATATTCTCATCCTCTCGGCGGGTCGGCGGGTGGAACTGCTCGAGGCATTCCGCACGGCGCTTCATGAACGCGCTCCCGGTGCACGGGTCCTTGCCGCCGATATCGACACTTCTCTCTCGGCGGCTTGCCACTTGGCCGATCAGAGCTTCACAGTCCCGCGCATAGGCACACCGGGTTATATCGATGCACTGCTCTCGCTGTGCAGGGAGCAGAAAGTGGGCATGCTCATTCCCACTATCGACACGGAACTGTTGATACTTTCTCATCATCGTGACCACTTCATTCGGTTGGGTGTCGCACCGATCATCGCCGATGAAACGCTGATTGAAGCCTGTCGTGACAAGCGTCTCACCGCCAAGCTTTTTACGGAGCTGACAATCTCTACCCCGGTCATCTATCCCCGCGATGCCTTGGTCTTTCCATGCTTCTGCAAGCCCTATGATGGCAGCAGTGGCTTGGGAGCAAGTGTGGTTTCGAGTCCCCATTGCCTTACCGAGGAAATGCTCCACAACGAGAAGAACATCTTCATGGAGCTGATCGGTGAGGGTTACCAGGAGTACAGCGTAGATGTTTACTATGATCGCTGCGGTAAGCTGCGTTGCCTGGTACCTCGCCAGCGGCTCGAAGTGCGTGCCGGCGAGGTGAGCAAATGCATCACCCGACGCGGGTTCGTCCATGATTATTTGGCCGAGCGCTTGTCGCATCTGAAGGGGGCGCGTGGCTGCATTACCGTCCAGCTGTTCTACAACCACCGTACGCGAGACATCAAGGCGCTGGAGATCAACCCGCGCTTCGGTGGAGGCTTTCCTCTCGCTGACGCCGCCGGTGCCCACTATCCGGCGTGGCTGATCGATGAATATTTCCTGGGGCGTGACATCGACTTTCACGACAGCTGGGATGCGAATCTCATGATGCTGCGCTATGACGCCAAGGTGCTGGTTTGGCCTGGTCAGTAGGCCGACGGCACGCCTGGCTACAGGAGGACATGCAATGCTGAATACTCCTTTCTCCCCCTGGCCGTCCTTCACGCAGGAAGAGGCCCGAGCCGTGGAAGAGGTCTTGTTGTCCAATCGGGTCAACTACTGGACCGGCACCCAAGGTCGTGAATTCGAGCGAGAATTTGCTGCGGCGGTGGGCTCCGAGTACGCCATTGCTGTGAGCAATGGCACCGTGGCCCTGGAGCTGGCCCTGCGTGGCCTGGGGATCGGTCCGGGCGATGAGGTGATCGTCACGCCACGGACCTTCCTGGCTTCCGCTTCCTGCATCGCCGCGGTAGGGGCGACGCCGGTGTTTGCGGATGTCGACCGCAACTCCCAGAACGTTACGTTGGCGAACGTGGTCGCGGTGATCACTCCCGCCACGCGCGCCATCATTGGGGTGCACTTGGCGGGGTGGCCTTGCGAAATGGCGCATCTGATGACCCTGTCGCGCAACGGCATACACATCATCGAGGATTGCGCCCAAGCCCATGGCGCCCGCTACCGGGAGCAGAATGTGGGTACCATCGGCAAGGTCGGCTGCTGGTCCTTCTGTCAGGACAAGATTCTTACCACCGGTGGGGAAGGCGGTATGGTCACAACCAACGATCCCGATCTCTGGCAGCGCATGTGGGCCTACAAGGATCACGGCAAGAGCTGGCAGGCCGTCCACGAACCATCGCCTTCCGCTGGCTTTCGCTGGCTTCATCACTCCCTGGGTACCAATTGGCGGATGACCGAGATGCAAGCCGCCATCGGCAGGATTCAGCTGCGCCGGCTGCCCGAGTGGTCAGCTGCGCGACGTCACAATGCCGTGCGGATCTGGGAGGCAGCCAAGGGGTGTCCTGGACTGCGCGTTCCGGCGATACCTGGGCACATCGAGCATGCCGCCTACAAGTGCTATGTCTTTGTGGAACCACAGACTCTCAAGGAGGGCTGGAGCCGTGATCGGATCCTCCAGGAAGTCACAACACGGGGAGTACCTTGTTATAGCGGCTCCTGCTCGGAAATCTATCTGGAGAAGGCCTTCGACGCTACCGGCTGGCGACCGGAGAACCGGCTGCCGGTGGCCCGAGAGCTGGGCGAGACCAGCCTGATGTTCCTGTGCCATCCCACCTTGACCGTGGGCGAGATCGATACCACCTGTCGCGTCCTCGAGGAGGTCATGGACGAGGCGGCCGGGTGAGAGACTCCAACGTTCCGTCGCCAAGGGTGGCGAGTGTCCGCGCCACACAGGAGCATGCCATCTCCAATTGGGCAAAAGAAAATGGCCGCGGGACAGGCTGCCGATTAAGAGGCGAGGTTTCTTCGGAAGAACCATGCCGAGAACTGGCATCAGGGGAACGAAATAACGAGGGACGTGGGAATAATTATTTGATTCCAGATCTTGATTCACTTGGCTGGGGGGGAAGATGAGTAAAAATAAAGAATGCTTGTTGAA
>MTEV01006119.1_pt1 | contig 14726 bp, 10 predicted proteins | sample 1042711 | NCBI WGS metagenome assembly MTEV01 (sample SAMN06185812, study PRJNA358809) | soil metagenome | isolation source: soil bioaugmentation with soil previously exposed to atrazine | place: India | collected 2015-05-23 | reverse complement strand
AACCGAACAGCCACATGCCCAGATTCACCAGCCAGTACCTGTCGTAGAAACCCACCTGATCGTAGATCCACATGTAGAGGAGGCCGGACACATGCCCGATCGCCCAGCCCAGCAGCAGGTAGGTCAGGCCATAACTGGCCAGCAAGCCAGCCGGCTGGCGATAGCCCTCCAGCCCATGACGCTCCAGATAGGCCTGCGCCAGCCAATAGGCACCCAGCCCGGCCATCAGCAGATGGGTGATCCAGTAGACCGCCGCATAGCGCAGCCAGGCAACGGAGTCGCTCAGGCCAACGTTGACCAACCCGCCGATCAGCGAAACCAGAACACCGATCAGGCCCGCCGCCAGAATCACGCCAGCCAGTTGCAAAGGCAGGGCAGGCGGTTGGCGCAAGGCAGCGCTAGGCGCGGGTTGTTCGGGGGCGAATGGGTTGGGCTGGGTCATGGGAAATCCTTGTCGTGGGCGATGTCCAGAGAAAGGCTGGAGGATAGCGGCCAGACGGACCGGTAAAAAGCACGACAGGCCCTATATGCGATACGCCTATCGTCCTCGCCCTTATCAGCCGCCCCTTTTCCGCCCGCCGATTTTTAAAGCCTTGAAAATCAAACACTTGGCGCGAGGCCAGAGAAAAGGGTCAACAGCCGCTAAACAAGCTTATCCGTTGAGAGGCAATGGTTTGCCCGCTATGGTCTCTACTTCACTGCCGTGTAGGCAGCTCAGAAAAATGAAGTCCATTCCCTGGTTAGTTATCAGGTCTTCACTGCCGTGTAGGCAGCTCAGAAAACTCGTACCAGCCCAGCGCCGGCATGATGCAGCTTCACTGCCGTGTAGGCAGCTCAGAAAAGCTCGCCGCTCGGGTAGAAGATCACGCCAGGCTTCACTGCCGTATAGGCAGCCCGCCACTTGGCACCCACAAGCAAAAGGGCTTAACTGCCAGCATTGTCTCGGGAGCCCCTCATGGACGACATCAGCCCCTCCGACCTCAAGACCATCCTCCACTCCAAGCGCGCCAACCTGTATTACCTGCAGCACTGCCGGGTACTGGTCAACGGTGGGCGGGTGGAGTACGTCACCGATGCCGGCAAGCAGTCGCTGTACTGGAATATCCCCATCGCCAACACCACCACTATCCTGCTCGGCACCGGCACTTCGATCACCCAGGCGGCCATGCGTGAGCTGGCCAAGGCCGGCGTGCTGGTGGGTTTCTGTGGCGGTGGCGGCACACCGCTGTTCTCGGCCAACGAGATGGACGTGGAGGTCGCCTGGTTCTCGCCGCAGAGCGAATACCGCCCCACCGAGTACCTGCAGAAGTGGGTAGGGTTCTGGTTCGATGACGGCAAGCGCCTGGAGGCGGCTAAAGCCTTTCAACTGGCGCGCCTGCAACGTATCCGCCAGGGCTGGCTGCACAGCCGGCCACTCAAGGATGCCGGCTTCCAGGTCGATGCCGCCGCCCTGGAGCATGCCCTCGATACCTCGCAGCGCGCTATCCAGGCAGCGCCGGACAATACCTTCCTGCTGACCGAAGAGGCCCGCCTGAGCAAGCAGCTGTTCGCCCTCGCCGCCCGTGCCGTCAGATATGGCGACTTCACCCGCGCCAAGCACGGCTCCGGCGGCGACCCGGCCAACCGTTTTCTCGACCACGGTAATTACCTGGCCTATGGCCTGGCCGCCAGCGCCACCTGGGTGCTCGGCATCCCCCATGGCCTGGCCGTGCTGCACGGCAAGACGCGGCGTGGCCGCCTGGTGTTCGACGTGGCCGATTTGGTGAAAGACGCCAGCATCCTGCCGCAGGCCTTCGTCAGCGCAGTGCGTGGCGACGAGGAACAGGAGTTTCGCCAGGCCTGCATCGAAAACCTCACGCGTGGCGAATCGCTGGACTTCATGATCGACACCCTCAAGGCGGTGGCCGAGCAGGTTGGCGCATGAACGTGTTGCTGATCAGTCAGTGCGACAAACGCGCCCTGGTGGAGAGCCGGCGCATCCTCGACCAGTTCGCCGAGCGCCGCGGCGAGCGCACCTGGCAAACGCCGATCACCCAGGCCGGTCTGGATACCCTGCGCAAGCTGTTGAAGAAGAGCGCCAGGCGCAATACCGCCGTGGCCTGCCATTGGATACGCGGCAAGGACCACAGCGAGCTGCTGTGGATAGTCGGCGACGCTAGCCGCTTCAACGAACAGGGCGCGGTACCGACTAACACCACCCGCCGCGACGTGTTGCGCAAGGATGACGAGAACGACTGGCACAGCGCCGAGGACCTTCGTCTGCTCAGCGCCCTGGCCGCGCTGCTGCATGATCTGGGCAAAGCCAGCCTGGCCTTCCAGAACCGCCTCAAACCCGGCGCGCCCATGGAGCGCAACCTGTATCGCCACGAATGGACATCGCTGCGACTGTTCCAGGCCTTTGTCGGCAGTGACGACGATCAGGCCTGGCTGGCACGCCTGGCCAGCCCCAGCGAGCAGGATGACGCCTCCTGGCTAAGCCGCCTGCAACGCGATGGCCTCGACCCCAACTGCGACAAGCCCTTTCGTAACTTGCCGCCTCTGGCCACCGCCCTGGCCTGGCTGGTGCTGACCCATCACCGCCTGCCCCTGATGCCCAGCGAGGACACGCGCCTGGGCAGCAAGATCCGCCACTTACAGCTCGGCATGTTGAAGAACCTGCCAGGAGATATCGACGCCAGCTGGAACGAGCATTGTGCCATCCAGGACAGGGCGCAGATCGAACCTTACTGGCACTTCCCCCACGGCCTGCCCGTAACCACCGAGCGCTGGCGCAAACGGGCCGCCAAGCAGGCCCAACGCCTGCTGGCGCTGCTGCCACGCCGCCCCCAGCGAGACTGGCTGGGCAGCCCTTACCTGATGCACCTGGCACGCCTGAACCTGATGCTCGCCGATCACCACTACTCCAGCCTCACCGGCCCAGGCCGGGTGCAGGGCGAGGCGGGTTATCCGCTGTGGGCCAATACCGAGCGCAAAAGCGGCAAGTTCAACCAGGGCCTCGACGAACATCTGCTGGGGGTCGAAGCCAATGCCGGGTTGATCGGCCATCGCCTGGCCGACTTCGAACGCAGCCTGCCACGCCTGAGCCGGCACAAGGGCTTGAAGAAGCGCAGCGGCAACGAACGCTTTCGTTGGCAGGACAAGGCCTTCGATCTGGCCGCCGGCATGCGCGAACAGGCTGCCCGGCACGGTGCCTTCATCGTCAATATGGCCTCCACCGGTTGCGGTAAGACCCTGGGCAATGCACGCATCATGTATGCCTTGAGCGACCCCGAGCGCGGCATGCGCTGTGCCTTCGCCCTTGGCCTGCGCAGCCTGACCCTGCAAACCGGGCGCGCCTTCCGCCAACGCCTTCGACTGGACGAGGATGACCTGGCCATTCGCGTCGGTGGCGCGGCCAACAGCACCTTGTTCGAGCACCAGCAGGCGCTCGCCGAACGCAGCGGCTCGGCCTCCAGCCAGGCACTGTTCGAAGACGATGGTCATGTGCGCTTCGACGGCAATGTGGACGCCCATCCGCTGCTCAACAAGGTGATCCACGAACCCCAAGTGCGCGCCCTGCTGATCGCGCCGGTACTGGTCTGCACCATCGACCACCTGACCCCTGCCACCGAAAGCCAGCGCGGCGGACGGCAGATCGCACCGATGCTGCGCCTGATGAGCGGCGACTTGGTGCTCGATGAGCCGGACGATTTCGACATCGCTGACCTACCCGCCCTGGCGCGCCTGGTGCATTGGGCCGGGCTGCTGGGCAGCCGCGTGCTGCTGTCTTCGGCCACTCTGCCGCCCGCCCTGATCCAGGGTTTGTTCGAGGCCTATCACGCCGGGCGTGTCGAGTATCAGCGCCACCGTGGCGAACGCCCTGGCGAGCTGCCGGCCATCGCCTGTGCCTGGGTCGATGAACAGCGGCAAAGCCGCCTGGACTGTAGCGACAGCGCCAGTTTCAGCGCCGCCCACCTGGACTTTGCCCAGCGCCGCCACGCCTGGCTCGCGACGCAGCCTGCGCGCCGCCAGGCGCAACTGCTGCCCCTGCGCTTTGCCAGCCAACGCCCGGAGGAGATTCGCCAGGCTTTCGCCGAACAGATACTGACCGCCGCCCGCAGCCTGCACGACACCAACGCCACAACCGACCCACACAGCGGCAAGCGCGTAAGCTTCGGCCTGGTACGCATGGCCAATATCGAGCCCCTGTTCGACGTCGCGCTAGCCCTGTTTCGCCTGGGCGCCGCCGAAGGCACTCGCATCCACCTCTGTGTGTACCACTCGCAGTTCCCGCTGCTGTTGCGCTCGGCCATCGAAAATCGGCTGGACACCACCCTGCAACGTGAACAGCCGCAAGCGGTATTCGCCCTCCCGGAAATCCGCCAGCGCCTGCAGCGCCACGACGAGCCGGATCAACTGTTTATCGTGCTGGGCTCGCCCGTGACCGAAGTGGGCCGCGACCATGATTACGATTGGGCACTGGTCGAACCTTCGTCCATGCGCTCGCTGATCCAGCTGGCCGGGCGCGTGCGGCGCCATCGCCCCGAGCCCTGGAGCGCCACCAATGTGCAGATATTCGACAGCAACCTGCGCCACGCCGAACGGCGCGACCAGCCAGCCTTCTGCAAACCCGGCTTCGAAACGGAACATCCCTGGAGGCTGAACGGCCATCGCCTGGACAGGCTGTTGGAAGCCGGGCAATACCAGCAGATCGACGCCCGCCCGCGCATTCTCGAACGCCCCGCGCCACTCGATGCCAAGAACAACCTGGTCGACTTGGAACACGCCCGTCTGCAAAGCTGGATGTTGCAACCCGCCGCACCCGACCCGGCCATGCTGTCAGAGCGCGAACGGCGACGGCAAAGCAGCCAGCCACGAGAAATGAATGCCCATGACGGCTGGAGCCAGCCGCTGGTGCACCTCACGGCCCTGGCCCAGCAGCAACAACCCTTCCGCCTCGACACTCAGCCCAGGGTCGAGCTGATCTTGCTGCCCGATGAAGATGGCCAGGATTACCAGTTGCACCGCATCGACCCCGGCCAGCGCCGCTACGAGCAGATCTACGTGCCGGTGGAAAACAGCCTGCACCAGCGCATCGCCGACGACGAACTGGCCGGCCCGCGCATCAGCCCCTGGGGCACTACCGACTACCTCCAGGCCTTGTCTGAACTGGCGCAGGAGCTGGACATGAGCCTGGAGGGCTGTGCCCAGCGCTTCGGCACCGTCAGTCTGCCCGAGAGCGAGCGAGGTTGGCGTTTTCACCCGGCGCTTGGGTTTGCCAAGTGTCGGTGAAGCGCCTGAGGGGGGATGACGCTTTTTTCATCCACCATTGAGCTGTCCGGCAAGTGACAGAGCCGTGGTGGGCAAGCTGCGCGTTGCCCACCCGCGTCCTGCCTCGTTCGCACTTGCCGCACCGGAACGCGATTGAATTCGCGCCCCTGCGTGGCGAACCTAACTGTCGATCCGAAAATCCGAATGCAACGCCCGCCAATGCTCACGCAGTACGGCCTTGTGCGCTTCGTGCATGGGGCTGTCGCGCAGGGCTGCCGGCCATAGCGCGCGAGCCCTATCGAGGGCGGCCTTGAGGTTGTAGAGAATCGGCGATTCCGGCAGGTCCGCGCGCTTGGCCCAGCGCCGGAAGTGCTCGAGCGATACCTCGTACCACTGCTTGGTCTGCGCCATGTTCAGCGCGTAGTGCTGCTCGGCAGGGATATAGGCCTTGGTGAAAAGGATGTCGTAGGCCGGCGACAGCACCGGGTTCACGCCATCGGGATAGAGAATGCTCCAGTTCTTCAGATGCGCATCGCCGTTGCCCAACAGGATGTTGACCAGCAAGCGCACAGCCATCTGCACCACGTCACGCTGGCCGCTGTAGGTGTTCTGGTAGATCAGCCGGGCGATCTGTTCGTAACTGGCCTTCTGGTACTTATCCGCCGCATAGGCGAACAGCACCTGAGCGAAGTCCTCGGCATGCACGCGCTTTCCCTCGACCCGGTCGAAACGACGGATGCCATAGGCATAGCCCTCATCCGGCAGCTTGATCTGCGGCAGACGCTCGAGCTTGTCGAGTTCTACCAGACGGATTTCCGGTATATCCAAGCCGGCTAGCGCCGCAAGGTACATGCAGGTGTATTCGTTAAGCGGTACATGATCATGCACCGTGGAGGGCGTCTTGATGATCCAGTCACCGGGCGCCGCCGCATCCCCCAATTGATAACGGCCATCGCGCTGGTGCATGGAAAACTTCATCTGCACCCCCGCCAGGGAAAAATGCGCCACCCGGTCCACGGTATCCACCGCCACTCGGTCGAGCCGCCCACGGTCACCGAAGGCCGCATCCGGGATTGCCTCGGCAGCAACCGGCTCGGCGATTAGCGCACCGGGCAGGTCGCCGCCCAGGTGTACCAACAGCGGAAACTCGTTGTGCTCATGGACCTTCAAGCGCTGGGCCAGCAGTTGGCGCAGCGCGCCTTCGGGCAGCAAGTTGCTCAGCAGCGGGTGCAACTGCATATTGGTCGCCACCGGGAAACTCTTGCCCGCACGGGCCGCGAAGGTGGCCGGGTTGGCCAGTGACAGGGTCAGCGCGGGGCGGTTGATATCCTCAACAAACGACGGCGCCAGCGACAACACCGTGCGGTTATGTGCATAGCCGGCCACGTAACCCACCAACTGCCCATGCAACGTCAGCCTGAGTGCCGAAACCTGCTCGCCGGCCATCAGTCGTCACCCAGGTCTTGCCAGGGGTCTTCGATGGTTTCCTTGACGCCCGCGCCGGGCGAAGACGATGGCGAGCGGCCCATGGCGTAGTTCTGTTGTGCCTTGGCGGGGCCGGCTTCCAGCAGTTGCTCGACCTGACGTGCCAGCTCCTTGGGGATCAGCATCAGAGTGGCGTCCAGGCCTTCGGCGATCTTGTCCAGGGTAGCCAGACTGGGGTTACCGTCTTTCTCGATCTTGCCGTACTGCTGGCGATTGAGCCCCACCCGCAACGGCATATCCGTGCCTTTCAGGCCGAGTTGCAGGCGTCGGCGTTTGATCTGGGTCAGCACTGTGCTGCGCATGGGCCTCCTCACTCGCTCTATCCAGAGTGCAGCACATAAGGCTCTATTGGATAAAAAGAGCCTTATGTGCTGCAAATAAATTCACTCGAAGTATATGTACTTCAGTATTAAATGAATCTTTTAAGCTTCACAAGCATTTCTTTGACGTATAAATGCTGCTTTTAAAGGCGAATGCAGCATAAATGGCTCAAAGGATCTGAGTCAGGCGGGCAGCCAAAAATACTGGCAAAACAATGCTACGTTTCGTATTGCCTCTCAGCACAAGGACTCGCTGCTATGCACGACCCGTCCCCACATCGACAACGCGAAATCCGCAGTCTCATCCAAGGTTTTATCGCCGAACGCCTGGCCACCAAGCTCGAAGGTCTGGCCAATGAGGACCCCAAGCGCGCCACCCTGCCTGCCCAATACGACCCGGACGTATGGCTGGAAGATGCCGCTCGCCGCGCCGGGCAGATCCAGGCGGTAACCCATACGCTCAAGGCCATTCACCCGGACGCCAAGGGCACCAACCTCTACTGTTTACCACGCGCACTACCCCAGCATCAGTTGGTCGGCAGTCATTGCCTGGGCGACGACTTTGCCGGCGATGTAGTGGGCAATGCCGCCGCGCTGGATGTCTACAAGCTGCTCAAGCTGGAGCACGACGGCCAGACACTGCTCGACCTGCTGTTGGCCACAGATGCCGATGCCATTGCCGCGCTGCATACAGATGACGAGCAGGCCCGGAGTCTGGCTGCAGCCTTTACCGGCATCACCCGTGCGCGCGACGACCTGGCCTCCCACACCCACGGCAAGCAGTTGTACTGGCTGGTCGGTGATGAGCCGCGCAACGACGCGCACTACCATCTGCTCGCCCCGCTGTATGCCAGCTCGCTGGCGCATCGGGTGTATCAGGAGATCCAGGCCGACCGCTTCGGCGAGCCGGCCAAGGAAGCGCGCCAGGCTCGCCGCGACAAGCAGTTTCACCCTGGCGTGATCCACGAATACCCCGACCTGGCCGTGCAGAAGCTCGGTGGCACCAAACCGCAGAACATCTCCCAGCTCAACAGCGAGCGCCGTGGCGACAACTACCTGCTCGCCTCCCTGCCACCCAGTTGGCAGCAGCGCGACGTACGCCTGCCGATCCGTACGCGCGACGGTTCGATCTTTCCTGCCTTCGGCCAGCGCCCGGCAGTGGCCGAACTGGTACGCCACCTGCGCGATTTCCTGCTCAGCGGCCCGCCACCGAACGTACATACCCGCAACAGCCGCGATGAACTGCTCACCGAGCTGATCGATGAACTGCTGCTTTATGCCGCCGAACTCTGGACCTTCGAGTCCGGTTGGTCGGCCAAGCCCGAGTGCAACCTCAACCCCGCCGAGCAGCTGTGGCTGGATTTCCGCCGCGCCGAGCACGACGCCATCTTCGCCAGCGAATGGCGACGCATGGAGTGGCTCACGGAAATTCGCGAACGCTTCGCCAACTGGCTCAATGCACGGCTGGTCAGCAAGCTATCGGTCGGCGATGTGGAGAACAGCTACTGGGTCAAAAAGGGCGGCGGCAATGCCCTGTGGCTCGACCTCGACTGGCTGAACCGGGCCTGGGTCGAACAATTCGAGCGCGAGCAACGCGACCTGGAGGCCGAACATGAGTGAACTTCCCTCCTCAAACGGCCTGCTGATCGTCCCCCATCTGCGGGTGCAGAACGCCAACGCCATCTCCAGCCCGCTGACCTGGGGGTTTCCCGCCATCAGCGCCTTCATCGGCCTGATGCAGGCCGTCGAACGCAAGCTCGAGGGTCGCTTCGCCCTGCTTTTCGACAGCGTCGGGGTGGTCTGCCATAGCCATGACGCCCAAGTCACCGGTGGCTATCAACGCGCCTTCCGCCTGACCCGCAACCCGGTCAACGAGCGCGGTGAAACCGCCGCCATTGTCGAAGAGGGGCGCATCCACCTGGATATCACGCTCATCTTCGGCGTCAGCGGCTATAGCGAAGACGGCCAGCCAGACCCGGTGCAGGGCGACTGGCAACAGCGCCAGCAGATTGCTCGGGATATCGCCGACCTGCTGGGCAGCATGCGTATCGCCGGCGGTAGCGTATTCCTCGACCCGCAACAAAAGCCTGCACTGCTGCCCCTGGCCCAAGGCGAGGAGCGTAGCAAGCAGTTCCGCTACCTGCGCCGCCGCTGGCTGCCGGGCTTTGCCCTGGTCAGTCGCGACGACCTGCTGCAAAACCACCTGCAGCAACTACGTGGCGAGAACGCCAGCGCCGATCTGCTCAATGCCTGGCTCGACCTTTCACGCTTGAACCTGCGCGCCCAGGAAGCCCGCCCGGCCAGCGAAAGCCAGCCCGCCAAAGTCGAGTGGCGCGCCCAGCGCGTAGTGCCCAATGGCTGGCTGGTGCCGATCCCCGTCGGTTACGGCGCCCTCGGCCCACTGCAAGCCGCCGGCAGCGTGGCCAACGCGCGGGACGGACAAACCCCGCTACGTTTCGTTGAAAGCCTCTACTCCATCGGCCAATGGCTCAGCCCGCACCGGCTGCGCGATGTCGATGACCTGCTCTGGTACGCCAGCGCCGACCCCGAGGCCGGCCTGTACCGCTGCCACAACCTTTACAGCCAAACTCTCTGCACTGATGACATGGAGTGACCATCATGACCACCGCCCCTCTGAAAACTGCTTCCGTCCTGGCCTTCGAGCGCAAGCTCGACCCTTCCGATGCGCTGTTTCATGCCGGTGACTGGCAGACGCGCGACAACTGGCAGCCGCTCGCCGTGCGGGAAAAATCCGTGCGCGGCACCATCTCCAATCGCCTCAAGGCCAAGGATCAGGACCCGGCCAAACTCGACGCCGCCATCGAGAACCCCAACCTGCAGACCGTCGACGTCGCCGCCCTGCCACATGACGCCGACACGCTGCGCGTCAGCTTCACCCTGCGCGTACTCGGTGGCGCCGGCACACCCTCGGCCTGCAACGACGCCGATTACCGACAGAAGCTGCTGGACACCGTGCAGGGCTATGTCGCCAGCCACAGCTTCGCTGAACTGGCACGTCGCTACGCACACAACCTGGCCAATGGTCGCTTCCTGTGGCGTAACCGTATCGGTGCTGAACAGGTAGAGGTACAGATTGCCCACTTGGTCGATGGCAAAGCGGCCAAGCAGTGGAGCTTCGATGCGCTGGGCCTGTCCCTACGCAACTTCGACGCCAGCGGCCCGGCGGCCACGGCGCTGGACGAACTGGCCAGCCTGATCGCTGCCGGCCTGAGCGGCGAGCGTCACCTGCTGCTGGGCATCACCGCCTATGTACGCATGGGGGCAGGCCAGGAAGTCTTCCCCTCGCAGGAACTGATCCTCGACCGGGGCAAGGGTGACAAGAGCAAGACCCTGTACAGCGTCGACGGCGTCGCCGGGATGCACTCGCAAAAGCTCGGCAATGCCCTGCGCACCATCGACACCTGGTATCCGGATGCTGGCGAACTCGGCCCCATCGCCGTCGAACCCTACGGTTCGGTCACTACCGAAGGCCGCGCCTATCGTCAACCCAAGGCCAAGGCGGACTTCTACAACCAGCTGGACAACTGGCTGCTCAAGGACAAAGTGCCCAGCATCGGTGACCAGCACTTCGTCATGGCCACCCTGATTCGCGGTGGCGTCTTCGGTGAGGCGGGCTAGCCATGGACCACTACCTCGACCTAAAACTGCTGCCCGACCCGGAATTCCCGGCCACGCAGTTGATGAGCGCGCTGCTGGCCAAGCTGCACCGCGGCCTTCATGACCTGCGCCGTGGCGATGTGGGCATCAGCTTTCCGGATGTGGAAAGCGCCAGCCACGGCCTAGGCGCGCTCCTGCGCCTGCATGGCAGTGCTGAGGCGCTGGATCGGCTGATGGCACTGAACTGGCTCAGTGGCATGCGCGACCACCTGCACCTTGGCGAGCTGGCGCCGATCCCCGCGCAGGTGCGTTGGCGCTGCGTCAGCCGCGTGCAGGTGGACAGCAACCCGGAGCGCGCCCGCCGCCGCCTGATCAAGCGTCACGCCATCAGCGAGCAAGAGGCGCGCCAGCGCATCCCCGACTGCGCCGGCAAACGCTGCGACCTGCCTTATGCCAACTTGCGCAGCAACGGCAGCGGTCACAGCTTCCGCCTGTTTATCCGCCACGGCCCACTGCTCGACAAACCCACCCCCGGCACCTTCGGCGCCTACGGCCTGAGCGCCCAGGCCAGCATCCCCTGGTTCTGACCCTTTTTCCCACTCCCAAGCGGAGCCCTTGCAAAATCAAGTACTTGCAAGCGGCTCCGAAAAAAGGGTTTTCAACCACAAAACAGAATGGCTCTTTAACAATCAATACGTTAGGGTTTCAGGGCCCTACTTCACTGCCGTGTAGGCAGCTCAGAAATGAGCAGTTCAGACGACACCCTTGGCTACTACCTTCACTGCCGTGTAGGCAGCTCAGAAAATTTGCTTCAATGGCGAACTGGCGAAGGCTTGCTTCACTGCCGTGTAGGCAGCTCAGAAATCATGGCGCTTCGGCCCCACATTTTGGCAAGCCTTCACTGCCGTGTAGGCAGCTCAGAAAAGAGAGGAATAGGGAGCCGGCTAACCGGCAAACTTCACTGCCGTGTAGGCAGCTCAGAAATGAGCCCTACCAGGGCGAATGTGCTGATCATGCTTCACTGCCGTGTAGGCAGCTCAGAAATCAACCGCCTGTGCGGCTCCGCAGGAGGCCGTCTTCACTGCCGTGTAGGCAGCTCAGAAAAGTAGGCCTCCAGGCTCCAGAAACTTGAGGGCCTTCACTGCCGTGTAGGCAGCTCAGAAAAGTTATAGCCGAACCAACACCGACCTCAGACACTTCACTGCCGTGTAGGCAGCTCAGAAAAAGCTGGCCCTGAACAACCGCCAGTCTGTCGTCTTCACTGCCGTGTAGGCAGCTCAGAAATGGCTAAGGGGGAGCAATCCTCGCTTACGACCTTCACTGCCGTGTAGGCAGCTCAGAAAACGTCGAACGCATCGACCTCAAGCCCGGCGACCTTCACTGCCGTGTAGGCAGCTCAGAAAATGCACCCAGCCGGCCGGCGCATCCCAGTTCGCTTCACTGCCGTGTAGGCAGCTCAGAAATGCAAGGCCCCAACCGCTACCAACCTCTGCTGCTTCACTGCCGTGTAGGCAGCTCAGAAAAGCTCCGCCGTGTAACCCGCCCCACAAGCCCGCTTCACTGCCGTGTAGGCAGCTCAGAAATCGACACTGTCGAGGGCTTCTTCCTGGATGCCCTTCACTGCCGTGTAGGCAGCTCAGAAAATCATCGGTGACCACCGCGGCACGACCGCGAACTTCACTGCCGTGTAGGCAGCTCAGAAATTGCGTGCGACTACAAGTCCCATAACGCCTCCCTTCACTGCCGTGTAGGCAGCTCAGAAAAATGGCCTTGCGCTCGGCGGCGGCCGTAGGCTCTTCACTGCCGTGTAGGCAGCTCAGAAATGGAGGCCAATCGGTGTAACCACGATTCCTCCCTTCACTGCCGTGTAGGCAGCTCAGAAAAGATGCTTTGGCCAAATCCCGTCGCGGATTTTCTTCACTGCCGTGTAGGCAGCTCAGAAAGAACTGGATGCCGAATTGCTCGCTGATTTCGCCTTCACTGCCGTGTAGGCAGCTCAGAAACTGGACAATCTGGAGCTGCGCACCCGTGCGGACTTCACTGCCGTGTAGGCAGCTCAGAAACACGACGCCGAGGAAGAAACCCATGGCTGAGCCTTCACTGCCGTGTAGGCAGCTCAGAAATGTGCCGGCAGGGGCGCCACTGTGGCTGATCGCTTCACTGCCGTGTAGGCAGCTCAGAAAATCCATGCCGAGAAGGCGCCCTCGTCGCGGCGCTTCACTGCCGTGTAGGCAGCTCAGAAATGCACCGTCCGCAGATCTACCTGGCGCGCGTACTTCACTGCCGTGTAGGCAGCTCAGAAACCGCCGGGCCGGTGCTGCCGCTGGAGTGGCGGCTTCACTGCCGTGTAGGCAGCTCAGAAATCGGCAAAGCGAAGTCCGCCACCGAGTTGATCCTTCACTGCCGTGTAGGCAGCTCAGAAATGGGCGCCCTACGTGACGATGGGTGGCGATGGCTTCACTGCCGTGTAGGCAGCTCAGAAACCAGCCAGAGCCTTTTCCGCCTCCACCAGGGCCTTCACTGCCGTGTAGGCAGCTCAGAAATGCGCATGATCGGGGAGGCCGCCTGATGAATACTTCACTGCCGTGTAGGCAGCTCAGAAATCGACCTCCTCCTGCAGCTGGTCGCTGCAGGTCTTCACTGCCGTGTAGGCAGCTCAGAAATCATCGATGGGCAGCGCCTCGACCACCTCCTGCTTCACTGCCGTGTAGGCAGCTCAGAAAAGCGCGAGTGGGCACGACCGTCGACGGCCTGCCTTCACTGCCGTGTAGGCAGCTCAGAAAATGTCGTAACCGCGCAGGCCGCGACGCATGGCCTTCACTGCCGTGTAGGCAGCTCAGAAATTGAGGATCGGCAGCTCGAGCTCGGCGAGGGCCTTCACTGCCGTGTAGGCAGCTCAGAAATGTTGCGGCCGAGGTTTCCCGAACGATCAGCGCTTCACTGCCGTGTAGGCAGCTCAGAAACTGTAGGGTTCGCCATCTTGCCTGTTGCGCAATCTTCACTGCCGTGTAGGCAGCTCAGAAATTACGCTGCCTCGGTCGAGGCCTGATCCATGAACTTCACTGCCGTGTAGGCAGCTCAGAAAGCCCCCTGTTCAATAGTTGCGCAGATGGTAGCCTTCACTGCCGTGTAGGCAGCTCAGAAATCGGAGTGGCTGCAGCTGGCGCGCTGGCTGCGCTTCACTGCCGTGTAGGCAGCTCAGAAATCGGGGATGCCCGGCATCCGCACCAGCTGTAGCTTCACTGCCGTGTAGGCAGCTCAGAAAAAGAGCCGGCTTCGAGAGCTGGCTGCCGAGGACTTCACTGCCGTGTAGGCAGCTCAGAAAACCCGTGCGGTGTGCGACAGGTCAATGCCGTGCTTCACTGCCGTGTAGGCAGCTCAGAAAGACTCATCATCTCCCGCTTCATCCCCCAGCCCCTTCACTGCCGTGTAGGCAGCTCAGAAACGCCGCGTTCAGCAGCAGCGGCAGGGTGTAGCCTTCACTGCCGTGTAGGCAGCTCAGAAAGCCCCAACCGTCAAGGCTGAGCAGGTGCAGTGCTTCACTGCCGTGCAGGCAGCTTCACTCACTCACCCAACGCACGAAACATCACATAACAATCCACCAACCCATGGCGGGCATGGCGGTAGGCCTTGGGCAGGGTGCCGACGATCTCGAAGCCGTGCTTCTGCCATAGCGCCACGGCGACCGTGTTGGTGGCGACCACGCTGTTGAACTGCATGGCGCTGAAACTCAGGTCGCGCGCCACCTGCAGCGAATGGGCGCAGAGTTGGCTGGCGATGCCGCGGCCACGGGCGGCCGGGGCGGTCATGTAGCCGCAGTTGCAGACGTGATCGCCGGGGCCGGCGGCGTTGGCCTTGATGAAGTAGGTGCCGAGAATCTGCCCGGCCTCTGCGGCAACGAAGGTGGCGCGCGGCAGTTCGACCCAGATCTTCCAGGCCGTGTCGCGATCCATGTCGGCGTCGAAGGCGTAGGTTTCCTGCGCCTGCACCACGTCACGGATGATCGGCCAGACCTGATCGAAATCGGCGGCGGTGATGGGGCGGATTTCGATC
>MTEV01011376.1_pt1 | contig 15357 bp, 12 predicted proteins | sample 1042711 | NCBI WGS metagenome assembly MTEV01 (sample SAMN06185812, study PRJNA358809) | soil metagenome | isolation source: soil bioaugmentation with soil previously exposed to atrazine | place: India | collected 2015-05-23 | reverse complement strand
CGCTGCGGTAGTAGCTGGTGAGCTCACGCGGGGTGTAGGTCTCGATGTCGCGATCCAGGTAGACACGGTAGAGGTCGTAGTTCTCGCCGGAGCGATTGGAGATGAAGGTCAGCTTGCGGCTGTCCGCCGACCAGCGCGGATTCAGGTCGTTGCGCGGGTGACGGGTGATGTTGACCGGCTCCGCCGAGCCATCCGCCGGCACCACGAAGATGTTGGCGCTGAAGTCGAGATCGTTCTGCGAGTAGGCGATATAGCGGCTGTCGGGCGACCAGCGCCACTGCATGAAGCTGTCCCAACCCTCGACCAAGGCGCGCTCCTCGCCGCTCTCCAGGTCGAGAATCACCAGGTCGCCGCGCCCACGGCGGAAGGCCAGGGAGCGTCCGTCGGGAGAAGGTGAGACGTCGCGGTCGTTGGTTTCCTCGGCTACCACTGGGCTCACATCGAACTGAATGGCGTCGTGCCAGCGGGTCGGGTCGCGATCCGTCGGCAGATCGTCGGGCAGCTCCTCCTCCAGTTCCTCCTCGGGGATGCTCTCCACTTCCACGGCAGGCTCCTGGGGCGGTGGCGGCACGTCGGTGGGGTCGCCCGGCCGGGGAATCAGCACCGGGTCCAGAATGAAGCCGGGGTCCTGCGGGGCGAAGGGGTCTTCGGGCTCCTCACCGCGCAGGGCCAGATCGGGATCGTAGTCGTTCTCCTGCTCAGGCTCGTCGGGCAGGTCGGGGGCAGCACCGGGGCCTTCCGAAGCCAGCGAGACGTTGTGGTCGCCGTCCCAGTGGCGTACCGATGGGCGCCCTCTCGCTTGCTGTCGCTCATGGCTGCGGCGCACTTCGTCCCGGGTCAGCGTCACCTGCGCCCGATAGATCGACTCGGTGCCGTCGTCGTCGTTGACGAAGTAGAGATCGAGGCCGTCGGGGGACCAGGCGAGACTGTGATGGCGAGCGTGGGTGCCGGGAGTGACCAGCAGCGTCGGGCTCTGCTCGTCGACGTGGCGCACGTAGACGCGGCCATAGGCGATGTAGGCCATGGTCTGGCCGTCCGGGCTCAGCGCCGCCTCACTGACGTCGCGGTCGATACGCCGCAGGCTATGGGTATCGCGCCCGTCGTCCGGGGCGCGCAGGGCAATGGGTTCGGGCTCGGCGTCGGGTTGTTCCAGGTCCAGCCTCAGCAGGGTGTCCCACACCTGCAGCACGGCGGTACTGCCGTCGCGGGAGACGTCGAAGTATTCCAGGTCACGCTCGTCGAATTGCGTGAGTCTCTCGATGGTGCGCTCGGCATCCAGCTCCATGCGGTAGAGGTTGACGGTCTGGTCTTCGCGGTCGGACATGAACAGCAGCGTGTTCTCGTCGACCCAGCGCGCCATGCCGTCGTCGCCGTCACGCTCGGTCAGCGGTTCGAAATCGTCGCTGCCGAGTTCGTGCAGCCAGATGTTCATGGCATCGGGGCCGCGATAGTGGCGACGGTTCCAGTCGTGGTAGGCCCCGCCCCGGGTGAACACGACACGCTGGCCATCCGGGGAGAGCTGCGGTTCGGAGCCGAAGGCGTCGTGCAGCCTGGTATATTCGCCCCCCTCCGGAGAGAGCCGGTAGGGGCGCTGGTCGCGGTATACGTCGGCCTCGAGCATGCCCGAGAAGGTGATCACCTGCTCGCCGCTCTCGTCGAGGCCGATGCTGGGGTTGCGCAGGTGCTGGTCGCCGTAAGTGAGCTGCGCGAGCTGGCTGCCGTCGCGATTCATGCGCCACAGGTTGAGGTAGCCGTCGCGCATCGACGCGAACACGACCCACTCGCCGTCAGGGCTCCAACTGGAATGCAGGTCGTCGTAGTTGTGGCGCGTCAGGCGCACCGCCGTGCCGCCGTCCGTCGAGGCGCGCCACAGATCGCCGCGCCAGCTGAAGAGAAGCTCGGAGCCGTCGGGGCTGACGGAGGGGAAGCGTGGCAGGCCGACCTGCCCCGACTGAGCCTGAGCGGCGGCCGATAAGCTTGCCAGCAAACCACCGATGAGCGTCAACAGAGAGGCGCGACGCACCCTGATGTACAGGGGCGTCCGAAGGGCGCGGAGTCCTTGCATTGTCGAACCTGTCCTTAATGCCGATGCCATGCTTCCACAACGTAGCAACGATCACGGCCGACTTCGAATACGAATCGATCGGTGTGGTCTGATGCAAGGCCTTGCGCTAGGCTTTCGCCGAAAGCGCGCGTTTCGCCAACCGTTCAGGGAAGGAGGGGGCATGAGTGACGCACGCGATCCATATCCCGATGCATTGCGTGCCGTTGCGCTATTGATCGTGGTGCTCGGGCACTGGGTTGCCACACTGCCACGAATCGAGAATGGCATGCTGGTGGAGACCGGCCACATCCTCGATGCCTGGCCACCCGCAGGCTATTTCACCTGGATCGTGCAGGTCGTACCGCTGTTCATCTTCGTTTCCGCGGCGGTGAGCTCGGAAGGCGTGTGGGAGCGCTACCGCGCCGGTGACCCGCACTCGCACTGGTGGGCGACTCGGGCGCTGGGACTGGCTCGCCCCACCGTGACCTACCTGGCCGTGCTGTCCGTATTCGTGGGCATCTCCTTCTTCACCCGTGATGGCGTGCTGGGGCCGCTCAATCATTCATTGACCGTGCACCTGTGGTTCCTGCTGATTCTATTGGGCGTTCAACTGGTGCTGCCGCTTTCCGTCTGGGCCGACCGCCGCTTCGGTTTGTGGTCGGCGGCGGCGCTGATCGCAGCCATCGCCGTAGTGGACCTGCTGCGCTCGCGCCCCGCCGCCCTCGAGGAGTGGCTGATACTGGGGCGGTTGGTGACCGCGGAGCACGACTATTTCGCCTGGATCAACACGCTGTTCTTCTGGCTGTTGCCCCAGCAGCTCGGTATCGCCTGGTGGAATGGCCGTTTCAGCGGTCGGCGTACCGGCGCTGCGCTGATGCTGTTCGGGCTGGCCTGGTTGCTGGCGGCCGTCGCCCTTGGCTACCCGCCTTCGATGGTCAATGGCGATGCGGGCGGCGATACCAACCTGCTGCCGCCGACCCTGGCGCTGCTTGGCGTGATGTGGTTCCAAGTAGGGCTGGTAGTGCTCTTCGAGGCGCCGGTACGGCGCTTTCTGCAGCGTCAGCACCTGGGGCGCTGGATGGCGATGATCGGCGCGTTCGGGCTGCAGCTCTACCTGTGGCACAAGCTGGCCGAGCTGCCGGCCGCCTGGCTGGGACAGCGTCTGGGTTGGCCCATCGACGCCGGCATGCCGGGCGAGCCGGGGTTCTGGATCGGCCGCCTGGAGTGGATCGGGCTGTGTGCGCTGATGGTGGTGCCGGTGATGATCGTGGTGTTGCTCTTCGAGCGCTACCGCAAGCAGCATGTCGCACCCGCGACCGGGACGTACCGCATTGTCTCGGGGGGCACGGTGCTACTGCTTGGGCTGGGTGTCAGCCTTGGCTTGGGTGCTCTCCCCGGAGCGCTCATCGGCCTCCCCCTGGTGGCGCTTGCCGCCTGGCTGCTGCGTTCGCCCCGTCAGACCTGACTCGGAGAGCCATTGGCGTATGGCTTCGACGACCCACTCAGGATCGTCGATCGGCAGATCGTGACCGCCGTTGGGGTGGCACTGCAGTGGCCAGCCCCAGCGCTCGGCAATGCGCCGTGAGCAGTGCCACGACACCATCCGATCGGCTTTCGAGGTCAGCACCAGGGCCGGCAAGCCGGGCAGTTCCTGTGGTACGGGAAACCCTCTCGCGGCGGCCAACAGTTGACGCACCAGGTTGGCCTTGCCTACCGGCGCTTCGCGTTGCCAGCGGGCGTAGCGTTTCGCCACGCCGTGCAGGTCGCTCTGCAGCCGGGTGGTCATGCGCAGAATCGCGAGCTCGCGTCGTTCATGACTGAGCGGCAGCAGCAGGGCCATCAGCAGGCGTGGGTATTGCCGTGGGCGCAAGCGCTGGTAGAAAGGGGCAGTGCCACGCAGGCTCGAGTTGATCAGCACCAGACACTCCACCTCATCGGGAAAACGCTGCGCCCAGCGCAGCGCCACCATGCCGCCCAGCGAGATCGCCAGTACCCGGTGCGGGCCGCGGCTGCCCGCAGCGTTCAACTCACGGCGCAGCGCGTCGACCATGCCGTCGATGTGGGTCGGGCTGGCCTCGCGCCAGAGCACCCCATTGCCGGGAAGATCCACCGCCCTGGCCGGCTGTTGCAGCACCTGGGCCAGCCGCTCGGGAAAGCCTTCCCAATGGCGTGCCTCGCGTACCAGCCCGCGCAGCAGGATCCAGCCGGGGCCGGGCGCTGGCTCGTTCATGGGCGATTCGCTCCAGTCTTGTCGGCGGGCTCGATCACCCACGGTTCGCGTTCGACTTCGTTGCGGCAGCTGGCGTCGACGGGGTGGTAAGGATCGTCGAGAAATGCCTGGATCATCGTGGAGCGGCACTCGTTGACCGGATTGTGGCCCAAGGCCTGCATTTCGACGTACTGCAGGTTGGGCATGGTGAGCTGCAGGTGCTGGCTCCAGCGTGTGCCGCAGCATGGATCCATCTGACCATGGATCGACAGCGCCGGCGTGTCGCTTATGGGCGGATCGTTGTGCTCGGCTGGCACGTCGCCGTCCTCACCCCACCAGGCGCAGAGCCAGGGCGGCTCGAAGCCCAGCACCGCGGGCTCGCGCTGTACGGCAGCGATGGAGTCATCCTGGCTGGGTCGGTTGCTGCCCATGTCGCTGCATACATGCGCGAGGAAGTAGCCCAGGGCATAAGCGGGAGCCTCTGGCTCAGGGTCGTAGTCCTCGATGCGGAAGAACTCCGCAAGCCGTGAATAATCCCCGGCTTCGACGTCGGCTACCAGGCTGGGCAGCTCGGCATAGTCGGAGGCCAGCGTCAGATAAAGAGTATCGACGAGGGCGGCGCCATCGAAGTACAGCGCTTTCTCACCGTCTTCGCCATGCTCGACATGCGCCACGAAGGGGCGTCTATCCAGAGTACGCCGAGCCCGGTCGAAGGCCTGCATCCAGTTCGGCAACATGTCCCGGCATGCCTCATCTTCCGCAGCGCACAGTGCGAGTACGTCGGTAAAGGTCTGCTTGGCGGTGTAGAGCTCATCGACTGGCGGGCGGTTACGCAGATGATTGAACCAGGGCCAGCCGAAGACGGCGGCGCGAATGCTCTCAGGATGGTACTGGATGAACGAGGCTAGCGTGCCGCTGCCGGTGGAAGAGCCGAAGGCATCGATGCGCTCGTAGCCGAGCAACTGGCGAATTTCGTCTACATCGCGCGATACGGCGTGAGCGTTGTACTGGCTGACGTCGATACCCTCGTCGACCAGCTTGCGGTAGCACGCTTGCACCTCCGCCGTGATGAGGTGCAAGCGCTCCATCGGCTCCAGCGAAGCGGTGATGGCTGGCGTGTGGATGATGTTGTGATAGGGCGAGACCGCCGCGTAATCGGGGCACTCCAGGGCTGGCTCGGCGTGAGTGAAGCCGCGATGATCCATGGTTACCAGGGTGCGCTCACCGATGTCCTCGAGCAGTTGCTCCAGATAGTCCCGGTTGTCGAGTGAAGAGTAGCCTGGCCCACCGGGAAAAAAGAAGACCGGTGGCGCTTCGTCAACTGGGGTTTCCGGCTCGATGACGGCCACCGGCATGGAAACCCGATTGCCGTTGGGTTCTTGCCAATTCTCGGGCGCATGAAAGGTGTGGCAGGTCGCACCCAGCGCCTCTAGGGCTTCGGTGGGGCATTGCGTGTTTTCCAGACGGGGGAGGCCGTCTTCTTCCACCTGGTCTTGAGCGTGCACCTGGTCTTGAGCGTGGCCCGGTGAAGAGAGAAGTACAATCAGCGGGACGGCCCCAAGCCAGTGCCAGGCGCAAGATTCCCTTCTTTTCATGGCGCTCTCCTTGTTGTTCGCGGGTAGCCGGCGGGCCGGGCTTCGCTAGTCAAGCTAGCAGTCGGAGCGGGGCCGTCAACGCGGATAAGGTGGGTAACTCAAGGCAATAAACAAAGACAGAAATCGTTTTGATGCGTGTGTGGCGCGTAACTACCTTGCAAGAGTAAGGATGACACGCAGGAAGCTGTACGGCCCCGGCCGTACGCCGTTTTTAAGAAGGAGGTGGAACATGCAAGTACGTGAAGTCATGACCAAGCGTCCCGATTATTGCAGTGCCGATGCATCCATTCGTGAAGTTGCCGAGCGCATGCGCAAGGACAACTCCGGTTTCGAGCCGTTGGTGGAAAACGACCGGATCGTGGGCACCGTGACCGATCGCGATCTCACGATTCGCGCCCTGGCCGAAGGCAAGAGCCCGGACGAGAAGGCAAGCAGTGTCGCCACCACCAATGTGCTTTACGCCTTCGAAGATCAGGACGTGAAGGACGTGCTGCGCAACATGCGCGAGCAGCAGGTGCAGCGTCTGGTGGTGCTCAACAACCAGAGCGACAAGAGTCTCGTTGGTGTGGTCACGATCGGCGACATCGCCGACCGCTGCGATGATGACGAAATGGCTCGCGAGATCGCCAATTGCAGCAAGCACTATCACTGAAACTGCGCCAGCACTGAGACTCTGCTCGATATCGCTGAAATCCATACTCATATCATTAGGGCGCTGCGCCGAGATCGGGCCGGCGCCCCAATCGTCTTCGATGGGGCATGGCGATCTACTTCGAGCTGCGTCAGAACGACTTGGGGTTCGGGCGTGCCATGGGTGAGGCATCGTTGGGCGTGTAGTGCACGGCGGGAGCAGCTTCCGGTCGGCCCGAGACCAGGCGGTTGCCCATTACCTTGAGCACACCGTGTCGCGTAAAGGCCGAGATGTTGGCCATGCGACCCAGGCTTTCGCCATCGGCCGTGACCGTGTGGTCGTGGCGCAGCTGAATATGGCACTGGGGCGATTGGAAATGGACCACGGTTTCGTTGGAGCGGGGCGCTTGTCTCAGCAGCCGCGTGGCAAGGAAAGCCAGCAGCACGCGCAGCCATGAATGGTGCCGCACCGCCACCACGTTCAGCATGCCGTCGTCGATACTGGCCTCGGGGATCTCATGACCGCCGCCGAAATAGGCGCCCGAGGCAATGGCAATGGTCAGCCATGGGCCCTCGACGGTGCGGTCGTCGCACTCGATGCGGCCATGGATGCCGCGTTGCATGCCGAGCCGCTGCGCCAGCGTCAGCAGGTAGCTGAACCGGCCCAGGTGGCGCTTCTGCTCCTGGGAAGCCTTGCGGGCAGGCAGCGTGCCAAGGCCGATGTGAGCGACATTGAGGAAGGCCGTGCCGTTGAGCCAGGCGACATCGACCGCCACGCTCTGCTGCGAGGCCATCAGCCTGCACAGCTCCAGCGGGTCGTCAGGCAAGCCAAGGTTGCGGGCGAAGTCGTTGGCCGTGCCGGAGGGCAGTACGCCGAGAGTGGCGCTTCGCTCGATGCAAACCGGTACGACTCGGTTCACCGAGCCATCGCCACCGGCCACCAATACGCGGTCGCCGGGTGCCACCTCCTGCTCCCACTCGGTTTCGCTGAGCCCGCGAACGCGCAGCTCCTCAATACCCGCCGCCTTAAGATAGCCCCGCCAGTACGACTCGCCGTGGCTGCCATCGCCGGCTGCCTTGTTGACGATCAGCCAGTAGTTCATCGGTGTCTCCTTCACCTTGGATCATTCCTTGAACATAAGGATAAGAACTAGAATAGCGAGCTATTGTTCCGCTCGCCTTAGCATAGGTGGAGTCGCTTGGGATCGTTATCCAGGTGAAGAAAGAACACCCACTCGGTACCGCTCAAAACAGAAAAAATTCCACGGGTTCAGCGGTATGCAGTGCGGGGCAGGGCATGATTCAATCTGCCCATATCGACACGCCGAACAGGCTGCCCCCACCTCATTCGTTTCCCCTACTCGATGACAAGCGGTCGGCGCATTGCGCGCTGGCTGTTCGGCATGTCATTGCCTTGATTCGGGAAAACCGAAGGAGAGGCGAGGAGACGCCCGGGTGTCGAGACCGCATGCTCACATCACGCTGACAGGAGGACCCTCGTGCCCATGGAAAACCTCGCGACCATCCCAGCCACCATGCATGCCATGGTCCTGACCGGCCACGGCGACATCGACAAGCTGGAGTATCGAAGCGACGTTGCCACGCCGCGCCCAGGGCCGGGGGAGGTGCTGGTACAGGTCACCGCCACGGCCAAGAACAACACCGACCGCAAGGCTCGTGAAGGGCTCTACCCGACCAAGGACAAGGGCGAGGTGACCTCCTTCGCCATGGGCGGCGAGCCGACCCTGACCTTCCCGCGCATCCAGGGTGCCGACGTGGCCGGTCGCGTGGTGGCGGTGGGCGAGGGTGTCGCTGCCTCGCGCATCGGCGAGCGCGGCCTGCTCGACTTCAACCTCTACCCCGACGCGCGGCGCGACATCAACCTGACGCCGGACTACTACGGCCACGGCGCCGATGGCGGCTACGCCGAGTACATCGCCGTGCCGTCGGACCAGTTCCATCACGTGCCCAACCCGGAGCTCGCCGATGCCGAGCTGGCGGCGATGGGCATGTGCTCCTATCAGACCGGCTACCACATGATGACCTCGGCCAGGGTCGCGGCGGGGGAGCGAGTGCTGGTCAGTGGGGCCAGCGGCGGCGTGGGCGCCGCGCTGATCCAGATGTGCCGCATCGTCGGGGCGATTCCCTATGCGGTGAGCCAGCCCGACAAGGCCGAGGCGCTGCTGGCGCTGGGCGCCGAGGCGGTGATCGACCGCGGCGATCTCTCCACCTTCGTCGAGCGCGTGCTCAAGGCCACCGGTGGGGCGCCCATCGATGCGGTGATGGACCTGGTCGGCGGCGAGATGACCGATCTGTTCATCGACACCATGATCGGCGACATGAAGGCGCGCACCACCTACCCGCGGCTCTCCATCGCCGGGGCCAGCGGCGGCAACCTCAGCGAGATCATGTGGACCCGCATCTATCTCTACCAGGTGCAGATCTTCGGCGTTTCCCATGGCACCCGCGAGGAGGCCGAGCAGCTCATCGAGTGGATTCGCTCCGGCCAGCTCAAGCCGGTGCTGCACGCTGCGTTCAAGCTCTCCGAGCTGCACGAGGCCGAGCGCTACTTCGTCAACCGCGGCAGCAACTACCTGGGCAAGATCGTCGTCGTGCCCGATTCCCAATGGGCCGAGCACGGAGCTCCTTTCGCGCTCGAGGGCAATCTTTTCAAGGGCACCGTTTTCAAGGACGACGCATGAGCCACGAACTGACCCTGCAACTGCTCGACACCCATGCCGGCGGCGACGTCAGCCGGATCGTGATCGGCGGCATAGACCCGCTGCCCGGCGACACCGTACGCCAGCAGATGGAGTACCTGGAGAACGACGCCGACGGCCTGCGCAAGCTGCTGCTGGGCGAGCCCTACGGCATCCCCGAGATGTCGGTGGATCTGATCGTGCCCGCCTGCGACGCCAGGGCGCAGATGGGCTACATCATCATGGAAGTGATGGGCTACCCCATCTATTCCGGCTCCAACACCATCTGTACCGCCACGGCGCTGCTCGAAACCGGGCTGATCCCCAAGCGCGAAGGTATCCAGCACTTCACGCTGGAATCCCCCGCCGGGCTGGTGAAGATCGAAGCGCGGGTCGAGAACGGCGTAGTGGAGGCGATCACCTGTGGCGGTCTGCCGAGCTACATCGACACCCATCGGGCCACCATCCACGTGCCCGAGGTGGGCGACGTGACCTACAGCATCGCCTACAGCGGCGGCTTCTACGCCCTGGTGGATGCGGCCGAGCTCGGCTTCTCGCTCAAGCGCGAGGAGGAGCGCGCCCTGGCCGAGTGCGCTCATCGCATCGTCGAGGCGATCCAGGCGCGCAGCGGCTTCTCCCACTACACCCTGGGCGACGTCGGTCCATTGCCGTTTCTGCACTTCATGGGGCCGGTGGAGCAGATCGCCGACGACTTCTACCGCTCACGCTCGACGACCTACGTGCACCCCGGCGTGATCTGTCGTAGCACCACCGGTACCGGCACCTCGGCGCGGCTGGCGCTGATGCACTACGAGGGCACCATCAAGCCCGGCGACCGGCTGGAAACCGTCTCGCTGCGCGAAACCGGTTTCATCGGTCAGTTCATCGAAGCGCGTGAGGCCGGCGGCAAGCACCAGGTGGTGGAGAACACCATCACCGGCAAGAGCTACGTGTTGGCGCGCTCGGAGATCGTGGTCAACTGCGAAGATCCGATGGTGGATTGTGGCGGGGTGCATCATATCCTCAGCGCACGTCACCCCTGAACGCGACCGTGGCGCCGTCAGTCGTAGCGGCGGCGCCACTGCTTGACGGCGATCTGCTCCTTGACCAGTTCGAGCATGTCGACGAGCACCTGTTCGGTCACCCGGTCGGTGTGCTCGTCGACCTGCAGCCAGGTATCGAAGCTGCTGTCGGCGAGGCGTTCCACCAGGGCCGTGAACTCCGGCGAGCGCAATCCCGCCATGGCTTCGTCCACCAGGCGGCAGGCCAGATCGCGCAGGCTCGATTCCATGCTGCGGGCGAGCGTATCGCCCATCGGCAGGCGGCGCAGGCGGCGGATCTCCTGACTTTCCGCCACGGTGCGGCCTACCAGCGAACTGACGTAATGCATGGTCTCCTGGCGGTTGCGCGCGTAGGCATTGCCGGCCATCTCCTCCAGTCGCCGCGACAGCTCGTGAATGAGCTGCTGCTTGCGCGGCATCACCACCCGGTCGACGACCCGCGTGGAGAGCGAATCGCTGGAACGGATCTGCTCCTGCATGTTGCCCAGCAGGCGGATCGCCACGCGGTCGGAGAGCTCCTCGAAGAAGATCTCGTAGTACTTGGCATAGACGGCATAGAGCCGCCAGCTGCGCACGTCGATCAGCCCCAGCCGGTGCAGCCGGGTGAGCAGCGAGATCACGCGCAGGATGCGTAGCAGGCGGAAGCCGCCCACCGGGATGCAACCGAGCACGTCGTACCAGTGCACGAAGGGATAGAAGAACCAGCGATGGTAGCGGCGCTCGGCGATGGCCACCGCCCAGCCGAGCAGCACGTCGAGCACGAAGATGGCCACGAACACCAGATCGATCTCGACGAAATTCTCGTGGATATGCCGGTCGTAGGCGCCATGCAGCCCGGGGGCGATGGTGGCAAAGGCCTCGTTGAGCGGGCCGAGCAGGAACAGCGCGTCGAACAATAGTAGCGCCAGGTTGGCCACCACCAGCACGATGATCAGCAGGTCCCAGACCAGGTGCAGGCGCTCCAGCCCGGGGCTCAGCGGGCGCGAGACTCTTCTCGACGGCATGGTGGCTCCTTGCACGGCGTTTAGGCTAAAGCCTAGCAGCCATTCCCCTCCTACAACTTTATCTTGCCGCGCAGCGCTTTCGTCTGCCCCTTCTTAGTCTTCTTGTCCATGCGCTTCTGCTTCGAGGCGCGGCTCGGCTTGGTCGGTTTGCGCGCCTTGCGCGTCTTCACCGCTTCCTGGATCAGCGCCTTGAGCCGCTCCAGGACGTCTTCGCGGTTCTGCTCGTAGGTGCGAAAACTCTGCGCCTTGATCACCACCACGCCCTCCTTGGTGATACGGCTGTCGGAGAGCGACAGCAGGCGCTCCTTGTAGAAGGGCGGCAGGCTCGAAGCGGGGATGTCGAAGCGCAGGTGTACCGCGGAGGCCACCTTGTTGACGTTCTGGCCGCCTGCGCCCTGGGCGCGTATCTGGCTGAGCTCGATCTCGTGATCGGCCAGCTCCACGCTATTGGAGAGTCGCAGCATGTCGGCCTCCTGGCATTGGGTGCGATATCGGGTGGCAGCCTAGGCCTTGCTGCCGTAGGCCAAGCGTACCTCTTCGAACAGCCAGTTGGCGAAAGTCGCCATGGCCGCGCTGAGCTTGCGTGACTTGAGGCGCGTCAGCCAATAGCTGCCCAGTGCGGCGTGAATGTCGAAGGGCTGCACGACCTGGCCGCTGCCCAACTGGCGGGCAAACATGCGCGGTGGCGCGAGGGCCACCCCGGCCCCCTGAACCGCGGCTTCCATCATGGCCAGCGAAGAGTCGAAGGTGATGCCACAGGGGCGTGCGGGTGGGCGGGAGATGCCCGCGGCGGCGAACCAGTGGCTCCATTCGCTCTCGCGATAGGAGCGCAGCAGGGTGTGACGGAACAGGTCCGACGGTGCCTTGAGCGTTTCCGCCAGGCGCGGCGTGCACAGAGGAGAGAGCGGCGCATCGAAGAGCCGCTGAGCCTCGAGCCCATGCCAGGCCCCATCGCCGAAGCGAATGGCATAGTCCAGCCCTTCGCTGGCCATGTCCACCCTGTTGTTGTGGGTCGAAATCCGAACTTCGATCAGCGGGTGACGGGCCTGAAAGTGCGCCAGGCGTGGCAGCAGCCAGCCCACTGCAAAGGTGCCTACCGCACCGACATGGAGAATGTCGCGCACCCTGCCGCCCTCGAGCCGTTCCAGCATGTCCGCCATGCGGTCGAAGGACTCCCGCATCACCGGCAGCAGCGCCTCGCCCTCGGCGGTGATCATCAACCCCCGGGGCAGGCGCTTGAACAGTGCTACGCCCAGGCGTTCTTCCAGCAGCTTGACCTGATGGCTCACGGCCGCTTGGGTCACGTTCAGTTCGTCGGCGGCGTGGGTGAAGCTCAGATGGCGCGCTGCTGCCTCGAAGGCACGCAGGGCGTTGAGCGGCAGATAAGGTCTCGTCATATGCCCAAGCTCAGTTTATGGCTCGTGCAAGATATCATGGTTTGTGTCGCTCTCCAGCCGGCCGCTACTCTGCGCTGCGACGCGTCGTCTTTACCAACAGAACCCTACGACAAGCGGATGGAACCATGAGTATCAAGAAGAAAGCCCTCAAAACATTCATGGCGGGCACGCTGGCCCTGGCGCTGGCACCGGCCAACGCACTGGCCGATGCCTGGCAGGAACGCAGCGACTGGAGCGAGATTTTCCGTGCCAACGAAGTCAGCGGCACCCTGTTGGTGGTCGACAAGCGCAACGGTAATGCCACCACGCTGGTACACGACGGCGAGCGGGCCAGGGAACGCTTCGTGCCGGCTTCCACGTTCAAGATACCCCACACCCTGTTCGCCCTGGACGCCGGCGTGGCGGAGGATGAGTTCCAGGTCTTTGCCTGGGATGGCGTCGAGCGCAGCATTCCCCCGTGGAATGCCGATCAGGACCTGCGCTCTGGCATGCGCAGCTCGGTAGTGTGGCTCTACCAGCAGTTCGCCCGCGAGCTGGGCGAGGAGAGGGAGCGCCGCTATCTGGAAGCGATCGACTACGGCAACGCCGAGATCGGTGACGACCTCGAGAACTTCTGGCTCGACGAAGGCATGCTGGAGATCTCGGCCGAAGAGCAGATCGAATTCCTCGAGCGTCTCTATCGTAATGAGCTGCCGTTCGACGAGGCCGACCAGCGCCTGGTCAAGGATCTGATGATCACCGCTGCCGGCAGCGACTGGATAGTGCGTGGCAAGACCGGCTGGAGCGGTCAGCTCGGCTGGTGGGTGGGCTGGGTGGAGCGCCCCAACGGTCCGGTGTTCTTCGCTCTCAACATGGAAACCCCCAACCGCATGGCCGACCTGCCCAAACGCCAGGGTATCGTCGACGAGGCGTTGCGTACCATCGAAGCACTGCCGCCGGCGAACTGACCATCGTCGCCCAGGGGCCGCCCCGCGCTCGTCGTGGGCGGCTTCCAGGCTCAATCGAGGCGTCGCTCGACGGCCTCGAAGTAGGCGCGGATGCGAGCCGCATTGGCGCCTACGTCGCCGCTCCCCATACGCGAGGCCGAGCGAACGTCGAGGCGTATGCCGTCGTCGTCTTCGCTGAGGCGGATGACGATGTCGTCCTTGAAGCCGAACCAGGTGGTGGTATCGGTGGCCTCGATGCGGGTCAGGGAGTTGTGGGCCAATTGCCAGCCCATGTCCAGTGCCGCGGCTTCGGCGACGTCGCGGGCCAGATTGAGCGGCACGTCGAGGATCATCGGCTGGATGTCGGGGTAGGCCTCGCGCTGCTGGCGGGCCACCGATTCGCCCGGGTACTCCACGGCATTGGGCGCTGCCTCGCGGGCGGCTGCCAAGGTTTCGAAGGCGGGCGGGTTCTCGGTATCGGTGGTGATGTCGTGTATCGGCGGGGCCGTCTGGGCACGCTGCCAGTGCAGCCAGGGAACGGCGAGCATGGCGGCGGTGGCGACCACCACCACTCCGCCGATCAATGCCGGCTGCAGGCGCCGGCAGAAGGTCGCGGCGATCAGAGCCAGCAGCCCCAGGGCCGCGGCTGCGACGGATAGATAGACGCCACGGCGCAGCATGTCGAAGGCGCTGCCCAGGGGCAGCAGCTCCAGGCGATAGGCCGGCCCGGCGCCGGCCAGCAGCAGTGCCGCCAGCAGCAGCACCAGCAGGCTGAACCAGGCAAGGCGGGGCAACCATCGGCCACCACGTGGGCGGCGCCGTGAGTTCGGGGTGGACATGACGATGCTCGACTAGCCAGGAATCGATACCTTCAGCATATCCCCTCGGGCCGGGAGTTGCCGTAAGTCGGTTTGCATTTCGCCACCTCCATGCCGCTCACGACTGCTATCGTTTGCATAAGGTTCATGCCAAAACAGCGCATGGAAGCCACGTATTGGCGCGTGCAAGCGCGCCTCGCAGGAGGCAAGGGATATGCCGACTCGCTCCGATTCCGATCGCTACGGAAGTTCCAAGCGGCACAACCTGCTCGGCGTGCCCGTACATCGCGCCGTCTTTCTCTCCTCTGCCACGCTCATCCTGGCTCTGGTGGCCTTCGGGGTCGCCATGCCCGAAAGTCTCGAGGCCGGCGCTGAGGCGGTGCAGGACGCCATCTCCCACAATCTCGGCTGGTTCTACCTGTTAGCGATGAACGCCTTCCTGATCCTGGCGCTCTATCTCATTTTCAGCCGCTACGGCAGCGTCAGGCTCGGCGGCGAGAACGAACGGCCGGAGTTTTCCAACTGGGGCTGGTTCTCGATGCTGTTCGCCGCCGGTACCGGTGTGGGCCTGCTGTTCTACGGCGTGGCCGAGCCGGTCTCCTTCTTCGCCGACCCACCCTTCGGCGAGGCCGAAACCGAGCAGGCGGCAAGCGATGCGCTGGTCCACAGCTACTTCCACTGGGGACTGCACGGCTGGTCGATGTACGGCCTGGTGGGGCTTGCGCTGTGCTACTTCTGCTACAACCGCGGCCTGCCGTTGACCATTCGCTCGGCGTTCATGCCGCTGCTGGGCAAGAAGCGGGTGGAGGGGCCCATCGGCAACGGGATCGATGCCATGGCCGCCACCGGTACGCTGATCGGCGTAGCCGTATCGCTGGGCCTGGGCGTGCGCCAGATCAATACCGGCCTGGAGCACGCCTATGGCATACCCGACAACATCGGCGTGCAGATCGCGTTGATCGCCGGCATCACCA
>MTEV01012397.1_pt1 | contig 18212 bp, 17 predicted proteins | sample 1042711 | NCBI WGS metagenome assembly MTEV01 (sample SAMN06185812, study PRJNA358809) | soil metagenome | isolation source: soil bioaugmentation with soil previously exposed to atrazine | place: India | collected 2015-05-23 | reverse complement strand
CCGGCGGCTTGGTTATCCGGCATGTGTCGCGTCGATATCAGCGTCGGCCGAACAGGTTGCGCTGCACCTCCAGCAAGTGCTCTTCCAGCAAGCCCCTCGCCGTGTCTTCGTCGCGGTCGCGCAGCGCGGCCACGATGGCGCGATGCTGCATCTCGTAGCGCTCACGCCGCTCCGGCGTCAGTGAGATCCGCTTGAGCCGCCCCCACTCCCCCTCCTCGCGCACCACGTTGGTCAGCTCCAGGATACGCAGGAAGAAGTTGTTGTGCGTGGCTTCGGCAAAGGCCTGGTGCAGGGCGCCATCCCAGTGCTCGAACTCCTCGATGCTGCCGGCCGCCTCGGATCTCACCAGACACTCCTGCATGCGCTCGAAGTCGTCGGCCGTGGCGAAGCGCACGATGAGGGAAACCATCTGCGGCTCGATCAGCAGGCGGGCATCCATCAACTGGGCCGGGCTGACCTGCCCCGCCATGCCGCCCGACTCGGCCATGCCAGTGGCTTTCGTCGCTGGGCCGAGCGGCGCGCCCCCTTCCGCCACGAAGGTACCGCTCCCCACCACCTGAGTGATCAAGCCCAGGGACTTGAAGTGACCCAGCACCCTGCGTACCGCGCCACGTGACGCGCCGAAGCGCTCGCTCAGTTCACGCTCGGTAGGCAGACGGTGACCGGGGGGGAAACGCCCGCTGGCAATCTCCGCCTGGATGTATCGCGCCAGGGCTCGTGCGCCATCGGAGCGGATCCCGCTCTCGGCCAGGGACTCCTGGAAATCGCTGTCATCGGCGGTACGCACTGGCCTATCGGTCACTTGGCTTCCTTTTCACATCAACCATTACGGGTCCAATCCCTGCTGAATCTAGTCCATTTGGTACATCAAGGCAAAAATTTCGGGCTGAATTAGTACTTGAAAGAGTACCAATCGCCTTCTAGGCTCGTTCATTACGGAACCAAACCAGAACCAAGGAGAGCCAATTCACATGAAATTCGCCACTCTGCGGCCGGCGCCCGACCAGCCCACTCTCGTCGCCCTGATCGACGCCACGGGCCAGCGCTACTGGCCGTTGAGCACCCTGCTTCCCGACTTTCAGGGCGACATGCAGCAGCTGATTCGCGAGTGGTCCGAGCTGGGCGGTCGTATCGCCCCCAAGGGCGAAGGCCAGCCTCTCGAAGGTACACGCCTCGAAGCTCCGCTTCACCCGCATCGCAACATGTTCTGTGTCGGCAAGAACTATTTCGAGCATGCCGCCGAGTTCAGCAGCTCCGGCTACGACAGCAGTACCAGCGCCGACGACGTGGTACCCAAGCACCCCATCGTCTTCACCAAGGCCTGGAACACCCTGATCGCCCATGGCGATGAGATTCCACGCCATGCCGGGGTCACTGAGCAGCTCGACTACGAAGCGGAGTTCGCCGTCATCATCGGCAAGGGCGGCCGCGGCATCAAGAAGGCCGACGCTTACGATCACGTCTGGGGTTACACCATCGCCAACGACGTCACCGCCCGCGACCTGCAGCAGCGCCACAAGCAGTGGCATCTCGGCAAGTCGCTCGACGGCCTGTGCCCCATGGGACCGTGGCTCGTCACTGCCGACGAGGTGGATCGCGACACTGCCACGATCAAGTGCTGGGTCAATGGCGAACTGCGCCAGGACGCTCGCCTCGACCAGCTGATCTTCGACGTGCCGACGCTGATCGAGACCCTTTCGGCCGGCATCGCGCTCGCGCCCGGCGACGTGATCCTGACCGGCACGCCGGTGGGCGTCGGCATCGGCTTCGCCCCGCCCAGATTCCTGCAGACCGGCGACATCGTGCGTATCGAGGTCGCTGGCCTGGGCACACTGGAAAACCGGGTCGGCCGCTGACCGACCTGAACGCATCGAGCCCAGGTTCATCGTGGGCATCGCGCGCCACAACAATACCAGGAGCACGCCATGATCCTTCCCGATACTCCACTCAAGTCTCTCTCCGCCGCCGTGCTGGTCGCTGCCGGGGGGCTCGCCGCGGCTCCCGCCATGGCCGATGACTTCTACGCCGGCAAGACCATCGAGATGGTGGTACCGTTCGGCGAGGGCGGCGCCACCTACGTGGCGGCCAAGTTCTTCGAACCCTTCCTCGAGAAGCATCTGCCGGGCAACCCGCAGGTCAACGTACGCACCCGCCCCGGCGGCGGTTCGATCCTCGGGGCCAACTGGTTCCAGCAGAATGCCGAGCCCGACGGCGAGACGATCCTGTTCACCACCTCTTCCACCTCGAACCCCTACGTGCTGGGCATGGAAGAGGTGGAGTACGACCTGGCCGCGATGAGACCGGCCTACAGCCTGCCCTTCGGCGCCGTGATCTACGTCTCGCCGCGCACCGGCATCGAGACGCCGGCCGACCTGCACTCGCCGGACATGCCGCTGATCTATGGCGGTATCGCCGCTGCCGCCAGCGACCTGCCCGTGCTGCTGGCCTTCGAGCTGCTCGACCTCGACCTGCGCGCGGTGCTCGGCTTCGACGGCCGCGGTCCGGCCCGCCTGGCCTTCGAGCGCGGGGAAACCAACATCGACTTCCAGTTCACCCCGGCCTACATGTCGCAGGTGGTGGACATGGTCGAAGCGGGCTCCGCGGTGCCGATCATGACCGGCGGCTCGGTGGGTGACGACGGCGTGCTGAGCGCCCGCGATCTGGCCTTCCCCGACTACCCCTCGGTCTACGAGGTCTACGAGGAGCTCCACGGCGAGCCGCCTTCCGGCGTGGAGTGGGACGCCTTCCAGGCCATCGGTGCCACCACCTTCAACTTCGGCCTCACCGCCTACCTGCCGGAGGGCACGCCGGACGAGGTCATCGAGATCTTCGAGCAGACCATCGCCGCCATCAACGACGATCCCGACTACCAGGAGCAGAGCCAGGACGCCATCGGCGGCTACGACCTGCTGCCGGCTTCGGCGGTCACCGACTCGTTGAGTGAGGCCCTGCAGCCCTCCGACGAGGTGCGCGACTACCTGCGCACCCTGCTCAGCGAGAAGTACGACGTCGAGCTGTAGGCTCGCAACCGATACGGCCGGCCTCTCGGGGCTGGCCGTACTCGACGCTCCCGCATAGGAATCGCAACGTGCTCGAGAATATCGTTTCGGCCCTGGACATCCTGTTCCAGCCCGCACGGCTGCTGGCGCTCTTCGCCGGCATGCTGGCCGGGATGGTGTTCGGCATGCTGCCGGGGCTGGGTGGTGTGGCCGCCGTGTCCATCCTGCTGCCGTTCATCTACCTGATGGACGGCTATGCCGGCCTGGCCATGCTGCTCGGTGCCATCTCGGTGATCTATACCTCGGACACCATCACCTCGGTGCTGCTCGGCGCACCCGGCTCCCCGGCCTCGGCGCCCACCGCCATCGAGGGCCACGCCTTGGCCAAGCAGGGCAAGGCGTCGCTGGCGCTGGGGGTCGGCTTCCTCGCCTCCATGGTGGGCGGGCTGTTCGGCGCGCTGATTCTCTCCGTCGCCATCCCCATTGCCGGCCCGCTGGTGCTGGCCCTGGGCACGCCGGAGCTGTTCATGTTCGCCCTGGTGGGGCTGTGCTTCGCCGCCAGCATGGTCGGCAGGGATATCGCCCTGGGGCTGGCTGCCGCCTGTTTCGGCATTCTGCTGGGCGTGGTCGGCGCCGCACCGGCCGCCGCCAACTACCGCTTCATCTTCGGCCAGTCCTATCTCATGGACGGCCTGTCGCTACCCATCGTGGCACTGGGACTGTTCGCCGTGGCCGAACTGATCAGCATGGTCGCCACGGGCGGCGGCATCGCCGGCAAGCCGATGGCCCTGGGCAAGTGGGGCGAGAGCTTTCGCGAATTCTGGCGCAGCCGGTGGCTGATCTGCCGTGCTTCGGTGATCGGGATCTTCGGCGGTTTCGTCCCGGCGGTGGGTGCCAGCGCCTCCACCTGGATCGCCTACGGCCACGCCATGAGCACCACCAAGGACAAGCGTCGCTTCGGCAAGGGCGAGATCCGCGGCGTGGCCAGCGCCGAGGGGGCCAACAACGCCACGGTGATCTCCGATCTGGTGCCCACCATGCTGTTCAGCGTGCCGGGCGGCCCCGCCGCGGCCATCTTCCTCGGCGCACTGTTCTCGTTCGGCTTCTATCCCGGCCCACGCATGGTCAGCGAATCGCCCGACCTGATGTACATGATCGTGTGGAGCGTGGCGCTGGCCTCGGTGCTGGGTGCCGCCATCTGCTTCGCCGTGACGCCCTACATCGCCCGGCTGACCCGAGTGAACTTCGCCCTGATCGCCGCCCCGCTGCTGCTGATCATGGTGGCCGGCGCCTATCAGGGTACCCAGACCTTCGGCGACATCCTCGCCCTGCTGGTGCTCGGCATCGTCGGCTGGCTGATGAAGAATGCCGGCATTCCCCGGGCGCCGGTGCTGGTCGGCTTCGTGCTGGCCACGCCCATGGAGCAGTACTTCTGGCTGACCACCCAGATCCACGGCTTCACCTGGCTGACTCGCCCCGGCGTATTGATCATCGCCTCGCTGATCGCCATTCCCCTGGTGCTGAACGCGGTGCGCTGGCTGCGTCGGCGTCGCACCGCCGTGCCCCAGACGGAGACCGCCGTACCCGGCGAGGAGCCACCGGGCCACGACAGCGGCATCGTGCTGTTCACCGCACTGCTGATGGTGGCGGCCTTCGGCTATGCACTGGTGGAGATGCTGGGCTTTCGCCCCAACGCCCGGCTGATGCCGAGCCTGGGCATCGTGCCCGGCCTGCTGCTGAGCCTCTACGTACTGGGGCGCCAGCTGTTCCGCCTTCATCGTCAGGGGCGCGTTGCCAACCTGGCCAGCCGCCGCGAACTGCCCATCCTGGGCGGCATCCTGAGCTATGGCCTGGCCATGTGGCTGATCGGCTTCAACCTGGCCACGCCGCTGCTGCTGGGCTGGCTGCTGCTCGGCTGCGCGCGGATGCGCTGGCACACCGCCCTGCTCTACGGGATGGCGGTGTACGCCGTCGCCCAGGGCATGTTCACGCTGATGCGCCTGACGCCACCGCGAGGCACGCTGCTGGACCTGCCCATGCCGTGGTGACGAGCCGTCAGCTCGCCGTTTCCCCGAGCCGCCAGCAGGCCGCCCGGTGGCCGTCGCCCAGCTCGCTCATGCCGGGCAGGGCCTGGGTGCATGTCGCGTCGGCATGGGGGCAGCGTGGGGCGAAGGCACAGCCGGGCGGCGGCGCCGACATGTCCGGCGGCGCCCCGGGAATGGCACTGAGACGCTGCCCGCGCAGCTCGCCGGAGGCACGCGAGTGCATCAGCCCCAGGGTATAGGGGTGGCGCGGCTGGGCGATAACGGTATCGACAGCCCCGGTTTCCACCAGCCGTCCGGCGTACATCACGGCAATGCGATCCGATATCTCGTTGGCCACGCCCATGTCGTGGGTCACGAAGATCACCGACATGCCCAGCTCCCGTTGCAGTTCCCGAAGCAGCAGCAGGATCTGGATCTGTACCGTGGCGTCCAGCGCGGTGGTCGGCTCGTCGGCCAGCAGCAGCTTGGGCCGGCACGACAGGGCCAGGGCGATCATCGCCCGCTGGCTCATGCCGCCGGAGAGTTCGTGAGGGTAGTTGGCGAGCCGCCGCTTGGCCGAGGGAATGCGCACCCGGTCGAACAGCTCCAGGGCGCGCGCCAATCCCTCGCGCCGGCTCACGCCTTCGTGGCGACACACGGTCTCGGCGATCTGATCGCCCACGCTGAACACCGGGTCGAACGCCAGCATCGGCTCCTGGAAGATCATCGCCGCCGTGCGACCGCGAAAGCGGGACAGCTCACGCCGCGACATGGCCAGCACGTCCTGACCGTCGACGCGAACGCTCCCCGTCAGGCGCGTCTTGCGCTCCGGCAGCAGGCGCATGAGGCTGCGCAGCGTAACGCTCTTGCCCGAGCCGCTCTCGCCCAGAATGGTCAGCACTTCGCCGCGGGCCAGGGTCAGGTCGACCCCGTTGACCGCCTGCACCTGACGCCGAGGCGTGCCGAAGTGCACGTGCAGATCGCGAATCTCGACCATGGGATCGGCAGGTGCTGCCATCGGCGTCTGAACGGCCGTTCGGGTCATGACGTCGGATTTCATCGAACGCTCTCCTCGACGCTGGGCTGCGGGCTCGACACCGTGGCTTGAACCTCGTCGGCGCGGTGACAGGCCGACAGGTGCCCGCCGCCCGGCAGCGACGCAAGCTCGGGCTCGGTGCCACGGCAGAGATCCACGGCCAGGGGGCAGCGCGGACAGAACCGGCAGCCCGGCGGCAGGTCGATGGGGTTGGGGGGATCGCCGGCCAGCGGCGCCGTCTGGGTGCGCCGCCCCGGTTCCAGCGACGGCATGGCCGACATCAACGCCCGGGTGTAGGGATGAGCCGGGGCGCGGTAGAGCGCCTCGCTGTCACCCACCTCGGCCACCTTGCCCAGGTACATCACCATGACCCGGTCGCTGATGTAGCGCACCACGTTGAGATCGTGGGAGATGAACAGGTAGGTCAGCCCGTACTCCTGCTTGAGATCGCCGAGCAGATTGAGTACCTGGGCTTCCACCGACTTGTCCAGCGCCGACACCGCCTCGTCGAGAATCAGCAGGCGCGGCTCGAGCGCCAGCGCCCGGGCGATGTTGATCCGCTGGCGCTGGCCGCCGGAGAGCTCGTGGGGATAACGCTGTGCGAAGCGCTCCGGCAGCAGCCCGACCTGATCGAGCAGCCGCCGGGCGCGCTGACGCGACTCACGCCGCCCGACACCGTGCACCTGCGGGCCGAAGGCGATCGACTCCTCGATGGTCATGCGCGGGTTGAGCGAGGCGTAGGAGTTCTGGAATACCATCTGCATCTGGCGGCGCATCTCGCGCAGCGACAGGCCGCCCCGCGCGCCGACCGGGTCGCCGTCGAAGATCACCTCGCCGCCATCGGGCTGCAGTAGATGCATCAGCAGGCGCGCGGTGGTCGACTTGCCGCAGCCCGACTCGCCGACGATGCCGAGGGTCTCGCCCTTGCGCACCTCGAAGTCGATGCCGTCCACCGCGTGCACACGGCTCAGCGGCCGTCCCAGCAGGTCCCGCTTGATCACGAAGTGCTTGCGCAGCCCCTTGACCCGCAACAGCGGCTGGGCCCGGCCGCCGCGGTCGCGGGGATCGCTCGTCGCCAGCGGCGCGGCATTCCTGCTGTCTTCTTTCCTGGCTTGATGGCTCATAGCTTGATGGCTCATAGCTTGATGGCTCATAGCTTGATGGCTCATAGCTTGATGACTCATAGCTTGACGTCCATGGCGGAGCGCAGCCCGTCGCTGAGCATGTTGAAGCAGATCGACACGGTGAAGATCATCATGCCGGGCAGCACCGTCACCCACGGATTGACGTAGATCGCATCGCGCATGGTGTTGAGCATCAGCCCCCACTCCGGCATCGGCGGACGCGCCCCGAGGCCGAGGAAGGAGAGCCCCGAGGCAAGGATCATGCTGACGCTGATCAGCGAGGTCGCATAGACGAAGATCGGCCCCAGCACGTTGCCCAGCACGTGACGCCGAATGATGGTCAGACTGCGTGCGCCGCTGGCCCGCGCCGCTTCGATGTAGTCGACGCTGCGCACCTGGGTGGTCACGCTCTCGGCGACCCGGGCGATGGGCGGGATGAACACCACCGTGAGCGAGAACAGCGAGTTGACCAGCCCGGCCCCCAGGGCGCCGGCCAGGGCGATGGCCAGCAGCACGGCGGGAAAGGCGTAGAACACGTCGATCACGCGCATGATCACGGTATTGGTGCGCCCGCCGACGAAGCCGGCGACGATGCCGATGGCGCTGCCGATGACGAAGGCATTGATCACCGGCATCACGCCGATCAGCAACGATAGCCGCGCACCGTGGATCAAGCGCGACAGCACGTCGCGCCCCAGCTCGTCGCTGCCCAATGGGAATCCCGGCGAGCCGATGGGCTGAAGGCGGTGCAGCATGCTGGTGCTGTAAGGACTCTGCGGCGCCAGCCAGGGCGCGAAGATCGCCATCAGCACGATGGCCAGCAGGATCAGGCCGGCGACCATGGCCACCGGGTCGCGCCGCAAGCGGGCGAATACGCTGCGCCAGTAGCCAGGCTCCGCGGGGGGTGCCGCCATGGGCGACACGGCGGTATCGAGAGTGAGCGACATGGGCGTGTCTCCTTGCGATCAGCTGCGCTGAATGCGCGGGTCCAGCCTGGCCTGGGCCAGATCGACGATGAGGTTGAGCAGCACGAAGAACAGCGCCAGCACCAGGATGGTCCCCTGCAGGATCGGCAGGTCGCGCTGGAAGATGGCGTTGTTGAGCAGAAGCCCCGTACCCGGCCAGGAGAACACCGTCTCCACCAGGATCGAGCCGCCCAGCAGGTAGCCCAGTTGCAGCCCCATCACCGCCAGCGCCGTGGGCGCCACGTTCTTGACCACGTGCAGGAACACGCGCTTCTCGGCCAGCCCCTTGGCCCGCAGCGCCTCGACGAATTCATGGGCCAGGATCTCGGCCACCATGGCGCGCACGGTGCGGGTCACCACCCCCATGGGGATCACCGACAGGGTCACGGCCGGCAGGATCAAGTGGCGCAGGTAGGCCCACTCGAAGGCCCAGTCGTTCGAGCTTCCCGGCCCCGCACCGGAGGAGGGCAGCCAGTTGAGCTCCACCGAGAACACGATCACCAGAAGCATGCCCAGCCAGTAATGGGGCACGCTGACCCCACCCACGGCGAAGCCGGTGACGAGGCGGTCGAGCAGCGAACCCTGCCAGTAGCCGGCCAACAGGCCGAAGGTGCAGCCCAGGGTGAAGCCGATCAGCGAGGCCGCCAGGGCCAGTAGCAGGGTGTTCTTCAGCGCGGCGAATACCTCCGTGGTCACCGCCCGCCCGTTGGCCGCCGACAGCCCCAGGTCGCCCTGCAGCGCACGGCTCACCCACAGGGCGAACTGCTCGGGCAGCGGACGATCGAAGCCGTAGGCGCGCTCCACCATGGCCACCACCTCACGCGGGGCATCGGCCGACACCACCGCATCCATGGGGTCGCCGGGCGAAAGGTGCACCAGCGAGAAGCAGAAGAAGCTCACCGCCAGGGTGATCGGCACCACATAGAGAATGCGCTTGAGGAAATAGGTACTCATCTTGCCTCCAGGCCGGCGGCGGCAGGCACACCCTCACCTGCCGCCGCTACGACTCACTCCTCGATGTAGACCGGGGTCAGGTCCTGGAACCAGTTCTTGGCCTGGACGAAGCCCTTGACCCGCGGCTGCATGGCGCGGGGGCCCACGTCATGGGCCACCCACAGCCAGGCGGCATCGTCGACCATGCGGGCGTGGAACTCGGCCAGGATGGCGTCCTGCGCCTCCTGATCGAAGGTCACCCGTGCCTCATCGAGCAGGCGGTCGTACTCGGGGTCGTCCATGTAGCCCCAGTTGAAGCCGTTGGGCGGCGCCATGCTCGAATGCATGAAGCGATAGAAGGCGGCGAACGGATCGAGCCAACCGAAGGTGATGTTGGTGGCATGGGCGCCACGACTGCTCGGGTCTTCCGCGCCGCGCCGCCAGTTGGGGAACAGCGACTCCCAATCGAGCACCTCGAAGTCGAGGGCGATACCGACCTCGGCCAGGTTCTGCTGGATGTACTCGTTCATTGCAAGGGGCTGCATCTGCCCGGAGCCGGAAGTGGAGATCAGCACCTTCACCTCTACGGGGTTGTCCGGGCCGTAGCCGCTCTCCGCCAGCAGGCGCATGGCCTCTTCCGGGTCGTAGCGGGTCTCGAACTCGGGCTCGCCGTACCAGGGGTGATCCGGCGTGACGATCCCCGCCGCGGGCACCATCAGGCCGCCCAGCAGAGCCTCGAGCCCCTCCCGGTCCACCGCCAGATTGGCCGCCTTGCGCACATTGATGTCACGCCACGGGCTGCCCTCGAGCATGGAGAACTGATAGGGCCAGGTGTGCGGATAGGGGTTGCTGGTGATGGTCATGCCCCGAGACTGCATGCGCGGAATCGCGTCGGGTGCCGGGGTCTCGATCCAGTCCACCTGGTCCGACAGCAGCGCCGAGGTGCGGGTGCTCGACTCGGGCATGGGGATCAGCTCGATGCGCTCGATACGCGGGACACGCTCGGCATCCCAGTAATCGGCGTTGGGCTCGAGCACGGCCCGCTCCCGCGGTACCAGTCGCGTCAACCGGAACGGCCCGGTGCCGGAAGGCTCGCGGGCGAAGGCATCCCAGTCGCCGCCGAGCGCCTCCCACTGCGCCGGGCTCGAGAACAGCAGGAAAGTGAGCTGATACGGGAACCAGGCGTCCGGCTCCCGCGTGGTGAAGCGGATGGTATGGTCGTCGACCTTCTCGTACTGGTCCATGGCCGGGATGCGGCCGCGCACGTTACCCGCCTGACGGGCGTCGAACTGCGGCGACTCCTCGTCGTAGACCTTGTCGAGGTTCCAGATGGCGGCGTCGGCATTCCACTCGCTGCCATCATGGAAACTCACGCCCTGGCGCAGGGTGAAGGTCCACACCCGGGTGTCCTCCTCGTCGACCTCCCAGGATTCGGCCAGGCCGGGAGTCAAGCCACTGACCTCGTCGGCCGAGGACAGGTCCCAGTTGATCAGCGCGTCATAGACCGTATAGCCCAGGAAGCGATAGCCCTCGAAGCCGCTGTCGGGCTGGCCGGTGGTCAACGGAATGTCCGAGGCGGTCATGGCGATGCGCAGCACCTGACCGTCGGCCATAACCGGCATGGAGAGTACCGTCAGACTGACGGTGACCGCTGCCGCACGGCGAGCCTGGCGCAGGGCTGCTGCGATTTTTTTGTATACCATTTTTCACGCTCCCCCTCTTCTTGGTCGAAATGCCGGCATCGTCGATGCACAGCTCCTCTTGACCAATGCAATTACGAGGCCAAAGGGAGCGATATCCGAGCAAGAATACGGTGGAGTGCGAAAACCAAAAATACAAGCTACTGAAATTTAGTATACAAACATGGAGCTGAAAATTTTCCGATCGTTGGGGAGGACACGGAAAAACACCGTGCTGCGATCAAGCACGGTGCTGACAGGCAAGGAATGAGGGCATAGGGACGCACCGAGTCGGTGCGAACAAAATGGCGAGACGCACCGGCAGCGTGCATCAAAGATTGAAGATCTGGTGCAGGTCGGGCGCCTCCTGCTCCTCCTCGACGATCGACAGCGAGGCCGCGATGGCCTTCAAGTGGCGACCCATGAACGCAGTTGCCCGCTCGCCGTCGCCCGCTTCGAGAAAGCCGATGAGGTCGTCATGGTCGTGGGACTCGCAGCCCAGGTGCCCCGAGCTGCCGTAGACGGCGAGAATCAAGGAAGAGCGCGAACATAGCTGGCCGACGAAGGCCGCCAGGGTGGCATTGCCCGAGAGCTGGGCCAGGCGCTCGTGAAAGGCGGCGGAGAGCTTGATCGCGCGGCTCTGCTCGCCCGACTTGAGCGCCTCGCGCTCACGGCGGGCCATGTCGCGCAGTTCGCGCACGTCGTCGGGCTTGATGCGGCGGGCTACCTCCGGCATCAGGCCGCACTCCACCATCTGGCGGGCGTCGAACACGTCCTTGGCTTCCTCGGCGGTGGGCCGGGTCACGCTGGCGCCGCGCCGTGGCGTGAGGGTCACCAGCTGCTCCAGGGCCAGGCGCTGGAGAATCTTGCGCACACCGGTACGGCTGATGCCGAACACCTCGGCCAGGGCATCCTCGCGCAGGCGCGCGCCGGGCTTCAGGCGGTGCTCGATGATGGCATCGCTGATGGTGCGATAGATCGCCTCGTGGCGCTCCGCCCCGTCGCCGTTCTTGCCCAGGCGCCGAGGCTTGGCCCCGCCCGACTCGCCGGCATCGGTCATGCTCTGCCGCTGATTCATGATCCCCTCCTCGCAGCCCATTTCTGGCTGCCATTGTATACGTATCTTCCTGGAAGTATCGAACCGACGACAACGCCCCGGTACCGCAGCGAGCGGCCCGGGGGCGTACCAGCATGAAGCGGTCAGGACTATTCCGACCAGGCGGCGATCACCTCGCGCTCCTCGTCGGTCATCCCGGTCATGTTGCCGAGCGGCATGTACTTGCTGGCCACCACCTGCTGGATTTGACTCTTCTGGCGCAGGATCTGATCCCAGTTGTCGTAGGCCACCCCGGCCGGGGGTGAGGCAAAGCCGGGTTGGGTCGGCTCTCGCGAGTGGCAGGCGACGCAGTGCTGATCGATCATGGCGTGAACTTCATCCTGGCTGGGCGCCTCGGCCGTGCCGTTGGCGGCGGGGGTCGCCCCACCCGGCATCGCCAGCCAGAACGCCACCAGGATCAACGCCGTACCGGCCGCCGGATAGGCCGGCTGGATCTTGCCTGCGTGCATCAGCACGAAGAACTGGCGGATCAGCGCACCGGCGAAGATGAACAGCGCCATCAGCACCCAGGCGTATTCGTGGTTGTACACGAAGGAGTAGTGGTTGCTGATCATCAGCAGCACCACCGGCAGGGTGAAATAGGTGTTGTGCACCGAACGCTGCTTGCCGCGCTTGCCGTCGAGCGGATTGGGCTGTTCGCCGGCCTTCATCGCGTTGACCATGCGACGCTGGCCGGGAATGATCCAGAAGAAGACGTTGGCGGACATGGCCGTGGCCATCACCGCCCCGGTGAGCAGGAAGGCCGCGCGGCCGGAGAACATCTGCACGCTGAGATAGGCCACCACGACCATCAGCACGGCAACCGCCAGGCTGAGGATGCCGTCGCGCTCCATGTTGGGGCTGATGCGCTTGCACATCTCGTTGTAGACCACCCAACCCGCCAGCAGGAACGCCAGCGCCAGCACGTTGGCCTGCCAGCCGCTCATGTTGGCGGCCCACTCCCAGCTGCTTTCGGGGTTGACCAGATAGAACCCGGGGTTGGTCATGTACATCAGCACGAACAGGGCGAAGCCCGACAGCCAGGTGGTATAGGACTTCCAGAACGACCAGTGCAGGTCCTCGGGCAGCTTGGCGGGAGCCGTGGCATATTTCTGGTTGTGGTAAAAACCGCCGCCGTGCACGGCCCACATCTCGCCGAAGACGCCCTTCTCACGGTCCTCGGCGGCCTTGGGCTTGCGCAGGCCGTTGTCCAGCATGACGAAATAGATCGACTCGCCGATCCAGGCGATGGCCGCGATGACGTGCAGCCAGCGCAGCATGAAATTGACGAATTCGAGTAGGTAAGCTTGCATCTGAGGGATCTCGGTCGGTGTTGTTGTTCAGTGGCCCGGGGCCAGCGCAGCCAGTTGTTTAACTACCGCGGTAAGTGGAATAACCGTATGGGGACAACAGCAGCGGCACATGATAGTGCTGGCTGGCATCGGCCACGCCGAAGCGCAGCGGGATGACATCCAGGAAGCGCGGCTCGTCGGCCTGAATGCCCTGCTGACGCAGGTAGTCGCCGGCGTGGAAGACCAGCTCGTATTCGCCCGGCTGGAAGTCGTCGCCCTCGAGAATGGGCGCATCGCAGCGGCCGTCGTCATTGGTGGTAACCGTCTTGAGCGGCGTGCGTCCGCTGCCCGAGAGCCGAAAGACCTCGATGCGGATGCCCTCGCCGGGGCGGCCCTGGGCGGTATCCAGAACGTGGGTGGTGAGTCGTCCCATTGCATTACTCCCTTTCGTTGGCCCGAGAGCCGTGGAGCGGGCCCGGGCTGGCCAGTGCTGGGCGGGCGCAAGGACCGCCATCGTCATGAAGACAGTTTTAGCTCTTTTGGTAGTACATTTCAAAATTTTTTTGTATACACTTTCACAAGGCACGGCCCGACAAGGGAAACGCTGAACAAATCGACGAGCGAGATGAAGTGCAAGGCGCACGGAGCACAGGACCCGGAGCATATGGGGTATATGTGAGGATTCCGCGCACCGCGCAACGCAGCAATTCGCTCGCGCAGGCATTTGTGCAGCGTTTCCCAAGCATGCTGACTACGGAGACCACCATGACAGACACCTTTCTGGAACCACGCCCCAGCACGCTGACACGTGACGAATTCGTTTCCCGCTTCGGCGACATCTACGAACACTCGCCCTGGGTGGCAGAGCTGACCTGGGAGCGCGGCCTGCAGCCGGACCAGGACACGCCGGCCGGGCTGGCGGAAGCCATGGGGCAAACGCTGCGTGAGGCTTCCGAGGAGCGCCAGTTGGAAGTCATTCGCGCCCACCCCGACCTGGCCGGCAAGGCCGCCATTGCCGGAGAACTGACGGACGACTCGACCCGTGAGCAGGCCGGCGCCGGGCTGGACCAGTGCACGCCGGAAGAGATGGCACGCTTCGAGCGGCTCAACGGCGCCTACAAGGAGAAGTTCGGCTTTCCCTTCATCATGGCCGTGAAGGGCAGCAACCGACATGCCATTCTCGCCGCCTTCGAGACCCGCCTGGAGAACACGCCCGCCGAAGAGCGGCGCACCGCCGTCGAACAGATCAACCGCATCGCCCGCTTCCGTCTGGACGGTCGCGCGTCACGGCCGTGACCGCCATGACAGCGCCGGCCCGCCCGGCGCTGTCTCTCTGCCCTCTCCTCTTCGCTCTCTCCGCCTTCCTCTCTCCACTCCCCTCCTTTCTCCCCTTCCCTTCCTCTTCCCTTCTGCTTCTTCCTTGCCGCTCAGCCATGAAAAACATGACCAAACGGTCAAAATTATGGAAATAACCCATTGATATAAAACCACTTTCTATCATGGTAGACAAAAATAACTGAAAATTGTCTTTTAAAGGACGGTCGATTGTGTACATTAATTTCGGAATGTGGTGCACAAACACTCACTACCCAGACAACAACAACCCGAGAGCCTGATCATGACCGACGCTGGACCCGCTCCTCAGCCAACCAAGCCCTCACGCACCGTCAACCAGAACCCGGACGCCATGCCGCCGCTGGGCAAGGCGATCCCGCTGGGCATCCAACACATCATGGCGATGTTCGCCGGCAACGTGACGCCGCCGATCATCATCGCCGGTGTCATCGGCGCCACTACCGGCGAGCAGATCTTCCTGATCCAGGTCGCCCTGTTCGTGGCGGGGGTCGCCACCCTGATCCAGACCATCGGCATGGGTCCTATCGGCGCCCGCCTACCCATCGTGCAGGGCACCAGTTTCGGCTTCCTGCCGGTGGCGCTGCCCCTGGCCGGCACCTTCGGCCTACCCGCCGTGCTGGGTGCCTCCCTGGTGGCCGGCTTCCTGCAGGTAGGGCTGGGGGCCTTCCTGAAGAAGATTCGCCACTGGTTCTCGCCGGTGGTGACCGGCATCGTGGTGCTGCTGATCGGCATCACCCTGATGCCGGTGGGCCTCAACTATGCTGCCGGCGGGGTCGGCGCCGACGACTTCGCCTCGCCCACCAACCTGGGCCTGGCGCTGTTCGTGCTGGTGGTGACCATCATCGTCCACCAGTTCGGTCGCGGCTTCCTCAAGGCCGCCTCCATCCTGGTGGGTCTGGTGAGCGGCTACCTGGTGGCCATCGCGCTGGGCATGGTCGACTTCTCCAGCGTCGCCAATGCCGCCTGGTTCGCCATTCCCAGGCCGCTGCAGTACGGCATGGAGTTCCAGCTGACCGCCATCATCGGCATGACCCTGATCATGTTCGTGGTGGGCCTGGAAACCATCGGCAACATCTCCGCCATCACCATCGGCGGCGCCGGTCGTCAGGCCAAGGACCGCGAACTCTCCGGGGGCGTGATGGCCGACGGCGTGGCCACCTCCTTCGCCGCGGTGTTCAACACGCTGCCCAATACCGCCTATGCCCAGAACGTGGGCCTGATCACCCTGACCGGCGTGGTCAGTCGCCACGTGGTGACCATCGGCGGCATCCTGCTGATCTGCATGGGCCTGTTCCCCAAGCTGGGCGGTCTGGTCGCCGCCATGCCCCATGCCGTACTGGGCGGCGCCGGCGTGGTGATGTTCGGCATGATCGCCTCAGCCGGCCTCAAGATCATCCAGGAGTGCGAGCTCAACCAGCGCGCCATGCTGATCATTGCCGTGGCCATGAGCCTGGGCATCGGCCTGCCGGCGGTGGAGGCCATCGCCGAGACCATGCCCGGCCAGGCCGGCCTGCTGCTGAAGTCGGGCCTGGTACCGGCGGCCCTCGCCGCGCTGCTGCTGGACGCGCTGCTGCCGGGCAAGCCGCAGCGAAACGCGCCGGAAAGGGCGACAGCCAAAGGCGAAGAAGTCAGCCCCACTCCCTGAACGAAGGGGCCGGTCGGACAGGTTCCGACCGGCCCCACCTGCCCTCGCCCCCCTGCACTTTTCCTGCCGTTGCGCCCGACCGATGGGCAGGAGGCATCTACACTGGTGACACCACCACCCACGTGGAGGATGCGACATGTTTCGTGACCGCCTGGACGCCGCCGAGCATCTCGCCGAGCGACTCTCCCATCTCAAGGGTTCCAACCCTCTCGTGCTGGCCATTCCTCGCGGCGGAGTGCCCATGGGGCGCTACCTGGCCGACGCCCTGGAAGGCGAGCTCGATGTGGTGCTGGTGCGCAAGCTGCGCGCCCCCGGCAATCCCGAGTTCGCCATTGGGGCCATCAGCGAGGACGGCACCATGAAGCTCGACGAGGCGGCGTCGCACTATCCGCAAGCGGCGATCGAGCGCGAAGCCGAACAGCAGCGCAAGCTGCTGCAGCAGCGGCGTGAACGCTACAACCCGGTGCGCCCGCCGATTGCGCCGGAAGGCCGAACGGTGGTGATCGTGGATGACGGCAGCGCCACGGGCGCCACCATGGAGGCCGCGCTGAAGACCCTGCAAGGCCGAGCGGAGCACCTGATCGCCGCGCTCGGGGTCGCCTCGACCAGCGCCGTCGACAGGTTGGCGGCGGTGGCCGACGAAGTGGTGTGTCTGGAGGTGCCGCCGAGGTTCATGGCCGTCGGACAGTTCTATGTCGACTTCGGTCAGGTCGAAGAGGCGGAGGTGATGGAGCTGCTCGAGGAGTGACGCCCGGCCGCGAAAGCCCCCCAGCACGAAAAAGGCCGCCGCCCCGATGGGCGACGGCCTCGCTCGATGCCGGCGGCGACTTACTTGGTCGCGGCGCTGGCGGCCTTGACGTTCTGCTCGGCCAGCTGCTGGCCCTTCTGCAGGAACTCCTGGCTCAGGTCGACCACCTTCTTGGTGTCGCCCTGCAGACGCTCGCCGAGTTCCTTGGCAGCCTTCTGCTGGGTCTCGAGAACCTGCTTGAGGCTGTCGGAGTCCTTGACGTCGATCCAGGCGCGGGCCTGGGCCAGACTCAGATCGGAGTAGCTGCGGAAGGCTTCCATCTGGGCCGACAGCAGCTTCTCGTAGTATTCCAGCGTCAGCGAGCCATAGGCACGCGCCGGGGCGATGAACAGGCTTTCGAACTGCTGAGTTGCCTTGTCTTGGGTCTTGCTCATGGGACATCTCCTACGTTGCGTTGCCAAGGCAGGAATGCGCCTTGTTGCAGTGCAACATAGCAGTTCGTTTTGTGCAGTGCAACATTTTCTTTCTCGCGACGATTCCTCGGGGCAGCCTCACCGGTAGGCGCCTTCGATGTCGGTAATTCTCATGGCCTGTCGCCCCAGGCCGTCGTGCAGATCCAGCATTCGCTCGATCCAGCCGTAGACCGGGTCGGCATTCGACACCAGATCGGCGGTCGACACCACCCGCGCCCACATGAAGGCGCCGAATACCAGGTAGTCGGCGGCGGCCGGCGTCCGGCCATCGATGAAGTCGGTGTCGTTCAGGCAGCCCCGCAGCGGCTCGAGCGCCGCATCCAGCTGGGCCAGGCCCTTGGCCGGCGAGTGGAACTCCTCCAGCGTACGGCCGAAGCGCTTTTCCCGCGTCTCGCGAAAGTAGTCGCGATCCCGGGGATCGATCGCATTGAGCAGATCCATGACGATGGTGCGCATCATGGCCGGGTGCAGCGCGCGCTCGGCGTAGTGCTTGAAGAAGCGTGCCCGGGCCTCGGCCCCCCCCTCTCCCAACAGCGGCGCCTCGGGGTAGGTGTCATCGAGATAGCGCAGGATCGCATAACTGTCGGTGACCGTCGCCTCGCCGTCGACGAGCACCGGTACCTTGTCGTAGTCGGCGAAGGCCAGGGCCGCCTTGTCGGTGAAGTGCCAGGCCCGCGTCTCGAACTCGAGCCCCTTGTGCGCCAGCGCATAGCGTACGCGCCAGCAGTAGGGGGAGAAGCGAAGCCCTTCATCGATACCGCAGAGATCGTAGAGAACCCGTGCCATGCCGCCTCCGATGGATGTCGTTTCGTCGTTCTCGGATGTTTCGCCGTTCTGGGATA
>MTEV01001861.1_pt1 | contig 18914 bp, 16 predicted proteins | sample 1042711 | NCBI WGS metagenome assembly MTEV01 (sample SAMN06185812, study PRJNA358809) | soil metagenome | isolation source: soil bioaugmentation with soil previously exposed to atrazine | place: India | collected 2015-05-23 | reverse complement strand
CGGGGCCCGCCCCCGGGGCGGCCCCGACGAGCCGTCACGTTACGCCTGGCCCGGCCCACCGGCATGTCCCGCCGGTCGCTATCGCGCCATGTGACAAAGCGCATACGCCGCCGACCGAAACGCCTGATATGCTGCCGCGATATCGGATCGCGCCGGTGAGCGTGATCTTCTCCACGGGCATGGTTCGAGGGCGGGGAAATGGCGGTCGGATCATGGGTATTGGATATGGGCGGCAGGGCGCGAGGCGGCTGGCATGCCCTGGCGGGGTCGTTCGGGCCCGCCACCCTGCTGTTTCGCGGCGTCGGGCTGATCGCCTGTGCGACGATCTACGTCATGCATCGGGTGCACGAGGAGCTGGCCTCGGAAGACGAGCTGACGCTCGTGCTGAACGGCGAGACCCTGGTACGTCAGTGGCTGGGCGACACCATCGCAGGGCTGCTGTTCAGCGACACGCTGGTGGTGGCCGGCTTCGTCGTCTTCGCCGTGGCGTTCTGCCTGGCGACGGCACCGAATGCCTACCGCCAGCCCCGCACGCGCTGGCTGCTGGTGGCCCAGATTGCGATAGGCCTGGTGATCAATGAAGAGCTGCTGCTGATCGTGGCCGCCCAACTGCCCTTTCTCTATCCCCTGCCCTTGGCATTCGCCTGGCTGCTGGCCCAGGCGCTGCTCAAGGCGCTGCTGTGGGGGGCGATTCTGCTGGCGGCGGACCCGGTGGAGGCGACCCTTGCGGCGGCCGAGGCAGCGGGTATCGAGCTGCCGGCCATCAGCCTGGTGAGCCTGCTGGGGCTGGCCATCCTGATGTTCTTCGTGTGGCAGCTGTTCGCCTTCTGTCTGGGCTGTATCGCCATGGCCGAGCGGCGTCAGCGTTACCGTCTGGCCAAGGCCCATGCCGAGCTCACGGCCACGCGCCAGCTGCTGGCGGACAGCGCCCGCGCCAGCGAGCGCCTGCGTATCTCGCGCGACCTTCATGATGGTCTCGGCCATCATCTGGCGGCGCTGAATCTGCATCTGGACCTGGCTTCGCGGCAGCCGGAGGACAAGGCCGTATCGCTGCATACTGCGTGAGATCGCCAAGGCGCTCTACCAGGAGGTCAGGAATACGGTCGAGCGCGAGCGCCTCGTCGTGCCGATCGATCTGTTCGGCAGCCTGAAGACGCTCTGCTCGGGCATACCCGAGCCCCACATCGAGCTGCGCTACGACCCGCGCTGCCGGGTCTGCGATCCGGCCCTGGCGCACGTGATTTTCCGTACGGTGCAGGAGGCGCTCTCCAACGTCCTGCGCCATGCCGGCGCAGGCAGGGTCGAGATCAGCGTGGCGTGCAAGGCCGGCGGCATACACGTCGGCATCGTCGACGACGGCCGCGGTGTGGCCAGGATCGTGGCGGGTAACGGGCTGACGGGAATGCGCGAAAGGGCCGCAGAAGTGGGTGGCAGTCTGGCGCTGGAATCGCGGCCCGGCGCCGGCTGCCAGGTGGGGCTATGGCTGCCTATGGAAGGGGGAAGATCATGATTCGAGTGCTGCTGGTCGACGATCAGCATCTGGTGCGCAGCGGCATCGCCGGGCTGCTGGGGCTGACGCCCGACATCGAAATGGTCGGCGAGGCGGCGGGTGGCGAGGAGGCGTTGGAGCTCGTCGCCGCCAAAGTGCCCGACGTGCTGCTGTTGGACGTGCGCATGCCCGGCATGAGCGGCATCGAGGTGCTGGCTCGGCTGAACGAGGCGGAGTACTTCCCGCCGACCATTCTGCTGACCACCTTCGACGATGACGAGGCGCTACTGGCCGGCATGCGCGCCGGTGCCCGCGGCTTTCTACTCAAGGACATTTCGCTGGAGCGTCTGGCCGAGGACATTCGCCATGTCGCCGCGGGTGGCTCGGCCATCCGGCCGTCGATCACCGAGCGCGTCCTACGCGGGTTGCGCAGCCTGAGCCCCGAATTCGAATGCCTCGATCCGCCGTGCCGGCTGACCTCGCGGGAAACGGAGATCCTGCGTCTGCTGGCCAGCGGTCTCAACAATCGCGAGGTGGCACTGGCCCTGGGCACGGCAGAGGGCACGGTGAAGAATCAGGTCTCCAGCATCCTCTCCAAGATGGGCGTGCGCGACCGGGTGCGGGCGGTGCTGCGCGGTATCGAGCTGGGCTGGATCTGAGCTCGACCTGGGCTGAATCTGAGCTAGAGCGGCAGGCGATAGCCCATGGCCAGCACCTCGAAGCCCTGATTGGGCGAGCGGATACCGCCGTTCGAGTAATGGGTCAGGCTCAGTGCGACCTCGCCGGGCCCCAGTGGTCCGCCCAGCGCCAGGCGATCCTGGAACTGGAAGGCGCTGCCGAGCTCGCGCGACTCGTGGCGCGATTCGAGGAACAGCGCCATGCCGATGCCGCCTTCGACGAACACACCGCGCTGCTCACCGAAGGTCCAGCGCAGCGCCGGGGTGGCCAGCCAGGCCGCGTTGTGATTGCCCTCGCGGCCCTGCAGCAGCAGCAGACCGGTGGCCAGACGCAGACTGAGCGCTGACGGCAGGAATTCGAGTTCAGGACGCGTATCGAGCTCGATACGGACGGCGGCGGCCGATTCGCTGGTCATGCCGGCGTCGAGGTAGAGGTCTGCCAGCCCGGCAGGGCTGCCGAGCAGTGCCAAGCCGGCCAGCAGCCCGGCGGCGAGGTTCTTCCTGCGCTTCACAGTGTTCCCCTTTTTCTTGTGTGCCAATCTGGTGTTGGCTTGTCCGGCGCCTCTTCATCCTTGCAGCATCAATGCTGAGTTGCGGCCAGAGAGTGGTAGTGCGCGCCGCGCTGATCGACGACCGAGTGAAGCAGCTCCACCCGTTCATAAGACCATGTCAGATCGACGGCGGGAAGCCCGTTCAGATCGAGCGAGGCGGCGCGGCGCAGCAGGGTGACGTGAGGCGTGAAGCCGCCGGGGCGAATACCGTACCCGCGTGCTTCGAGCGCGTCCCACAGCCGGCCCTGAAGCCGTGCCAGGCCGTGGTCGGTTTGCCGGCCGCCTACCCAGACGATGCCGGGGCGCCGGAAGCAGCCCCAGCCGTCGAGGCGCCACTCGCCGGGTTCGATGGCCAGGCCCTGGACCCACTCGACGAGCTCGGCGGCCTTGGCCTCCTGCACCTCGCCGAGAAAGGCCAGCGTCAGGTGCAGGCTAGGGTCGGGCATGCGCCTTCCGCCGCAGCGGGCATGAGCGATATCCGCCAGCGCGCCGAGCCGCTCGCGCAGCTCGGGCGGCGGATTCAGTGCCAGGAAGAGCCGCACGGCTCTTTAATCACCAATCACCATCACGGCTTCCGCTTCGAACTGCGCCCCCTTGGGCAGCGCCTTGACGCCGACCGCGGCACGGGCGGGGTAGGGCTTGTCGAAGAACTCCTCCATCACCTTGTTGACCACCGCGAAATTGCCCAGGTCGACCAGGTAGAGGTTGAGCTTGACGATCTCGCCCAGCGAGCCGGCGGCCTCCTCGCACACGGCCTTGAGGTTGATGAAGACCTGGCGGGCCTGGGCTTCGAAGTCGTCGGAGACGAGCTCCATGGTGGCCGGGTCGAGGGGAATCTGACCGGACAGATAGACGGTGTTGCCGGCCTTGATGGCCTGGGAGTAGGGGCCGATGGCGGCGGGGGCCTTATCGGTATTGATCACGGCCTTGTTGCTCATGATGCGCTCCTCTTGGTGTCCATGTACTGCATGGCAAGGGTCAATGAAAAGCCCGTTCGCCGCGCCGGCGGCGAACGGGCCGAAACGGGTTCAATTGCCGACGCGGGTGATCTTGCCGACGTGGGACAGGTTGCGAATGCGTTTGATGATGCGGGCCAGGTGCACGCGGTCGCGTACTGCCAGGGTCAGGTGCACGATGGAGAGCCGGGCGTCGCGCTCCTCGATGCCGATGCGCTCGATGTTGGCGTCGGCGTCGGTGACCAGGCTGGCGAGCTCGGCCACCAGCCCGCGGCGGCTCTCGATCTCGATGCGCAGGGCCACCGGGAAGTCCTCGCTGATCTCCTCGGACCACTCCAGGGCGAACAGCTTGTCCGGGTCGCTCTTCAATTCGTCGAGATTGCGGCACTCGGTGCGGTGCACCACGATGCCCTTGCCCACCGACAGATGGCCCACCACCGGATCGCCGGGCAGCGGGTGGCAGCAGCGGGCGAACTTGATCACCATGCCCTCGCCGCCGCTGATGACGATGGGGCCCTGGGCGGCCAGCCCGCGCTCGCCGGCCTCGGCCATGTCGCCGCGCAGCAGATCGACCAGGCGCCGGGCCACCACGTGGGCCACCCGCGTGCCGAGACCGATCGACTCCAGCAGGCTCTCCTCGTCCTTGAGCGACAGCTCCGTCAGCAGCTCCGGCAGTACGCTCTCCGGCAGCTCCTCCAGGCTGGTCTCGAAATCCGCCAGGGCCTTGTTGAGCAGCCGTCGGCCGAGCTGAACCGCCTCGGTCTGCTGCTGATGCTTGAGGGCGTGACGGATCGCCGAGCGCGCCTTGGCGGTGACCACGAAGTTGAGCCAGGCCAGGTTGGGACGCGCCCCCGGGGCGGTGATGATCTCCAGCGTCTGACCGCTCTCCAGGCGGGTCGAGAGCGGCGCCAGGTGGCGGTCGATACGGCAGGCGATGCAGCTGTTGCCGATGTCGGTGTGCACGGCGTAGGCGAAGTCGATCACCGTGGCGCCCTGGGGCAGCTCCATGATGTCGCCGCGGGGCGTGAACACGTAGATGTCGTCGGGGAACAGGTCGTTCTTGACGTGTTCGATGAACTCCAGCGAGTCGCCGGCGTGGCGCTGCATCTCGAGCAGCCCCTTGACCCACTCCCGGGCCCGGGCGTGGCTGCCCTCGGCGATGGGGTGGTCGGTCTGGCCGGCCTTGTAGAGCCAGTGGGCGGCGATGCCGTTGTTGGCCATGGCCTCCATCTCGCGGGTGCGGATCTGCACCTCGATGGGCATGCCGCCGCTGCCGAACAGGGTGGTGTGCAGGCTCTGGTAGCCATTGGCCTTGGGGATGGCGATGTAATCCTTGAAGCGCCCCGGCACCGGCTTGTAGAGGTTGTGCACCACGCCGAGGATCCGGTAGCAGCTGTCGACGTCCTCGGTGATGATGCGAAAGCCGAACACGTCCATGATCTCGGCGAACGGCTTGCGCTGGTCGCGCATCTTCTTGTAGATCGACAGCAGGTGCTTCTGGCGGCCCACCACGGTGCCGGCCAGCCCTTCGTCGTCGAGGCTCTTCTGCAGCGTGCTCTGGATCTGGCGGATCGCCGAACGGCGATGGCCGCGGGCGCTGGAGACGGCGCGCTTGATGCGCTCGGCGCGCATCGGGTGCAGCGCCTGGAACGAGAGGTCCTCGAGCTCCACGCGGATGGTGTTGATGCCCAGGCGGCTGGCGATGCGGGCGTAGATCTCCAGCGTCTCGCGGGCGATGCGGCGCTTCTTCTCCGGGCGCAGGGCGCCCAGGGTGCGCATGTTGTGCAGGCGGTCGGCGAGCTTGACGATGATGACGCGGATGTCCTTGGACATCGCCAGCACCATCTTCTGGAAGTTCTCGGCCTGGGCGACGGCCTTGTCCTCGAAGGTGATCTGGGTCAGCTTCGAGACGCCGTCGACCAGCTCCGCCACCGGCTTGCCGAACTGCTCGGCGAGAGCCTCCTTGGAAACCCCGGTGTCCTCGATCACGTCGTGCAGCATGGCCGACATCAGGCTCTGATGGTCCATGTGCATGTTGGCGAGGATGTTGGCCACCGCCAGCGGATGGGTGACGTAGGGTTCGCCGGAGCGCCGACGCTGGCCGTCGTGGGCCTGCTCGGCATAGTAGAAGGCGCGCTTGACCTGCTGGATCTCGTCGGGAGGAAGATAGCCGCCGAGTCTGTCGGCCAGGTCGTCGATGGTGAACATTAGCGCGCCTTGAGTGACAGCCTTACTCCTCGAGAGCGATACCCGGCTCGCCCTCGCGGCGAATCCTCACCGGCGCCTCGATCGGCTCGTCCAGCACGGTATGGTCGACGAGCCCGGCGGCGATCTCGCGCAGCGCCATCACGGTGGGCTTGTCGTTCTCCCAGGGCAGCTGGGCATCGCGCGAGCCGCGCGACAGCTGGCGAGCGCGCTGGGTGGAGATCATCACCAGCTTGAAGCGGTTTTCGACGTTTTCCAGACAATCTTCGACGGTGACACGCGCCATATTAGGGTACTTCCCGGAAACTGTGGTGGGCCCACGGCAGCGGCCGAAGGACCGAAATGGAACAGGACAGACTAGATTACTCGACGTTCGGCTACCCTGACAAGCGTCTGCGGGCCAGGACAGACGCTCCGCGGATAGGACAGGCGGCTGTCGCTAGGACAACAGCGCATCCAGCAGCGGGCCGTGACTCTCCTTCACCCGTGCCAGGCTCAGGCGCCGGCTGATCACCAGCGACTGCAGCTCGCGCAGGGCGGTGGTGAAGTCGTCGTTGATCACCAGGTAGTCGTATTCGTCGTAGTGCGACATCTCGCTGACCGCATCGCGCATGCGGCGGGCGATGGTGGCGTGCTCGTCGGTGCCGCGGTTGGCCAGGCGCCGCTCCAGCTCGTCGCGGGAAGGCGGCAGGATGAAGACCGATACCGCATCGGGCATCTGTTCGCGGACCTGGCGGGCGCCCTGCCAGTCGATCTCGAGGATCACGTCCTGGCCGGCCTCGAGCAGGGCTTCCACCGCCGGCCGCGAGGTGCCGTAGAAGTTGTCGAACACCCGGGCATACTCGAAGAATTCGCCCCGCGCGATCATCGCCTCGAACTCGTCCACCGTCACGAAGTGGTAGTTGACGCCGTCCACCTCGCCACGGCGCTGGCCCCGGGTGGTATGCGACACCGAGACCTGGATGCCGTCGAGACTCTCGATCAGCTCGCGTACCAGTGTGGTCTTGCCGGCCCCGGAGGGGGCGGAAACGATGAAAAGCGTACCTTGAGACATGAGCGTGCGTCCCTGATGTGGCGACGAGTGATGGAGCGACTGCAGGAAAAGGCGAAGTATCTCATGAATTCCAGGCGCGCTGCAGGGGCAGACCGTCTTCACCGGCGAGACTACGCCAAGATGCCTCTCGACACCGCTCTTCCGGCCCGGTGGACATCAGCTTGTCACAAAGGCTGCGTATGGTATGTCGCAACGTCACTTAGGCTCACGGCGCGTCATGTCGCCGAGAGGTGGGGTCATGCTGCAGCGGGGTAGAGGCCATGCCGGAAGAGCAGAGCACCATGGTGGAGATAGAGGCGCAGCGAAGTCAGGAGGTGATAGCGGCAGCGCTTCCCGAGCCTTTGGCGCCTGCCACCGAAACACCTGACGAAACGCCGCTGCGGATCAATCACACCCGTACCGGGGTGCGGGCCAAGCCGACCTCTGTCACATCCGAACTCGACCTGAAGTCTCCCAGCCTCTACTTCAATCGCGAGCTGTCGACCCTGCAGTTTCATATCCGCGTGCTCGAGCAGGCGCTGGACATGTCGCATCCGCTGGTCAATCGGTTGATGTTCCTGCTGATCTTCTCGTCCAATCTGGATGAGTTTTTCGAGATTCGCGTGGCGGGCATCAAGCGGCATATTGCCCTGCATCCCGACGAGGTGGGGAGCGACGGCATGCGACCCACGGAGCTGCTCGACGAGATTTCTCGCATAGTGCATGAGCAGGTGGAACGACAGTACCGCATTCTCAACGAGACGCTGATTCCCGAACTCGCCCGGCAGAACATCTTCTTCCTGCGCCGCGAGAGCTGGACTGCATCCCAGCGGGAGTGGGTCAGGGAATATTTCGACGAAGAGATCATGCCGGTGATCAGTCCGATCGGGCTCGACCCCTCCCACCCTTTTCCTCGCCTGGTCAACAAGAGCCTGAATTTCATCGTCGAGCTGGAGGGCCAGGATGCATTCGGTCGCGAGGGCGGGCTGGCGATCCTGCCCGCCCCGCGACCGTTGCCGCGCCTGATCCGCTTGCCCGCGCACCTGAGTCGTCCGGGCTGCGATGAGTTCGTCTTTCTTTCCTCCATGGTCCATGCCCATGCTGAGGAGCTGTTCCCCGGCATGAAGATCATCGGCTGCTATCAGTTCCGCCTGACCCGCAACGCCGACTTCTCGGTGGATACGGAGGAGATCTCCGATCTCGCCTCGGCCCTCAAGGGTGAACTGCTGGCGCGACGCTATGGCGACGGCGTGCGCCTGGAGGTGGTCAACGACTGCCCGGCCCATCTCACCGACTTTCTGCTCAACCAGTTCAACCTCGCGCCCCGCGACCTCTATCTGGTGGATGGCCCGGTCAACTTGAGTCGGTTGATGACGCTGCTGGGCGATTTCGAGCGTCACGATCTGCTCTACAAGCCCTTCATTCCCGGGCTGCCCAAGGTGCTCAACAATCGCAAGGAAAGCCTGTTCAGCCTGATCGCTCAGGGCGACATTCTGCTCCACCACCCGTTTCAATCGTTCACGCCCATCGAGAGCCTGCTGGCCGAGGCGGCCAACGATCCTGGCGTGCTGGCCATCAAGCAGACGCTGTATCGTACCGGTGCCGATTCGGCCATCGTCAGTGCGCTGGTCGAGGCCGCTCGCAACGGCAAGGAGGTCACGGTGGTGATCGAGCTGCGCGCGCGCTTCGACGAGGCGGACAATCTGCTTCTCGCGGCCCGCCTTCAGGAAGCGGGTGCCATCGTGATTTATGGCGTGATGGCCTACAAGACCCACGCCAAGATGCTGCATATCGTCCGCCGCGAGAAGGGTGGGCTGCGTTACTACGCCCACTTGGGCACCGGCAACTATCACTCGCGCACGGCCAAGCTCTACACCGATTACAGCCTGCTGACCGCCAATGAGCGGCTGTGCGAGGATGTGCATCTGGTCTTCCAGCAGCTGTCGGGAATGGGCAAGCCCAGGGTGATCGAAACCCTGCTGCATGCGCCATTCGTGCTTCATGACCGGCTGGTGAAGATGATCGAGCGCGAGGCCAGGCACGCCGAGAAAGGCAGGAAGGCGCACCTGATCATCAAGTGCAATTCGCTGACCGAGCCCCAGCTCATCCGGGCGCTCTACCGCGCCTCGCAGGCCGGGGTGCGCTGCGACTTGATCGTACGCGGCATGTGCTGCCTGCGCCCCGGTGTGGCGGGGGTGTCGGAGAATATCCAGGTACGCTCGATCGTTGGGCGATTCCTCGAGCATACCCGTGTCTTCACCTTCCACAACGATGGCAAGCCGGAGGTGTGGGCTTCGAGTGCCGACTTCATGGAACGCAACATGTTCCAGCGCGTGGAAACCTGCTTCCCCATCCTCGACAAGAAGCTGGCACAGCAGGTACGCAAGGACCTGGAGACCTACCTGGTGGACAACTGCCAGGCCTGGGTACTGACCGCTGACGGTCGCTACGTGAAACAGGTGCCCGAAGAGGGCGTCCCGGCCATCAGCGCCCAGGAGACACTGCTCTACGCTTATGCAGCGAAGGCCTGAGTGGCTTTGTCCGTTCCGGCTGAGGCCGTAGCCACCCCCTTTGCTCTTGTCTGCTTCGGCAGGCCTCTGAAGGAAGAACTCGCCACCGATGACCCCATCGACTCATGACGAGCCGCGCCGCCTGGCGGCGATCGATCTGGGCTCCAACAGCTTCCACTTGCTGGTCGCCAACTATCAGCACGAACGTTTCCAGGTGACCGCCAAGTACGGCGAGAAGGTGCAACTGGCTGCCGGGCTCGACGATGACCTCAGGCTGAGCGACGAGGCCATGCAGCGCGCCATGGAGTGCCTGGCCCGGTTCGCGCCGTTCGTCGCCGACATCGACCCCAGGCACCTGCGTATCGTCGGTACTCAAACGCTGCGCGTGGCCAGCAACGGCCAGGAGCTGATTGCCCATGCCGAAGCCCTGCTTGGCCATGAGGTGGAGATCGTTTCCGGCCGTGAAGAGGCCCGTCTGATCTATCTGGGTGTGGCGCATTCGCTGGCCGACGTGCATGGGCGCCGCTTCATCCTCGACATCGGGGGCGGCTCGACAGAGTTCATCATCGGTGAGCGGTTCGAACCTCAGGCCCTGGAGAGCCTGGAGATGGGCTGCGTCTCCTATACCCGGCGCTTCTTTGCCGAGGGCACAATCGACGAGAGTCGCTTCCGCCAGGCCGAAACCGCAGCGCTGTACGAAGTGGAGAGTATCCGCCAGCCATTCCTGCAGTTGGGCTGGTCGGATCCGGTGGGCACCAGCGGCACTATCCGCAACGTGGCGGCCATCGTCTCCGCCGAGGGGGCGAGCGTCGAGGGCATCATTCGTCGCGATGGGCTGTTTCGGTTGCGCCAGCAGTTGATCGATTGCGGCCATATCGACCAGCTCGCCCTGGTTGGGCTCAAGCCCGATCGCGCCAGAGTGTTTCCGGCGGGCGTGGCAGTGCTGTGCGCGGTTTTCGAAGCCTTCGACCTGCCGTTTCTGCGCTATTCGGACGGCGCGTTGCGCGAGGGCATACTCTACGATCTGATCGGCCGTAACACCCCGGAGGATTCGCGGCTCAAGACACTCGATGGTCTCGATCTGCGCTATGCCACCGACAGGCGCCAGGCTGGCAACGTGGCTGCAAGTGCCATGGCGGCCTTCGACCAGGTGGCCGAGGCCTGGCAGCTCGGCGACGAACAGCGCCAATTGTTGGCTTGGGCAGCCAGGTTGCACGAGATTGGCTTGGCCGTTTCGCATAGCCAGTTCCATCGGCATGGCGCCTACCTGCTCGAGCATTCCGACCTGCCGGGCTTCTCGCGCACGGATCAGCGCGGCCTTGCCTTCCTGGTACGGGCGCACCGGCGCAAGTTCCCCATCAAGGAGCTCAAGGAGTTTCCGGCAACGGTACGCCAGCGCTATGCGCGTCTGGCGCGACTGCTGCGTCTGGCGGCGATACTCAACCACTCCCGACCTGAAACGCCGCCCGACGACGTTACCCTGGGCGTCGAGGGCGATGTTCTCCTCGTGACATTGCCCGGCGACTTGACCGGCAGTGCCCTGCTGTTAGGCGCCCTCGAGCAGGAGAAAAACCATCAGCTCGCCGCCGGCTATCAGCTCGAGATCATCCCCGGGGCACGCTGATCCCAGCCGGATCGAGCTCCTCGGCGAACAGCTCCAGGGCGTACTGGGCGGCCACGGAATTGCCGTTGTCGTCGAGGGCCGGCGACCAGGCGCAGACCGTCATCCGTCCCGGCACCACGGCGACGATGCCGCCACCCACGCCGCTCTTCGCCGGTAGCCCGACGCGATAGGCGAAATCCCCCGCCGCGTCGTACATGCCGCAGGTCGCCATGATCGCATTGATGCGGCGCGTCAGTCCCGGCGAGACGAAGCGCTCGCCCATGGCGCGGGCCTCGCCGTCGGCCGCCAGGAAGTTCATGGCCACGGCCAGGTCGGTGCAGCTCATGGCCAGCGCACAGCAGGAGAAGTAGGTGCGCAACACCTCGTCGACGTCGTTGTCCAGGTTGCCGAAGGCCTTCATCAGATAGGCCATGGCGGCGTTGCGCGAACGGTGCTGCCACTCGGAGTCCAGCACCTCGTCGTCGATCAGGATCCTGGCGTTGCCCGCCAGCCGCCGGGCCACGTCCTGCAGGTGCTTGTCCGGGGTGGCAAAGGCGCTGACCAGGCGATCCGTGACCACGATGGCGCCGGCATTGATGAAGGGGTTGCGCGGCTTGCCCCGTTCGGCCTCGAGCTGGGCTAGCGAGTTGAACGGCATGCCCGACGGATTGAGCCCGACCCGCTGCCACAGCGCTTCGCCGTGGGTACGCAGGGCAAGGGTGAGCAGCAGCACCTTGGCGATGCTCTGGATCGAGAAGGGCGTCTCGGCGTCCCCGGCGGCATACAGCGTGCCGTCGTTGGTGCACACGGCGATGCCGAGCCGTTCCGGGTCCTGTTCGGCCAACGCCGGGATGTAGCTGGCGACCCGGCCGCTGCCGAGCCGGGAGCGGGCCCGGGCATGGATGCTCTCCAGCCAGGCCTGCATGTCTTCCCCTTCCGGCAGTAATCGCACGCTCTGAGCCCCAACGGCCGGCCCCGAAGCATCGGGGCCGGCCGCAGGCCGTGACAGGGGGTGTCGCACCGCTACTTCGCCGGCTGGCCGGCGGTCGGTGCCGCTGCGCCGTAACGCTTGAGGCGCTCGATGTCCTCGGGCTCGATCTCCCAGGCGGCGGGATCGATGTCGAGGTCGGCGAACTTCTGGGCATCGAACACCGGGTGGCGAATGCCGGCGCGAATCTGCTCGTCGAAGTCGCGCATCAGGCGCAGCCCAGGCTTGAACAGCATGAGCAGGGCGATGAGGTTGGCCAGCGCCAGGAAGCCCATGGTCACGTCGGCGAAGGCGAACACCGTGCCCAGGTCGGTCAGCGCACCCCAGGCGCAAAGCGCCACGATCGCGATGCGGAACAGGTTGAACAGCGTGACGTTGCCATCGCTGAAGTAGTTGAGGCTGTTCTCGCCCAGGTAGTAGTTGTAGAGAATGGTACTGAAGCCGAACAGCAGCAGCGCCACGCTGACGAAGCTGCGGCCCCATTCGCCCACGTGGTCGGCCAGTGAGACCTGGGTCAGCGCCACGCCGCCGATATCGGCACCGCTGGCCGGGTCGTAGGCACCGCTGAGCAGGATGATGAAGGCGGTGGCCGAGCAGATGATCAGGGTGTCGATGAACACCGAGAAAGCCTGCACGACACCCTGGTTGGCCGGGTGCGGCACATAGGCCACCGCGGCGACGTTGGGCGCGCTGCCCAGGCCCGCTTCGTTGGAGAACAGGCCTCGTTTGACCCCCATCATGATGGCGGCGCCGATACCGCCACCCACCGCCGGCTCCAGGCCGAAGGCGCTGTTGACGATCAGCAGGAAGACCTCGGGAATGCGTGACAGGTTCATGCCCAGTACCACGAAGGCGATCAGCAGATAGCCCACCGCCATGACCGGCACCAGCACCTCGGTCACCCGGGCGATGCGCTTGATGCCGCCGAAGATGATCAGGCCGACCACCGCGGCCATGCCGATCCCGGTATAGAGCACCGGAATGCCGAAGGCGTCGTCGAAGGAGGTGGCCACGGCATAGGACTGCAGCGCGGTGAAGCCGAAACCGAAGGTGACCAGCAGCAGCACCGAATAGAGCGCGGCCAGCCACTTCCAGCGGCTACCGAGGCCGCGGGCAATGTAGTAGGCCGGTCCGCCGCGGTAGGTGCCGTCCGGCTGGGCCGTCTTGTAGGCCTGGGCCAGGGTGCACTCGAGGAAGCTGGTGGCCATGCCCATCAGGCCGACCAGCCACATCCAAAAGATCGCCCCGGGGCCGCCGAGGGTGATGGCCACCGCCACGCCGGCGATGTTGCCGCCGCCGACGCGGCCGGCAATGGAGAGCAGCAGCGCCTGGAAGGAGCTCAGATGGCCGTGCTTGTCACGCTTGAACGCCTGGCTGGCGCCGAGGATGCGGAACATGCGGGCGAAATAGCGAAACTGGACGAAGCGTGAGCTCAGGGTGAAGCCGACGCCGACGGCGATCAGCAGGGCGATGAGCACCTTGCCCCACAGCAGGTCGTTGATCAGATCGAGCATCAGGCGTTCCTCCGCTCGGGCGCGACGTGGAGCAGCACGGACCGGGGAGTGGCGGTGGGTATCGTTATTCTTGGCATGGAACTGGAACCTCTTGCTGATGTTTTTCGACTGGGCCCACCGTAAGCGGGCCGGTTGTCATCGCAAGTTCCATGCCATTCCGCTGATTTACTGCAACCTATTGATTCAGAGAGAAAAAATTCAAGGGGGTGAGGCTTTGCGCCATCGTCAGCGCTATAACCCAGGTTCTAGAGGGGCTAGACGATAAAGCTAACTGATTGATTTGAAAGAACAAAAAAGAATTATAACTCAAGTTATCGTTATAACCCAGGTTATGACCCTTCCGTGCGGCGCTTCTTCAGCCGCTTGCTCAAGGCAGGCTGCGAGATGCCCAGCCAGCGCGAGGCGATCGACTGATTGCCTTCGGCGCGGCGCAGCGCCTCCTCCACCAGCGCCTCGGCGACCGCTTCCAGGGTGGGCAGCGGCTCGTCGGCAGCGAACACGGGCCCTGGGCTGGGCTGGTGCGTGGGAACCACCGCTCCCGGCTGGCCGATGGCACGCTTGAACGACTCCATGGAGAGCGTGTGGCTGCGGTGCAGGCTCATGGCGTCGTAGACCATGGCGCGCAGCTCGCGCACGTTGCCGGGAAAGGCGTACTCGCCGAGCAGGATCTCCAGCTCGGGGGGATGGCTCGGCTTGCGCTTGCCCAGCTCCTCGGCCGCTTCGGTCAGGAAGTGGTCCAGCAGCAGAGGAATGTCCTGCTTGCGCTGGCGCAGCGGCGGAATGTGTACCTGATGCGTGCGCAGGCGATAGTAGAGGTCCTTGCGGAAGGCGCCCGTGCGCTGCTTCTCGGCCAGGTCGTGGTGGGTCGCCACCAGCACCCGGGCCTGCAGCCGCTTGGGCCGGTCGCTGCCCAGCGGGTAGTACTCCCCCTCCTGGAGCAGGCGCAGCAGCTTCACCTGGGAGGCCGGGCTGAGATCGCCGATCTCGTCGAGCAGCAGGGTGCCGCCCGCGGCCTGCTCGATCATGCCGGCCCGCGGCTGGTCGGCGCCGGTGAAGGCCCCACGCTGGTGACCGAACAGCGTGTCGGCGAAGACGTTGTCGTCGAGGCCGGCCACGTTGACGCACACCAGCGGCCCGCTGCAGCCGCTCAGGGAATGGGCGGCCCGGGCGATCAATTCCTTGCCCACGCCGCTCTCGCCGGTGATCAGGATGGGCTGACGGGTCAGCGCCACCGACTCCAGATACTGGAAGACCGCGCGCATCGCCTTGTCGGCGGTGACGATATGGGCGAAGGCCTCGGGCCGCTCCAGGGTGTCGCAGAGCACGCGCCGACGCAGCGCCTGGTTCTCCTGGCTCAGTTCCTGCAGGCGAATGGCGCGGCGGATGCCTTCGATGAGCCGGCTCTCCTCGTCGGTCTTGACGAAGTAGTCGAAGGCCCCGAGCTTGATGCAGTTGACCGCGGTTTCCACCTGATTGAGGCCGCTGATGACGATCACGCCGATGTCGGGATACTCTTCGACGATGCGCGCCAGCAGCTCCTCGCCCGACAGGTGGGGCATGGTCAGGTCCAGGGTTACCAGGCCGATGTTCTCCCGCGCCAGGATGTCCATGACCTCGCGGCTGTCCTGGCAGCGGTGAATGTGGTTGATGCCCCCGCTGCGCTCCAGGGCGATGCTCAGGCTGCGCAGGAAGGAGGGCTCGTCGTCGACCAGCAGCACGCCGAATGCGGGGTAGAGGGGCGGTGTGGTCAGGGGCGTGCTCATGGTGCGTCTGTCTCCTGCTCACGGGTCTGGGGCGTGCTGGTCGACGTCGCGTCGGCCGGCCTGGTTGGCAGCGACAGCACGGCCCGGGTACCGTGGCCGGGCCGGGAGTCGAAGGTCAGGCCGCCCTGATGCTCGCTGACGATACTGGCGGAGACGGAGAGGCCCAGCCCGGTGCCGCCGCACTCGCGGCGGGTGGTGAAGAAGGGGTCCGTCAGCCGGTGCATGTCCTCCGGGGCGATGCCGCACCCCTCGTCGCACACCTCCACCAGCACCCGGCCCTCGCTGCGCTCGTGACGCGTCGTCAGGCGGATGCCCTGGGCAGGGTTCTCCAGCGCCTGACAGGCGTTCAGCACCAGGTTGATCACCACCTGCTCGATGCGCTGAGCGTTGCCGACCAGCGGCGGCAGGTCGTCGGCATAGTGGGCCTCGAAGCGGCCGGTCGCCTTGCGGATCGAATTGTCCACCAGGCGCACGGCGGTGGCCACCACCTCGTTGAGATCGAAGACCTCGGCCTGAGCGCTGCCGCCCTGGCGGGCGAAATCCTTGAGGTCGCCGACGATGCGCTTGATGCGCCGGGTGCCCTCCTGCATGTCGTCGATCATGCCGGGGATCTCCTCGCGCATGCGCGAATAGGGCAGCCCGCCGAACGGGAAGTCGCCGTGGCGGCGGTAGTGCGCTTCGAGGATCGGCTCGGCGTCGGCCCAGGCGTCGCGCAGCACCGGCAGGTTCAGCAGCAGCAGGCTGCTGGGGTTGTTGATCTCGTGGGCCACCCCCGAGACCAGCACGCCGAGCGACGCCATCTTGTCGGCCTGGATCAGCTGCTGCTGGTGCAGCCGCAGCTCCTCGGTGCGCGCCGCCACCTCACGCTTGAGCAGGCGGTTCCAGATCACGATGACGCCCAGGATCAGCAGCAGCAGCGCCGAGAGCGCCGCGCCGACCTGGCCGACCCGGTGCCAGGGGAAGCCCTCGCCGCCCTCCAATGGCCCCAGCCAGCGGTCGTAGATCGCCTGGTGGCGGCCGGTGTTCTTGAGGATGGCCAGCCCCTCGCTGAACTTGGCCAGCAGGTTGGCGTCGCCCTGGCGCACCGCGTAGCCGTAGCGCAGCGAAAAGGGCCGCGCCACCGGCACCAGGTTGGTCAGGCCCAGCTCGCGGCTGAGGTAGAGCGCCGGCAGGTTGGCCACCAGGGCGTAGTCGTGCTGGCCGGCGGCCAGCGCCCGCAGCGCATCGGCGTGGGTGTCCACGGGGATCACCACGGCGCCGATGTCATGTTCGATCAGGTAGTCGTGCATGATGTCGCCGCGCTGGACCAGCACCTCCCTGCCACGCAGCTCCTCGACCTCGACCACCGGGTCGCCGCGGCGGGCGAAGATCGACTGATGGACGATGGCATGGGGCGGGGCGAAATCGAACTGTTCGGTGCGCGCCTCGGAGAACGACATGCCCTGGAGAATGTCGATCTCCCCCTGCTCCAGCCCCCGGCGCACCTCGCTCCACGGCTTGAGCTCGATGTGCACCTCGATGCCCATCACCTCGGCGATGGCCTGGGTCAGCTCCACGTTGTAGCCGGCCGGCTCGCCGTCATCGTCGAGAAACTCGTAGGGCGGGTGATAGTGATCGCCACCGACGACGATGACGTCTCTGGCCCCCTCGGGCCCCTCGACCACCGTCTGCCCCCAGCCCGGCAGGGGTACCGCGAGGCAGACGGCCAGTGCCAGCCGTCGTAGCCACCCCATGACGCGGGATGGATGCCTTCGACAAGGCACTGCCCGGTTCGCCTTCATGGTCGTGTCACTCGATATTCTGGATCTGCTCGCGCATCTGCTCGATCAGCACCTTGAGCTCCACCGCGCAGCGGGTGGTGCTGGCCACCGCCGACTTGGAGGAGAGGGTATTGGCCTCGCGGTTGAGCTCCTGCATCAGGAAGTCGAGGCGGCGCCCCTTGGGCCCCTTCTGGCCGAGCTGGCGCTCCACTTCGCTGACGTGGGCCTCGAGCCGGTCGAGCTCCTCGTCCACGTCGGCCTTCTGGGCCAGCAGCACCAGTTCGGCTTCCAGGCGCTGGGGGTCGAGCTCCGCCTTGACCGTTTCCAGACGCTCCAGCAACTGGGCGCGCTGACGCTCGAGGATGGTCGGCATCAGGCGGCGCACCTCGGCAACCTGCTCGCGCACGCCGCTCAAGCGTTCACGAATCATCACGGCGAGCTTGTCGCCCTCGCGGGCGCGGGCCTCGATCAGCTCGTCGAGGGCGGCTTCGAACAGCGCCGTGGCTTCCGCCTTCACCAGATCCAGGTCGATGCCCTGGGCGTCGAGCACGCCGGGGTGTTCCAGCAGCGACAGGGCGTCGGGCATGGCGACCTGGGGCAGCGCTTCGCGAATCTCCCCCAGCGCCGCGGCCAGGGCCACCAGGCGGGTGTGATTGACCGCCAGGGTCTCGCTGATGTCGGTGGGTTCGAAGCGCAGGTGACACTCCACCTTGCCGCGGGCCAGGCGCGTGCGCAGCGCCTCGCGGAAGGCGGGCTCCAGATCGCGCAGGGCCTCGGGCAGCCGGAAGAAGGGTTCCAGGTAGCGCTGATTCACCGAGCGCAGCTCCAGCTGCAGGCTGCCCCAGTCATCCTCACGGCTCTGGCGGGCAAAGGCGGTCATGCTGTGAACCTTGCTTTGGTCAACCATGGGAACTCCTTGTTCGGTCGTCGGCACTTCGGCAGCACGGACGGGATGTGAGACGAGGAGTTTAACCGATTACCCGCCCCGACCGTGTAGAATGGCCAGCCATTCGACACCGATGCCCAGGGCCACCCGCCCGGCCCGGCGTCACCCAGTTCGTATCGATTCGAGAGGTAACATGGCTTCCGACCTGAAACGCCCCAGCGGACGGCGCCCCGACCAGCCCCGCGAGATTCGCCTGACCCGTGATTTCACCCGCCACGCCGAGGGTTCGGTGCTGGTGGAGTTCGGCGACACCAAGGTGCTGTGCAACGCCAGCGTCGAGGCCGGCGTGCCGCGCTGGCTGCGCGGCAAGGGGCAGGGCTGGGTCACCGCCGAGTACGGCATGCTGCCGCGCGCCACCCACACCCGCGGCGGCCGCGAGGCGGCCCGCGGCAAGCAGGGCGGGCGCACGCTGGAGATCCAGCGTCTGATCGGCCGCTCGCTGCGGGCGTCGGTCAACCTCAAGAAGCTGGGCGAATTCACCATCACCGTGGACTGCGACGTGATCCAGGCCGACGGCGGCACCCGCACCGCCTCGATCACCGGCGGCTGCGTGGCGCTGGTGGACGCCATCCGCTATTTGCAGCGCAAGAAGCTGATCAAGGGCGATCCTTTCGTGCAGCTGATCAGCTCGGTCTCGGTGGGATTGTTCAAGGGTCTGCCGGTGGTGGATCTCGACTACCCCGAGGACAGCGGCGCCGACACCGACATGAACGTGGTGATGGCCGAGTCGGGCGGGCTGATCGAGGTGCAGGGCACCGCCGAGGCGGGGGTGTTCTCCCGCGAGCAGCTCAATGCCATGCTGGAGCTGGCCGAGAACGCCGGCGCCCAGCTCTTCGAGCACCAGCGCGAGGCCCTGGGCATTCGTCGCTGAATCAAAACGCAGTGCGCCGGCATCCAATGCCGGCGCACTGCCGCCCGG
>MTEV01006678.1_pt1 | contig 19785 bp, 6 predicted proteins | sample 1042711 | NCBI WGS metagenome assembly MTEV01 (sample SAMN06185812, study PRJNA358809) | soil metagenome | isolation source: soil bioaugmentation with soil previously exposed to atrazine | place: India | collected 2015-05-23 | reverse complement strand
TGCACTCCAATGCGGAATTCCCGCACGTAAGGCCGGACGGTTTTGTTGAATTCTGTGCGGCACATGCCGAGGTAGGCGGGGGCCGCACTGGCTCACAGGATTCGGGGTGGGCAGGTGATCAAGCGTGCGGCTATCTGTTCAGATGATGCGGGTATGAATGTCGCCTCCTTATCGGCCCTGATCCGTGCTACAGATGCTGTCCGCCGCTCTGGGCGAACAACGTGGTGGAGGGGGTTGCGGAGGGTTTGGTACAACAACCGTTTTGGCTCGGTTTGACCTGATGGACCGTAAACACCGCGACTGGCCGCGTAGGAGTCGCGGATCAGTTGCAGTAACCGGTTATTTTCCTGCTCACGATCAGAAACAGGCTTGTGCAGCCACTGAGAGAACCCGGCACGAGCAATTCGCAGCACCTACCACATCGTAGTAATTGCGTACTGGTGGCGATGCTCGTTCACGAAGCGGTACTTCACTCGGGCTCCCTGGCAAAGTACCGCGCGGCCTTTTTTTAGATATCCCGCTCCTCTTCAAGGCGGCGCATCTGGGCTCGCAGCCGCAGGAATTCACTCTTGGCTTTGAGCAATTCGCTGGCCTGCTTTTCCGACTTGTCGGGGTGACGGCCTTTACCCATTTGTAGAGGCTGTGGGTAGAAGCGCCGAGGCGCGCGGCGATCTCCGCTACTGAATATCCACGTTCAACGACCTGCCTGACGGCTTCTGCCTTGAATTCTGGGGTGAATCGCTGGGTGCTCATAGACTTCCTCCTATGCTCAAAGCATAGGCCGGGGATGTCTATCGTACGGGGGGAGTCCAGTTTTCAGCCCTTTTCAAACCGTCCGTGGAAATGGCTTAGAACTCCCATGCAGCGAGCAGGAGATCTCGGGAAGGGGGCATTTCGCAAATAAAGCAAAGAAATCAGAACCCGCTTTCCCTGAGTACCACCGCCGCCACCTGGGTCAGGCCCCCGACCAGCAGGCTGCGGCGGCCGCCTTCGATCTGCAACTGGCCGCTGGTTTCTCGCAGGGTCGGTGGGGCACTGATCAGTTGCACCAGTACGTGGAACAGCGGCGGGTTCGGTACCAGTTCCTGACCTTGGCCGGCTACTGTAAGCGGTCCGCCGAAGCGGGAGGCTAGCATGGGGTGTTCGAGCTGGCTGACTCGGGTGCTGCCGATGGCTACCACCCTGCCAGTGATCGGCTCCGCGTGGCCTTCGGGGTAGAAGCGCACTGCGCCACCCTGCATCAACCGTTGCACATCGTCCTGCTCGACGTAGGCGTCCACCTGCCAGCTCCGTGGATCCACCAGCATGCCGATGGCTTCGCGACTATGCACCCACTGCCCCGGCTGCCAGTCAGGGTTGATGTCCAGCCAACGGCCGGCGAAGGGCGCCTGGAGCTTGAGTCGGGCGATTTCGGAACGAGCGGCACGGGCTTCCTCGAACTGCACACTCAGGCGCTGGCGTGTGGCCAGGGCCTGGTCGGCCCCGCTGGGATCGGCGATCAGGCTGCCAAGCCGCGCCTCGTAGCTCTTCACACTGGCCTCGCTGCTGGACATCCGCGAGGCGATATCGGGTTCGTCGAGCGCCACCAGGGTGGCACCCGCCTGCACGTCGCCGGCCGGATGGATGGTTTGTAGGCGAGCCGGGTAGGGCGCAAACACGCGCAACTGGTGTTCGGCGCGCGCCACGCCAACGGCGTGGATCTGACTGCGCCAGGGAACCGCGAGCAGGAGCAGGAACACCGTCATCAGCCCCCACCAGAAACGTCGGCGACTGTAAGGGATTCCCGCGCGATGAGCCCACCAGTGCTTCAGTTCGCGAAGGACCGGCATGAGGATGAACCAGCAGATTTCCACCACGAACAGCACGATCCCGAGCAGCTTGAAAAAGAGCAGGTAGACCGCCACGGCGATGCCGAGGAACAGTACCAGGCGGTAGACCCAGGTGATCATGGCGAAGGCGACGAGAGCACGCCGCTTGCCGGGGCTGAAGGCTTCCGGCCATTCCTCGTCCAGGCCCAGCAGCACCCGTCGCAGCGCCACCCGCGCCAGGGCCGAGGAACGTTCGTGAAGGTTTGGGAAGTCCAACAGGTCCGACAGGATGAAGTAGCCGTCGAAGCGCATGAACGGGCTGGCGTTAAGGGCCAGGGACAGGACCCAACTGGTGGTCGCCAGATAGAGCAGGGCATTGCGCAGTGCTCCCGGGTCTGACAGCGCCCAGCCCAGGGTGGCCAGGCCCGCGAGCCCCAGCTCGGTGAGGATGCCGGCGGAAGCGATCGCCAGGCGCTGCTTGGAGCTGCGCAGTTTCCAGCTCTCGCCGGTGTCGGTGTAGAGCATCGGCCAGAGCACCACGAAGGCCACCCCCATGTGCCCAACTCGTAGCCCCAGACGCGTCGCCACCAGGGCGTGACCCAGCTCGTGGAGTGTCTTGGCCAGGATCAGCGCCAGGGCGAAGCTCACCAGTCCGGACACGGAAAAGGATTCCACTACCGCGGCGGTGAAGCTGTCCCATTGCTGCAGCACCAGCAACACGCCGAGTACGCCGAGCACAGCTACCACCGTGCCGGTCAGCGGCTGGAAGAGCCAGTCCAAATGCCTGGCCAGGCGTTGCAGCGCGTTCTGCGGGCGCAGTAGCGGTACGCGGAAGAACAGGTAGTGGTGCAGCCACCAGCGCCAGTCCAGCCAGGCATTGCCTTCGCTGCGGCGGGCCATGCGTGCGGTGGCGTCGGGCGTCGGGCGCAGCAACTGGTGCTGTTCGAGGAACTGGCGGAACTCCAGCACCTGCTCCACGTCCGGGCGCAGCGGCGTGTGCGCCTCGATGTCCTGGCAGATTCGCGCCGGCGTACGTTCCCAGCGCAGCAGGCATTCGAACTCCAGCCAGCCGATTCGGTAGAAGCGATTGACCACCGTGTCCTGGATCACCCAGGCCGGTTCACCGTCAATGCCCGGCGCGGTTTCCAGCAAGCGCAGGTCTTCCCGCAGTGGCGGCAGCGGCAGCTCGGCCGCGTTCGCCATCACAGCCCGCTCCAGGCGCGCAGTGCGGCAAAGGGCCGGCGCAGCAGGTAGTAGCCCAGTACCACCCGCTCGCCGTAGAGCTTGGCGGTGCCATGCAGGCCGAGACGGGCGTGCTCAGGCTGGCCCTCGACACTCGCCAGCAGCCGGTAGGCCACTACGCCTTCGTCATTGGCACGGGCCTGGTAGCTGGTTTCCAGTACCTGGCCCTTGAGCGGGGAGAGAGGGTAGGCGGTGAGGTACAAGGTGACTTCGGCGCCGGGCTCCAGGGCGATGGCGTCGGCCACCGACAATTGGATCAGCATCGCCGGATGCGCCGGATCGGCCACTTGGAGAATGCGCTCACCCGTCACCACCGGCTTGCCCAGCCAGTCATTGGGGTCGCTGAATACCGCCACACCGGCGCGCGGCGCACGCACCCGGGTGCGCTGCAGCTGTGCCTGTACCGCTGCCAGCTCGGCACGTCGCTGCTGCGCGCGCCCATTGAGCAGAGTCAACTCGCTCTTGCTCTGCGGGTTGTCGAAGGCGCGCTGACTCGCGGCCATTAGCTCGGCATCGGCCACTGCGACTTCCTTGCCGAGTACCTCGGCGCGGCTTCGCAAGGTGGTTTCGTCGAGGGAGAACAGCAGCGTGCCTGCCTCCACCGGCTGGTTCGGCCGCACCTGCATGCGCTCGATAACGCCGTCGATGGGTGAGCTGACGACCTGCGCCTGGCGCGAGACGATTTCCGCCGGCGCCAGCGCGGTCTGTCGTACCGGTACCAGCAACAGCAGCGCCGCGACCGCCATCGCCACTAATGCCTGGCGCTTGCTGGGCCGCCAGCCGAGCAGTCGTCGTCGCTGGCCGAAGGAGGCCCAGCAATGGGCCCAGGTCTGCCAGACGCCTTCCATCAAGGGCACCAGGTTTTCCGCCGGTGGTGCTTCGAGCAGAAACAGCACCAACCCGAGACGCTGAGCGTCGCGGTCATGCAGGGGAATGCACCAGAGCCCACTCGGCCACCATTCCGCCCAGCCCTCGGCAATATCGTCCGGTGGTGCAAGGCTGTCGCGGCCTAGCCAGCGCGGCTGGGCGTCGGGGACCTGGCTGGCGAGCCATCGGCTGGCCCGGCGTAGCCAGACCAGGTAGGGCGAATCCTCGCTGGGCCTGGCCAGCCCCGACACACAGAGCAGCTCAAGGTCGTCGCCGCACTGGGCCAATACCAGCGCCTGGTGGTAGTGCAGCAGGGCGTAGGCATCGTTGGCGATGGAGAAGGCCAGAGCGTTGAGCGAGTCGGTGGCCAGGGCGCGGTCGCGAAGGGCGGCCAACCCCAGCAGCAATTGCGGATGAGGCAGGCGGTCAGTCATGGTCTTGCGGGAAACGTGCGGTGCCGCTCATGCCGGCGATCAGTTCCGGGTGCTCGGTGTCTAGCCGTGCTTCCAGTTCCACGGTCTGGGCCACGGCATCGACCCGCGAATTGATGGCGCTGATATGGGCGGCATATACCTTGCCGGTTTCCAGGATGCTGATCTCTAGTGGCTGGCCGGGCTTGAGTTGCGGCAGCAGGCTGGAGGGCACGTTGAGGCGCACCTTGAGAGCCCCGTCGCTGACCAGGTCGAACAGCGGGGTGCCTGCGGCTACCGTCTGGTAGGGCTTCACGTGGACCTTGGCTACTCGCCCGGAAAAGGGTGCCTGCACCTGGCAGTAGCCGCTCTGAGCCTGGGCTAGGGAGCGGGCGCCTTCGGCCTTCTGCACCTCGGTATTGGCCATGGCCACTTCCAGATCGCCGACCGCGTCAAGCTTGCGCAGGTTGCGCTTGGCGTCGAGGTTCTGCCGGGCCATGGTCAGCTCGGCGACAGCGACCTTGGCACGGGCTTGGGCCTCCTCGCAGTTGAGCTGGGCAAGCAGCGCGTTTTTTGCCACTTGCTGGCCGAGGGACGCCTTGAGCTCGCCAAGGGTGCCGTTCATCTGGCTGGAAAGGGTGGTTTCCAGCTCGGCGGCGAGCAACACGCGAATCGCGCCAGGGTCCTCCAGGGGGGCGGCAGGCGCGGCATCTTCAGCAATGGCAGGGATGAGTACGAGGCATAGCGCCAGGGCGAGCAGGCAGCGCTCAGCGTTGTACGACATTCGGTGTTCCTTGTTTGCGGACGAGGAGGTTGGTGCGTTCCTGATTGCCCATCGTGCGCTGGATTTCACGGGCCAGGGTCTGGATGTCGTGCTTCTCGATCTGTTCGGGGAGGATGTCCAGTCCGACTGAGTTGTACAGGCGGCCCCAGGCGGCCTGGGCGTTGGAATAGGCCGCTTCGCGTTGGTAGCGCGAAAGCAGGTAGCGGCCCTCGGCGCGGATGAGCTCCAGCTCCGAGCCGTAAGAGGTCGTCCGCGCGGCTTGGGCGAAATCCAACAGGCTCTTGTCCACGCGCAGGCTCTGGTCGGCGAACTCCACTTCCTGGCGCGCCAGCTGATAGCGCAGGGTGCCGACCCGGACCTGAGTGAGAATGGCCATCGACAGCGCCACCCGGCGCAAGTCGTCGGTCTTCTCCTGGGACTCGGCAGCGCGGTTGAGCGAGGGGAGTTGCAGCAGGCGCAGCAGGTTCAGCGACACTTGCAGCCCGGTCTCGGTCCAGTGGTTGTTGTAGAGGTACTTGTTGGAGTCGTACTTGTAGCCGAAGTCCAGGCTGACGTTGGGCCAGAGCTGCGCCTTGGCGATCCTCAGGTCGTTCTCGTTGACCCGTTTCCGGTACCACTCTTCCATGATCTCCGGACGGTTTTCCAGGGACAGCTGCTCCAGCCTGGCGATGTCCTCGGAGAGGGCCGGCAGCGGCTGTTCGGCCTGGTCGGCGAGGATCAGCTTCGATCCCGGTGGCAGGGACATCAGCGCAGACAGTTCGGCCTGGGCGAACTCCAGATCCTGGCGGCGCACGGTGAGCAGGTAGATGGAGTCGAGCAGGGCGCGTTGGTAAGCCAGCACTTCCTGGCGCGGCAGCAAGCCCTTGCTCTCGGCCTCACGGGCAGAAAGCAGCGCCTGGTGGGTGCGTACCAGCAGCCGGTCGACCTGGGGCATCAGGCGCTGGGCGCCGACTGCGCGCCAGTAGGCGTTGCGTACGTCTTGCAGGACGTTCTGCGCCACCTTGCGGCGGCGCTCCTCAGCCATGAGGATCTGGTCGCTCTTCTGCTGGGTGCGGTAGTACGCCACGCCGAAGTCCAGCAGGCTCCAGGAAAGCCCCAGGCCATAGATTTCGCGATAGCGTTCCTCGGACGTGGACGCCCGCAGGCTTTCCTCACGGTCCTCAATGCCTATGGACGTACCGCCGGAGTCGTTGTTGCGCCCGGCGTAGCCGGCCGAGGCTACCAGACGCGGCAGCATCTCGTGGCTGGAGACGTCGCGCAGGTCGGTGGCCAGGGCGTTCTCCATCAACTTCAGGCGATAATCCAAGTTGTACTTCAGGGCTCGCGCGGCGGCCTCGTAAAAGGTGATGGGAGCGGTCACCGGTTCCTGGTCGGCGTACATCTGCGCCTGGTCGCGGACGATGCGCTGGCTGCTTTCTGCTTCGGTGAACTCCTGGCTCTTCATCGCCGAACAGGCGCTGAGCAGCAGGATGGAGGCGATGGCGGCGCTCAGAAGTTTCAGGGGGGGCTTTTGCATGGTCTGTCCTTGGTCCTTGCTTATTCGGTCGTACCGTTGCCGAGGGCGCGCAAGCGCTCTGCGGCTTCGCGCAGCTGGGCGCGGAAACCTGGGGCTGTGCGGGGATCGGAAGGGGGTGGAAGCTGGGCGTCGCCCTGGGTGAGGTTATCCGGGGTGACAGCAAACACCGACGGGTCGGGCAACAGCCCGTCGGCACTGAGTCCGATGCGGCCATGGCGGCCGAGAACCCAGGCCAGGTCCAGGGTGCTATCACGGCGGCTTTCACCGACGGCGCGGGCGACGAACTGGCCGGGGACCAGGCCGAGTCGGCTCTCCAGGGTGTCGCTCTGGATCTCCGGCACCCGTCCGAAGCTGAGATCGCTACCGTCGGCTTGCCAACTGGAGAGTTCCAGTTCGCGGTCCTCCGCCTCGACGACGGGGCCGACGAACACCACCGGATCGACACCAGGCAACGGGAGCCGGCCGAAGGGATCGCGGTCGCCACGGTCGAAGTACGGATCGATCAGGCCACCGTCGGGGGCGGGGATGAAAGGGGCGGCGATGTCCAGGTCGATCACCAACTGAGCCAGATCCACCGCACCGGCCCGGTCGCCCACCGTGTAGGTGAAGATGTCCTGCAGGACTCGGCCAAGACCGGCGGCCCGCAGCACTTCGGGGTTGCTCAGGTCGATGCTGTAGGTGTAGCTGCCGTCGGCGTTGAGCACCAGGGTGCCGTAGCGGCCCATCAGGGGTTGGCCGACCACGCCGGCGATGCCGCCGCCGCTCTCCGTGCCGGTGCGGATGCCCACCACCTGCAGCGTTTCGCCTGCGTCGACGTCCGAGTCGTTGGGCAGGACATTGCCGCTGGCCTGGGGCGCCGGGGTCTGGTCGCTGGCGACGTTGCCGTCGTCACGGGCCACCGGGTTGTCGTTGGCACCCTCGATGAGGATGTTCAGGCGCGCCACGGACTCGGCGCCGACGGCGTCACGCATGACGTAGGTGAAACTCTCGCGCAGGGTCTGGCCTGCGGTGCGCAGGGCCTGCACCAGCGGGTTGGCGTTATCCAGCAGGTACTGGTAGCTGCCGTCGGCATTGAGGATCAGGGTGCCGTAGCGGCCCACTAGCGCCTGGCCAGGGCCGGCGCTGTTGCCGAGCTCGCTGGTGGCGCCGCTGACCTGCCTGGTTTCGCCGTTGGCGACACTGTCCACGTCCGTGTCATTGCCGAGGACGTTGCCGCTGGGATCGCTGCCGGGGGTGCCATTGCCGATGCCGCCGGCCTCGACGGCTGTGGCGTCGTCGTCCAAGGCGATCGGGGTATCGTCGCGGCCATCGATGGTGATGCGCAGCTCGGCGGTGTCGGTGGCACCATGGGGGTCGGCGAGGGTGTAGGTGAAGGTCTCCAGCAGGGTCTGGCCGCTGATGCGCAGGGCCTGCACCGCGGCCAGGCTGTTGTCGACCACATAGGTCCAGCTGCCGTCGGCATGGATCGTCAGGTCGCCGTAGAGCCCGCGCAGGGCGGTGCCGACGGTGCCGGCGGTGCCGCTGCCGGCCTCGCTGCCGGTGCGGATGGCCGACACCGTGAGCGTCGCCCCTTCCAGGTCCGAGTCGTTGGCGAGCACGTTGCCGCTGGGGTCGAGTCCGGGACTGGCGTTGTTCAGACCGCCCGCCTCGATGGCGGTGGCCTCGTCGTCGAAACCGTCCGGCGCGTCGTTGCGGCCGATGATGACGATCGACAGCTGGGCCAGGTCGGTGAGGCCGCCCAGGTCGGTGACTTCGTAGGTGAAGTGGTCGCGCACGGTCTGCAGGAAGTCGAGGGCGAGTACCTGCGGATTGGAGACGTCGATGGTGTAGTGGTAGCTGCCGTCGGCATTGATGACCAAGGTCCCGTACTGGCCCACCAGCACGCTGCCCACCGTGCCGGCGGTGCCGCTGCCGCTCTCCAGCCCGGTGCGGATACCGGTGACGGTGAGCCGGTCGCCCTGGTCCACGTCGCCGTCGTTGGGCAGGACGTTGCCGCTGGGGTTGAGCACCAGACCATCGCCATTGTCGGTAATGCCGAAGCCCAGGTCGTCGCTCGCGACGGGGGCGTCCCAGGCGCCCTGGATGGTGATGGTGATGCGGGCGATGCTGAGGGCGCCGGCGGTGTCGCGCATGCGGTAGGAGAAGACTTCCTGCAGGGTGTCGCCGGGCTTGAGGGCCTGCACCGCCGCCAGGGCGTTGTTCACCATGTAGTGCGACTCACCGTTGGGATCCACTATCAGGGTTCCGTACAGGCCATCGATGCTCTGGCTGCCGGTGACCAGGGTGAAGTTGTTGCCGCCAAGCTCGTCGCCGACGCGAACGCCAATGAGCGTCTTGGTGTCGCCGGCGTCGACATCGCGGTCGTTGGCCAGGACGTTGATGCGCGGATTTATGCCGGGGGTGTCGTTGTTGGTGCCGCCGGCTTCGACGGCGACCATGTCCACCCGGAAGGCGTGGGGATTGTCGTTGCGACCCTGGATGGTGATGGTCAGGGTGGCGCTGCTGGTGGCGCCGGCCAGGTCGCGGATGGTGTAGGTGAAGGAATCGCGCAGCGTATCGCCCGCGATGCGCAGGGCCTCCACGCGCGGGTCGTCGTTGTTGACGAGGTAGATGTAGCTGCCGTCGGAGTTGAGGGTCAGGGTGCCGTACTCGCCGGCCAGGGCGCTGCCAATGCTGCCGACATCGGCGCCGTGGCTGACAGCGACCACAGTGAGCGTTTCGCCGAACTGGTCGACGTCGGTGTCGTTGGCCAGGACGTTGCCGCTCGGGTCGACGCCCGCGAGGTTGTTGTCGAGGCCGCCCGCCTCGACGGCGATGGCGTTGTCGTCGTTGGCCACCGGCGCGTCGTTGGTGCCCTGGATGGTGATGTTCAGCACCGCGATATCGGTGGCGCCACTGGTGTCGGTGTCGCTGTAGTTGAAGCTGTCGATCAGGGTGTTGCCGGGGCGCAGGGCCTGCACCGCCGCCATGCTGTTGTCCAAACGATAGCTGTAGCTGCCGTCGGCGTTGAGCGTCAGCCAGCCGTAGGTGCCGCGCAGTTCGCTGCCGAGCACGCCGGGCGTGCCTAGGCCTTCGACGGCGCCGGTGCGCACCGAGCTGACGGTGCGGGTCTCGCCGTAGTCGATCGGATCGCCGGCACCGCCATCGACGTCGCCGTCGTTGTCCAGCACATTGCCGGTGGGATCGACGCCGGCACTGCCGTTGTCCAAGCCGCCGGCCTCCACGGCCGTGGCGCTGTCATCGGTGGCCACCGGGGTGTCGTTGCGGCCGAGGATGAGGATCACCAGCTGCGCGGACTGGGGCGCTTCCTGGCCATCGGAGATCGCGTAGGTAAAGCGCTCGATGAGGATGTCCGAGAGCTGGCGCAGGGCCTCCACCTCGGGGTTGTCGTTGTCCAGCAGGTAGCTGTAGGTACCGTCGGCGTTCAGCGTCAGGGTACCGTACCGACCGGCGAAGGCCTGGCCGATCACACCGGTGGTGCCCAGCTCGTCGTTGCTCACGGAGACTACCGACAGCGGGTCGCCGTCCGGGTCCACGTCGAACAACAGGGCATCGCCTGTGGGGTCGATGCCCGCCTGGCCGTTGAGCACGCCGCCGCGTTCCACGGCCAGGTTGAAGTGGTCCTGGGCAATTGGCGGGTCGTTGATGCCGCGGACGGTGATCACCAGTTGCGCCAGGTCGGTCAGGCCGGCGCTGTCGACGACCTGGTAGGTGAAGGTCTCGGTCAGGGTCTGGCCGGTCTGCAGAGCCTGGACTGTGGGGTTGGCGCTGTCTACGTCGTAGGTGAAGGAGCCGTCGGCGCCGATGTGCAGCAGGCCGAAGTTGCCCACCAGCAAGGTGGCGCCGGTGGTGCTGGTGGAGCCGTTGGCCACCCCGATCAGAACCCCTCCGGCGGTTTCCAGGCCCAAGCGCACGCCGTTGACGCGCAGCTGGGTGTTGGGCCGGTCGGCGGCGTCGACGTCGTTGTCCACGCCGTTGCCACCGGGTTGGGTCACCACGCCGGGGCGGCTGGGGAAACGGATGACGTTGCCGCTGGGATTGCTCTCGCCGACGGCGTTGGGGCCGGCGCCGGCCTGGGCCACGGCCTGGTCGTCGCTGGCCACGGGGTTGTCGTAGTTGCCATGGATGTTGATGCGCAGCTCGGCCAGGTCGTTCAGGCCCAGGGCGTCGGTGACCTGGTAGCTGAAATACTCCACCAGAGTATCGTTGGGGCCCAGGCGCTGCACCGCCGTGTTGCCCTCGTCGATCACATAGCTGTAGCTGCCGTCAGCGGCGATGGTCAGGGTGCCGTAGGTGCCGACGACATTGACGCTGCCGCCGGCGGGCACCGGGGTCAGGGCGCCGGGGACCGCCTCGCGCAGGGGGCGGATGCCGGTGACCGTCTTGGTTTCGCCATAGTCGATCGGGTCCGCCGGGTTCTCGCCGCCATCCACGTCCAAGTCGTTATCCAGTACGTTGCCGCTGGCGTTGGAACCGGGAATGGGGTAACCGGAGGGCGGGTTGTCGCCGGGGTTGCCGATATCGGTGTTGTTGACGCCGCCCCTTTCGGTGGCGTTGCCCACGTCATTGACGCCGACCGGAGTATCGTTGGCACCCTGGATGACCACCCGCAGGGTCGCGGTGTCCTGCAGGGGCGCGCCACCCAGGCCGATGTCCGAGACCACGTAGGTGAAGTTCTCGGTCAACTGCTGGCCGGCCAGGCGCAGGGCCTGCACCTCGGCGTTGTTGTTGTCGACCAGGTACTGGTAGGCACCGTTGGACTGGACCACCAGCCTGCCGTAGCGGCCGATCACCTCCACCGAGCCGAGCACCGGTACGCTCACCGGCACGCCCAGGGGTGAGGTCACTGAAATGACGCGGAGCTGGTCACCATTGGTGGCGATGTCGACGTCGGTGTCGTTGTCCAGCAGGTTGCCGCGGGGGTCGACGCCGGGGGTGCGGTTGTTGGTGCCGCCTGCTTCTCGCGCAGTGGCGTTGTCGTCCATCGCCACCGGGGCGTCGTTGACCGGGTCCAGGCGGATCACCAGGAAATCGCGGTCGGTGCGGGCGTCGGCCAGCTCGCCGGGAATGCCGTTGCCGTTGAAGTCGCCGTAGTTGCCCAGGTCGTTGGTCAGCACTTCGAGGAAGTCGTTGCCGTTGTAGTCGAGGTTGCCCAGGTAGTTCAGGCCGGCCAGCGCGGCGTTGAGGTTGGCGATCCGTCCCACCAGCACCAGGCTGGCGGTGCCCGCGCCGGTGAAGGTGACGCCGGTGGTCGGGCCGGCGAGCGACAGCACACCGTGGGTGACAGTGAGGGTCACCTGGATGGCGCGGCTGTTTACGTCCGGATCGCGTTCGGCATCGATGTCGGCGACGCTGATGCCGGAAATCGCCAGGGGCGTGTCTTCGCGACCCTGCTGGAAACCGGGGAGGGTGTTCACCGGCGCATCGTTGAGCTCCACGTAACCGGAGTTGGCCTGCTGGGCGACGCCTTCGCCGAGGGTCACCTGGACCCGGCCGAGGACGCCGCCATCGGTATCGATGCGAATCCGCAGCTCGCCGAACTGGGCGATGCTGTTGACGCTGGAGGGCGCGTCGATGCGGTACAGCCCCGAGGGCAGCACGCCGAAGCTGAAGCGGCCGTTGGCGTTGGTGGTGGTGCTGTAGGTGCGGTCGTCGGCGTTGCCGAACACGCCGTCGTTGCCTGCCCAGGTCAGGCTGATGGCCTGGTTGGCGATTGCCAGTTCATAGGCGGGGGTGCCGGGCACCGGGTCGGGGTCGGGGCTGGCGTCGTTGGGGGCGCTGGCGGCGGTGCCGGTGTCGTTCCACAGTGTGCCGCTGATGATGCCCAGGCCCGCGCCTTCGCGCAGGACGTAGTTGTTCAGGCCCGCCCCCGGGCCATCGACGCCGGTGCGCTCGCCATTGGCGCCGCTGTCGGCGCCCACCGGGCTGCCGCCCCAGCTGGTGAAGCTTTCCGGGAGGCTGGTCCAGGTCAGGCTGGCATCGCGGCTGGCGATGGTGGCACCGTTGGGCACGGTGACGCTGTAGACCACGCTGATCCGGGTGCCGACCTCCACGCGGGCGAAGTCCACCGTCATACCGCCGGTGGTGCTGAAACTGACGCCGGCCGGCAGGTTGCCGGGGCCGAAGACTCCACTGCCGATGCTGACGCTGACCAGGGTGTAGTTGCTGCCGGTGGGAAAGCCGTCGGTCAGGCGTACGTCATAGGCGGGCAGGCCGCCGTTGGAGGTGAAGCCGACGGTGACGGTCGCGGTACCGGTAGTGCCGCCGGGGTTGGGTATGAAGTCGGTGACGCGCTTGTCCATGCCACCGAAGGAGGGCTCGACGATGCGCTCGAACAGTGTGTCGCTGGTGGCCCGCAGGTTGCCGTTGACCCGATCCTGCACGGTAACGCCAAGGGCGACGCCGGCCTGGTTGCCGAGTACGTTGTTGACCCTGGCGTTGAACTCGACGACCACGCCTTCGAGATCGTCGTCGTTGGCGTCGTTACCGGTGCCAAAGGGGCCGTTGGTGAGGTTGCCGAGGTTGAGGGTCACCACCTGGTTGCCGTTGGCGTCGGTGCCCTGCACCACGTAGATGGGGTTGAGCACGCCGGTGGGGGCGGGGCCGGTCAGGTTGGGGTTGATGAACTGCGCCTCGGGGCTGTCCTCGTTGCCGATGATCTGCAGCGTACCGCTGGTGATCAGGTCGCCCAGGCTGGTGACCAGGCCGCCATCGGAAATGAAACCGATGCGCATGCTGGCGACGTCGGCCAGGCTGAGGCCCTTGTCCAGGGTGATGATCAGCTGGTAGTTGGGGTTGTTGCCTTCCGGCACCAGGACGGCGGCCCGGTAGCGGATGATCTCGCCGATGGTGACGTTCTCGTTGAGCGCGTTGGTCGGGTTTGGCGCCGCGGTGTCGGGCACGCCGCCGACCCGGGAGATCTTGATGCCCTGGGCCACCGGGATGATCAGGTCGCTGGCGCGGCGGTAGTCGTTGAGCACGCCGCTGTTGAGCAGGCCGTCCTGGCCGGTGCGCTCGCCGGCGGGGTTGGCGGCACCATTGGTGTTGGTGCCGTTCAGGCTGGTCCAGCGCACCTCGGCCAGGTTGTCGAAGCGCGCCACCGAGGCGCCGGTGGCGTTCACCACGCCACTGATGCGGATGATCAGGGTACCGCCCTTGGCGATGTCGACATTGCCGGTGTTGACCAGGGTGCGGCCCACCGGGTCGAGGCTGAAGCTGGCGCTGACGTTGGTGCTGACGCCGTTCAGGGTGTAGAACGCACTGACCAGGCTCAGCTGGTCCATCTCGGTGGGCAGCTCGCTGGAGAGGGTGATGTCGAAGGCGTCGTAGTCGCTGCCGCCGTTGCCATTGGCGACGGTGATGCTGAAGTCCACCCGGTCGCCTTCGTCGAAGCCCAGACCCGGGGTAGTGAGCAGTTGCTGGCTGAGCTTCAGGGTGGGTTCCTGAATGGTGATGGCGGGCTTGGTGCCGCTCAGGTTGACGGTGCGGTCCAGTGGCGTGTTGCCGTTGGGCGTGTTGCCGTCGGGGTCGCGGTAGTTCAGCTGGGCGTCGTTCTGGCGTACGGCGCCGGCCTGGTTGGCGATGACGTTGCTGGCCACCAGGCGGACGCGGATCACGAAGGCGTTGTTGCCGGTGTTGTTGTCACCGCTGGCGCCGGCGGCGCTGAAGGTGAAGCGGGCGTCGACGCCATCGCCACCCAGGGTGCCGCTGGGCGCGGTGAAGGTGCCGATGGTGACGGTGCCGGCGAAGTTGGCGGTGAGCAGGCCCCCGGCGGTGGTGATCAGCTGGTAGCCCTGGTTGCCGTTGAAGCTGGTGTCCAGGCGCAGGCCGGGTGGGATCAGGTCGTCGATGCGCAGGTTCTGGGTGCTGCCTTCGGGCAGGGTGACGAGGATGTCGTAGAGCATAGTCTCGCCCACCACCAGGTTTGCGCCGGTGGTGTGGCTGGCGCTGGAGTCGCCGTTGTCCAGGCTGCCGCCGGCGAAGCTCTTGCCGATGGTGGGCGCGGCTACCTGCTGGCCGGCGATGTCGGAGAGCGGCACGGGCACGAAGTTCTGCCCGCCTTCGGCGCTGGCGTAGTGGGTGAGCTCGGCGCTGGTTTGCAGGGTCGAGCTGGCATTGATGCTGGCCGCGACCAGTACGTCGTAGGTGATCACCACCAGGTTGGCACTGCTGTTGTCGGCGGCGGTGCCTGGGCGGCCGGCGAGCAGGGCGCCGACACCGGCGCCATCGATGAAGCTGATGCTGTTGGTGGCATTGTTCACCGCATAGTGGGTGCCGGCCACCAGGCGGGTGCCGTCGCCGCGGTAGATCAGCAGGTTCGCGCTGGCCAGGTTGCCGCCGACGAAGGACAGGCCCGGCGGCAGGGTGATGCGGGTGCTGACGTCATAGGCGCTGCCGCCACCGCTGTTCTCGATGGCGGTGGCCAGGCGCAGGCGGTCGCTGCCGTCGATGCCGGTGACGTTGCCATTGACCGCGGTGACATCAGTGATGCGGCCGCCGAAGGGCACGCCAGTGGAACCCGGCGCATTCCAGCTGCCGGCGGTGCCGGTCACCGTGCCGTGGCTGGTGGAGACGACGCCGTGGCTGATGTTGAGCACCGGCTCGGCCACCGAGGCAATCAGGGTGACGTCGGTACTAGTGAGTAGAACGCTCTTGTCCAGGGTGCGGGTCTGGCTCGACTCGCCCAGCACGTTGAAGGCGCGCTGATCAGCGAAGGGCTGGTCGCTGACGGTGAGGGTGAAGTCGATGGCGATGCGGCTGCCATTGACACCGGGGTTGATGTAGTCGGCGAAGGTGAACACCAGCGAGTTGCCCGGGCCGAGGGTGACCGAGGTGGGGCTGTTGGGGTTGGTGTTGCCGGTGGCCAGGCGCCAGATGCTGTTCAGGTCGACGCCGCTCAGGTCGAACAGCGGCAGAGGCAGGTAGGCGGTCAGCTTGAAGTTTTCGTAGTCGCCGGTGACCAAGTCGTAGCTCAGGCGGAAGGTGACCGAGTCGCCGGGGCGCAGCTCGGTGCCCGGCGCCGGAGCGCCGCCGCCATTGAGGCCGGCCAGATCGATGTTCACCTGGCTGGTGGGAATGGTGCTGAGGGTGCTGGAGCCGTCGGACTCGTCGAAGCCGGTGAGGTTGAACGCGTCCACCAGCAGGGTGGCGGTGACGGTGGCGTTGTTGCCGAGGGAGTCGCCTTCGTTGATCTCGCTGTGGGGCGCCCCGGCAGGCGGCGTATAGCTCTGCCCGACACGCGCCTGATAGGCGATCACGGCGAGGGTGGCGCCCTGCAGCAGGTCGTCCAAAGCCAGGTCGCCGCTGAGCGATGTACGCAGGGGGGCCGCGTTGGCCAGCGAATTGCCGATATCGAAGACGATGGACGTGGTGCCATCGGCATTTACTACGCTGCTGGTGAGCAGGGTGATGGTCTGGGTCGCCCCGTTCTGGCTGATGGTCAGGGTGGCGGTGCCCGGTACCAGGCTCTGGCCATCGCCCAACCGGTCGGCCACCAGGAAGCTGCCCTGGCCGAAGAAGGTCTTGCCGAAGGCGAAGTAGTCGGATAGCGCGATGTTCAGGTTGTAGTTCAGGGTGTCGCCCGGGCTGAGACCCGTGGCGCCGACGTCGGTGCGCACGCTGACCTGCTTCTGCAGGGTGATGGACTTGGCGACGAAGCTGACGTCACGCCCGGTGCCATCGAAGCGGATCAGGCCGTTGGTGGCGTCGCGCGGGTCCAGCGGCTGCCAGTTGCCCTCGGCGGTCGGGGCACCGAAGGTGATGGTGACGTCGTCGCCGGTGGCCGGGTTGAGGATCGGTGCACCCGTGGCATCGTCATCCGGTACGAAGAACTGCACGTTGGTGGTGGTGGCTGCGGTCAGCGTCGGATAACGGACGGTGAACTCACGGATGTACAGGTCGTTGCTGAGGTCGCCGTCACTGTTCTGCGCGAGGATCGTCTGGATCAGCGCCGGGTTGGTGACGGCGCTACCATTGAACAGGGTGATCGAGGCGATGGTTCCGCCAACGCCGGGGTTGATGGCAGTGACGATGACGCTGCCCGGCACTGGCTGAATGAGCACCACATCGCTCAGGGTCTGCGAGTCGGCCGGAGTGATGATCACGTCCAGCCTGCGGCCGAAGTTCGGTCCGGTCGCGGTTTCCCCTTCGGGAGTCGTGATGACCTGGTCGAAGGTGACCACCGTTGGATGTACCACGTAGCTGTCGGCGTTGGCGCTCGGCTCGAGGATGCTTGGGTCGGTCGCCGGGTTGTTCAGCGAATCGTTGCCGTACTGGAAGCCGCTGCGTGCGCGAATGGTCAGATCCGGCGTCGACCCCGAGAAGGAGAAATCGGTGTCGGCCAGGTCGCTCAGCGAAGCCGTCACCTGCACCGTGATAGGTGGCTGGCCTTGACTGACGCTGGCGAATGGCAGTTCCACCACCACCATCTGGTCGCCGGCGCGCATGCCGAAATCAGCCGCGTTGATGGTCAGCGGCTGGCCGTCCGTACCCACCGCCAGCGGGTGGCTGGCTTGGCCATTGGCATCGAAGGTCAGGACATGGGTGGCCAACGTCTGCCCCAGGTAAGTGGCAGAGACGAAGGTGATACCGTCATCGATCTCGGCACCGGCGCCATCCTTGCCAGTAGCTGGGAAGAACAGATCGAGGAAAGGGGCGTACCCCGTGTCGGTGGTAATGTTGGTAAAGGTGACGTTGAAGGTGAAGGTATCGCCCAGCAGAACGTCGGCGCCGCCGGTCAGGGTGGTAGTTGGGCCAGCGGCCAACAGGCGGTCATAAGTCGCCATTGCGGTGGCGGCAAGAGCGATGGGTTTGTCAATATCACCGCTGTTGACTTCCAGCGCCCAGTTACCACCGACACGGGCGCTGCCTGTGTCGTCGCTGGACGCCGCCACATCCGCGCCGGTCCAGCGCGCCAGTTCATTGACCAGGGTGCGTCCGGCGCTGCCTGCGCCCACCTTGCAGCCGTAGAGCTGGATGTCGGCGCCTTCGGTGAGGTACTTGCTCCATTCGCGAAGGGGCTGGGTAAACTGGCTGATGTTGTCGGCAGTCAGGTTGGTGCTGCCGAGGGTAAATTCGCCGGAGGCACCATGGGAGAGGATCTGGATGGAGTCCACGTGGCCAAGCTGGGCGAGCGCGGCGGATATCGCGGCCAGGCCATCCTGGCTGCCGTCCACCATCAACGCCTCGACGTTGGATGGCAACTGGGCCACCAGCTTCTCCCGGTCTTCGATACGGCTGTCTAGTACCAGCAGGTGGCGAGTTGCCGATTGCTGCTGGCCCGGCTCGCTGCGAGCATCGTTCGGGGTGGCATGGGGCTGAGCTGCGTCGGCGTCGCTGCTGTATTGGTGTTGCTGGTCGATCGTGGCGGCTGCTGCGGCGCCGTCGAAGAGAATGCGCGGTTCCAGCGCCATGGCGCGGCGTTGCGGTTTGAAAACGGGCGGTACGAGGACACCCGGCTTGGTTTTCATATCCATATATTCACCAAGGGTCGTGCTTGCGCAGGCAGGCGCAAAGAGCTACAGGGAAATCGTTAGCGCCGGTTACGCAGATAGTCAGCCGGGAGTCAACATCAATCTGAATCCGGGTAAATCGAATACAGTGGTAGCATCCAGAACGCGTATGCAAATCCGTGCACTTGACGCTCCCTTAATACAATAAAGCGATATCTGTAGGAAGTACCCGACAGAGAAAGTAGATAGCGGATCCATGGCTCGCCAGTCCGCCCATCGTCCATGTCGATTCTGACAACGAGGAGTGCCAGCGGTGGATGGCTGCGCGGGCACGCCCCGTCTTTCAGTTCGCTCTTGTATCACTGATCCCTGTAAGGGAAGAGTGCCCCACCTACGCTATAAAGAGAGGCTGGGTGAAGGGCGTTCCCAAGTCCGCAGTAGTTCTGGGTGAGCCCCGGAGATTCTGTCACCTGCAAAGTTCGATTCAGTAAGCCGCTTTCGGCGTGTTGACCCCCGTTATAAGTGAACGTCGTAGATGACGAACGAGCCCAGAACGAGCATCGCCAGTCTTCGAGTTCAGTTTCGGCGCGAAAGGTTTCAGGTCGTAGGACGGGATGCGTGTAGCGTCGCCTTCGAATGGCTCATGGGCGAGTCTCGCCCTGAGGCGAGCTCGGCTCACGGGGAGAAAGAGCATTGATCACCGCGGCCGCACAGGACAGCAGGATGCCAACGGCGGCAAGACCGAGCCAGCCTGCCCGGTGCACGCCGTAGTTCCCCAGTGCGGCACCGATCGCTCCGCCCAGGAAATACGAGCCCATGAATACGGTGTTGAGCCGGCTGCGGGCCTCGGGACGCAGGGTGAATACGCGCGATTGGTTGGCCACCAGTCCGGCACGATTGCCAAAGTCGAGCAGCACCATGCCGAAAATCAGCCAGCCAAGACTGTGCTCGCCTGCGGCGATGCAGGCGAAGCCCGCGGCGAGCGCCATCGCGCCGAAGAGGACCATGGTGCGTACGCCCAGACGATCAGTCAGTGCGCCGATATGCGGAGACGCGGCGATGCCTAAAAGGGCGACCAGGCCAAACAGGCCAATGGTGGCGGAATCGAACCCGTAGGGTGGTTGTGCCAGCAGCGCGGCAAGCGAGGCCCACAGCGCGCTGAACGCGGCAAACATCAGCAGGCCGCTCGCCGCACAGTAACGCAGCACGCCTTCCTCCCGGACCAGGCCGGCCAGCGAACGCAGGAGCCAGCCATAGCTTATCGTCGGCAGGCTCGTGGTCATGGGCAGGCTCTTGGTGACGATGACCAGCAGCAAGACATCACTGAGCGAGGCCAATAGGAAGACGGCACGCCACCCCATATTCGCACCGGCGAAGCCCCCGACCATTCGCGCCAGCAAGAGGCCTGCCGAGAGGCCGCTGAGCAGGCTGCCAACGATGCGACCGCGCTCAGCCGGTGTGGCCAGCCCCGTCAGGGTGGGGATGATGATCTGCGCAGTGATCGCCGTCACGCCGACCAATAGGCTGCTCACGCACAGCACCGTGAAGTTCGGTGCCGCGGCGCAGAGGAGCAAGGCGACGGCATTCGCCGCGATGGCCAGCAGTGCGAGCTGACGTGGCTGTCGGCAATCGGCGAGCGGCACGATGAACAGCAGGCCTGCCGCATAGCCAAGCTGCGTCAAGGTGGCGACCAGGCCGGCCTGCGTCG
>MTEV01010259.1_pt1 | contig 20142 bp, 24 predicted proteins | sample 1042711 | NCBI WGS metagenome assembly MTEV01 (sample SAMN06185812, study PRJNA358809) | soil metagenome | isolation source: soil bioaugmentation with soil previously exposed to atrazine | place: India | collected 2015-05-23 | reverse complement strand
CGAGAGCACGCCTTGGCGTGCTCTCGCGGGTGGGTCAAGCCGCTACCGCTTCCGGCGTCCAAATCTTGGCCGGATAGGGATAGGCGGTGAGCACGTCACTGCGGATCAGAGAGCCCAGCGCCAGGGTCAGCGCCGGCACATCGATGGCGAGCCGATGGCCTTCCAGCGGCCCGAGGGCGAACGGAAGGCGGGCCAGCATCTCGCGGGTCTGTAGCAGTTCCAGCACGGGTTCGCGCCAGTGGTCGAGTAGCGGAAGTGGGCAGGTGTCCCGTACCAGCATCCACAGGCGGTCAAGCCGGTGGGCGCTGCCCTTGGGCAGCAATGCCAGTGCGCTGGCGTTGGCCTTGTCGGGCTTGACGCAGCGGCGGTCGAACAGCCACACGTTGGACAGCGAACCGAACAGCGTTCGCCGGTAGGCGCGGGTCATGCGCTTTTCCAGGCGATCGACGTTGCTGACGAACACCGGGACGCTGCCGCCCTGGTCGGTGATGACGTGGAACTGGTCCAGGCCCTGTTCGTCGCGCCCGAGGGTCAGACGAGCGAGGAACTGCTGGACGGCGGTGTCGCGCGCCCAGATCGACAGAAAGATCAGATTGCCCTGGTCATCGCCGACGCAAGCGTCGGCCATCACGTCGGAGCATTCGTCGATGCGATACAGCGTGGTGGAAGAAGTGTTTGCGGGCATGGTGGTGTCCTCGGATGAACGGGAACAGCACCGCCCGCTGGGGCAAGTACTGCCCCAGGGGGTGGAAGAAAGCCGCTCAGTCCGGCTCGAACTGCCGGGTGTGCGGGTTGAAGTGCAGCGCCTCATCTACCGAAGTGATTGGCGTGAAGCCCTCCAGGTAGATGTTGTTGAGGTACTGGTCGCGGTAGGTCAGTGCCTGCCGTGCCTGTTCCTCGGTGAGACCGTTGCTGATGAAGTACTCCAGCATTTCCTCGTCGGACGAAACTTCGTCGTTGGACAAACTCCCTTCAACGAGCTTCAACAGCGAGGGCGGAAGCGCAGCCAGGATCGAGTCCATGTCGGTTCCTCCTGGCTCAGGCCATCAGCGCTGCGGTGGGTGCCGCAGGTGCCGTGGGTGTGCGCCGCCGCGCGTGGTAGGCGCGAACGCCTGCACGCCAGTCGGCGGACTGCTCCGGTGCGAGATCCAGATAGGACAGCGGGCACGAGTAGTAGTACGGGTGCATGGACTCGTCCAGCGGCTTGTAGCCCCACTGGCCGCCGCTGCGTTCGAGCAGATCGCAACGGATGTAGCGCAGGGATTGGCCCGGCGCCAGATGACGATGCACGCCTTCGACCTTGGCCGTCACTTCCGTGACGGACCAGAGGACGTTGCCGCGCAGCGCGTGGGCGATGACCTTGACGCTGGCGCGCTCGGTCTCTTGCGGTGCGATCAGTTCCGCGATCAGTTCAGACCGCGATTGGGGGGAGAAATACCAGCCCATGAGAGGCCTCCTGAAAAATGGAGCCGGAGGCCTCCCCGTGGGGGAGAACCCCCAGCGGGTGATGGAATACCGCGTGTGCGGCGAAGGAACCTATGCTTTGCCCTCAGTCCCAGTCGTCATCGTCGCGATCACAACCGGCCGGGCAGTAGCCGAACTCGATCCCATGCGAGCAGTGACCATGCTCCGCATTCCAGTCCTGGGTTTCCTGCCGTTCGGCAGGCGTTGCGTAGTCCCATTCCCGGGCTGCGATCTCCAGCGCTTGAGTGCGCTGGTCCTGCGGCAATCGACTGGCTTGCGTGTCGATCTCAGAACTGAAAAGCGTGACCCAGTGATCCCAGGACAGGCCGCAACCACGCTGGGCGTGCTCGGCGGCCGTCTTGCAGACCGCGCGCCACGCGGGTTCGTCCAGCGTGGAATGAGGTGCATCGCAAGCGATGGTGGACATGATGAAAACCTCCAGAAGAAAGCCGGAGCCTCCCCCGCATGGGGAAGTAACCCCGGCGGGTGGATGAAGAACACCGCGGATGCGGCGTCTGCGATCACGCAGGTTGCAGTTCGGCCTGGCGGCTCCACTCCTGCGTCTTGAAGTCCAGCGCGTAACCCAGTTCACCCAGGCGGGCGATCTGCGCGCGCAAGGTGCGGCGGTCGATGGTCGAATCCAGTTTCACGGACTCGCCCAGCGGCCAGAGCAGGCCGAACAGTCCGGCGTCGCCGTCTTCGGTGCCGCCGGGGGCAGCAGCCGCAGCGGGCGTCGGTGCATCCACGCCGAAGGGCGTGGTATCGACGAGAGGGTCCGCAGACACCTGCTCGGGGGCGGGCTTGGCGGGCCTGGACACCTTGGCGGGCTTGGCCGGCGTTGCCGCAGGCTGCGTCCCTTGCTCTTCATCGAGGGGATCGACATCCTGGGTGGCGAAACTGCGTGCTTCGTCACGGCTCAGTTTGTCGATGCCGTTGAGCGTCATTCCGTCGAGGCTGGCGCGGATTTCGAACCGCATGCCGCCACCGACCGGATAGGACCTCGGAAAGATGTAGCGGATGATGAACTCCCCGTCGTACTTGCCTTCGGGATATTGCTCCAGCTCGGGGTCCTTGACCTCGAACACACCGAGGTGCGTGGCGAGGCGACCCACCGTGAACGGGCCGTTTTTGCCGCGGATGGTGCGCAGCGTGAGCTGGCCCGGAACGACGATGGGCGATACCGATCTCTCGGGCGCCGATGTGGTTGCCATGATGGTTCTCCTGATGATGAATGACGGGCCGCCGACGGCACCCGGTGGATGAGAGGGAATGGGCCTCGCCCGAGATGGGCGAGGTCCGCTTGGCATCACGCCTTGAGTTGGCGCATACCTTCGGCCAGGAGCCACAGCGCCCGGTTCAGGCGCAGGTTCTGGTCGATGCCTTGCACCGGACGGGTGCGTTGATGGCGGCCGTTGGCCGAGCGTCCACTCAGCCCCCCTTTGACGAGGTTCTCCTGGACGCGGTTGAAGACGGCCCACAGGTCGCCCTTGCGGTCGTCCCACCGTCGCGGGGTCAGAAGCTGGCTTTCCGTGACAGGCGTGGACTTGGCCGGGTCGTCATACTTGAGTGCGAGGGCGGAATGCGCAAATATTTCCGCTTCGCCTTCATCGAGGGTGATGGTGCGCATCGCGTCGCGCGAGTTCTGCACGCGCTCGAAGCCTTCGAGGACTTCGTAAGCACCTTCGATCACCTGGCTTGCCACGTCGCCCTTGTGGGGCACGCGGATGTCGGCGGTGGTGTCACCGCAGACCAGGCCGTTGTGGCAGACGAACCGGAACATGCCTGCCAGCATCTGGTAGCTGCTCGTGCCGTCGTGGCTGTTGAGCAGGATGATCTCGTTCGCCTCGTCGCCGTTGATCTGGCTGGCATGGCGAAGTCGGATGAGGTGCTTGGTGTATTCGCGCCGGTCTTCGTTGCGCACGCGGGTCTGGCACACCATGAAGGGCTCGAACCCCTCCTGGCGCAGCTTGGTCAGCACGGTCGCGGTCGGTATGTAGGCATACCGTTCGGACCGGCTCCCATGCGGAGCGTCGGCAAAGATCGATGGAGCAACGGAACGGATGCGGTCATCCGAGAGTGGGCGATCGGAACGCAGGATCGGGGACTGCGGGGCAAAACGGGATGCCAGAGACATGGTTGTTCTCCTTGGAGAAATGCGACAACCGCGCGGCCCTGAAACCACGCGGAACTCGGGGGATGAAGAACGCAGACGCGCTGGGCGCCAAGGGGCGCAGCGGTTGCGGGGATGAGAACGGCAAGGCCCCGTGAGGGGCCATGCCGGTTCAGAACGAAGCAGCCAATGCCGGCTCCTCCTCGACTTCGCCTGCGGGCTCGCGCTCGGCGGGCTCGACAGGCTGGTCGGCAGCGGTGTCGGCGGCAACCTCGGCTTCGGGCGCGGGTGTGTCCTCGGCTTGCGGCGCCTCGGCTTGCGCCTGGCTCGTCGGATAGACCTGGGTGCCGTCGATCTTGATGAGACCGATGTGGACCAGCGTCGATTCCAGGCTCGCTCCCGGTTCCCCGGCGCGCTCGCCCTTGGTGCGGATGTACGGATCGATCTTCATGTCGTTCAGACGGAAGGCGATTAGCACCTTGCGGTCCCCTTCGATGGCCTGCACGCACCGGCGAACCAGGTGCTCGGCTTCAGGGGTGGCGACGATGGTGTCGAAGTACCGATATTCCGGTTCACCGACAGGCCCGGCCAGTGCCGCGACGCAGCACGACAGGAACGGATCGCCATCCTTGGGGGAGACGTCCTTCGGACGGCTGAGGTAGCCGATGCCGCGGGTGATCAGCTCGTGCTGCTTGATCGAAGCCAGTTCGGCCCGGTCAAGCGGCTCGGCCTTCAGCAGTCGTGCTTTCAGAGACGCGGCGGCCTGGCCCTTGTGCTCACCCTTGTCGCGGATGTACGCATCGCCCCAGAGGTCGCCGAGGCGGAAGCGCACCAGGGGCCGCTGCTTGGGATCGTCAACGCCGATGTAGCGCTCGACCAGTTTCTTGGCCTCGGCACCCGAGACCTTGACGTCGAAGTAGCGGTAGCTGGGGTCCTTGGCGGAACCGACCAGTGCGGCGATGGTGCATGCCAGGAAGGGCTGCGCACGGCGGCCGCCCCGGACGGGAACCTCGCGGGCACGCTGGATGTACCCGATGCCCGAGGTGTGGAGGTCGAAATACGATTTCTCGTTGGACGTGGTGCTCATGGTGGATCTCCATTGGGATGAAGCGGAGACACACCGGCCCCACGCATGCGGGGAAAGGTGCGTAACCCCGCGGTGGGTTGATAAGGCGAAAGCATCCGCCACCAGGACTGGTGGCCGCTCGCGGATGGATGCGGTGCGAGCTGGCTCGGTCACGCAGTGGGAACTGCGCGGCAACCTCGAAGACCGATGGTTGCCTGGCATGTCGCTGACAACGTCAGCAGGCATGGGGGCAGCATGTCCGGGCCTCGCGCGCGCGACAGCAAACAATGCGCATTCGGTCGCTCCCGTCTTTCCAGCACGCCGTGGAAAGAAAAAGCCCCTCGAAAGGGGCTGGTCGGGTCAGGCTTCGTACACGAAGTAGTGCTCGCGCGGACGCGGGAAGAAGACGTGCTTCCACGTGTCGCCGCTGGTGTTGCCGCCGTCGAACACGACCATTTCGTAGTCGTCAATGTCGGTGTCCATCAGGTCGGCGCTGGCGATATGGCGCATGTGCAGCGTGCCGTGCGTGCGCTGGAATACCAGAATCTGGCCGATGGCGTCGTCCTGGCCCATGGCGTTGACGCAGGCTCCAAGCTGGTGCTCGAAGTCGGGTGCGCGTGAGATGAGGTCGGGGAACATGAGGTTGCTCCTATGAAAATGGACCAGCCCGGCTCCTTGGGAGACGGGCTGGCATGGGGGACAAAGAGGAAGATTGGCGCGTCGTGCGGCTGCTAGGACTCAGCCAGCGGCAGGCCCAGCAGCGCAGGTGCGTCGGCGTCGAGGATCAGGATGCGCACATCGGCCTGGCCAGCCAGGTCAAGGATGTTCGCCAGGTCGTCCGGCATGCCCTTGTTCCGATGCTCCTGTCGAAGCTGCTCCGCGGTGATGCCTTCGGCGTGCTCCAGGTTCTGGTCCGTCCAGGGCGTGGAAATCAGCTTGACGCCGATCGCCGGGCTGTACGGCACCCGGAAGGCGATGAACAGCATGGCCTCCGGCGTGGCGAGGTCCGCCAGGTTGGCGAGGTAGTGCCAGGTATCGACCGTGATGTGCTCACGGCTGATCTCCCAGCATCGGCTGTAATAGCCGGTCTCGAAACTCAGGCGCTGCATCACTTCCCGCGCGGCCTCGGCCGAATAGGCGTCACCGACGTGGACTGGGCGGCCGTCGAAGTCCTCGCCATGGATGGCATAGACCACGGCACCGATCACACCTTCGCCGCTGACGCCTTCACCGGCATCGCATTCGGCCAGTACCTCGGCGCTCACGGCTTCGCGGCCATTGCTGACCACGGCGAAATCGCTGGCGACGATGCAGGACGATGAAACCAGTTCCTCGTCGGAGAGGTGTTGCTGGCTCGCGTGGATGTTGCGCCAGACATGCGGGCTTCCGTCCTCGTAGCTGATGCACAGCGTGCGGATGATTTTCAGATTCCAGTAGCCGCGAAGAAAGGGATTAGGTTTCTGAGACATGGGAACTCTCCAGATTGAATAATGGAGCCAATTCCCGCCACCGGGAACTGGACCCGGTGGGTTGAAAGTGGAAGATGCGTCAGACAACGCTGACCACGGCGGCGTCAGCACTGCGCTGGACGACGGGAAATAAATTGAGGGACATGGCCTCGTGGGCGCATGTCCCTCATGGGGAGTGAACGAAGACGCGGTGGTGTGCCGGAGACCGGCTCACCAACCGTTGTAGTTCACCAGCAGGTCGGCGATGACCCTGCGGCGTTGCAGGTCGAGACCGTCGAAATCCGACAGCCCGTGGAAGTGGCAGCGCTTGAGCATGGCACCGCCCTCGCGCGCGTTGTAGAAGCTGACCATGGCGGACAGGAACATGCGTTCTCCGCTGCTCAGGACGCCGAGGGCGTCGTTGAGCCGCAGCATGTTGGGCCGCAGATCCCACTTGCTCTTGGCCTGGTTCAGACCTTCACGGGTGCCGTCGCCGAACCACTCGGGGCCAGCGATCTCGACACCGCGCTTCCAGGCCTCGAAAAAGGCTTGGGGCGCGGCAGCGAAATGCTGCTCTTCCCGCATGATCTGATCGACGACTTCCCGAGGCAGTAGCTGGTTCATGACGTGATTCCTCCAGTTGGATCAAGGAACGGCGAGCTGGGACCAGCCGCCTCTTTCGAGGGCACGTTGAGCCGCGGCGTAGCTGCGGAAGTACTCGCGGGATTCCCGCGAAACGGGGCCTTCGGTATCGCGCGTGCCGATGTAGTGACCGGCGGCGCTTTGCAGGACTTCGAGCGGCAGGAACTTGCCGCAGTAGGTCGAGGCCAATTGGCCGAAAGAGGCTTGTTGGGACATGGACGGGCTCCTTGGAAAAGCGGGGCCTCGTCCCTCACGGGATGGCAGCTCCCGCACGCGGTTGATAAAAAGCATCGACGTCACGGGGACGCGCGTCCGCAGACCTGATGCGATGCGGACTGGTGGGCAACGCGGGAGAGACCCGCGGCAGCCTGGAACCCTGGCTGCTGGCATGTGCTGACGAATCAGCGAACATGCGGGCAGCTTCGTGCGCGGCCCGCGCCGCGTCAGTTAGAAAACGGCATCCGGGCCAGCCCCGATTGATGCGCGCAGAAAAAAGAAGCCCCGCATCGAGTGCGGGGCTGTCAGGAAGGTGCGTCGGTCCTGGGTCAGTCGGGCGTGTCGCCCAGGATATGCTTCTTCCACAGGTCAATTGCCTGCTCGGGCGGAAGCTCGGCAAGGATGATGATGGGCTGGGTCTGCCGAGCGCGCAGCGAAGCGAAGTACGCCTTGCGGTCCGCGATGGCCTTGAGCTTGATGCCCTTGATGAACAGAAGTTTGCCGTCCTTGATGAACAGCACCCTGTTGCCGATGTCGCGCTTGAACGCGGCTCGCAACTTGCGTTCCCCGTGCATGGCTTCGGCCAGTTCATCGACCAGGAAGTCGAGCGTCATGTCGATGTAGTGAGGGTCTTCGCCCTCCTGGCCGAGGTCGAGCGGAGCAGGCGGCAGACCCTTGGCGAAGGCTTCGGCCTGAGCCAGAAGCGCCTTCTTGCCATCGAGCGCACGCAGGAATGTCGAACCGCCGTTCCCGCCGTTGTGGGCCTCGGCAATGGGAGTGCCGTCGAACACGACAATGGCGGTGAAGCACAGCGTTTCGTCGCTGGCGAAGTCGGACACTCTGAGGTCTTTCAGCGTGATGCGGTCTTGCTTAGTGATGTTTTCCATGGGAAGTCCTGAAATCAACCGGGTGGCGACATGCCCCTGGCGGGACGTGGCGGCCATCCCGTGGGTTGGAGAAAAGAGGCATCGATGCCCCGGTGGGCAGCGTTCGCCGGTGAGATGCCGGGGCGAACTGGCGGGTGGCGCGGGTCGAACCCGCGGCAGCCTTGACACCCTGGCTGCGGGCTGTTGCCGATACATCGGCAATGCAGGAGGGAGAATGGCGCGGCCCGCAGGCTGCGTCGCCGATCAATCCGAAGCGGTCGAGCCCGTCTTGTTCAGGTACTGCACCAGGCGCTGGCCCAGCCATGTCATGCACGGACTGGCACGGCATGCCGCCGACCAGGACGTCGGGCGCCGGCACGGTGCCGGCGCGCACCTGGCGGGCGATCGCGGTCATGCCGCCCAGGTTGGGCACGCGGGGGTAACGGTGGGCGAGCACGGCGCTCGTGAACGGCTCGATTTCGGCGAACCACGCGGCTTCGAGGCCGAGGGGTTGCCAGGCGAGGCTCACGGCCTCGATGCCGCTGCACACGCTGCCGTACAGCAGTGGCGCGGCCTGGGGCGCACCGCGTGAGGTGCGAGGTTGCGGGTTCATAGTCGGGTCTCCTGTTCGTGTGGCCCTGGACCGTGTGGCCGGGCCGGGACGTTGATTGGCAGGAGAAAGGCGCCGAAGGCCCTGCGGCCTTCGGCTCGGGAGGACAGAACCACCCGTGGGCTGATTGGCAGGCCCGGTCGTCGCTAGAACCGTCTGCTGTCAGCAATCACACCCGGCGCATATCGTGGTTGGCGCCGGCATCTTCTGGCGCACATCCGCGCACAAAAGGAGCCCAGTTTTTCGCCGTTGGGCACGGCGTCGAATACCGCTGACCACGAAGGGTCTCCGGGTGGCTCGCGCTACTTGGCAAGCCATCGGGGGACCCTTCGCAGAGGCGGAAGAAATGCAGATCAGCAGAACGCGCGGGTGGCGGTTCGCGGAGAAGCTACCTTCAGGCCCCGCAGCCGGGAACGGCTGGGCGGGACGCGCACACGGACAAGAGAAGGCGTTGCGCGCTGGGCGTCCCGCAGGGCGTGCGGGACACGGGCCACGCCGCCGATGGCGGGCAAGGCTCTCGGGGAACGGGGTTGGTCAGGAGCCTTTGCGGCCGCTGCTGTTCCTGCTTGGGGGGCGCGAGGCACCACGCTTGGACGCACCGGATTCGACCGGCAGCGTGCCTTTGCAGTCGGGGTAGCGACTGCACGACCAGAACGGGCCGGTCTTGCCGGTGCGCTGGCGCGTGGGTGCGCCGCACTGCGGGCAAGCGGGCCCGGAGGGAATCTTGATGGACAGCGAAGTACTGCCGTACTGCGCGATCAGCTGCGAAATCCAGGCGGCTTGCTTGCCGATGAACACGTCCAGAGTGAGCTGTCCAGCTTCGATCATGTCGAGCGCCTGCTCCCACACGGCGGTAGTTCCGGGGTCAGCAATCGCCGCAGGCACGGCGTCGATCAGTGTGAACGCCGTATCCGAAGCACGGATGGAACGGCCCTTCTTCACGAGATAGCCCCGCGTCAGCAGGCCGGTGATGATGTTTGCGCGCGTGGCTTCGGTGCCGATGCCCGTCGTGTCCTTCAACTTCTGTTTCAGGCGCGGGTCGGTCACGAAGCGCGCCACGCCTTTCATCGACTTGACCAGTTCGCCCTGCGTGTAGGGCTTGGGCGGCATCGTCTTGAGCGCCTTGATCTCGGCTTCGGCCACCTGGCACGCCATGCCCTCGCGCAGCGCAGGGAGCACCTGGCTGCGCGCCGTGGCTTCTCCATCCTCGTCCGCTTGCGGCTCGGCCAGCACCAGACGCCAGCCTCTGACGACCACCTGCTTTCCGGTGGCCGCCAGCTTCTGCTGGCCGCAGGAAAGCTCGGCAACGGTGCGGTCGAACTCGTGGTGAGGGAGGAACTGCGCGAGGTAATGCGCGCGGATCAGCCGGTACACCGCCAGTTCCTTCTCGCTCATCGCAGAGAGGTTCGCGGGTTCGAGCGTCGGGATGATGCCGTGGTGCGCCGTGACCTTGCCGTCGTTCCAGGCGCGTGAGCGCTGGGAGCGGTCGAGCTGGCCCATGATGGGATGCAGCGAGGGGTCGGTCTTGAGCAGGCTGTCCAGGACAGTCGGCACTTCCGCGAACATGCTTTCGGGCAGGTAGCCCGAATCGGAGCGTGGATACGTCGTGGCCTTGTGCGTCTCGTACAGGGCCTGGGCGATCTCCAGGGTCTCCTGCACGTCCAGCCCAAGCTGCTTGGAACAAACCTCCTGAAGCGTTCCCAGGTCGAACAGCAGCGGCGGACCTTCGCGCACGCGCTCGGTCTCGACCAATACGACCTGGGCGCTGCCTGCAGCGCGGATCTGCTGCGCGGCCTGCTGGGCGATAGGCTGCTGCAGGCAGCGGCCGGCGTCGTCGGTGCAGCCATCGGGCGGAACCCACTGCGCGCTGAAAGTCTGTCCACCTGCGGAAAGGGACGCGTCGATGGCCCAGAACGGCACCGACTGGAAGGCCGCGATCTCGCGGTCGCGGTCCACGACGAGCTTCAAGGTCGGCGTCTGGACGCGACCGACGGACAGCACGCCGTCGTAGCCGGCCTGGCGCCCGAGCACCGTGAACAACCGGCTGAGGTTCATGCCCACGAGCCAGTCGGCGCGTGAGCGCGCCAGTGCCGAGTAGTACATCGGCAGCGTGTCGGATGAGGGCCGCAGCTTGCCGAGCGCGGTGCGGATCGACGCATCGTTGAGCGCCGACAGCCATAACCGCTCGATGGGGCCGCAGTAGCCGCACAGGTCGATGATCTCGCGGGCGATCAGCTCGCCCTCGCGGTCGGCATCGGTGGCGATGACCAGATGGGTCGCCTTGGCCAGAAGCGCCTTGACGACCTTGAACTGCGTGGCGGTCTTCGGTTTGACATCGACCCGCCACTGCTGGGGAACGATGGGCAACTGCTCCAGCGACCAGCGTTTGAGCGCCGCGTCATAGACCTCGGGAGCTGCCGCTTCTACGAGATGGCCGATGCACCAGGTGACGGTGACGCCGGAGCCGCTGAGACAGCCTTCACCGCGCTGTGTCGCGCCGAGAATTCGGCCAATGTCTTTGCCCTGGGAGGGCTTCTCGCACAAGAACAGCCGCATGTCCGTCCATCCGAATTCCGTGGTTCATTGAGTTGCTGGAATCGAGGATGCCGAGCACCACCAGGGGCAGCAGCAAACAAGCCGCACACGGCGGCGACCACTTTCACGGGATGGAATGGCGGGGACGGGAGTGGCGTGCGGCCGGGAGGGTGCGGTTCGGGAGCCGCGGTTTTCGGGAGCGCGTGGAAGCCGGTGGACGTTGATGGAGCTATCCCCTGGGGATAGCTCGCGAGGGCGTGGGGCGACGGACGACTGCCGCCGCCCCATGCCGGGTCACTTCCTGCGCTTCGGCTCCTTCGGCGCGGCCGGTTCCTGGGCGGCCTGGGGATTCGGCTGCGTGTCCTGCGTGGTCTCCTGCTGCCTGGGGCTGAGGGTCACGGACTCGATGCGGAACGGCAGGATGCCGACACTGCGCGCGTTGATCTGCCAGGTCTCGCGCGGCTGATCCTCGTTGTCCGTCCAGGGTTCGCGCTCCATGCGGCCGACGACCAGCACGCGCATGCCCTTCTGGTAGAGGTCCTTCCAGTGCGCGGCGTCGCGGTGCCAGATTTCCACCGGCGCCCAGAAGCCGCCGCGATCCTCGAAGCTGCCATCCTTCTTGGGAATGGGGTTGTCGAAATAGACGTTCAGGCGCAGAAGGCGGCTGGGCTCGTCGTTGCCGTTGGGGAACTCCCGGTACTCGGGGGGCGAACCGATGTTGCCCTCGCCAGAAAAGTGCGTGCTCATGTTGCAATCTCCGTGGTGGTTGAAAAACCCGCACCTGGTTGGCGGCGGGCGCGTGCTGGGGTGCGTGGCGCGATCACCGATCACGCATGGCGGATGGCATGGACTTGAGCCGGCGCAGGTAGGCGTCTTCCGCCTCGGCGGCCTTGCTGGCGCACTCCTGCGCCTGCCGGCCCAAGGTGTGCAACAAGCTGATCTGCATGTTCAGCGTGATGCGCTGAAGCTCGATGGCGTGCAGGTCGACCAGCAGGTTGACCGGCGTGCTGGTACTCGCCATCAGCTCCTGCCACAAGGCGACGCCCATGGCCGAGCGGTCGTGCTTGCGCCAGCGCAAAAACACCGTGCCTGCGCCAGTGGTCTGCTGGGCCAACTCGATGGGCAGCAGGTGGAAGGGATGCCCGACCGCCTGTGGCAGCACCTGTCGCTGCGCCAAGCCAATCAACTCGTCGCGCATGGCGAAGCACTGGCTGGCCCAGACCTCCAAGTCCCCTTTACCTTTAAAGGGCTTCAAAAGGCCTTTTAGAGAGCCTGCGTGTTCCAGCCGCATGAAGGCGGTCTGTTGCAGCGGGCGGAAGTAGCGGGTGTCGCGGTTCGGGTCGCTCATGCCTGCGCGTCCTCGTCCGCGGTAGTCTCGGGTGCCTCGGTGGTGGTGGCCTCGTCGCTGGGCAATGCGGCTGCGGCAGGACCGTCACCGCGCTGCTGCAGGCCACGGCGCACGATCGGCGGCGCGAACTTCGAGCGGCGCGTGCCTTCCAGCACGTCCTGCGGCAACTCGCCGAATTTCTCCAGCGCCGCCCGTGCTGCGGCATTCTTGGCGGCGAAGTCGTCGCGGGTGCAGCCCGAGTAGCGGTACTGCTGCGCCAGGCTGAAAAGACTGCGCAGTGCATGGGCGCCTTCGTTGAGCCAGCGTTCGAGCGTCGAGCGATCGATCAGCGCGGTGTGGTGCGCGAGGATCAGCTTGCGGGCGATGTCGTCGTAGTCGGCCAGCAGATACACCGCGGCAAAGCCCAACTGCGCATTGACGAACAGCGGCAGCTTGACGGGCTGCACGTTGAGGTTCTCGCCCAGGGTGAGTGCCGGCGGCACGCTCGCCAGGGCCTGGTCCACCTGCTCGCGCAGCGATTGCAGCGTGGCCTTCGTCTGGTCGAGCTTGTCCTCGATGCGCAGCATCCAGAAGTCGCTGTACGGGTCGTCCTGCTCCGAGCCGCGCCGCATCTTGTTCATCTGGGCGATGTAGCCGTTCAGGCCGACGATGCCCGGTCGCCCCTCGGCGGCGGCGCGGCCGTGCCAAATGCGCGAGGCGTGGTGCGTGTGCAGCGTCAGCGACATCGCGCTGCGCAGGGAGCCGAGATTCAGTTGCAGGGGTTCGTTGGTGGTTGCCATGGTGTCCGCTCGTTGTTGGAAAAGAGCGGACAGCTTCGGCAGGTGGCGGAAGGCAGTCAGTCAACAAACCGAAACCCGCCAGTCCCCGGTTCACGCGGCGGGCGCATGCGGCGCGAGCTATCCCCAGGGGATAGCGCCATGGAGCGCCAAGGAACGCTGCACACCTGGATCAGCGTGGACAGGGCCGATCCCACGGCGGGCGATCGAGGCCTGGCGTGCAGCGGTTCGACGTCGTAGCTGTCAGTGGAACTATCCCCAGGGGATAGTTCCATGGAGCGCCAAGGAACGCTGCGCGCCCGGATCAAGCGCGGACAGGGCCGATCCCGCCGCAGGCGATCGGGGCCTGGCGTGCTGCGGTTCGACGTGTAGCCGTCAGTGGAACTATCCCCTGGGGATAGCTCTACGGGAAGCCACTGGCATCCACTTCACCGCCTTGCAGGCCCGCTCACTTGCTGGCGAGCAGGTTGCGCAGCCGCTCGATGTGCTGCCTGGCGACTTCTGGCGGCACCGGCTTGCCCTGCGGCTGGGATGGTGGCGGTGCTGGTGGTGGCCGCTCATTCGGCGGAGCGTGTGCCGATGGCGCGTCTTTCTTGGCCCAGGCGTTGAACTCGCCATGGATGGCCCGCTGGATGATGCCGAACAGATACCCCGCAGGATTGCGGATGCCGTGGCTGCTGCATCGTGCGGCCCATTCGTCCAGCACGGCCTGCCTCAGCGCGGCATCGACCTGCTGCAATGCCACCCGCGCACCTGTTTGCTGCTCTGCCTTCAGTTCCGCGAAGCGTTTGGGCCATTGCAGGTCGCCCAGCGCGCGCGCCTGCGCCTGTGCCTGCGCGGTAGTACGTACTTCATTGATACGACTACTACGTACTGTACGGGCCTGCTTCGGATTCCGAAGAGAGGCGTCTGGCGCGGGTTTCGACCCTGCTTCGGATTCCGAAGTGGGGTCATCGGAATTCCGAAGAAGGCTCGTCGGCCCTTCTTCGGATTCGTGTGCGGCATCCTCCTGTGGATAACTTTCGTGCGCCCCGACGCCCTGGCTGGCGAGGCGCTCGGCCAGGACTTGCAGCCTCGACGGCAGGGTGCGCCCGGCCAGCATCGGGTCTTCGCCGATTTCCTTGAGGGTGTGCAGGCCCACGATCTGCACGGCTTTGGCCGAATGGCCGAGCGCCTGGCTGACGAGCTGCAGGTAGTCCGGGTCGAGCTGCATCGCTTCAAAGGGGGTCAGCGGCTCGTCGTGCAGGACATAGAGATTGCCGAGAATGCGGCCGGTCTTGGCGTCGCGCCGTCGCCGCACCAGGCTCAGCCATCGGGTCAGCCGCAGCAGCGTCAGGGCTCGCGCCACGGTTTCGTGCGAGGCCTGCCCGGCGCAGGGCATCGAGGCCAGCCAGGGCCGCAACTGCTCATAGGTGGGGAATGCGGTCACGCCGTCGTCGTTGAGCATCAGCCGGAACACCTGCCAGGCGTTGCGCTCCAGCGGCGTCAGGCGGCGGTCGAGGAACAGCCGCCGCGGTACAGTCTCATGCCGGTTGCCGCTGAAGAGGAACGCATCGCCGGACGCAGCCGGTGTCGCAGGTGACGGCGCAGATATAGGCATGCGCGTGGGCGTGGGCGGGCTGGGCCTGGGCGCAAGGTCTTTCAGCGCCGCGTCGAACAGGTCAGCGAGTGCGACGGGGCCATGGCGTGGTGCGGTGTCGTCCACGGCCATGGCTCAACCCAGTCCCTGATCGACCCACGACTTGATCGCGGCCCAGACCACCGACAGCGGCAAATCCATGCCTTCGGCGAGGTCCATGGCCGCGTCGAGAATCGAGGTCTCGTCCTCCAAGTCCACATTCCTGCTGCTGGTGAGCGCTTTCCAGCGCCGCCACAGTTCGACGTCCTGCTTCTCGTCCAGGACAGGGTGACGCCCCTTTCGCTTGGGCAGGCCCAGCACCTCACGGCGCAGGGCGACTTCCTGATGGGTCAGGCCATAGAAGCGGCTGACCATCTCCGTGCTGGCCCCCAGGCGCAACATGCGATCGACGGTCGCGATTTCCTTCTCCACGTCCTGCGCCTGCGAGAGCAGACGCCGGAGCACCTCGCGGTTCACGGACACGGAACACCACGAGACATTGGCGTTGGCCAGCACGCTCACCATGGCGGGATGCTTGAGCGCATCCAGCTCGGCCTCGCTGAAGCCCATCGCCTTGCAGCGGCGCAGTTGGCCGTTGCGCAGGTCGTAGAGCGCCTGGGCGATGACGGCTTGATTGAGCGGGTGCGGGGCGGACATGCGGGTCTCCTTCCTTCATGCCCCAGGGCCTGCGACGCCGGATTCCAGGTCCAGCAGGCGCCGGGCCAGGCGCAGCAATCGGAACAGCTTGACCAGCGCGGTGTCGCTCAAGCGGCGTGTCGCATCACCTTGGCCGTGCAGCAGCGCCGGCAGCTCGGCGGCAAGCTGCCCGCCGTCCAGATCGGCATCGGTGAAGCTCTGGCCTGCCAGGCTCGCCAGCAATGCCAGCACGCCGCGGCCCTGGGGTGATGGGGGCTGCGCGCTGGCATGGCATGCGAAGCCCACGCCGTCCGCGCGGTCCTCGATGCACTGATTAAGGCCTGCCTCACCCGCGATCTCGCGTGCGAACTGCGCGATGTGGATGCGCAGGCGATCGGGCGTGTCCAGGCCCGCGTCGATGTGCCAGACGTCGGAAATCGGGTAGAGACCGCCTGCCTGGACGGGAATGGACTGCAAGACGTTGGCCGAGAAATCGGGCAGCGCATCCCCCAGCTCGTCGGCGACCATCCGCTGAATGGATTGCAGCCGCTCCGTCGTAGGTGCGGGCGAAACGATGTGCCCCTGCAGCAGATCACCAGGAGCCGCCACGGGGCTTCCTGCGGGCGAGCCGTCCGTCCCTGAGCTGTCCTTGCGCTCGCGCGACCCAGGTATGGCCGCCGGCGTCGGGGCCGATGGGGCCGGCGCGGCGGGCGGGCGGGCCACGGTGCCAGGCTCAGGAAGTGCGGGCGGTGCCGATGGCGGGGTCGGATCGCTGACCAGGGCGCGATGGCGGCTTTCGGATTCCGTGAGGTCGAGCGCCAGCACGTCGTAGTCGATGCCGAGCAGCTCGGACATCTGGCCGATCAGCTCGTCCTGCACGCGCTGGGGGACGAACTCGTCGGCCTGCGTGTCGAACTGCGACAGCACCTCCTGAAAGAAGTCGTCGAAGTCCTGTACCAGCGTGCGGCCCTTGGCGTAGCGCTCCCACGCGAGCATGCAGGCCTTGCGCATGACCGACAGGCGTTCGACCTGGTGGCGGCCGAGCCCGCCGTAGAGCACGGTCGGGATCGCCGGCAGGAGGTAGCGCACCGCGTCGTTCATCCGGCTGATGTGCGACTGCTGGACCGGGAAGCCATCAGCGGCGAGACGGCGGGCCAGCTCGGATTGGCTCAGGGCGGCGCCGCTTTCCTGCTCGTAGAACTCGCGCGCCTTCTCGACGCCGAGGGCGCGCTCGATGAACGTCAGGCCCCCACGCAATTCGTTCTCGGCCAGGTGGCCGGTCAGCATCACGACTTCGCCGCGGCTGGGCCAGGGCCGGAACAGGCACGATATGCGGAAGAACCGCTCGTCCTTGGTCTCCGACCACAGTTCGCGCAGGATCGCCAGGCGTGTGTTGCCGCCGTTGCGGATGATGTAGTGGCCCTCGCCCGGGCGTCGGGTGATCGCCGGCGCCGCATCAAGGCCGCGCTCGCGGATGGACGCCTTGATGTCCTCGTAGGCCGGATTGCGCTTCTTCCTGGGGTCGTGGTCGTAGGGACGCAACTGGTCCAGGGTCACGACCATGGGCGTGTCGGCGATCGGGTCGCTCAAGGCCGAGGTGGATGGGCCGCTGCGCTCGAACCCGGCCGCGAGCAGCTTGCCGGCCATCTGCTGGGAGGTCATCTCAACCATGGCGGCCTCCCTGCGCTGGGGATCGGGCCTCGCGCTCGGCGCGGCGGATCTGCGCCCGGGCATTGAGGGCCGCCCGGTGGTCGCTGGCGGTCGAACTGGTGTAGATCGCGGCGCAGCCGGCCTTGGTGAATTTGAGGTGGCCGCCTGGCGTGCGCTTGACGTGCCAGCCCTCGCCGACGGCGAACTCGATCAGGGCGCGTAGCCGCTTGTGGCCTCGGGCCAGTTCATGTGCGTTCGCCATGGGGCCTCCCGGTATCAAGAGGAAATGGCGGGCGGCCGGACACCGTGGCAAATCGGTGCTGCCATTGCGGGAACAGTTCGCCAGCGAGGCCGCGCATGGTGTCGAGCGCGGCGGGGGCGACTCTGCCCGGTGGCTGGCGGTACTCGACCCGATGCACCGGCAGGCCGCGCGTCGCGGCGCGCGGATAGGCTTCGATGGCCGGCACGTCGGTGGCCAGCACGCGGATGCCGGTGTGGTGCTGGAACAGCTCGCGCAGGGCCTGCTGGATCAGCCGGGCGTTCGCCGACACCGGGTGGACCCGGTTGATGAGCAGGTGCAGCGGCGGCGGCTCGATGCCCAGGTGCCGGTACGGGGCGATGTCCTCCAGCAACTGCATGGTGCCGCGCCGCAGTTCGCGGGCGGCGAGGATTTCCGGGGTCACGGGCGACAACGCGAGATCGGAGGCGAGCACCGCCATCTCCAGCGTCACCGAGCGTGCGCCCTGGGTGTCGATCAGCACCAGGTCGTAGAGGGGAGTCAGTGCCGGCAGCAGGTGCCGTAGTCGCAGGCGTCCGTCCGGCGCATGCAGCAACAAGGTGTTCAGCTCGCCCCGGTGGTCGTTGGACAGCACCAGGTCCAGGCCTGTGATGATCGTGCGGGACACGAGCTGGCCGAGGTCGCGCTCATTGAAGGCCAGCAATTCATAGATGCCGCCGGGCGCGCGGTGGGCCAACTCGTAGTACGAGGACAAGGTGGGCTGCACGTCGAGATCGAGCAGCAGCACGCGCAGCCCCGCGTCGGCGGCGAGCCCGCCAAGGTTGGCGGCCGTGGTCGTTTTACCGACGCCCCCTTTGGTCGAGACAATGGATACAACCTGCATGGCGTTCTCCGTGTGAGGATGGGAAGTCCGCGGGAGAACGGGTCAGGCCCGGCTGTTGACGCGCTCGGCGATCCACTGGTCGATTTCGATGGAGTCCCAGCCGACGGCGCGCACGCCCAGGCGCAACGCTTTGGGAAACTTGCCGGCGCGCATCAGGTTGTAGAGGTGGGCGCGCTTGAAGCCGGACTTCGCTTCGACTTCTTCCAGGCGCAGGATGCGGCGCTCGTTGGGCGGCAGTACAGGTGCTTGCGACATGGCGGTCACTCCTGAACGCTCAGTGGCGTTTGTTGGCGTGACACCTATTCAAATGTCGGCTTCTGTCCCAGACCACCGTAAATGCGGTTTCCGCGACCGCAGATACGGGCTTGCAAACATCAAGAAACGGCGGCCCGTAGCTTGCGTCGGGCTTGCGCAAATTTGGCTTGCAGCGTGCGATCCGTAATGCCCATGAGTTCGCCGTGATGCGCGATCATCGCGGTAGCGATGGATTCCTGGCTGTTGAAGCTGGAGTACGGTGTGCCCGACGGGGATTGGCCGAGCATCAGTTCCAGCATCGTGCCGATGATGTGCAGGTACGTGGCCTCGGCACGGTCGCTGATCGGGCACTGGGCGCATGCAGGAATCACCGTGGACTGCTTGAGCAGCGCGTCGTGCTGGTCCTGCAACTCGCGCAGTTGACGCTTGCACTGCTCCAGGGCGGATTTGAGGGCCAAGCGCTCGACGAGCATGGCTTGGCCGGTCTCCAGCGAGATGAAGGGATGGGCGATGCGTTCGCTGCGGCAGAAGAGAAAGCCGGGCCGCTGCTCGGGGTAGTGCTGGCGCATCCAACGCTTCAGATCCACGTGACGAACCGTCAGGTCAGGGGATTCGATCAGCGCGATGTCGCGTGCGGTGATGCCGTTCTGCCCGAAGGGCAGTTCCCCATTGAGGATGCCGTCGTAGATGCGATCGGTGTACAGCCGCAGTTCGCCCCAGCGCGGGCAGTCCAGCGATTGCGGAAGATTCCTTGGCGACGAAACCGAGGCCAGGATCACTTGCTCATATCGCAGCAGCCCAGCCCAGCGGATGGACGCTTCGATCGGGCGGTAGAACACCTTTGATGTGGGTGCATCATTCTTGTTCTCGTGCATGCTCGGTCTCCTTCCAGGAGAAGAACTACATGGCCGACTCCTTTGCCGCCGACCTCATGGTCGGCCTGTTACCTGTGCAGGAAGCGAGTTCCGATGCCCGCTTCGTCATGGGGCTTGAGTACTTCTCACCAGTTCGCGCTACTGGTAGCCGTCGTGTGCTCGATGTGCAAAAATTCATCGATCGCTAGATGGTCGAGCGTCGGAAAGCAGACTCGACAGCTACGCTCACGCTATCAGGGTCGTAAGAAGTTACGGTCCCTGCAAAACCGTCTAGGTATGACGTGATATGCCAGCGGTTTCACCGGGCACGAGGGGGATGGCAATCGCTGTCCAACGTCCAGCCGGACGTAGTGAATCCACGCCTGTCATGCTTGCCCGAGCATCCTGATATATCGACAAAGAATCGTGCGCCGGCTTGCCACGGCTAGGGTGTGCGTTCTTTCGGCGCAACTTGAGCAGACCGGCAATGCGCGGCGCGTGTGGGTCCTAGACGGTCCTAGACGGCATCCGCGATAGGCCGGCGCCAAGAGCATCGGCTCGGTCGTCATCGTGTTGATGGTGTGCGGAAGCAGAGGGCAAGGCGTAGGCGACCAGTTCGAGACTGTCGCGGACGACGCAGTGCTGGGTGTGGGTCCGGTGCGCTGAGTACGGGTCTATGGCCGTCAGTGGAAGTCTTTGGACGATCTTGTTGCCGGGGACCAAAAACAAGGCTACAATTGAGGTCCTCGCTGAGCACCTCGGCGAAGAAACTGTTCGGGAAACAACGACTTACGCGCCTAGTGCAAGTCTCGTTTCCCGCTCCAGTTTTACATGAGTCGCCAAGGCGGCTCGTTTGATTTAAGGCTGAGTTGCAGAGTGGTTATGCACCGGATTGCAAATCCGTGAACGCCGGTTCGATTCCGACCT
>MTEV01002836.1_pt1 | contig 20331 bp, 23 predicted proteins | sample 1042711 | NCBI WGS metagenome assembly MTEV01 (sample SAMN06185812, study PRJNA358809) | soil metagenome | isolation source: soil bioaugmentation with soil previously exposed to atrazine | place: India | collected 2015-05-23 | reverse complement strand
CACAAAAAAGCCTGGTCATCACTGACCAGGCTCTAATGTAGGGATTTGTTGGTCGGGACGGAGTGATTCGAACACTCGACCCCTTGCACCCCATACAGGTAACAACCTGTTCAATCAGATTCAACCAAATCCAATAAACAATTGCAAAGGCCTTGATTTTACTGGCCTGCAGCCATTTCATCGTCCAAAATAGCACGATGTGATTCGAAGAAAGCCGATCTCAATTGGAAACGAATTGGCAACCAGAGAATCTCAATTGGCAACCAATTGGCAACGGGGAAGCTGACCATATGGCCAAGATCACAGACCGCCAGATGACGGCCAAACCCGGTGCGAACGATAAGTGGCTTAGCGAAGTCGCCATCTGGGGGCATGGCAGCCTGGTAGCTCGCATAACACCCAGCGGTGAGCGGCTCTTTTATTTCCGCTACACAAACAGCAGCAGTGAACGCATCACCTTCCCCATAGGCACGTACAGCCGCGATGGTAGCGAGGGCACAATGACCCTGGCAGAGGCAGGACAGCGAGCCAAGGAGCTAGCAGGACTCCACAAGTCTGGGGTAAGGGATATAAAAGAGCATTTAGAGGCCGAGGAAGCTGCTCGTGTGGCAGCTCGTGATGCTGAACTTGCACGGATTGCTGCGGAGCAAGCAGCGCTGGAGGAAGCCAAATCCCGACAGGCAGCCAGGAAAACCGTCCAAAATTTGTTCGATCACTGGGCCAATGTCGACCTAATCAACCGCAAGGACGGTGGTGCAGAAGTTCGCCGGATGTTCGAAAAGGATGTCTTGCCTTATCTCGGCAAGCTTGCAGTCGAAGACGTGAAAAAAGGTCACATCACGGAAGTTACTGATGCGCTGCTTGCGCGCGGCGTTAACCGAATGGCGAAGATGATCTTCAGCCTGATGCGACAGATGTTCAGATTCGCAGTAGACCGGGACCTAATTGATCACGACCCTACTTCGAGCATTCGCAAAGCTAAGATCGGAGGTAAAGAGGTCGAGCGTGATCGCATTTTGAGCGAGGAAGAAATCCGCACATTAGCAAAGCTCGCCCCTGAGGCAGGTCTGCTTCCATCCTCAGAGGCTGCGATTTGGATTGCTCTATCGACCTGCTGCCGCATTGGTGAACTACTAAATGCTCGATGGGAAAATGTCGACCTCGAAAAAGCAAACTGGCATATCCCTGGTGAACAAAGCAAAAACGGTAAGGCCCACAACATAACCCTCTCACCTTTCGCTATACAGCACTTTAAGAGAGTCCTAGCATTCAGCTCCGACAGTCACTGGTGTTATCCCAACACCCAAAACAGCGGACCTGTATGTTCAAAAACGGTGACCAAGCAGCTTGGTGATCGGCAACGACTGCCGGATCAGGGGATTTTACGAAACAGAAGCGCCAACGCTCAGGCCCTACTTCTTCCCGGAGGAAAGTGGACTCCGCACGACTTGAGACGGACTGGCGCAACAATCATGACTTCCCTGGGCGTCCTGCCAGAAGTAGCAGAGCGCTGTCTTAACCACACCGAAGAAAACAAGGTTAAACGAACCTACCAACGCCATAGCTATGCTAAGGAAATGGCAGAGGCATGGCATATTCTTGGCAAGCACCTCGACCAATTAGTCAGCAAAGCGCAGTCGAACGCCAACTGAAATTTCCAAATCAAAGCAGACAGTACTCAGTAGAAAACTATATATAAAATCAAAACTACTTGACTAGCATAAAAAGGATAAGCTCAGTGTCAAACTTTCCTAAATCTCCTACCAGCATCAGCAGAGCCTCGATGCAAACAGTACTTACACAGACCAATCTGACACTTAGAAGCATTTTAAAAAACAACTGGCCGAAAGAACTAGAACGACATATTGACAAAGAAATATACGCACTCTCTAAGAACGAAAAAATAAAATGGTCGGATATCTCAAAATGCTGGAATCACGAATACAAAGAGAGCAAGAGAAGCATTTTTAAACTAAACTTCTTCTATGCCAAACTTTACTATTTATGCGCTACCAGCGCCCATGAAAAAGGCAAGATTGATGAAGCCTGGATCTTACTTTTTCACTCAGTCCACCTAATTGGTTTTCTAGAGGGTTACAAGCACCAAAAAGAAGAAAAACAATTTAAAGAAAAGCGTGCCTCAGATGGCGGGAAAGCATTAGCATCAAAGAAATCAAAATTAAAAGAAAAGATTAGCGAAATATTGAAAGAGCCCCCAACCAGAGGCTGGGGCAGTGAATCATCCATTGTAGATCACATACTGAACAATCAAGAATTTAAAGAGTTCATTACCAGTATTAAAGCTGAAGAAACCATAAAGGACATGAAAGAATTTATTACGTCTGAAGTGGTGTTTAATCCAAAAAACCAGAAGACACTTCAAAATCTTCGCTCGAAAACCACCACCCCACACGACAAAGAAAGTTAATCATCTAAAAACCATAGCCCACGCCTGAAATATCAACAAAACAAGTTTTACCGCGTCGAAAAATAGACACATACCCAGCCGAAACCAACTCATCCAGCGCCGGATTAAGCTTATCCTTCTTCCGGACACATTTAGGACCATAAATCAAAATGTCATTCTTTTTTATTTCAAGACAACCCGCTTGCCTTTCATCCTTCAGAAACCGCAAAAGCCTTGCAGCATTCACCTCAGCTTCAGGCGCCGGCATAAATATGCGATAGAACTCATCCGAACACCAAGTGCAATAGTCAATAGCGAACCTTAACGAAGCCAGAGATATTATTTCACTTTCGCCCTCGAAAATATGCACCAGCGCAGCAACTCTTGATATGTTATCTGCCAGCTTAGAGGCTAGATCTCCCGCACCTTCGAATCGCCCGCCAACTCTAATCCCCGCTTCTATTTCATTGAACATTTTGACCCATAGGTCAGCAGCTTCGGGAGAGAAGCTAATAGTCTGGCGTGCGCGCTTACCCTTTTTCAGCACATCAACATTTAATTCAAGCAAAGCTTTAATTCGTTCTTCAAATTTTTTTCTGTGCTCCAGAGAAACTGTAGAATAATCAAACCCACGATAACCCTGAGTAGAAATGGGCTTGCCAACTAAAAATCGCGCCCACAATCCAGATCCACGAAGAATCTCACCATTGTCACTCACAAAACTACCAAATGCGGCTGGCTGGGTCATGAACGCAACCGTCAGCCGCGCATCGTTCAGCTCATAGCTTTCGGCCGTCTTCCGATCAACAGTTATTGGATCTCCGCCCCACAACGAATTCATCTTAGGAAGATCACGGAAAGCCTTATTTTTCAGATTTGCCTCAGTCGAGATTAATCCTGCTGATGGTATATTCTGGAACATTCCAAACATTAAGGCTTCTGAGGTTGTGTCGTCGTAAATCATTTTGAAGCGTCGCGGGCGCATTGGTTTTAGCTTGGCATGCTCAATAGCTTCCTCCTCCCAAAACAATGAAGACTCTTCTTCTCGGGTAGATTTGACTATGCACCTAAAAATTTCTTTATTTTTCATCTCCCATATACTTTGCTTAACCTCCCACACCCTAAGTTCTTCGGCAAAAGCTATATCCATTTCCCGTTGAAACTCGCGAATTGGGTCCAAGAAAAAATTACCCACCGAGGTTTTTCGCTCACCAGAATCAGCAATTGTAAGCAACATTAGAGAAGTTGGGGCAATCAGCCCAGTTGGCTTTAAAACATCATAAATACCCTGACAAGCAATAGCGATTGCTGCTAGTTCCGCTTGGAAAATCAGATCCCTGGGAGCCTTCATAATAAATTCAGCTTCATCCGTGACAGACTTCAGCAACGGCAATGACGTTAGGCTTGGAAAATCAGCACCAATTTTAGGTAGTATTCGGTAAAAGTACGTCATGCCCTAGCACCATTCATGGTGATCACTTTCCTAGATTGGATCCAGAAAATAATATCCGACTCCAACCAGCCCACAGCTCCGTGGCTGCATTTACCAGATAGCTTTATTGGTAAAGGAAATGTTGAGTCATAACGGGGTGACTTAGGGTTCATCCAGTCGTATATCGTGGATCTCGATATACCCAATCGATCAACCACCTTGCGCATTCTAAGAACACTATCAGGCCTGCACTCACCATCGACCTGCGTGTTTACAGCTTTGCCTTTCACCGCATATGCCCTCCTTACAAACGTAAGACAAATGCTATGTCCCTCGTCGCAGGCAAACATCAGGACTGCTTAAATAAAGCGAACAAATTTCAAGCAACACTATTGACTTTTTAATAATCAAACTAACAGATTGATTTAAAAGATATTTTTCCAGGACACCGAATGTGCTTAAATTTATTGGAAAATAATAAAGCACGCCTATTGACTTTCCGGACTCAACAAGAAAGAAAGCTCCATTGTGTTGCGAGAATTCTCGATATCCCCGGCTATTCCGGCTATTCCGGCTGAAAATAGCCGGAATAGCCGCTTTCGCTGGACCCCTTACCAGGGCTTTGGGTTGATTTTCGTAAAGGCTATTGTTCAAACCACTTGGGGTTTAACCTTGCTTAAGGTGTCGAGCGCTGCCGCAAAGCAGAAATTCGATTCGAAAAAATCTCAGCCACACATTACTGCCATGACATCAGCACCAAGGAGGTTCGCCCCATGTCATTGCAGTGCCCCCGCTGTCACTCACCCAAAGTCGCTTCTTTCCATCACGCCATGAAAGCCGGCGCTGCTATCGGCGCGGTCGGTGGTCTCGCACGCGGCGTCAGTGCTGCTCTGGCAGGCGGCAAGGCCGGCGCAGCGCTCGGCGTAATCGCCGGTCCTGTCGGTATCACACTCGGCTCGGTATCGGGCGCCATCCTCGGTGGCCTGGCCGGAAGCGTCGGTGGCTGCGCGCTCGGCGCTCAGCTTGGCGAATCGCTCGATCGCCATGTGCTGGCTCACAACCTCTGCCTGCTCTGCGGTCACCGTTTTAACCTGCCGGCCTGATCCGAATATCGCCCTCCTATTCCTTACACATCACTGATTGCCGGTGCTGCGCTCTGCGCGGCGCTTTATGCCGGCCTGCACCCAAAGGAAATTCGTTATGGCTCATCAAATCGAACAAATGGCCTACGTTGGCGCTACTCCGTGGCACGGCCTGGGTAACAACCTACCGCAGAAACAGCCCATCGAAGTCTGGCAACGCGAAGCCGGTATGGACTGGCAGATCCTGGAAAGCCCAGTGCATTTCAAGTCGGATGCCATCGGCCATCTGGGCGCGATCCACTCGTTCCCCGAACAGAAGGTGCTCTACCGCTCGGACACCAAGGCACCGCTGTCGGTGGTCTCGCAGCGCTACCACACCGTGCAACCCAAGGATGTCCTGGAGTTCTACCGGGACCTGACCGAGGTCTCCGGCTACGAGCTGGAAACCGCCGGCGTGCTCAAAGGCGGTCGTAAGTTCTGGGCGCTGGCGCGTACCGGACAGGGCGCCGCACTCAAGGGCAACGACCATGTGAATGGCTATTTGCTGCTGGCGACTTCCTGCGACGGCACCCTGGCCACCACTGCAACACCAACCACCATCCGCGTGGTCTGCAACAACACGCTGACCATCGCCCTGAACGGCACCAGCCGAGCGATCAAGGTGCCGCACAACACTCGCTTCGATCCAAATCTGGTGAAGAAGCAGCTCGGTATCGCCGTCTCGCAATGGGACGACTTCATGTACCGCATGCGCCATCTGGCAGAGCGCAAGGTGCAGTGGCATGAGGCAATGGGCTTCTTTATGAACGTCATGTGCGAGGTCAGCCCGACAGGCCGGCTTCCTGAACAGCTGCCCAACGAGCGCGCCCTGCGCAAGGTTCAGGAACTGTACGAAGGCCGTGGCCGGGGCAGTCAGCTGGAATCGGCCAAAGGCACCGCCTGGGGCCTGCTCAATGCCGTGACCGAGTATGTCGATCATGAGCGTCGTGCGCGGAGCACCGAATATCGGCTGGATTCTGCCTGGTTCGGCCAAGGCGCACAGATCAAGCAACGCGCCCTGGATGCAGCGCTGCAACTCGCCGCCTAACCCGTCTCCCCACCTCAACCGTATCGCCCGGTCAGCTTCGTGCTGGCTGGGCGTTTTTATGTCTGCAGGAGAAGCATGATGAAAGCGACTTCATTGAACCGCAGTACCAGCAAACCCCGTCCGGCTTTGCGTCTGATCAGCACCAAGGAATTGCCACGCGAGGACTGGCTGCAGATTCGCAAGCAAGGCATCGGCAGTTCGGATGCCGCTGCTGCGGTAGGACTCAATCCGTATAAATCGCAGCTGGAACTCTGGATGGAGAAGACAGGCCGCGATGCCGGTATGCCCAAGGCTGATCCTCTGGATGAGGAAAGCCCGATGTACTGGGGCAACGTGCTGGAGCCCATCGTGGCCTGGCACTACAGCAAGCGCACGAAGAACAAGGTACGGCGCATCAACGCTGTGCTGCAGCATCCGGACCCGGAGCTGTCGTGGATGCTGGCCAACATCGACCGTGAGATTATCGGGGCCGACGATGTGCAGATCCTTGAATGCAAGACAGCCGGCATAAACGGGGCACGCCTCTGGAAAGATGGCGTGCCGGAGTATGTGCAGCTGCAGGTGATGCACCAGCTCGCCGTCACCGGCAAGCAGGCGGCGGATGTAGCAGTACTGCTGGGTGGTCAGTCGCTGGAGATCCACCGCATCGAGCGGGATGAGCAGATGATCGCTCGCCTGATCGAGCTGGAGCGCAAGTTCTGGCATTACGTGGAAACCGACACGCCACCACCGGCTGATGGCACCGCCTCCGCTGAATCAGCCCTGCGCTGCCTCTACCCGGAGGATAACGGTCAGGTCGTCGACTTCAGCGGACATGCCGGACTGGCCGCAGCCTTTATTGAACTGAAGGCCGTTCGCCAGTCGATTGCCGATAAGGAAAAGCGCGAGGCCGAGCTTAAGCAGATGTTGCAGCAAGCCATGGGCGATGCCAGTAGAGCGGAGTTTTCCAATGGCTACGTCAGTTGGCGCAAGGCCAAGGACAGCATCGGCCTCGATGTCGCTCAACTGCTCAAGGACAAGCCCTACCTGCAGGCCAAGTACCCGCTGCTGAAACCAGGTGCACGGCGCTTCCTGGTCGGCTGAAACCCAACGTTTACATCCCTTCCCTCCCTTGGCCAGTCCATGCAGTTCGCGCTGCGTGGCTGGCCTTTTTTCATTTCCAGGAGACTCACCATGCTCAAAGGTCTGGCTATCACCCCGCCGGTACTCGGGCGGATTTCCATCGGCAAGGTCATCGAGAAGAACGGGAAGCGACTGCCGGAGAAGGATGACCAGTTCACCATCACCTCCCAGGTGCAGGGTAAGGACGGCTGGCTACTGCACCCGCTCAATGACGAGCTACGTCAGGGCAAGGACGACAAGCTGCGCAGCATCCCGATACGCCTGCTGTTCAACGAGCCGGAGCTGAATTTCCGAGCCGACTACACGCTGTTCGACCGACAATCGGGCCGACCTGTTTGCGTCGGCAATGGCGAGACCTGCAAACGAGTCACTCAGGATGGCATGCAGTCGTTGCCTTGCCCGTCGCCGGATGCCTGCCCACTGGCGAAAGGTGGTGCCTGCAAGCCCTATGGCCGGCTGAATGTAGTCATTGGCGATGAGGATCCGCTGGGCAGCTTTGTGTTCCGCACCACCGGCTTCAACAGCATCCGCACCCTCGCCGCTCGCCTGCATTACTTCCAGGCCATCTCGGGCAACCGCCTGGCCTGCCTGCCACTGGAACTACGTCTACGTGGTAAGTCGACTCGCCAGAGCCATGGCACGCCGATCTTCTACGCCGATCTGACGGTACGTGGTGGCATGGACATGTCTGAAGCACTGGTGTCCGCCAGTGAACTCGATTCGCGGCGGCAAGCTGCCGGCTTCAATCAAGCAGCGTTGGATGAGGCTGCACGACGCGGCTTCGGCAACGGAGCCTTCGAGGACAGCGAGGAGGATGCCAGCGCCATCGTGGAAGAGTTCTACCCCGAGGGTGAAGCTCCTGCTGCAGCAACAATTTCCCAACTCAACCCCACCAAACCCAGCCTGGCTGAAAAGCTCGATGCACAGGCTGCTCGTCACACCCCACCCACAGACCAAGACCAAGGAGGCCGCCATGCACCTGCACAAGCTGAAAGCCAGTGACACGGCCGGCACCTACTTAGTCGAGTCCCCGGTGACGGAAAACGACATCCTGCTGATGGCCAGGCAACTGGCCAGCCTGCGTCTGCGCAAGGGACGTGCCCTGACGTCGCCTAAGGAGGTGTTCAGTCACCTACAGGCGCTGCTGGCTGACTATGAGCACGAGGTGTTCGCCCTGCTCATGCTCGATAGCAGGCACCGGGTGATTGCGTTCGAGGAGCTGTTCAGGGGGACTCTTGATGGAGCCAGCGTGTATCCCAGGGAGGTCGTGAAGCTCGCCCTGGAGCACAACGCCGCCGCCCTGATCCTGGTGCACAACCACCCTTCGGGTGACCCAGAACCCAGCATGGCGGATCGAAACCTCACCACGAAACTGCAGGACGCGCTCAACCTGGTCGGAGTCAGAACGCTCGATCACGTTGTGGTAGGCCAGGAGGATTGTGTGTCGTTGGCTGAGCGCGGCTACCTGTAAGGAGATGCCAATGAAACTGCTGTTACGGACTGTTGCCTCGGCATTCATGTTTGCCGGGATCTTGGCCGGTTGTCTGGCGATATTGCTGCTGGTGATTCTGATGGTGCGCTTTCCACCATTGCTGATTGCCGTGGTGTTGGCGTGCTGGATCTACCGGAAGCAGAAAGTAAGAATGAACCCTTGAACGGTGAGCCAGCGTAGGTAGTCGAAAGACTGCCTGCAATGGCTCTCACTTTTTCTTTTGCCCTGGTAGCTAACGCTTACCTGCTGCCTTGTAAGCTGCACTTCGTTCACGCTTGCCCACTGCGACCACCATCACAACCACACGATCATCTTCGACCCGATAGACCAATCGATAGCCTGCTGTTCGGAGCTTGATCTTGTAGTGCCCAGGCAGATCCCTGAGGGCATCAGCCTGAACCTTTGGTGCTTCCAGCCGCTCACGCAGTTTTTTCTTTGCCTGCTCACGCACCGTATGACCCAGCTTCTCCCATTCCTTCAGCGCCGAGGGCAGGAACTCGAGCTTATAGGTCATCCAGGTTCACCGGCACACCCTTCTCACCAGAGCGTGCATTAACGACATCGATCAGATCCAGATCGTCCAGACGCTCCAGCATCTGCTCGTACAGCTCGGCTGGCACCATGTACCCCATCACGCGGTTATGATTGAGAACGGCGACCGGCATGCCACCAGCACCAGCCATGACACCGGTGGGGTTTTTCTTCAGCTCAGAAACGCTCACGGCAACGTCAGCCAAAACACTCTGCATACCATAGCTCCTTTTTTAGGTCTTTATTTTGGTCTTAAGGTGCATAGCATAGCAAGGAATCCCCATGGGCAATCTTCCGAATGGCACGAGGCGTCCAATTTTGAACCGCCGCCATCTGGGAGCACTGATTGCCCTGAAGCCTCCCATCCAGGTGTGAGCCCATGCGGCTTGCGCGGACTGCTCCCTACCCCCGACTGGTATCGAAACTCCGCTGGCGATCCCCGTAGTGCTTGGTCGCTTTCTTACACAGGTAGCTGGCTCGGTAGAACAGTTCAGGCAACTCATCGACCTTCTCTCGACGAATTTCACGATTGATAAAGTACTCAGAGTTCGGGGGCCTGTTAACCAAGCCGTTTACCTGGGCAGCTGATAATCCAAGTGCGCTGGCCCAAGACTCTTTAATCCGCCTGAAGATGTTGATCCTTTCCGACCCGACGCGACCTAATGTGTAGTATGCATCGCGATTCAACAGGATCAGCAGGTGATAATGCTGTCGCCCTCCCTGGCCAATCTCTCTCGACCAGACGTACCGTACTTTGCAACCACGCGAGTAACCACGCTCAGCCACCCGCTCCTGATGGTACTTGATCTTACTCGTAAACGAGTCAAAGAACTTGCTTATGACCTTATTCGTGTATGCATAGTCGGGCAGTTCAATATCCTTAGGAACATAAAGATCTACTCTAAAGGCTAGGACTCTCGGATACTCAGCCAGAGCCAAGTCGATGGTATGTTTGAGAGCATAGAGGTACTCCAGAGCAAAGGGGCCTACTTTTGCTTGAATGGGAAATCCTTCAAAGGTCTCCCCGTAGTGCAAATGAAGATTGGCATTATCGGGATGACGTAGTGGGGAGTGCCGGGCAGTATAGGTATTGCTTAACATGGTTATGACTCCAATTAATTTGACTCATAACACATATGCCATTATTAATTATTTAACACCCCCTTACTATAAAATCTATCACCCTAGATAATACTAATAACTAATAATAAAAACATAATACTCCCGCCGCAAACTTAAAAAAACAAAAGACCCAGAAAACACGAAGAGAACCTAGAGCAAAACTAAGCAATTACAGCATTTTATTTCCCAATGCAATTCCGGAATTAAATCATCATAAGTTATCCATTAATTTACATTTGTAGACTTGCCAAATGACTATCGGTTGGAAACCGTCTACCCCAACTCAGCAGTGCATCAGGCTATCGACCAGCTCTCAGCCATGGGTCGTAGCTCAAAGGGTGCCAGATCGATGGATAGCTCTTGCGTGATGTCGACCGAACAAATACTGTACATGCATACAGCATTGAGTGAAGTCATCATGAGTCATGCCTTGATCCTCGGGAATATTCAGCCCTGCAACTCTTTAGGGGGAGCGGCGCGAGTGGACTCGACAAGTTCTGCCGCCCATTGCTCCAATCGGCGACGTGCCTTCCGTGCCTGCCAGTGCTGCAGACCGATCGCGCCGGCGTGCTCATCATAGAGAGCTGCAAGATCTTGAGTCCATTGTTGAACATCTCTTTCAGCGATTGGAGCACCGGCCCAGTCGCATACGGTGCGGCATAGAATTTCGCGAGCAATCTCGTAGAGGACGATTGACTCACCGGGACGCCAAGTTCGCGCATACTCCCTCCAACGAACCTCGCTCAACTCTGCTAGTTCCTGCACGTTCGCGGGTGTGAGCACTCCCATGAAGAGGGCCTTTCGGTGACGATGCGCATCACCGTCCAAACCTTGGACACCGTCTTGTCCGAATAAGGTTTTTTGCAGTCGCTTGGGCGCAGCGTTCTGGCGAACGAATCGGTCAGGGTCGCAAATCAAGCGAGCAGCTTCGGCACCTGTTAGGCACAGAGTTTTCTGTAACATCAAGCGAGTTTGAAACACCGGCGATTGATGAAACTGACTGCGCGCAAAGATAAATCGGTAGGGATCTCGCAAGAAGGCCCAAGTACTGTCCAATCCGGTGTCACGCGGTATGTTTGGCATCGCTTGTACTCCCGTTGAGACTCCACCCGTTCTAGCTACGTATTGCGGCTTTCATCCTGTTCTAAAGAATTGTGACCGGCCGGGTAAGCAGATGTTGGACGAAGAGGATCAATAAATTGCCCGAAATAATTTCTGGGGTAGTCCTTTTCATGCAGCCCAACCTCAGCTTTGCCCAGCTTCCCGGCACTGTCATAGAAGGTTCCGAATAGCCGATCCCACACGGTTGAAAACTCACCGAAGTTGACCTGGGCGTCTTCGAAGTCGCGCTTATGGTGCCAACGATGGACCTCAGCAACCCCTAGCACATGCCGCAGCCAACCCACGCTGTAGTCCAGGTTCGAATGCTGAAAGGCCAGATGGACGGTTAGGATCCCAAACCACGTTGCGACTACGGCAGACGGAGCTCCAGATATGAGCAAAACCACCAGCCCCGGCCCGGCCATCAACGCCGCATGCAGAGGATGTCGACGTTCTCCGTTCATCCAGTAGAGCCGCTCAGCGCTGTGATGGATCATGTGAAAGCGCCACAGCCAATGCACCCGGTGGCTGATGCGGTGCATCACATACAGGCTCAAGTCGAGCACGGCGGCGACTAGTAGCAATTGCAGCCACAATGGGCTCTCGATCGGAAAGAGCCGAACCGAAGCCGGTACCGCATCGCCTAACTTAGCCAGAAATTCTGCAGTAAATTGAATGACAGACAGGTTCACCAGCATGTGCAGCAGATCCGTCAGGGTGTCCTGATGATCTTCCAGCCAGGCTCGCCGAAAAGGCTGGATGCGCTCCAAGCCAGCAATGAGTAGCAGCCCCGCCGCGGCGACTATGGGTGTGGTGGGCCAATACGGTATACCTGCATACAGCGCCCAAATCATGAAGGAGGCACAGCCGCCAAACACAAGTGGATAGCTCAGCCACCGTATGGCGAATCGCAAGGGAATAGACATCGCTCAGCTCCTGAGTAGGGAGCCATGACTGTATGTGGGAAGGTCCGCTTTCGGCTTGAACGAAAGAGCTACGACCCCTGAAGATCGACTTCAGCCAGGGCGGAGGAAGGATCGATGCCCAGCAGTGCCCGGAATGTCCGGGAGAAATGTGCCGAGTCAGAAAAGCCCGCCTCATGGGCCGCTTCAGTGAGTAGACCCCCTTTGGCTAGGTGCTGTAGGGCTTGTGTGAGACGTAACCATTTCGCATAGCTGCGCAGCGGCAAGCCTGTCTGTTCCACGAACCAATGGGAAAACCGTGTAGGGGATAAATGCACCAACGCGGCCATTTCTTCGCGCCTCATTTGGCCTCTATGCAGCGCTTCAATCACCTTTGTCAAGCGAGGATCTGGAATCGGTGGATCGGGTAGCCGCAGTGCCTGGCGCACCCCCGTCCTAACCTGGAGAGCGGTATGTCCTGTCTCGCGCAGCATATCGATAATCGCTACTACGTCCGCCGGGGCGATCACGACTACCCTTGCTTCTTCGGTACCCCGCATAGTTGGGGCTTCATCGGATAGTGCATCCAGATAGATCGACAGCACTCGACCAGCACTGATCCGGTGTTTCAGGCCCGCGGCGATGAAGATGGCAGCCCCTGTTTGAATGCCCAACGGGGTTTCAACCGATACAGGTGAATCGAGGCCCACTGAAATCTGATGCGCCTGATGGTGGTGCCACTCCTGGTGGCCGGCACGGCCATGAAAGATGCCGATGCCGGGCCCTATCCAGGCCTGGCCTGCCCAGCGTACGGTATCCGTTGAGAGCGAGCCTTTCATTCGTTGACTCGGCCGGCTTCCGCATTTGGGCTTAGTAAACTGCTCAGGATCAACATGGCGGCGCCACCGACGATAGCAATATCCGCCAGGTTAAACGCAGGCCAATGCCAGGACAGCCAGTAAAAATCCAGGTAGTCGATTACATGGCCTCGAAATGCGCGATCAATCAGATTCCCAACTGCCCCGCCCAAGATAAGGCTATAGCCTAGGGCTTCGCTTTTGGCTCTGCGTTTACGCAATATCAGAGCCAGCACGATCGAAACGACCAAAGCTATGACAATGAAGAAGTAACGCTGCCAACCACCCGCGTCAGCCAGGAAGCTGAACGCTGCACCGGTATTCCAGAAGTGAACCAGGTTGAAGAACGGGGTGAGAGGAATCACGGTGCCGACCGGGAGCGAACCCGTAATTGCGCTTTTCAACGCTAGGTCGGCCGAGGCAATGGCTAGCGATAGCATCCACCAGAACCCAGGAGCAACAAGAGGTGATCTAGGAGACGACCTCATTGCATTTCTCCTTGAAGAAGTCGCTGCAGCTCCGGTGAAATAGGCATCGGCGCAAAAGCACTGACCCTGGCGCGCCCGCTGTTTCCGAGCGGCACCCAGATCTTCGAGAACAGCAGGGCCGCCATGATTCGCGGTACTTGGCTGAGCACCTTTCGTAAGTCGCGCAACTGCCAGCCGGCCCTCAGCATCAGCCAATGGCTCTGAGCATGAAGAATAGGCATTCGCTGGCTCAATATGTGGGCTCGCTCCAGCCAGGAGAAAGCCTCGGTTGGCGCCTCTTCATTAAGTGCTTTCCTAGCCTGGAAGAAGGCCTCATCAATGGCAATGCTGAGAGCGGTATTCATCTGGATCTCACTTACGCAGTAGATGCCCGAGTGAACACCCTATAGCTGCTATAGGGTCAAGCGCTATGGGCGATTCAAGACGACGCAAAAATGACTTTATGCCGGATTACGAAAGAGGTTTGTCGCCCCCCAGCAGGCCCGAAAGTATCCCGCAGTCCAGACTTTGTCGTTCGTTATCGCAGCAACCTCGCAACGTCACCAGCTGGTTTTCGAGAGCATGTAAGGATGCGATCTGAGCCCTTACCTGTGCGATATGTCTATCAAGGAGCTCATTGACCGCAACGCAGGGTTGCTGCGGCTGTTCCTGATAGCTCTGCAAAACACCAATTTCTTCCAGTGACATGCCAAAAGAGCGGCATCGGCGAATGAACAGCAGTTTGTCCGCATGGCCTGCTTTATAGGTTCGATAGCCATTGTCCTCGCGTTCGGGCGGTGGAAGCAGTCCCTGACGTTCATAAAAACGAATCGTCTGAGTGTCCACTCCTGTCTGCTGTGCAAGTTGACCGATGCGCATGGTCTGTCCCTTGGTAAAAAAGCCAGTATATCCAGGCTTGACCCTATAGCCACTACATGGTTTTTAATCGGTAGAATCAAGTCCTATAGGAGAGGCGAGTCATGACTTCTTGTGATAAATCCTGTGGCTGTGGCCCTGAGCCGGCAACCACTGAAGCGGCAACCGCGCCTTCGAATGAAGGGACTTGGGTCAGCAGTTTTTCTGTGCCGAAGATGGATTGCCCTTCAGAAGAGCGCATGATTCGGCTCGCGCTCAATGGCTTTCCTGAGCTCAATTCGTTGTCCTTTGATCTGAGCAGCAGACAGGTACGCGCTTTCCATGACGGTCCGGTTGACCAGATCGCGACCAAGCTGGAATCACTTGGTTTAGGGGCAACATTGCTCGGTACTCAACCGGCCAGCCAGGAAGCAGCTTCGGCCAATAGCGCCAGTGAAGAGCTGACTGCTTCCAAGGAGGCCGGCACGCTCAAAATCTTGCTCGGTATCAATGCTGCGATGTTTGTCATCGAGCTGGGCGCAGGCTTGATCGCTCAGTCGACGGGCCTGATCGCCGACTCGCTGGACATGTTTGCTGATGCAGCCGTCTATGGCCTGGCTCTCTTTGCGGTCGGTCGAGCTGCGCGGTTGCAGGTTCGCGCTGCGCACCTGGCGGGTATCTTCCAGATCGTGTTGGCTCTGGGGGTACTCGTGGAGGTGGTTAGACGCTTCATGTATGGCAGCGAACCTGAGTCGATGCTGATGATGGGGATTGGCTTAGTTGCACTCGTCGCGAACGTCAGCTGTCTGTTGATGATCTATGGCCATCGCGAAGGCGGTGCACACATGAAAGCGAGTTGGATTTTTTCGGCCAACGATGTGCTTGCGAATATTGGTGTTATCGCTGCAGGAGCTCTGGTGGCGTGGACAGGCTCTCCCTATCCAGATTTGGTGATTGGTACGGTCGTTGGCCTCATCGTACTGAATGGTGCGCGCCGAATCCTGGCATTGAAAGCCTGATTATCTGGATCGACAGCTACCCCGTGTTCCCGAACGTAGCGAGTGGCCGATTGCCCGAGTAAGAGCCTAGACCGTGATGAAATTAAACGGGAGGGAGAACCCTGTTGCATCGCACACGAGCTGTTCTCTGGCCGGTACAGCTCGGGGCCGTATTGATTGCCATTGATCTCAAAGCTCAGCCTTTTGACTCGGGCTTTCTTAGTGGAGGCAGATAGAAGATGGGTCTCTGCGGCGGAGCTATCAGGATATCTGTAGACTTGATGCTCGTGCCCTTGCGGCGCTTTGTTTTACTCGCTGGTCTCAGTTAATGGTGGCCAAGGCTCGCTAGAGCCTGATGCACAACGCCCTCTGGTTAGTCGAACAGAGTCATTCAGATCCTTTCCCGCGCTTCAATCCTCGCCGCTACAAAATCAGCTCCCCCTTTGAGATTAGACACTCTATTTGATCCAAATCAACGAAGTGCTGTTATCGTCAAAAGGAGCGCTCATGCCTCGAGGCAATCTGCTATCGTCGCCCTATAGCCCCGCTTGGTAAATTGCTGTGCGTCGGATTGGATTGATCCTGGTAATGATTGCTAGCCTCGTGCTGCCGACCTTCGGCGGTATGGCTTTCAGCATGCCGGCACAACCTTGCCCGATGCAGAGCGCCGATCATCAGGGCCATGCAATGGTCGATGCTCCGTGCTGCGAGCAAATGGACACGTCTGATGGGGTGGCCAATAAGTCCCCCTGCAAATCCGGCCAGGAATGCAAGACCGGAGGACTTCTCCAGACCACCGTGATCAAGAGCATATCCCCTCTCCCCTCACGCCCCGAGATATTGCTGACCCAGTCGGTGATTAAGCGAGAGCCCGCAGGACTCTGGCGCCCTCCTCGTTTCGTCTAATGCCGTGATCATCCCGCGCCTTACAGTCAGGCGCATCGTCGCGACCACGTTTCGTAGCTGCGACCTCGATCAATCGCATTGGAGGCGAAAGCATGTCCGCTTTCCTTTTTCCACGCCGTGGCTATCTCGGCGTGTTGGCTGCCGCATTCTGGGCAGCTCCCTGGCTTGCCGCGCAGGCACAGCCCCTAACCTTCGAACGAGCCCAAGCTCTGGCCGAACAGAGTGCCCCTGAGAACCTCGCGCGCCAGGCGCAGGTGGCATCGGCACAGCAGGCTGTAGGGCCCGCAGACGCCTTGCCCGATCCCAAGCTGATTATAGGCATCGACAACCTGCCGATCGAAGGCCCTGACCGTTACACACTTAATCGTGACTCCATGACCATGCGCCGCATTGGACTCATGCAGGAGGTACCAAACGGCGACAAGCGTCTGGCCCGTCGCCAACTGGCCGAAGCCTCCATGACGCGGGCCGAGGCCGAGCAGCGTGCCATGCAGCTGGAAATCAAGCGCCAGACGGCAGTGAGCTGGCTGGACGTGTACTACGCCGAACGCAGTGTTGGCCTCTTCGATCAACTGGACCGTCAGATCGAGATGCTCCGCTCGACCGTGCAATCGCTGATTGCCGGCGGTAGTGCTCAGCCTGGCGAGCTGTTGCAGGCCGACCAGGAAGCTTTGGCGTTACAAGATCGGCGAGATGAACTGAATCGCGATGTGGCAGTAGCTCGTGCCAAGCTGCGCCGCTGGATAGGCAACGAGGCTGACCAGCCTTTGCAAGGAGATGTTCCCAATCTGAACCTGGTGGCACCGCACCTGCAGCAACGCATTGCCTCACACCCTGAGTTGCGCGCTGCCTCCGCCCGAGTCGGCGAGGCTAGCGCCGAGCTGAACGAGGCCATCGCCGAGAAGACCCCCGACTGGGGTGTTGAGTTTGCCTACAACAATCGCGACAACCAGTTCGGCGATATGGTGATGGTGCAATTCACGTTCGACCTGCCGTTGTTCGTAGGCACACGTCAGGGGCCCAAGATCAACGCCAGACAACAAAGCGTGTCGCAGATGGAAGCCGAGCAGGAAGCATTACTGCGCGCCCATCAGGCTGAGCTGGAAGGCGGTATTGCCGAGCTTGAGCAACTGCGCAGGACCTTGTCACGCACCGAAAAAACCTTGATCCCGCTTGCAAGCAAACGTGCCGATCTCGAACTTGCCGCTTACCAGGCCGGCAACAGCCAGCTGACATCCGTCCTCACCGCCCAGCGCGACCTGATCGAGGCTCAGCTACGGCAGATTGAACAGCAGCGCAAGCTGAGCCAGCTCTCCGCAAGCCTGTACTACGCCTATGTGGAGGGACTGAAATGAAGATATCGGCATTTGGTTTTGCGGTCGCCTTGCTGGCCGTGGGCATTGGCGCGGCGGGCGGTGGCTACTGGCTGGCCCAGCGGCAAGCCAAACACGAGATCCTGCCTAGCTCCGCACCGACGGACGAGCGCAAGGTGCTCTATTGGTACGACCCGATGCAGCCTGAGCAGCGCTTCGATAAGCCGGGCAAGTCACCTTTCATGGATATGGAACTTGTCCCTAAATACGCAGGATCCGAGCAGGATCCGTCTGTCCTGAGCATCCCCGCTCAAGCCGTGCAGAACCTCGGAATGCGAACCTCGATGGTGATCCGAGGTGTACTGCCCTCGGATATCGAGGCGGTGGGTTCCCTGGCCTATAACCAGCGAGAAGTGGCGAACCTCCAGGCCCGCGCCGGCGGATTCGTCGAGCGGGTTTACGGTCGCGCCCCGGGCGATGTGCTGCCTGCCGGAGCCCCCCTGGTCGACCTGCTGATTCCCGAATGGTCCGCCGCGCAGTTGGAGTTCCTGGCGGTACTGCGTACCGCTGACACTCGCTTGATAAGTGCGGCCCAAGAGCGCCTGCGCCTGCTTGGCATGCCTCAAACGTTGATCGAGCAGGTCCGCCACAGCGGCAAACCACGGGCGGTGCAAACCCTCACCACACCTATCAGCGGCGAGCTCCAAGCCTTGCAGGTACGCGCCGGGATGACCGTCGAAGCCGGGCAGGATCTGGCGTTGATTAACGGGCTATCCAGTGTCTGGCTCGATGCGGCGATACCCGAGGCCATGGCCGGAAGTATCCAGGTCGGGGACGAGATCCGCGCCAACCTGACGGCCTTTCCTGATCGACCGCTGCTGGGCCGCGTCATAGCCTTGCTGCCGAGTGCCGATCCGCAAACACGCACGCTCACGGTACGCAGCGAGCTACCCAACCCTGCCGGTAAGTTGCGCCCCGGCATGTTCGCCGCCGTACGCCTGAACAGTGCCGTCGAACAATCCACGCTTCTTGTGCCGAGTGAAGCCGTGATTCGCACCGGGAAGCGTGCGTTGGTGATGCTGGTAGAAGGCGATGGGCGCTACCGCCCCCTGGAAATAACCTTGGGCCGCGAGGCTGATGGGCGTCTGGAGGTGTTGTCCGGTCTTGAGGAGGGTCAGGCGGTCGTTACCTCCGGCCAGTTCCTCATCGATTCGGAGGCCAGCCTACAGGGTGTCATGGCCAGCCATGCCGAGCAGGACAATAAGAAGGAACTACATGAGGCCCATGGTGTGATTCGTGCTCTGGACGCGGAGTCAGTCACCCTGGAGCACGGGCCCTTCGAGAGCCTGAATATGCCAGGTATGACCATGGCTTTTCCATTGGTCAGCTCAGAAGTAGCTGTGGGACTTAAGCCAGGAGATCACGTACGTATCGGCGCCCGCCAGAAAAACTCCGGCCTGATGATCGAGCAGCTCAGCAAGGAAGGAGACCAGCCATGATCGCACGTCTGATCCACTGGTCTATCGGCAATCGCTATCTGGTGCTGCTGGCGACCCTGTTCATCACCGCCCTGGGCATCTGGTCGCTGCGCAACACGCCGTTGGATGCACTGCCGGATCTGTCCGACACCCAGGTCATCATCCGCACAAGCTTCCCCGGGCAGGCACCGCAGATTGTCGAGAACCAGGTGACCTACCCGCTGGCCACCACCATGCTCTCGGTGCCGGGGGCGAAGACAGTGCGCGGCTACTCGTTCTTCGGCGACTCCTTCGTTTATGTGCTGTTCGAGGACGATACCGACCTCTACTGGGCACGCTCGCGGGTGCTGGAGTACCTCAACCAGGCGCAGGAACGCCTGCCCGAGGGTGTTACCACCACCCTTGGGCCGGATGCCACCGGCGTGGGCTGGATCTACCAGTACGCCTTGGTCGACCGCAGCGGCCAGCATGATCTTGCCCAGCTGCGGGCACTGCAGGACTGGTTCCTTAAGTACGAACTCAAGGGCCTGCCCAACGTAGCCGAAGTGGCCACCCTCGGCGGCATGGTCAAGCAATACCAAGTGCTGCTCGATCCCCAGAAGCTGGTGGCTTATGGGGTAACTCAGCAGGAGGTCGAAGCGGCGCTGAAGAGCGCCAATCAGGAAACCGGCGGCGCCATCCTGGAGCTGGCAGAGCGCGAGTACATGGTCCGGGCTTCAGGCTATCTAGAGAGCCTGGCGGATTTCCGCAATGTGCCGCTGCGGGCTTCGGCCAGCGGAGTTCCGGTGCTGCTGGGTCAGGTGGCCACCATTCAGTTGGGGCCAGAGATGCGTCGTGGCATTGCCGAGCTGGATGGCCAGGGTGAAGTTGTAGGTGGCGTGGTCATCTTGCGCTCCGGAAAGAATGCCCGCGATACCATCGCCGCGGTGAAGACCAAGCTGGACAGCCTGAAGGGCAGCTTGCCGGCCGGCGTCGAGGTGGTCACCACCTATGACCGTTCGCAATTGATCGACCGCGCCATCGATAACCTCAGCTACAAGCTGCTGGAAGAGTTCGCGGTGGTTGCCCTGGTTTGCCTGATCTTCCTCTGGCACCTGCGCTCGTCGCTGGTCGCGATCATCACCCTGCCCCTGGGCATCCTGATGGCCTTCATCGTCATGCGCTACCAGGGCGTCAATG
>MTEV01000216.1_pt1 | contig 21238 bp, 13 predicted proteins | sample 1042711 | NCBI WGS metagenome assembly MTEV01 (sample SAMN06185812, study PRJNA358809) | soil metagenome | isolation source: soil bioaugmentation with soil previously exposed to atrazine | place: India | collected 2015-05-23 | reverse complement strand
CGCACTGCTGCTCACCGCGCTGGGGCGCCTGCCCAGCGCGGCCGCTGTCGGCTCCCACCCGCAGCAGTGGCACCGCTACTGGCGCTACCCGGCCATCTTCGCCGCATGCCTCGGCGCCGGCTGGCTGGCCTGGGGCGTTCAACGCCTGCCACGCCCCGGCCTGGCCGCCGAGGTGACGGCCGAGCTGGACGCCACCGGCGTCAGCCATGCCGTGACTGCCGTACTGCTCAACATCCGCGCGCTGGACACGCTGCTCGAAGTGGCAGTGATGCTGGGCGCCGTGATGCTGGTGTGGTCACTGGGCCCGGCGCTGCGTCCCTTCGCTCCGGCGACCTCTTTACCCGGCCTGCCCGCCCTGTCGCGCCTGCTGCATCCGCTGTTCCTGCTCGTTCCCACCTATCTGCTGTGGCGCGGCGCCCATGCCCCGGGCGGCGCCTTCCCGGCCGGCGCGGTGCTGGGAGCCGGTGGCATTCTGCTGCTGCTGGCCGACCGTGTCGGCTGGATGCAGCAACCCCGTTTCAAGCCCCTGCTGCGCCTGTTGCTGGTTGCGGGGCTGGCACTCTTTCTCGCCGTCGGCCTGGGCGGCCTGCTGTTGACCGGTACCTTCCTGGCGATTCCTCAGGCGCTGGTCAAGTCGGCGATCCTGGCCGTGGAAGTCGCCACGGCACTCTCGATCGCGCTGATGCTGATGGCCCTCTACCTGTACGGGGAGCCCGGTCGATGAGCCTCTATTATGCCGTCGTGGCCGCCCTGCTCTGCGGCATGGCCGTCATCGGTCTGTTCCGCACCGACGATCTGCTGCGCCGCATTCTGGCGCTCAACGTGCTGGCCAGCGCCACCTTTCTGCTGCTGGTCACTCTCGCGCGCACCGACTCCGGCATCGATCCGGTCCCCCACGTGATGGTGCTGACCGGCATCGTGGTGGCCGTGAGCACCACGGCCGCGGCACTGGGGTTGACGATTCGTGCCCACGAACGACGGCGTGAGGAGTCGCAATGACGGCAACGGGGCTGGCCGCCTGGGCACTACCGTCATCGATTCTGCTGCCGCTCGGCCTTTCGCTGGCGGCCTTTCTCGGCGCACTCTCACCCAAGCGCCAGGTGGCCTTGGGGCTGCCTGCCATGCTGATGTGCCTCGTACTCTCCTTGCCGGCGACGCTGGGCGGGGAGGCCCTCGGCATCGCCTTGGGCAACTGGCCGCCGCCGCTGGGCATCGCCTGGCACCTCGATCTGCCCACACTCTCGATGCTGGGCATGACGGCCATCGTGGCAGGCGCTGCCAGCCTGGCCCTGCTGCTGGACCCGTCGACATCCAGCGACCGGCATCTGTGGCCGCTGTGGTGGATGATGTGGGGTGGCCTCAATGCCCTGCTGCTCTCGCAGGACCTGTTCAATCTCTACGTGACGCTGGAGCTGGTCACTCTGGCCGGCGTCGGCCTGGTGGCCCGCTCTCCCCATGACCGCTTCGGCGAGGCCGCCCTGCGCTATCTGATGGCCTCGCTGCTGGCTTCGCTGCTTTACCTGCTGGGAACGGCACTGATCTACGGCCAGACCGGCCGGCTCGACCTCGGCCTGCTGGTCGACGCGCTCGAGGATGACGCCACCATGCGCCTGGCGGCCGCCCTGCTTACCCTGGGGCTGCTGATCAAGGCCGCCGTGGTGCCGCTGCACACCTGGCTGCCGGCCGCCCACTCCAAGGCACAGGCGCCGGTCAGTGCCATGCTCTCGGCGGTGGTCGTGGCGGCGACCCTGTTCGTGCTGTGGCGTCTGTGGCTGGCCCCGCTGGCCCAGCTCCACAGCGCTCAGCTCGATTGGCTGGTGCTGATCGGGATAGCGGCACTGGGCTGGGGCGGCGTTCAGGCCGCGCTGCAGACCCGGCTCAAGCTCCTGATCGCCTGGTCCACGCTCTGCCACAGCGGCTACGCCCTGCTGCTGCTCGGGCTCGATGCCGACATGAACTGGCCCACGCCGAACGCTGCGCACGACCCTGCCTTTCCGGGCGGCCTGCTGCTGTTGCTTGCCCACGGGCTGGCCAAGGGCGCCCTGTTCCTTGCCGCCGGCGCCATCGTCGTCGCCCACGGCCACGATCGCCTCAGCCGGCTGGCCGGCGATGCCGGTCGCCTGCCGCTGGCCTGGCTGGCCATGGCGCTGGCCGGTCTCAGCCTGCTGGGCATCCCCCCGACCGGCGGGTTCGTCGGCAAGTGGTGGCTGCTGCAAGGGGCGCTGGCGCAGGGCCATTACCTCATTGCCGCGGTCGTGCTGCTCGGCACCTTCTTCACCGCTGCCTGCCTGTGGCGCCTGTTCGACCTGGGGCTGCGCCCCCAGCCGCGCCGGGCCGCCGTTATCGCCTCTCGCCCCACCCACAGCGACACCACCCGACGCCTCGCCTGGCTGGCACTGGGGCTTGCCGCACTGGCCTGGGGCCTGGGTCCCGTCATGACACTGACGGCATGGCACGGCTTGATGCTGGATGCCACCGGCCTGGCCTTCCTGCTGCCGGCGCTGTGCATCTGGCCGCTGGTGCTGTGGGCCACCTATACCTGGCGCGCCACCTTCCCTGCCGCCCACCGCTTACTGGCCATCCTGGCGGCGGCGGCGGTGATCCACCTGTGCACCCTGCTCGCCGCGGACCTGCTCACCTTCTACACCGGCGCCGCGCTGCTCAGCCTGCTGGGATGGGCCATGGTGCAGCACGACGGGCATCGGGCCTCGCGTCTGGCCGGCCTGGGCTACTTGGCCATGCTGCTGCTGGCCGAAGTGGCGATGCTGGCGGGCCTCGCCCTCATTGCCAACGCCACCGGCGACCTGAGCTTCGCCGGGCTGACCCGCCACGAACTGCCGCCTCTGGCCCTGGGCTGTCTGGCATTCGGCCTGTCCATCAAGGCCGGTGTCATCGGCGTGCATGCCTGGCTGCCGCTGGCACATCCGGTCGCACCGCCCATGGCCAGCGCCATTCTCTCGGGGTTGATGATCAAGCTCGGCCTGCTGGGCGCCCTGCGCCTGCTCCCGCTCAGCGATGCCACCGTGGCCTGGGGCCCCGGCATGGTGATGGTGGGGCTGGTCGCCGCCGTCTATGCAGCACTGCGCGGCATCGTTCACGATCACGCCAAGGTCGTGCTGGCCTGGTCGAGCGTGAGTCAGATGGGGCTGCTCACCGCTCTGCTGGGCCTGGTGCTCTACAGCGGCTCACCGGCCACCGCCATGACAGCCCTGCTGCTGCTGGCGGCAACGCACTCCCTGGCCAAGGCCAGCCTGTTTCTGGGGGCGGGCATGGCCAACCGGGTGCACGGCAGGGAGCATCGCTGGGTACTGCTCGGCATGCTGCTGCCGGCCCTGGCGCTGGCGGGTGTGCCGCCCACGGGCGGCGTGCTGGTCAAGACCACCATGGAGAATGCGCTGGCGGAAGCCGAAGGGGCCGGCTGGCTGCTCTCCCTCTCGAGCATCGCCACCGGCCTGTTGATGCTGCGCCTGCTGTGGCTGCTATGGCGCTCGCCCCCCAGCCGGCAGACGCTGCACCTACCCGGCAGCCTGTTGCTGGGCTGGGCCACGCTGGCAACCCTGCCGGTGCTGGTGGCCTGGGGCTGGCAGTGGTACGCCCCGCTTGTCGCAGCCCCGCTCGCCATCCTGCGCTCCGGCTTGCTGGAGCCATCCCTCACTCTTGGGCTGGCGGTCGTGGCGGTTCTCCTCAAACCTCGGCTGCCACAGCCAGGGCGGGCACGCCTCGCATGGCGCCAGGCGCTGGAACGGCGAGGAGAGCGTGGCTTTCGACGGCTGGCCTGGATGCTCAAGCGGAGCGAAAGCAGGCTTCAACCCTGGCCCGCCTTCGGCATCGCGCTGGGGTTCGTGTCGCTGGGCATGGGCGTGGCAGCGCTGCTACCCGGTTGAAGGCCTCAGCACCGGCTCATGAGCGCCGCTTGGTGCGGGCGGTGGCCTCGGCGGTGGTGGGGTCCTCGGGCCAGGGGTGCTTGGGGTAGCGGCCGCGCATCTCCTTGCGCACCTCGGGGTAGCCGTTGGCCCAGAAGCTGGCGAGATCCGCGGTGACCTGCAGCGGGCGCCGGGCCGGCGACAGCAGGTGCAGCAACACAGCGACACGCCCCTCGGCGACACGCGGCGACTCCCGCCAGCCGAAGGTCTCCTGCAGCTTCACCGCCAGCACCGGTGACCGGCCCTCCAGGCACGGCGTGTAGTCGAGGCGTATCTGCGAGCCGCTGGGCACTTCGAGACGCTCCGGCGCCAGCGCATCGAGCCGGCTACACAGCGACCAGTCGAGACTGTCGAGTAGAAAGCGGCCCAGCGGCAGCCGCGCCACCGCGTCGAGGCTTCTGACGCCGTCGAGGTGCGGCCCCAGCCAGGCTTCGAGATCATCGAGCAGCGCCGGCAGCGACCAGTCGGGCCAATCCTGCTCATCCTCACAGTCTTGATCCCCCCGAGAGCCCAACGCCTGGCGCAGCAGCGATACCCTGCCGCGCAGCTGCTCGGCGCTGTCGTCGAAGGGCAGCTCGCCGCGTCGGCGCAGGGCGTCGAGCAGCGCCTGACGCACCGCCTCCGGCGGCAGCGACGAAAGCGCCTTGCGCTCGAGCACCACCGCCCCCAGGCCGCGTACCTGCTCGCCGATAAGGCGCCCCTGCTCCTCCGACCACTCCAGGCTCGCCCGCCACTCTCGCGTTTCGGGAAACAGCGCCTCGAGCCGCGCTCGCTCGATGGCCACGCCGCGGAAGATTCGCGCGCCGCTGGCCTGGCCGTCCAGCTCGGCGGCCACCAGCAGCTCGGCATGGGCCAGCGCATGCCGCTCGGGCAGGGTCGCCAGGCCCCCGGATGCCAGGCGGAAGCGACCCGGCCCGGCCTCCTGCTGGATACGCTGCGCGACGCGGTCCGGATAGGCCAGCGCCAGCAGCTCCCCCAGCGGCGCCAGGCTCGTGACCTCCAGGCCTACGCCGCCAATCCGCGCCAGGCGCTGGGCCTCGCGCTGCCATTGACGGTAATCGGCGGGCTGCGCCAGGCGGGCCTGCAGCGTGCGCTCCAGGTCCTGTTCGCCGTCGAGATCGCGCCCCTCCAACGTCGCCACCAGGGCACAGGCCAGCGGCACGGCGTCGAGCTCGCCGGCTCGCGCCAGCATCGCCGCCAGGCGCGGATGGGTGGGCCAGCGTACGCAGGCACGGCCCAGCTCGGTGAGCAGGAAGCCCTCATCCATCAGGCCGAGCCGCTGCAGCAGGCGGCGCCCCGCCGCCAGCGCCCCGGCGGGCGGCGGCGTGATCCAGGCCAGCGCGCTCGGTTCGACGATTCCCCAGCGGGCCAGCTCGAAGGCCAGCGGAGCGAGATCGGCCTGCAGCATCTCGGGCTCGCCGTGGGCCGGCAGCGGCTGCTCCTCGGCCCACAGCCGCAGGCACAAGCCTGGGCCCTGGCGCCCTGCACGACCGCGACGCTGGTCGGCGCTGGCGCGATTGACGCGACGGGTCTCCAACCGGCTGAGCCCACTGCGCGGCTGGAACACCGGCACCCGCTCCTGACCGGCATCGATGACGATGCGTACGCCATCCACGGTGACGCTGGATTCGGCGATGGCGGTGGAGAGCACCACGCGCCGCCGACCGTCGGGCTCGGGCTTCAAGGCGCGGCGCTGCTCCTCCAGCGGCAGCCGCCCGTGCAGCTCGCGCACCGCCAGTTCGGGCTGACGGCTGGCCAGCTCCCTCGCCAGGCGGCGGATCTCGGCTACCCCGGGCAGGAACACCAGGGCATCGCCTTCGCTCAGGACAAGGGCCTCCCCTACCGCTATAGCCTGCTGGCTTGCGGCGTCGTCGCGAGAGCTGGAGCTGGAGTTGGAGCGAAAGTTGAGCGGACGATAACGGGTCTCCACCGGGAAGCTGCGCCCCTGGCTCTCGAGCAGTGGCGTGGCTTCGCCGAGCACGCCGAGCAGCGCCTCGACGTCGAGGGTGGCCGACATCACTAACAGGCGCAGATCGTCACGCACCGACTGGGCATCCAGCGCCAGGGCCAGTCCCAGGTCGGCCTCCAGGCTGCGCTCGTGAAACTCGTCGAAGACGATGCCGCTCACCCCTTCGAGCAGCGGGTCGTCCTGCAGCATTCGCGTCAGCACCCCCTGGGTGACCACCTCGAGCCGCGTGTTGGGCCCCACCCGGCTCTCGCCGCGCATGCGGTAGCCCACGGTCTCGCCTACTCTTTGGCCCAGGCTTTCCGCCATGAAGCCGGCGGCCAGGCGGGCGGCGACCCGCCGTGGCTCCAGCAGCAGCAGGCGGCCTGCGCCGCGTTCTCCCAGGCACCAGGCCTCGTTCAGCAGCGCCAGCGGCACTCGGGTGGTCTTGCCCGCCCCGGGCTCGGCGACCAGCAGCACGCGGGAATGCGCGGCCAGCGCCTGGCGGATCGCCGGCAGTTGGGCATCGATGGGCAGTTCGCCGCCGGGCGTCATCGAATTGTCATCTCGCTTCATATACGATTTGCCATATGTTTCGCCACCGACGTTCACTCACGACTTTCTCTACAGACACGAGAGCCCCGACATGACCCTACGCATCGGCATCAACGGTTTCGGTCGCATCGGTCGCCTGGCGCTGCGCGCCGGCTGGACCAACCCGGACCTCGAGTTCGTGCGCATCAACGACCCGGGCGGCGACGCCGCCACCTTCGCCCACCTGCTGCAGTTCGACTCGGTACACGGCCAGTGGAGCGGCGGCGGCGATGATATCACGTCGACCGAGGACGCCATCGAGGTGGCCGGCAAGCGCATCGCCTTCAGCACCAATCGCGAGATCGCCGACACCGACTGGTCCGACTGCGACGTGGTGATCGAGTGCTCGGGCAAGATGAAGACGAGCGCCAAGCTCCAGGGCTACCTGGACCAGGGCGTGAAGCGCGTGGTGGTCAGCGCGCCGGTGAAGGAAGAAGGCGTGCTCAACGTGGTGATGGGGGTCAACGACCACCTCTTCGATCCCGCCAGCCACCGCATCGTCACCGCGGCGAGCTGCACCACCAACTGCCTGGCGCCGGTGGTCAAGGTGATCCACGAGCGGCTCGGCATCCGCCACGGCTCGATGACCACCATTCACGACATCACCAATACCCAGGTGATCCTCGACGCCCCTCACAAGGACCTGCGCCGTGCCCGGGCCTGCGGCATGAGCCTGATCCCCACCACCACCGGCTCGGCCAAGGCGATCACCGCGATCTTCCCGGAACTCACCGGCAAGCTCAACGGCCACGCCGTGCGCGTGCCGCTGGCCAACGCCTCACTCACCGACATGGTGTTCGAGGTGGCGCGCGAGACCACGGTCGAGGAGGTCAACGCGCTGTTGAAGCAGGCCGCCGAGGGCGAACTGGCCGGCATCCTCGGCTACGAGGAGCGCCCGCTGGTCTCCATCGACTATCGCTCCGACCCGCGCAGCTCCATCGTCGACGCCCTCTCCACCATGGTGGTGGCCGGCACCCAGGTAAAGCTCTACGCCTGGTACGACAACGAGTACGGCTACGCCTGTCGCACCGCGGAGCTGGCCGCCAAGGTGGGGAACGCCGTCGGGGTGGAGAGCAACAAGGAATGATCGCCCGCGTTGCCGCCCTGCCCCGCGAGGTTCGCCAGTACCTGCTGGTGACCGGCAACTACTGGGGCTTCACGCTCACCGACGGCGCCCTGCGCATGCTGGTGGTGCTCTACTTCCACCAGCTCGGCTATTCGGCGCTGGAAGTGGCTCTGCTGTTCCTGTTCTACGAGTTCTTCGGCGTGGTGACCAACCTGGTGGGCGGCTGGCTGGGCGCACGGCTGGGGCTCAACCGCACCATGAACCTGGGGCTGGGCTTGCAGATCGTCGCCCTGGCCATGCTGCTGGTGCCCACGGCCTGGCTCGCGGTGCCCTGGGTGATGGCGGCTCAGGCGCTCTCCGGCATCGCCAAGGACCTCAACAAGATGAGCGCCAAGAGCGCGATCAAGGGCCTGGTGCCGGCGGGCGACGAGGGGCACACCTCGCTCTACCGCTGGGTGGCGCTGCTCACCGGCTCGAAGAATGCGCTCAAGGGGGTGGGGTTCTTTCTCGGCGGGCTGCTGCTCACGCTGATCGGCTTCCAGGGCGCGATACTGGCCATGGCGCTGATGCTCGCCGGCGTGCTCGGCCTCTCGCTGCTGCGCCTCGACGCCGACCTGGGCCGCGCCAAGGCCAAGCCGAAGTTCCGCGAGATTCTCTCCAAGAGCCGGGCGATCAACATTCTCTCGGCGGCGCGGATGTTCCTGTTCGGCGCCCGCGACGTGTGGTTCGTGGTGGCACTGCCGGTGTTCCTCGCCACCCAGTTCGGCTGGGACCATTGGCGAGTCGGCGGCTTCCTGGCGCTGTGGGTGATCGGCTACGGGGCGGTGCAGGCGGTTGCGCCACGCATCACCGGGCGTACGGCGGGACGCCGGGCCGCCATCGCCTGGGCCGCGGCGCTGGCGGCCCTGCCGGCATTGATCGCGCTCGGCCTTCAGTGGGAGTGGCAGCCGCACGTGGTACTGCTGGGCGGGCTGTTGCTGTTCGGTGCGGTGTTCGCGGTGAACTCCAGCCTGCACAGCTTCCTGATCGTGCGCATGGCACGCTCGGACGGGGTCTCGCTGGACGTGGGCTTCTACTACATGGCCAACGCCATGGGCCGGCTGATCGGCACCCTGCTCTCCGGCTGGCTCTACATGACCGGCGGCCTCAGCGCCACGCTGTGGGTGTCGAGCGCCATGCTCATGGCGACGGTGGCGATCAGCCTGGCGTTACCGAAGGAGGCTTGACCCCACACCCCTTGAGGATCACCTGGGTCAGGAAGCGGGTGATCCGCTCCACGTCGGCATCCGAGATCTCGTCCTGGCCCATGATGCCCAGCACCTGGGCCTCGAAGTCGGCGTAGTGCTGGGTGGCCGACCAGATCAGGAAGATCAACCACACCGGGTCGACCGGATCCATCAGGCCGCGCTCGGCCCACTGTTCGAAGATTCTCGCCCGGGTACGCACCCACTCGCGCAGCTCGCCGCGCAAATAGCCCTGCAGGAAAGGCGCACCGCCAAGGATCTCCGCGGCGAACAGACGCGACCCCTCCGGGTGCTGGCGGGAGAGCTGCATCTTGCTGCGGATGAAGGCCTCCAGCACTTCGGCCGGGTCGTCCTCCACGCTGATGTCATCGAGCAAGGCGTTCCAGCGCGCCATCATGCGCTCGAGCAGACGTACATACAGCCCACGCTTGTTGCCCATGTAATAGAGCACGTTGGACTTGGGCAGCCCCGCCTCCTCGGCGATGGCCTGAACGCTGGCGCCGCGATAGCCGAAGCGGGCGAACACCCGCTCGGCGGCTTCGAGTATCTCGCGCTCGTTGCGCTCGCGTGTGGCGCCATTGCTTTCGCCACCCGGCCGTACAGGCTGCAAGGTCTCGGTTTCGGTCACGTCGGTCATCGACAGGCCCTGCCCTGTGAATGATGGTGGGATGCCAAGAGAGTGCCCCACCGCGGCGGTTCCTGCAAATGAGACCATGGGCGTCTTTGCGCTTGCAAAGTGCGACATTCTGGCCCATGCTGGATACATCCTGACCATTTGGTCAACAATCGTCGAAACAGACGAACCAACACTGGCACCGTGCGTCACGCCACAACGACCGTGTCACAGCTTTTACCAACAACCACAATGTCAAAGAGACATAGCCAACAAGAGACAAGGCGATGATCGACTTCATGCTCAACGGGAGGCCGTGCAGAAGCGAAGCCACCCCGGAAACCAGCGTACTGGAGCTGCTGCGCGATACGCTCGGCGCTACCGGCACCAAGGAGGGCTGCGCCTCGGGCGACTGCGGCGCCTGCACGGTGGCCATCGGCGAACCCGGCCCCAATGGCGAGCTGCGCTATCACAGTGCCAACGCCTGCATCACGCCCGCGCATCAGCTCAACGGCCGTTACCTGGTCACCGTCGAGGGTCTTGCCCAGGGCGAAAAGCTGCATCCCGCCCAGGCCGCCATGGTCGCGTGCCATGGCAGCCAGTGCGGCTTCTGCACGCCGGGCATCGTGATGTCGCTGTTCACCCTGCACGAACAGCAGCGCCATACTCCGGCACCCCTCACGCCGCAGCGCCTGGAAGCCGCGCTGGGCGGCAACCTGTGCCGCTGCACCGGTTATCGCCCGATCCGCGATGCCGCCCTGAGCATGAACCAGCATCCCGAGAATCGCCCGCTGTGGCTCGACGCCGCCGCAGAGACCCAGCCAGCAGAGCCCAAGAATGAGGCGAAGGCGGCCGATAACGACGCCGCCTTCCTGCAGCCCACCACGCTTGCAGCACTCACCGATTGCCTGAAGCGGCACCCCAAGGCGCGGCTCGTCGCTGGCGCCACCGACCTGTGGCTCGAATCGACCCAGCGCCTGGCACGCTTCGAGCACGTCATCGACGTGACCCGGGTCGCCGAACTCAACGACATCGACGATGCCACGCTGGAAGACGGCCGCAGCGGCTGGTGGATCGGCGCCGCCGTCACCTACTCGCGTCTCGAACCGCTGCTGGAAGCGCACTACGACGCCTTCGCCCACCTGCTGCACCGGCTCGGCTCCCAGCAGGTGCGCAACCGCGGCACCCTGGGCGGCAACGTCGCCAACGCCTCGCCCATCGGCGACACCCCGCCGGTGCTGCTGGCGTTGGGCTCGCGTCTGCGCCTGGTCGGCCCCGAGGGTGAGCGTGAATTGCCGCTGGACGACTTCTTCCTCGACTACAAGCGCACCGCACTGCGTGAGGGTGAAGCCATTCGCGCGATCTTCCTGCCCCACCCCGAGGCGGGCCAAACTCTCAAGGTGTGGAAGCTGTCCAAACGTCGTGAGGACGACATCTCGGCGGTGCTGGGCGCCTTCGCCTACCGCCTGGAGAACGGCATGATGCGCGACGTGCGACTCGCCTTCGGCGGCATGGCGGCCATCCCCAAGCGGGCCGCCAATGCGGAAGCGGCCTTGGAAGGCAAGGCGCCGGACCTGGCGGCCTTCCAGACGGCTCGCGAGGCCCTGTCGAAGGATTTCCAGCCCATGAGCGACGTGCGTGGCAGCGCTCACTACCGCCGGCTCTCCGCCGCCAACCTGCTCGAGCGCCTGCGCCTTTCGATCGCCCAGGCCGACACCGACAGCCCCCGGGAGGTGATGCTCCATGCGTACGCTCACTAAGCTGAAGAAAGACGCCGACGACATGAGCGCGGACTCCGCTGTGGCGCGCGAGGAACTCAAGGGCGAGATCAAAGGCTCGAGCCCGCTGGCCCGTGACACCGTGACGCCGGGCACGCACCCGTACTCTCGCGCCCACGAGAGCGCGATCAAGCACGTGACCGGCCGCGCCGCCTATATCGACGACCTCAAGACCCCGGCCGACGCGCTGCACGTGGCGCTGGCGCTCTCGCCCGTCGCCCATGGCCGCCTGACCCGGCTCGATCTAGACAAGGTGCGCAGCATGCCGGGCGTGGTCGACGTGGTCGGCTTCCACGACGTGCCGGGACACACCGATATCGGTCCCGTATTCCCGGGCGATCCGATCTTCGTCGAGGATGAGATCAGCTACGTCGGCCAGGTGCTGTTCGCCGTGGCCGCCGAGAGCCATCGCGCCGCTCGCGAAGCAGTGAACACCGCACTGGCCCAGGGCATCGCCGAGATCGACGAGCAGCCGGCCTGCCTCGATCCGGTGGCTGCCGCCGAGCGCGGCGAGTTCGTGCGCCCTACCCACGTGCAGCAGAGCGGCGATTGGGAGCAGGCCCTGGCCAGCGCCGCCCACGTGGTCGAGGCGGAGCAGTTCGTCGGCGGTCAGGAGCACTTCTATCTTGAGGGTCAGGCCTGCCTGGTGCAGCCCACCGAAGACGAAGGCGTGATCGTTCACACCTCCAACCAGCACCCCAGCGAGACCCAGAAGCTGGTGGCCGAGGTGCTTGGCATTCCGTTCCACGCCGTGACCGTGGAAGTACGCCGCATGGGCGGCGGCTTCGGCGGCAAGGAGACCCAGGCCTCTCCCTGGGCCTGCATCGCCGCGCTGATTGCCCGGCGCACCGGCCGTACCACCCGCGTGCGCCTGCCCCGCGCCGACGACATGCGCGTCACCGGCAAGCGCCACCCGTTCCACAACCGCTACCGCCTCGGCGTGGATGAGCAGGGCGTGATCCAGGGCGGCGAGATCACCGTGATCGGCGACTGCGGCTACTCCCCCGACCTCTCGGACGCCATCGTCGACCGCGCCATGTTCCACAGCGACAACGCCTACTCCCTGGGCGAAGCCCGGGTGACCGGCCACCGCGCCCGCACCCACACCGCCTCCAACACCGCCTTCCGCGGCTTCGGCGGCCCCCAGGGCATGATGGTGATCGAAGCGGCGATGGACGACATCGCCCGGCGTATCGGCGAAGACCCGCTCACGGTGCGCAAGCGCAACTTCTACCGCCCCGGCCGGCAGACCACCCACTACGGCCAGCAGGTGGATCAGATCAAGCTGCTGCGCGAGCTGGTCGAGCAGCTGGAAACCAGCAGCGAGTACTGGGCACGGCGGCGTGCCATCACCGAGTTCAACGCCAAGAGCCCGATCATCAAGCGCGGCCTGGCGCTGACCCCGGTGAAGTTCGGCATCTCCTTCACCGCCAAGCACCTCAACCAGGCCGGCGCCCTGCTGCACGTCTATACCGACGGCAGCGTGATGATCAACCACGGCGGCACCGAGATGGGCCAGGGCCTGCACACCAAGATCTGCCAGGTGGTGGCCCGCGAGCTGGGGCTCGACGTCGACGAGGTGCGCATCACCGCCACCCGTACCGACAAGGTGCCCAACACCTCGCCCACCGCGGCCTCCAGCGGCGCCGACCTCAACGGCCAGGCCGCCCGCGACGCCTGCGTGAAGCTCAAGCAGCGCCTGTTCGACTTCGCCCACGAGCACCTCTACAAGGATCAGGGCCTCGACCGCGAAGAGATGCGCATGGAAGCCGGCCACCTGGTGGCGGGCCACGGCGAGAGCGAGCGACGCATTCCCTGGGGCGAGCTGGTCCAGGCGGCCTATCTCAACCGCATCTCGCTCTCCGAGAAGGGCTTCTACGCCACGCCGCTGATCCACTACGACCGCAACACCGGCCAGGGCCGCCCCTTCTACTACTACGCCTTCGGCGCCGCCGTGGCGGAAGTGAGCGTGGACACCCTGAGCGGCGAGTACCAGGTCGAGCGGGTCGACATCCTGCACGACGTGGGCGACTCGCTGAACCCGGCCATCGACATCGGCCAGGTGGAGGGCGGCTTCATTCAGGGCATGGGCTGGCTGACCAGCGAGGAGCTGAAGTGGAACGAGGCCGGCCGGCTGATCTCCGACGGCCCCGCCACCTACAAGATCCCGACCTACGGCGATCTGCCGCCGGTGTTCAACGTCAAGCTGATGGAGGGCCACCCCAACTCCATGGCCAGCATCTACCGCTCCAAGGCGGTGGGCGAACCGCCCTTCATGCTCGGCATGGCGGTGTGGTCGGCGCTGCGCGACGCCCTGGCCAGCCTGGCCGACTACGCCGAAGCGCCGCGGCTCGACACCCCGGCCACGCCGGAGCGGGTACTGCTGGCCGCCGAGGAGCTGCGTAGCCGCTACGACAGCGCGCAGCTGGAACGAGGCGCGCCGTAATGAACGCGCCACGGCCCACTCCCTGGCACGAAGCGTTGCACCGGCTGCAGCGCGAGGGGCTGCCCCACGCGCTGGCCACCGTGGTGACCAGCGCCGGCTCCACACCCCGCGAGCCCGGCGCGCGCATGGTAATCAGCGAGAGCGACGTGTTCGACACCCTGGGTGGCGGCACCTTCGAGTTCCAGGTGATCGACGCCGCCCGCGAGAAGCTGGCACAGGGCGACGCCGGCATGAGCCTCGAAGCCTTCGCTTTGGGCGGGCGCAGCGGCCAGTGCTGCGGCGGCTTCGTCAACGTGCTGCTGGAGGTGTTCCCCGGCAGCGCGGCTACGCTAGCCATTTTCGGTGCCGGCCACGTCGGCAACGAACTGGTACGCCTGGCCGCCCCGCTGCCCTGGCGTGTGCTGTGGCACGACAGCCGTGAGGGCGTATTCCCGGCCTGGACCAAGGAACAACCACGCCTGGCCTGCCGTCACGCCCCGGACCCGCAGGCCGCCGTGGGGGCACTGCCGGCGGGCAGCCACGCGCTGGTGCTGACCCACGACCACGCCGAGGATCGCGCCCTGGTCGACTCCCTGCTCCAGCGGGACGACATCGCCTCCATCGGCTTGATCGGCTCCAAGAGCAAGTGGGCCAGCTTCCGTTCACGGCTCACCGATGCCGGCCACGACGACGCGGCCCTGGCCCGGGTGCGCTGCCCCATCGGCCTGGCCAGAGGGCCGGATGGCGAACCGATCAGAGGCGGCGACAAGACGCCCTACGCCATCGCCATCGCCGCCCTGGCCGAACTGCTGCCGATGGTGGGCGATGCCGAGCGCGCCGATCAGCGCGGCCTGGCGCCGGCAGAGCTGCGTGCCCTGTTCTAACCCTACGAACCGGACGAATCACTGACCCTCGGCAGCGGACGCCGGGGGCAGCAACCAACGAGCCCAGACATGACGAACAACGACACCCGCGTGATACGCGCCGAACTGCTGAGCTTCGATGCCGATCCCGGCGAAGGCGACAGCCCCGCCGAAGGCAGCGTGCGTCACTACGCCGACGGCGCGCTGTGGCTGGAGAACGGCCGCATCAAGGCCATCGACGACTACGCAGCGCTGGCGCCACGCCTGCCCGAAGGCATCGAGACGGTGGATCATCGCGGCAAGCTGGTGATGCCCGGCTTCATCGACAGCCACGTGCACTACGTGCAGTTGGAGATCATGGCCTCCTACGGGCGTCAGCTGCTGGACTGGCTGAACGAGTACACCTTCCCCGAAGAGTGCGGCTTCGCCCAGCGCGAGCGGGCCGAGGTGATCTCCAACGCCTTCCTCGACGAGATGCTGCGGGTCGGCACCACCACCGCCCAGGTATTCTGCTCCAGCCACCCCACCTCGGTGGAAGCCTTCTTCTCGGCCTGCCGCGAACGCGACCTGCGCATGCTGGCCGGCAAGGTGCTGATGGATCGCAACGCCCCCGAGGCGCTGTGCGACGACACCTACGGCGGCATTCGCGACACCGAACGACTCATCGGCGAGTGGCATGGCCGAGGGCGCCTGGGCTACAGCCTGACCCCGCGCTTCGCGCCGACCTCCACCCGCCAGCAGCTCGACGCCACCGGCGGCCTGCTGCGCAACGACCCGAGCCTGTGGCTGCAGACCCACCTCTCCGAGAACCCCGGCGAACTCGACTGGGTGGCCGAGCTGTTTCCTGAGAGCCGCGACTATCTCGAAGTCTACGAACAGTCCGGCCTGGTCGGCCCGCGCAGCACCTTCGCCCACGGCATCCACCTCGACCAGGAGATGCGTTGCAGGCTGGCCGAGCGCGGCGCCAACATCGCCTTCTGCCCCAGCTCCAACATGTTCCTCGGCAGCGGCCTGTTCGACCGCCTGGCGGCACGCGAAGTCGGCCTCAACATCACCTACGCCAGCGACATCGGCGGCGGTACCGATCTCTCCGGCCTCGCCACGCTCAAGGCCGGCTACCAGGTAGGCCAACTGCGCGGCCAGCCGCTCACCGCCTGGCAGGGCCTCTACGGCCTCACCCTGGGCAACGCCAAGGCGCTTTCACTGGATGACAAGATCGGCCGCCTCGCCCCCGGCATGGAAGCCGACTTCGTGGTGATCGACCCCAACGGCTCCCCGCTGCTTGGGCGACGTCACGCGCGTTGCAAGACCCTCGGCGAGCGGCTGTTCGCCCTGATGATGCTGGGCGACGACCGCAGCATACTGGAAACCTGGGCCAGCGGACGCTGCCAGCACCAGCGCGACCAAGCCTGAAACGAAAATGGCGAGTGGCTCTCAGAATTCATGAGGACCACTCGCCACGATTTGAAATTCAGTGTGAAACCCAGTTGTGAAACCTACTGCGAGGACCGTACCTCCTCGCTATCCGGATCGAAGGTCCAGCGCTCGCCACCCACCCGGAAAAGCAGCTCTCCGTTACTCCACGCCAGCGCCGCGTAGGCTCGACACGAATAGAGCCGTTGCAGGAGGGAATCCAGGGAGATGCGCCTTCACCCACAGCGGATGGTTGTCTGGAATAAGGTTCTTGGCGGAATGCACTGATTTCTCAAGAAAACACCATCCGCTATCTTCGTTTTCAGGCCTGTCTCATGAATAAAGCGGGATCATGGGAACTTCATAATATCACGGAGCGTATAAAATGAAGGATGAGCTCCCCGGGCAGGCGGTGGGCTGACCTCTCCGCCGTGGTGTCTGGGCCGTATCTCCGGTACGCAGGGGCAGCTCGTCGGACCGCAGGGAACTGTCCGTATTTCATCGCGGAGCCCTATCGGTGCTCCGTACACTAGGGATGGCTTACCACCAACCGGGCCGGCACGGCCGGCTCAGGGTGCCCGCCGGGACGCGACGCCGAGCGAGAGCGCCCGAAGGGGAGGCTGTCATGAAAAAGTCACTCATACTGCTGTTATGCATAGCGTTGGCCCTCGTGGCGCATCAGGCGCTCGGCCAACGCCAGTTCCTCACCATCGGCACCGCCAGCGTGGTGGGTATCTACTATCCCGTAGGCGGCGCCACGGCGCAGATCATCAACCAGGCCGATGTGGGTCTGCGGGCCACGGTGGAGGCCACCGGCGGTTCCGCCTTCAACGCCCGGGCTCTGGCAGCCGGCGAGCTCGACCTGGCCATCGCCCAGTCCGACGTGGTCTACCAGGCCTACCACGGCGAGGCGGGGTTCGAGGGCGAGGCGGTGGATCAACTGCGCACCGTGATGGGCCTGCATGCCGAGCCGCTGCACCTGGTCTGCTCCCGCGAGTCCGGCGTCACTCAGGTACGCGATATCGCCGGCAAGCGGGTCAATATCGGCAACCCTGGTTCCGGCATTCGCTTCACCGTGGAGCAGGCACTACAGGCACTCGAGATCGGCATGGATGACTTCGAGCCGTTCAGCCTGACCGCCCCCGAGGGGGTCGACTTCCTGCGTGACCGTCGCGTCGACTGCTTCTTCTACACCATCGGCATCGGCGGCGCCGCCCTGCAGGACATCAGCACCACCCAGGACGTGGTCTTCGTACCCATGGATGATGCGGTGTTCGAGGGCCTGGTGGAGGAGCACCCCTACTTCGCCTTCACCGAGGTGCCCGCCGGTACCTATCGCGGCCAGGAGGAGGACATCACCCTGTTCGGCGTCAAGGCCCTGTTCGTCACCACCACCGACCTGGACGAGGAGGTCGCTTACAACGTGACCCGGGCGGTACTGGATAACCTGGAGGACTTCACCCGGATCCATCCGGCCCTCAATTTCCTCACCGCCGAGGACTTCCTGAGCGGCCTCGGCGCCCCGCTGCATCCCGGGGCCGAGCGTGCCTATCAGGAGGCCGGTCTGCTGTAAGCGTGGGACCAGGCCGGAGCCAGCGGCCCCGGCCTAGTCCCGATGACGGCCCCTCTGCGAGGCACCACCATGGCCGTAGCTTCCCCAGCCCCCGAGTCGCCCCGGGAGCCCGGATCGGCGTCCCAGGTCGATGCCGAAGCCGCCCGCGAAGCACGCCGCCTGGTCGAGGAGTACGAGACCGGCGCCCGGCTGCCCCACGGGCTGCTGCTGTGGGTGATCGTCGCCCTCTCCTTGGGCTGGTCGCTGTTCCAGCTCGGGGTGGCCAGCGTGCTGGCGGTGGACGTGGTGATCCAGCGGGCGGTGCATGTGTTCTGCGGCATTACCCTGGCCTTCCTGGTCTTTCCCGCCATTCGCGGTCGTCGGCGGCCGGGCGTCTTTCAACTGGCGGTGCTGGGGGGCATCAGCCTGGGGGTGGGCTATGCCGCGGTGCGCCTGATCGGCGAGGTGACGCCGCTGGCTCCGCCGAACTGGCTGGCGCTGGGCACGGGCCTCGTCCTTTGTGTGGCGGTACTGGTCTCGCTACGCGGTGAGCAGATCGAGCGGCTGCCCTGGTTCGACCTGCTGTTCGCCCTGCTGGCCGGCGCCGGAGCCCTCTATCTGGTATTCGACTACCAGGGCCTGCAGGCCCGCCAGGGGTTGGCGCTCACGCGCGAGATCTGGATCGGCCTGCTGTTCATGCTGCTCCTGCTGGAGGCGACCCGGCGCAGCCTGGGGCCGGCGCTGGCGGTGATCGCCGGGCTCTTCTTCCTCTACCAGCTCACCGGGCCGCGGGGGGCCGTGCCCTGGCTGGCGGAGTGGATGCCGGACCTGCTGGCGCACCGCGGTGCCAGCCTGCAGCGCGCCATCAGCCAGCAGTACGTGACCACCGAGGGCATCTTCGGGGTGCCGGTGGGGGTCTCCACCGCCTTCGTCTTCCTCTTCGTGCTGTTCGGCTCGATGCTCGACAAGGCCGGGGCGGGCAAGTACTTCATCGACGTGGCCAACTCCTTCCTTGGGCATCTGCGTGGCGGCCCGGCCAAGGCGGCAGTGGTGGCCTCGGGGATGACCGGTATGGTCTCCGGCTCCTCCCTGGCCAATGTGGTCACCACCGGCACCTTCACCATCCCCTTGATGAAACGCACCGGCTATCCGGCCCACAAGGCCGGGGCCTGCGAAGTGGCGGTTTCCACCAACGGCCAGCTGATGCCGCCGGTGATGGGGGCGGCGGCCTTCATCATCGCCGAGTTTGTGGGGGTGCCCTATATCGAGGTGATCCGTGCCGCGGCCATTCCGGCCTTCGTGGCCTACTTCGCGCTCTTCTACATCATGCACCTGGAGGCCCTGAAGCTGGGCCTGCATGGCATCCCGCGCCACGAGCTGCCGCCCCGGCTCAAGACCTTCATCGGCGGCATCCACTTCCTGATTCCGGTGGCGGTGCTGGTCTACTACCTGGTGATCATGCGGCGCACCCCGGGCTATGCGGTGATGGTGGCGATCCTGGCGCTCGCCGTGCTGATGCTGGTGCAGGAGCCGATCAAGGCCTGGCTACAGGGGCGGCCGCTGTTGCCGGCACTGTGGCACGGCGTCGTGACCCTCTTCCATGGCCTGCTGGCCGGGGCACGCAACATGGTGGGCATCGCCGTGGCGGTGGCCACCGCCGGGATCATCGTCGGTTCGGTAAGCCAGACAGGGGTGGGGCTCAGGCTCACCGAGATCATCCAGATCCTCAGTGGCGCCATGGCCTCGGGGATCGGCCTGATCACCCTGCCGGTGGTGGACTTCTTGGGTGGTGACGTGACCGTCTTCGACAACACCACCCAGTTCGCCATCGTGCTGTTGATCACCGCCGTGGCCAGCCTGATCCTCGGCCTGGGCCTGCCCACCACCGCCAACTACGTGGTGATGGCCACCCTGACGGCGCCGGTGATCTACAATCTGGGCAACGAGTTCGGCTTCGGCATCCCACTGCTGGCCGCCCACCTGTTCGTGTTCTTCTTCGGTATCCTCGCCGATGACACCCCACCGGTGGGGCTGGCCGCCTACGCCGCCGCCGGCATCGCCCGCAGCGATCCCATCCGCACGGGTGTGCAGGGCTTTATCTACGACATGCGCACCGCCATCCTGCCGTTCATGTTCATCTTCAATGTGTCGCTGCTGCAGATCGGGGTGAGCGGCTGGCTCGAAATCCTGCATATCTTCGTCAGCGCCCTGGTGGGCATGATGGCCTTCGCTGCCGGGGTGCAGGGCTTCGTGCGCCTGAAGACCCTGCTGCCGGAGCGCCTGGTGTTGCTGGGGGTAGCCTTCATGCTGATCCAACCCAACTGGTTCACCGACCTGCTCGGGGTGAGCCTCTACGGCCTGGTCTACCTCTCCCAGTGGCTGCGCCAGCGCCGCCGTGCCAATGCCGCCTGACGCGACGGTCGTGGTTCAGAGACGCCGATCAGCTCAAGAAGATGGGGTTACTGGAGCGTTTACGTATGGCCGAGTGAGCCAGTTTTCGGATAGCGCCTAGCTCTCCCGCCCTACCGCCCCGCTATCCGGATCGAAGATCCAGCGCTCCCCGCCCACCCGGAAAAGCAGCTCTCCGTTGCTCCACGCCAGCACCTCGTAGATCCTCTCCTCAGGTGCCAACTCGTCATGCTCGGGGCTGCGCACCGGCATGGCACTCTCCTCCACCGTTTCTCCCAGCCGCCCTGCATCGACCACCGTCAGCGTGCGACCGCCCGCAGGGCCTTCCTGCACGAAGACCACCCGTCGTGAATCATCGCTCCACGGCCCGATAGTGATATTGCCGCCGTACTGGAATGCCGCCGGCCTTGGCTGCCGCGCATCCATTCGGACAAGCCAGCCGGCACTGTGCGCCGCCCCCGAAGTGACCACGGCTAGCCAGGCACCGTCCGGCGAAACCGAAGCTTCCTGGAAGCGCTCCGCAGCACCAAACTCTGCCTGTCGATCCGCGCGAATGGTGCCCGGCACATCTTCCATACTGAGCAGCACGGCCCCATCCGCCGCACGGATCTCCTCGTCGCCTACCTCAAGCGGCGCAAGCGCCGCTTTGGGTTGAGAGGTATCGGCTGTTTCGGCCGCCGGCGGTGGCTCGCCATTCCCCGGCGACGGACAGCCGCTGAGCACAAGCGCAGCGGTTGCGATTGAGAGAGCGAGCGGTAGCCTACGCGATGCCATGAAGCCTCCTGATGCTGAGTTGAATGCTTCATCTGCACGCCAGTGTAGGTGCCAGGGAACACCTGTAAACCTTTTGCTCCGACGCTCCGGTAAACCGCGACGCCTCTTTGCGGCAGTCCCGGCAGCTCGTTAAGCGCTTACCTCATCTATGGTCAGGGTCATGAACACACTGTTCGGATCTTCCAGGTAATCGCCGAATGGCGCACATGGGGTAAAGCCAAATGAAGCGTATAGCGCCCTTGCAGGCTGGAAGTACTCCATCGACCCGGTTTCCAGGCTAAGCCGGGTATAACCGCTTGATTTTGCCTCACGCATCATGTGCGAAAGAAGACGTGACGCAACACCCCGACGCAAGTAGGGCTTTGCGGTCCTCATGGACTTTATCTCGGCGTGGGTTTGTGAAAGACGCTTAAGCGCTCCAATACCGGCGAGCTCCGCCCCGTCCCACATCGCCCAAAGGGTAACGTCCGGGCCACGTAACCCATCGAGATCGAGGGCGTGACGGCTCTCCGGAGGAGCCGTCGGCGCCATCGACTCAAGGTGCTCTCGTATTAGCTCGATAACCTCTTGACTTCGTACGTCATCAACACGGATGTCCAAGGTTGCTTCCTCGCCGGGTTGCGGGGTTGCGGGGTTGCG
>MTEV01009464.1_pt1 | contig 21702 bp, 9 predicted proteins | sample 1042711 | NCBI WGS metagenome assembly MTEV01 (sample SAMN06185812, study PRJNA358809) | soil metagenome | isolation source: soil bioaugmentation with soil previously exposed to atrazine | place: India | collected 2015-05-23 | reverse complement strand
GAAATCGGCCCCAACGCCGAGCCATCCCCCCAGATACTGCAGGATGGGCTTTGCACGCAAGCTACCTGTGCAGGAGTGGCATGGTAGCCATGCCACTCCTGCACAGGTAGCCGACAAGGCCGAAGGCCGCGTCAGTGCCGTAGGCAGGGGATATGTACGCGTCTGCCGCAGCGCTCTTACACATTGCACGGCTCGGATGCCACGATATGGGCCGTCACTGCGCGCCGCAGTGACGGCCCCGCCGACGCCGCCAACAATATGGGCGAAAGCCTAATCCTATTGCGTGCGGCATACATGATGATGGCCGCCCTACACTGACCGGGCAGTTGCCAAGACCGATGGGCCTCGTACATCGGCACCCCCAACAGCGCAGGTTCCTGCAAGCGCTGGCCCGTCAGGGCGGAACCTACCCAGGTATGCCCAGGCTCCTGATGCATACCGGCCCTACCCATGGGCGGAGCCATCTTCATCTGCTTGTACTTATCCTTTCCTGCGCTCTCGGCGCACTGTCCCTCGCAGCTATGGCCTGTGCGCAACGCACAGGACTCCCGCTGCTTTCCTCATCCCACTTACTTATAGGAGGACTCATCGACGCCTGCAGCCTGTTCATCTCGCGCAACCCCCGTCCGGCCTTCCAACAGGAAGCAAGACGGACGCCTCATTCGAGGCTCTGGTGTCTCCTGAACACCATGCCCTTGCCCTCACGGGATCTCGCCTAGCGAGCTGGCACCAACACTAACCATTGAGTTTCAGGACAACGCAGCACCGACGACGCTTTCTGGGAGACCGGAAGATGGATGACTTGACCTATACCCTGCGACAGCTTTGCCACCGCAACCGCGACGGCAGCCACAACACCCAGGCCGACCGCATGCGCTCGCTGGCGCTGGCCGCGCGGCAACTGCGCGAGGCCGGTTTCCGGCAGATGAAGGCATCGTCACTCAAGGGCAAGCACGTCCAGACGCTGCTGGATCGCTGGCAAGGTGAAGGCCTGTCATCTGGCACCATCAAGAATCGGCTCTCCCATCTGCGCTGGTGGGCCGAGAAGATCGGCAAGTCTGGCATCCTGCCAGCGGACAACACGCAGCTTGGCGTGGCCGAGCGCCGCTATGTGACCAACGTCAGCAAAGCCCGGGAACTGGGATCGGGGCTTGACCTAGTCACCGATGCCCACGTGCGCATGAGCCTTCAGCTACAGGCCGTCTTCGGGTTGCGTCGGGAAGAGGCGATCAAGTTCCAACCCAGCTATGCCGACCGTGGCGATCATCTCGCCCTGAAAGGCTCGTGGACGAAAGGAGGGCGAGAGCGAACCGTGCCGATCACGACGCCAGAACAACGCGAAGTGCTTCAGGCGGCGCACCATCTGGCGGGGGCCGGGTCATTGATCCCCGCCCACAAAACTTACATCCAGCAGCGGCATGTCTACGATGGCCAATGCAAGACGGCGGGGCTGAGCCACATGCACGGGCTACGTCATCAGTACGCCCAGAGCCGCTATGAGACTCTGACTGGGTGGCTGGCGCCAGCGGCAGGTGGACCGTCAGTCAAGGGGCTGAGTCCAGCGCAGCGCGTAGAAGACAGCCGTGCTCGCCAGACCATCAGCCGTGAATTGGGACACGAGCGGGTTCAAATCACCGCCACCTATCTCGGCAGCTAGTCCAGATAGTCCGGGGAGTACCTAGCCTACAAACGGAGCCAGCCCACGGGTTTAGTCTGCTGGCCCAACAAACGTATTCAATGCCGCTGCAATCCGCTTGCGCCGCTCCAGCAAAAATGTCTTGTAGCTTTCCACTTCCAGCAGCGATGCCTCTACCGGGATGCACTGTGCTGCAAACGCCGCCTCGCCAAGTTTTTCAAACAGTGGAGGCAGATATATGGCCGGGGCCTTGTCGCTAATCGCACGATTCGTCTTGCCGCCGATAAAAGCCAGGTTGGCAATGTCGTCTGCCTCGCGGGCCGTAAAGCTGGCCTTCAATACGGCCTTGGGAAAGATGTGATGGAACTGCAAACGATGCTGGGTGCCGGAGTGGTCCAGGGCGATGGTGAGGTGACTGCGCCAATCCTTGGCACCGGCGGCACGGAAGGCCAGGAACATGGTCTTGAACAGCGCGCTACGCTGGTTGCGGCCTTCCAGTTCTTCCGCCGTGATGTCCAGACGGCCGAACTGCAGGCGCAGCCGGTCGATCAACTCGCTCACGGGACCACCCTGGCGAATGCTTGCCAAGTCCTGATCCAGAATGGTTTCGCTGGAGCCCCGGGAGAAGCGGCCCTTGGCATTGGCAATCAGCGCCCAATAGCGCAATTGGCGGGCTTCATCGTTGCTCAGCGCATAGTTGCGACTGTGCCCGAAGTAGGCCAGCACCACCAGCAGGAAGGGCGACGACAGCAGCGCGGGGCTATCAATACCCAGATTGCTGCGCAGAAAGTTGAGCGCGAACTCCATGCCTTCGCAGGCTTCCTTCCAGGCTTTCTGCAGCACATCCACTGTCAGGCTGCCAACTGTCAGGAAACGCGATTGGCCCGTGGCAAAAGCCATCAGGTTCTTCAGGTGCAGACCGAGATCGAGATCGAAACCCGTCTTGGCACATTCCTTCTGGAAATTTTGGAACGTCTGTAGCGAGTGTCGCCACTTGGCAGTGATCTGCGCCAGCGCCAAATCGGAGCTACGCAGCTTGGCCCCCAGCGAGTTGACCCGGACGAAGATTTCCGTGACCTCATCGTAGGAAAGCATCCGCTCCAGCACATCCATGCGATAAACGTACTTGCGGATGCCACGCAGCCGGGCCAAACGCTGGCTGTATTTCTCGTAACGCGGATCGTCGAAACCAGTGATGCCGGCACGCTTGAGGAAAGGCGCATCGTTGTCGGTCTTGAACACTTCTGAAACCTTTACCCAATGCGGTAACTGCTCCAGCTTCCTGGTGGCCACTACGAAGGTCATCTTGTTGAAGCGCTTGAGCAGTTCGTCCTCGGTCGAGTCCGTCTCGTCGTCAATCAGCTCGCCATCGTCGTCGATGTCGTCCTCGTCGCCACCGTTCTCTTCCACCTCGGTCACGACAGCCAACTGGTCGGGATGTTCCAGGTTGAACAGCAGTTCGATGGGCCGACGGCGACCGCGTACCGACACCGGCTCGCCGCGAATGACGGCAGAAAGCGATGTCAGACGCTGCTGCCCATCCAGCAGGAGCCGAGTGCTCTGGTAGGGATTCGTGCTCTGGCTGACGGCGAAATCCTGCAAGGGCACGGCTTCATCCGTTTCCCAAAGCAGGATTGCGCCTGATGGATAGCCCCGATACAGCGAGTCCAGCAGATCGCGCACTCGTGTGGAACGCCACACATACTGGCGCTGCATTTCCGGCAAGCGCAGCTCGCCGCGCTCGATCATGGATACCAGCTCTTCAACGCTTGCTTCGGCCTTGGCCATGTTTGTTCCCTCGATCAGGCGCCGAGCAGGAAGCGCTCGCGGTGCCACCGTAAATAGGGCCGGTGCTCGTTGGCCAGCCAGCGCAGGGTCATGCCTAGGTGGATGCCAAGGCCGTGCAGATCACCCTGGGATAGGCATGTGCTGGTCAGCAGATGCCCGGTATCGTCAAAGCTGATCAGAAAACGGTCGAACAGCGCATCGAGATTGGCCACCAGCAGAAAGCCATTGAAGGCATCCAACCGCTCGGCATCGTCTGTGCATTCCGACCAGGGCTTGGCATGACTGGCACGCAGCGCCTCGGTTACGGTGACGCCGGTCACCGCACAGGCACCGCCCCAGTAGTTCAGCAAGGCATCGCGATAACGATCCTGCCCCACGCGCTGGCGCACCAGACGTTCGACCTCTGTGCCCCGGTTTTCGGCAGGCAAGTCCGCCAGTACCTGCGAGACGGCTGTGTGGTAATCCCGCACAGCCTGATTTGGCAGCGCCTGTGACAGGCTGGCCGCACGGCGCAGCAATGTCGCCAGATCAGCCAAGGTAGGCATGCGGAACACGCCATCGCCGTCCGACCAGAGCTTGAAGCTGCGCAACAACTCCGGCACCAGCGCAGGCGAGGCGGGCTGGAACCGCACCTCGAAATCACCGGCCAATGGCGTCACCATCGCATGGCTCCGGTGGCGCGCAGAGGCTAGCGTCACGGCATCGCCAACCGCTGGCAGCACATGTTCGAAGCCGTTGTCATGGCCTGTTTTCTCGATCAACGCACGCTGTAGGGGATTCATGTGTTGAACCCTCGGCGCAATCCGGGGAAGTTCATGCTTGGCCCACCCTTTATAAGTCTCGTTTCAAGAGACGTTCGGAGGCAGGGGAACCGCGCAGTTGTACAGCGATCCAGGGTGCCTGTGCGTATTCCTGCGGAGGCGGGGTGGTCGTCGTCACGATGTACTGAAACAGGGGGGCTGACCCGAACTCTTCCAGCTCATGCACAAGATGAAACAGGCTGTGATACAGGGCGAGCCCCAGATCGGCTTCACGTGGGCTGTCATGAAGCAAGAAAGCCGGGAGTCTAGTGTCACCTTCGATGCTCATGCACAGGGTCGCGAGATCGAAGGCCACAACTTTTAGCGAGTCGATGGCCGATGTCGAGCGATCCCCGCCCATCTGTACAACCAAACTCAGCCCGTTTCCGGTCAATCGGATTTCGCCACTGGCTTCAGGTCCGACCAGACGCCGGATGATCGGGTCGAATTTCTGAGCAAGCTTCGAGAAAGCAGTTGCATTCTGACTTTGCAGCGCCCCGATTCGCTGCCGAGCTTGCTCAATGTCGGTCTGGTGCCTGTCGAGGCGGACTTCAGCAGATTGCTGCTGTTCGAGAAGCGAGGCCAGCCGCTCGACATCGTCCACGGCTTTGCGTGCGACATACCACGCCCCATCGCGCTGCTCGCGAAGCTTCAGCAGGTTCCGGTAGTGCTGCTCTTTACGCGTTGCATCCTGTTTTGCCAGCGCCAGCTCCGGCCGCAATTGCTTCAGTAGGGAGTTGGCTGATTCGAGACGTTCCTGTTCATCGTTGAGCACCTTTTTACCGTTCTCCAACCTGGCCTTGCATGCCTCCAGGTTTGGAACCTTGTGTGACAACCCGCATTGGCTCGCCAGCACGCGGTCTATGGGTACCTCGCAGATTGGACAAGGATAATTCTCTGCCTCCTTGAGCGAGTAGGCCAATGCCGGATATTCGCCCTTGATCGCAGATATCGCGCGCTCGATGGCTGGTATCACAGCCTCTAGTCTTCCGATATCAGCCTGGATTCTTGCCACCTCCGCTTGGGCGCTTTCGTGCGCCTGCCGCACGGAATCAATATCCGAAGTCGCGCCCGCACCGTCGGACTTGGTTTCTGCTGCCAACCGCTCCTGCGCCGCCCGACGCAGGATTTCGACACCCAGAGTGCCTTGCGAAAGCTCATCGTCCGTAACGCCAAGCACTTCCAGAAGCTGCTTTCTAAGCTTGCGAATTTCCCAGGCGCGATGGCCTATTTCCTGCTCTTGGCTACGGCTCGACTCGCTCATGGCAGCGATGTCGATACGGAGCGTCTGCTCGGATGGGTCGATGGCATTCAATAGGGCTCGCAGTGTCTCCAGTCTCTCGGTTCGGTTCAGCCCCCGCGCCGGCGATTCCGAGTCGGATAGCGAGGATCGCCATTCAAGAACATGGTCGAATCGGCATTCCTGATCCCTGCTCAACAGCGCCAAGGCAATCTGCCAGGCCTGATGCCCTTGTTTCTTGCCAGCGATCAGGTCCCTGACGCCTGGCGTCAGCAGATTCTCTTCGATGGAGTTGAGCAGCGGAGACAGGCCCGTGGTCGGCATTTCGCTGAGAATAAGTTCATCAAGATTGCCATTCGGTACGGCGAAATGCCGCCGCCGGATGCCCAATGGTCGAAGAACGGCCCAGCAAGTGCCATCCAGCACGACCTCCATTCCAACCCATCCGTTGGGAAACGCCGAACCGATTCCGTCCCGCTGATCTTCGGGAGCAAACTTGTCCTCGCCCAGGCAATAGCGCAGTAGCCTGCAGAACAAGGTCTTGCCGCCGCCATGACCGATACCGTTGTCGTCTGGCGTCCAGACGATATTCAGGCCTGGACGTAATGGGACGTCCCGCAATGGCGGCTCTCCAGGCTTTTCCCATATCACCAGCCGCTTCACCCATAAACGCGGCTCGCACATCTGTGCTGCTGGCGTGAGACATAGCTGTTGTTGAAACATGTCAGGCTGCGGTTTCAATCCATCCCCCTATCTCATCAGGCAACTCGCGAATGACACGATCAAAGCTCTGCCCTTGTGCATGCAGGAAAGCAAGAATCATCTGGGCGCGCCCTTCGGCCCATTCGGCAGCAGGCATATCCAGTTCGGCACCTTTTGCCCAAGTTCCTGCCCCCAGATCTTCAACCAGGTAGCCACTGCTTCGTAAGAAGCGCACAGCTCTGCCCCAAGCCTGATTTGCACGCGGTATGAAGCTCAACACCGCCCCGGATAGCGGCCTGGCTTCTTCGCCTATCAGGCGTTGCCAATCCAGAGCATCCTGCGCGTCCAGCAAAGGCGTCATCAGCTTGGGCTCCAGCGCCAAGACGGCGGCGAGGCGTGCATGGCGCACCGGCCATGGAGCATCCGCAGCCTTCAGTAAGGCGGCCAGGGCAAGCCCCGTCTCCGCTGCTTCATCCTGTTGCGGCCGTGCCCAGATTCCATCAGTCAAGGACGCTCGATCCGCAGTGTGACGAACCAATGCGTGCTCTGCCTGGAAATCTCGCTTAAAGGCTTCCAGCACCAGCTTCTGGGTGCGGTACTCGCCGAACTCCCGCAGCTCCTTGTTCTTGAGCACGCGAAAGGTTTCACTGGGGTAGTCTTCGCCCAGCACGTCGGCGGGGTGGAGTATGTAGCGCAGGTCTTCCTCGGTAAGGCCATAGAGTTTGGCGTAGTAGGCGTCGAGTTCGGCGCGCAGGTTGGCGCGGCGGTCGGGGTCGAAGGCGAAGGGTGGGCCGTCGTAGCCTAGATCCTTGGCCCATGCGGCGAGGTCGTGGGCGGTGTAGGTGAGTTCGAGTACGCGCGGGACGATGAAGGCGAGGTCGACCTCTGTGTAGCGGGAAGGGGGTAGAACGGGAAGTTGCTTGAGCAGCTCAACTGTCAGATGCGTGCCACCGATCTTTTGTCGGCAGGAATAATCAAACACAAGGGCTGACAGGTTCCCGATGAATGCTGAAGTTCGTTGAGGCTCCGCAGCAACAAAGGCCACACGCAAGGTGTGTGAGATCGCGGTTCTGGGAAACACGGTAGCAATCACCGTGCGTTCGTCGGTAGCACGGCAGATGTCTCGCCAGCCCATCAACCATCCTCGCGTCCATCGCTTGGATGCCAGCCGTTCATTGACTCTGGTTTCCGGTAGCCAGTATTTGGTTGCGATTGAGAAGTGGGTATCTGCTTTTTCCTGATTGGAGCAAAGGTCGGGCTCGGGCTGAGATTTCCTGCTAGTTGCCCATCTATGATCAAAGAGGTGGATGTGCTTCGCTTCACGAAGTGGCGATAGGTTCCCGGTGTCGATCGTCGTTTCATCAATCTGCTCATATTCGACGAACTCATGGCTGTTATCTGCCATATCAAACATCTTCGTCATGTAATCGAAACCCCAGGGGTTTCCACCCTCGCAGCTCTCGTCGATTAGGACCGGCGCGGCGCGGTAGAGCTTCTTGGTCAGTTCTGCATCGCGCTCGCTGCGAAATACCGGGCAGGTGAGCGTATTGGGGTTGATAAGGCGGAATTCGTCGGGCGTGAGGCTGAAGCGGCGGCGCGGGTCGGCCAGTTGGTTGACTTGCGCGGCAAAGCAAACGAATTCGGCTTGTTCTGCAGCGCCCAGAGTCAGCAGACAGAACTTGTAGCTGCGGTGTACCGAAGGAAATATCGCCTCGCGGTTCTCGATGTCGTACAGGCTGACCAGCCGCCGATTCTGGGTGATATGGCCGAAATAAGCCTTGGTGCTGTCGTCCGTGGCGATGCCGGTGGGCACGATAAAGCCAGCGCGGCCGCTGTCGGCATGAATTTGCAGGATGGTTTCGGCAAACAGCGCGTAGGTGTTCACATCGCCCACGCCTGTAAGCGGATAGCGGCCGCCGTCGTCGCCTTTGACGTGGGCGAACAGGCTGGCGGCTTCCGCCGTGCGGCGGGCGCTGATGAATTCCCGATACAGGCGTTGTTCGGCGGCGTCCTCGTGCGTTTCATGGGCCAGTTCGGGATAGAGGTGACGCGCCAGCATGCCTTCGCTGAGCCACTGGATGCGCTGGGCGCGTTCGGCCTTGTTGCGGGCTTCCGCCACATCACGGTGACGGGTGGCGAAGAATTCTTCCTCTTGCAGCTTGATGCGTTCCCACGGTGGGTTGCCCAGCACGCAGTCGAAACCGCCTTGCGCAAACACCTGCGGAAAGGCCAGTGGCCAATGAAACACGCGGGCTTCTTCGCAGGCTTGCCGGGCGCCAACCAGTGCAGGCTGCTGGTCGGCAGGCAGGGCATTGCCTAGCAGGGTCAGGTAGAGCGTGGCCGTGGTGGGGATGGCCTGGGCATTGTCTTCGGTTTTGGGCAGCAGGTAGGCCCCCAGCAGCAGATCGGCGGCCTGGGCCAGTAGGCCGGTGCGAGCGGTGTGCAGGTAGCGCTCGTAGGCTTGCGCCTTGGCGGTGATCTGTTCGGTGCTGTCTTCGGGTAGGGCTTCCAGCGCGCGCAATGCGGCAAGGCCGTTGTCGTGTCGCTGCACGAGTTCGGTCTGGCCAAAAGCGTGCGCGGTGCGTTTTTTCTCCAGGTTTTTGAGCGCTGCGGCATTGGTTTTGGCCAGTGCCTTGCACACGTCCTTGTCGTCGCCGCTGAGGGGCTTGAAGGCATCCTTGGCGATGCCTTGTTCCAGCACGTGCAGGTCGGTCAGGCCGAGCAGGGCGTCGCCGACTTGCAGGTGGTGGTCGAGAAAACCCAGCGGGCGACCTTCCTCGTAGCCTTCCAGCCACAGGGCCATGCGCGCCAGTTCGATGGCCATGGGGTTGCGGTCCACGCCGTAGATGCAGTGGGTCACGACCTCGCGCAGGGCATGGCGGTAGTCCTGCGGCTTGATGGCTCCTTCCTGCCCGCCTTCGAGGCTGCGCAACTGGGCCAGTTTTTCCGCCAGACGGCGGGCTGCGGCGAGCAGGAAGTGGCCGCTGCCGCAGGCCGGGTCGATGACGCGGATGGCCAGCAGCGCTGCGGTGGGGTTTCCCGGGTTGGCGGCCAGGCGCTGTTCGATGACTGGCTCCAGCGCACTTTTGATCAGCTCCTGTACCAGGCTGTCGGGGGTGTAGTAGCTGCCGGTGAGCTTGCGGGCGTTGCCGGCGGTGCTGCCCTCCTCGGTGCGGCCGACAAAGCCAAACGTGCGGGCTGGCAGGTCGATGGTAGGCACCAGTTCCAGCAGGCTTTCATAGACGCTGCCGAGTTCCTCCGGCCCCATGTTGCGGTAATCCACCGGGGTCAGGCTGCTGCCTTTGCCCTGTGTCACTACGGCCCAGCGTAGGTGTTGCAGGGCTGCGAGCAGGTGGGCGTTATCCAGGCTGGCGATATCCAGATTGGGGCATTGCTCGGGGGCGAACAGGCCGCCCAATGCAGGCAGTGCCAGGCGTGACTCGCCCTGGGCGAGGCCACGAAAGACAATGCGGATGGCCTGCCATTGATCGTCGTGCCGGGTACGGGCGCGGCGCTTGAGGCAGAACTCGCGCAGGCGGGCCAGGGCGTAGCCTTCGGCATAGGCACGGCGGGCGGCCAGGGCATCCGGACTATCGTCCTGCGGGTGTAGCACGCCACGCTCCTCCACGGTAAAGACGAAGATGAGCCGGTAGATCAGGCGCAGCAGTTGCTGGAAGTAGGCGTCCTTGCTCAGCGTGCCGTCGTCCAGAGCGGCGCGCAGGGCCTGGTTGGCGGGGTGTTGCAGGAAGCCTGCGCCGAAGGTCAGCAGGGCTTGTTCGACACCATTGCGCAGGCCATCGCGCACGCGGGTGCCCTCGATTTGGCCTTCGTTGCGCCACTGTTCCCAGATGCAGGTGCTCTCACCTCCGGCCCCTCTCCCTGAGGGAGAGGGGCGTTGTGGGGCGCGGCTGGCGTGCAGCAGATGCCAGACGTTGGCGAATTCCGCATAGCGCTGCCCACCGAGCAGGTCGGCGAGATCGACTTCGAGAAAGCTGGGGCGAGTGAGCGAGGCGGCGTCGCGCAGCAGGCGCAGTTGTTTGCCGTTGCTGACGATGCCCCATTGCAATAGTTCGCTGGCGTTGAGCAGTTCCTGCATGGCCTGGAACGGCGCTTTCTTGCGGCTGCCGCCGCCCTGCACGGCAAACCGTGCATCGGCCTCGTCCAGTCCCAGGGTGTGCGGGGCGACCAGCACGGGGAAGTGGCCGGCCATAAGGCTGACCGGGTAGCGCAGTTCGCCTACCTGCTGCGCTTGCGCGGGTTGCAGGGCGGTGTAGCCGAAGGCGTGACGCAGCAGTTCGTCAATGAAAGCGGTGGTGAGCTGCGTGGCATCGAGGTCGGCGCGTTCCATCTGTGTGGCGAAGTGCTGCCATTGGGCGCAGGCGATCTGGAAGGCGCGGCTGTATTCATCCTTGAGCTTGACGCCTTTGGGGGTGCCGTAGTCGGCCTCAAGCTGTGCGCTGGCACGGCCCTGGGCGGCTTTTTCCAGTTGGTCGGGCAGGAACAGCCCACCTTCGAGTTTGAGGGTGGGCAGGTTCAGCGTGGCCTGGGCCTTGCGGATGCGTTTCATGGTTGTTCTTCTCTAAGACCGAGGCTTATAGCGAGTCAGGCAGCAGCACGTACACGCCCATCACATCGACGGGCAGGCAGGGACTGACGCTGTACTGGCCGACATCGCGGGTGGCCTCGCGCACGCGCTGGTGGTCGGCCAGCAGCGCATCGGCCCGCTGCCGGGCCAGCGCTTGCAATTGCTGCGGGTGCGCGGCGAGGAAGTCGAGCGCGGTGCGTACTTCGCGTTGCACGGCTTCCGTAGGCAAGTTGCCGCTGGGCGTGCATTCGAGCAGGCGGCTCACGCTGTCGTCTGCCAGCCACTGTGGAGCGTTGCGGCCCTGCACGGCCAGGGCCACGGTTTCCTCGGCCATCATCTGGAAGGGTTCGCGGCGGCGCACGTAGCTGAGCTGGTGGCGCAGGCGCAGCAGATAGAGGGTGGTGACGACTTCGACGTCTTCGGTCAGGGTGGCGGCGCAGCGGGCGGCCAGTGGATTTTCGCCCCCGAGCGCACCTTCTAGCAGGTGCTGGGCCAGCAGGCCCACCAGTGGGTGGCTGCGGTGCAGTTCACTGAAGTCGATGGGCTGGGGCGCGGTGATGCCTTCATCGGCCAGGCGTTGGCGCAGGGCTTCGGGCAGATGCTGCGGCAGGAAGCGTGCGGTCTGCTTGCGGCCAGCCTCCAGCGGCGCGCCCAGACGCACGCAGGCGCTTTGCAGGAAGCGCTGCACGTCGGCCTGGGTGCCCAGGGCTTGTTGCTGTTTGTGCCACTCGGGCAACACTTCGTCGGGTTTGATGCGGCGCTGGGCGAACACGGTGCGGTTGGCCTTGGCTTTTTCCAGGGCGTCTTGCCATTGCGCTTGCAGTGGCTGTAGTTCGACGTTGGCTTCGGCAAATAGATCAGGCGTGTAGGGTGCTGCCATTCGCTCACGGCTCATCAGGGCGGCCTTGACTAGCGCCTGGTTGATGCGGGCCTCGTCTTCGGGTAGCGGAACCAGCACGCCCAGCTCCTTCTGGATGGCTTCGCCCTTCTTGAGGATGACGTTGAGCACGAAGCCATCCACCGGGTTGTCCTGGCCGTAGAGCATGGTGCAGCGCACCTCTTCGGCATGCTGGCCGAAACGATCGACACGGCCTTCGCGTTGCTCGTGACGGGTAGGGTTCCAGGCCAGGTCGTAGTGGACGACGGCGGTGAACAGGTGCTGCAGGTTGATGCCTTCGGAGAGACAGTCGGTGGCGACCAGGATGCGCTGCTCGGCATCTTCCATATCATCCACACGCTCGCGGCGTTCTTCGGGCGTGAGCTCGCCGGTCACGGCCTCGATGGAGGCCTTGGGAAAGGCGGCCTTGAGATGCTCGGCTACGTAATGGGCGGTGGCGACGTAGCGACAGAACACCACGGGGTGGTAACCGTCTTTTACCAGCGGGCCGATATGCTGAATGAGCGCGGCCAGCTTGGGATCGCCGGCCTTGCCGGACAGGCGTTGCGCTTCAGCGATCAGGGTTTGCAGGCGCGGCGCGGTGTCCTGCACCTGGGTGGGCGGCTCCAGATCGTTGCTGGATAGGTCGTCAGCCTCGCCGTCGTGCAGGCGTTCGTCGCCAAGGAGGTTGTCGTCGGGCTGCGTGCCTTCCAGCCGCGTGGTCAGGGCTTTGACCGCGGCGGCGGGAGACGAGGCCACGCAGCGCAGCAAGGCGAGGGTGGCGTACCAGATGAGGCGGGCGCCGCCCTGCTGTTGCTGCTGTTCGATGGTTTCGGCCAGTTCGCGGCAGTAATCCTGCACCGCGTCGAAGAACGCGCCCCATTCGCCGCTGAGCTGGTAGGTAAGCTCGGTTTTCATGCGGCGGGGAAAACCGCGTCCGTCGTTGGTTTCGGCCTGCCATTCGGCGATGTCCTTGCGGCGGCGCTGGACGAAGTGGCGGGCCAGTTCCTGGCGCAACGGGTCGGCTGTGGTCATGCGGCCTTGCAAGGCGGCAAAGCGCGGGTCGAGCAGCGACAGCAGGTTGTAGAAGGCGGCTTCGTCGCCAGAGTGTGGTGTGGCGGTGAGCAGTATCAGGTGGCGTTGCTCATCTTTCGCCAAGCGTTGCAGCAGTTCGAAGCGCAGTTGCTTGCCAGCACCGCTACTGGTGCAGGTGTGGGCCTCGTCGACGATGATGCATTCAGGAGCGGCAGCCAGGAATTGTTCGCGGTGGCTCTCGCTCTTGATGTAATCCAGACTGACGACGACTACGGGGTGGTAGTCGAACAGGCGCATACCATGCGGCAGCTCGCGCTCGATGCGGGAGGCGGAAGCCGAAGTCAACGCCACAGCCTGAAGGTTGAAGCGGGTTTCCAGCTCGCTTTGCCATTGCTCGACCAGGTGCGGCGGACAGAGGATGGCCAGGCGGGCGATTTCACCGCGATCCATCAGTTCGCGGGCGATCAGGCCGGCCTCGATGGTCTTGCCGATACCCACGTCGTCGGCAATCAGCAAGCGCACGGTGGACAGGCGCAGCGCCATCAGCAGCGGCACGAGCTGGTAGCCGCGCGGCTCCACGGCAATGTTGCCGAAGGAGCGGAACGGGCCGGCTCCAGCGCGCAGGGTCAGACGCAGGGCGTCGCGCAACAACAGTGCGGCGGCGTGGTTGCCTGCACGCACGGGGTCGGGCCAGGCAAAGGTGGCGGGCTCGACGGGGTGCAGTTCCAGCTCGGGGATCAGGGCAATGCTTTCGTCATCGGCACCGCTCAATGGGCGCAGGCGCAGCCAGTCGCGGCGGGAATCGCTTTGCACCACCCATTCGCGGCCACGGGCGCGCACCAGGTTGCCGGGCAGGAAGTCGTGTTCGAGGGTTGTCATGCACCTTTATTCCTTGGAACCGAACACATCAGCGTGCGCGGCGAATTGTTGTGACCAGCGTGAAGCGTCCGAAAAATCGAGCACCTGCCAGCCTTTGTCCCGCAATACGCTGGTGGTCTGCTCATCCACCGTGGACAGGAATACCAGGGCACGAGATGCCTTGTATTGGGCGGCGGCGATGGCTGCGCCGTTGTTGACGGGCACGTTGAATGCATCGGGTTGTATTGCGCCTGCCTGCCGGAGCGCGGTCAGCCAGGCATCGAGCGGCTCGTCGGCTGACGCGCCGGCGGCAGCAGCGGTCGGGCTGTCCATCGGGGGCTGCACCTGGGCGTTGGCCAGCGCCACCAGCAACTTGAGCACATCGGCGTTGCGGCGGTTGATGTGCTCGTGGTCGGGCTGGTTGAAGTAGGACAGCAGGCACTGGTAACAGCCGGCTTCGCACTGATGATTGCCAAGCTCATCGCTGCGTTCCAGTGACGGCAGGTCGTCCAGGGCCCAGACGCCGTTAAGCGGGGCGCGATAGTGGATCAGTTGCAGGGCCTTGTCTGCCACGAGGGCCAGATCCGCGGGATTGTTTGCCAGGCGGGTGAGGACGCCAGCACCGCCTTCGGCGGCTTCATAGAACAGCAGGGCGCGACGCTCGTCGGATTTCGGTAGAGGCTCGGCCACCAGTTCGGATTCCTCGATCTGGAAGGTCATTTCGATGCCGCGCTTGAGCGCTGCCTGCAGCGTGGCCATGGCCTCCAGCGATAACGCTTGCAGAGGTGCGAGGATCAACAAATTACGGTGGTCCTCGACGAAGGGAACAATGCGCTGATTGGGCACTTTCTCCATCAAGGCATCGTCGCTGCCCTTGTCGTCTTCCGCATCCGGTGCATCCTGCTTGCTCCAGGTACCGGTGATGGGGTTGATGTAGAAGCCCAGTTGCTCCTTGTCCTTGCGCCTGCGCCAGCCACGGTTGATACGCCAGATTTGTGCGGCGGGGGCATAGGTGAGTTCGCCCAGCAGTTCGTCGCTCTGCCGGATCACGGCTTTCTGCTGCTGAATCCGGCCATCGGGGCCGGGCAGGAAGCGGTAGGTGGTTTGCAGCTCGAAGCCCTGACGCTGGCGTTCCTCGTCGTTAATGGAGATACGCTCGGTGGCCACGGTCTCCACGGTTTCGATGCGATAGAGTTCGCGCACCCAATCGTGCTCGGTGAGCAAGGCGTCGCAGTTTTCGCAACGGTTGACCAGTGGCTGTTCGCCGCCAGGTTCACCGAGATGACCGTAGCCACACTGGCTGCATACCAGCGAGGCGATAGTGGCCAGTTGGCTGTTACCGGAAATGTGGTCGGTATTGCCGACGTTGAGTTTGGCGCGCACCACGCGGTACATACGGCCCTGGTGGTAGATGAGGCTGCGTGGGCCAAACTCGGACAGGGCCAGAAAGCGCGGCCGACTGACCATGCTGCCTTCGTCGTCTTTGCCATTGGCAGTCTGACCGCCACGGGCGGGAATCCAGGCCATCAGCGGCAGGCGCGGGAAGTTGTAGCCGGGTAGGAACCCCTGGCTGGCCAGGTAGCGATAGGTGTAGAAGTCATTGTTCTGACCGTTGCCGGACTTGAGCAACACGGCGTACTGGCGCGCGGCATCGCCATAGCGGCGCTGGGCATTCTGACGCTCCGTGTGCGAGGCTGTGTGGCTCTTGACGATACGGTCGGCCATGTCCATCTGCTGGCGGGTGGCATCGAACAGCACGCGCCAGCGCTCCAGTGCCCCGGAGAACGCCTGCGCGGCGTTGTCGATGACCTGGCGCACATAGTCTTGGGTGAACCAGGAGCTGCCTTCGAGCTCGCCCGCGAGCTGGTCGATGACCCGCCCGGCACTTACCAATGCCCGCTGCTGGACAGCAGGTGAGCGTAGCGCTTCGTGCAAGGGCTGTTTCAGTGGTTTGCCGGACTGATCGAGATCCAGCATGGGCGCGATGCTGTCGTCCAGAGGCACCTGGGTACTGGCCAGCCAGACTGCTTGCAGATGGCTGTCGATCAGGTCGCGATTAGTCAGGTCTAGGGTCGGCGCACGCACCACTCCGTGCACCATCTGCTCGGCATTGTGGAAGAACCACTGGTCATGCGGACTGAGCGCCGCGCAATAGGTGATGACCAGCGCCTGCTGGCCAGAGCGACCGGCTCGGCCGCTGCGTTGGGCGTAGTTGGCGGGAGTCGGCGGCACGTTGCGCAGGTACACAGTGTTGAGCGCGGAGATGTCCACGCCCAGCTCCATGGTGGGCGAACAGAACATCACCGGCAGACGCTCCAGAGGCGCTTCGTGAGCCGGGTTCTGCGCCCAGTCCTGACGATCCTTTTCGGTGTAGCGGAAACGCTGTTCCAGCAGTTGCCGGCGTGGCGCATCCACCTGGGCCGTGTGTTCCTGGGCCTCGAAGTCGAACAGCGGATGCGAGGGCCGTTGCAGCAGGTCGGCAATGCCGAGGTACAGGGCGCGGAAATACTGATTGATGCGGCTGCTGTCAGTTTGCGGCTGATCGGCAATCAGGCACCAGTCCAGGGCCGCTGCGTTCAAGCGCCAACCGGCGAGTTGGGCATCGATGGGGTGGCGCTGCACGTAGCCGTAGTGCTTGGCGGACTCCAGCAGGGCTTCGATCAACTCGGCCCATTCGGCATCCTTCCAGTGCGCGACTTCGCTGGCGCAGTTGCTGTCGCGCCAGAAGGCGGCGGTCTTGATTTGCCGCAGCAGACGGGAGCGCGGGCCGCCCGTCACCAGATCGGTACGCGGCTTGCCCCGGTATTCCGGACGCTTACCTAGGATGAGGTAGCGACCTGTATCGAGCTTTTCGTCGGGGGCGAAGGCCCAGCGTTCATTCAGGTAGGTGTGGGCGCTGGTGCGTGCCTTGTCCTGCTCGACTGGATCGAGGTAACGACTTTCCAGGCACAGGTGGCGGCGCAGGGTGTCGAACAGCAATTCGTACAGACCTGTCCGTTGCTCGGTCGTCAATCCGGCCAGGATGCCGTTGGCAGCAAAGATGCTGGCGTCAGCGCAGAAGGTATCCAGGTCACGATAACGAATCTGCAACAGGCCGAGCTGATCCAAATTGGGATTGTTGTAGCGCCAGCCGCGGCGCAAATCACGCAATAGACGGTAGGCGATGATGAAGCGCAAAGTACGTTGCGCTTCCTGTCTGGCTAGTCCCATGAGCTTGGGTGTGCGCAGATACTCCACCAGGGTCGCTTCATCGACCCCTTGAAAGCCGAGAGCTTTGAATACGCTTTCGGCCAGGTGTTCTTCGTCGAGCTGACCGCCGCTGCCCTGCAGGGCACCGACCAAGCCGGCGCGCAGCGTCAGCAGGAAAATAAAGTCGTTGAAATGTCCCGCCTGCAGGGCGGCATCCTGGCGGTTGTCGGTGAAACCGAGCAGTTTGCGCGGGTCAGGCTGGCCTGGCGTCAGTTCGGGAAGCGTGAACAATTGCTGCAAGGCCGTCAGGGCAATCATGGTGGTGGCCGAGGAGCGGCCTTCGCCGGACAGGCTGGAGAGGCGGTTGGCATCCTTGCCGTGGGCTTCGTGTGTCGTGCCGCAGTTCAGGCAGAAGCGGAACTTGCCGGGGATGAACCAGAACTCCGTCCCCGAGCCCGTTTGCCCTTTGGCATCGACAGTGACCATATAGGGAACGGCATTTTTATAAGCGGGCTTGACCTTGGGTTCGCTGCGACTGAGGTCGATCCAGGTTTCCGGCAAGTCTTCGAGCAGGCCGCCGTATTGCTGCCCTGGCACCAGAGGGCACAAAAAGCCATAGCTGGCGTCGTCCTCTGCTGCGATGTCGTCGATTTCACGCGAGCTGAAGCTGACAGGTTGCTGTGAGTGCCAGACAGGCAAGTATTCCTGGCCGCAATCGCGGCAGAAGTGCGTGGGGTAAAGCAGCACATTTTCTTGCTGGCGACCCGGTGCGAAACGCTGGGCATCCAGCGTGACATGGCGCTTGCCGCGCGCTTCCAGGGTGGTGAGCACCTTGCCGGGACCGCTGATGAATTGGTGTAGCTTGAACGCGAACGGTGGCCTGCCCTGGGGCGTGCGTACGTCATGGGCCGCCACCAAAAAGCGCTGTAGCGCGGCACGAGCAGCTTCAGGCTGGCAACCCGCGTCTTCGGCAAGATGGCGGCTGGCCTCTTCCAACCTCATGGGCCGCGCGCGGCGGGGAGGCTCGTCGGCCGGCAGTTCGATACCCAGGTTCAACTCCACCCAGATGGAAAGCGGATCGTTACGGAAGGCGTCGAAGTCGGCCCAGATATCCTGCTCGCGCATAATGGCCGCCGGTAGTTCAGCGCGGATGGCGTTGACCTCCTTGAGCTGGTTGGTGACCCGCTCCAAGGTTTCGCCGATGACATCCTGCTCGCTGATCTGGGTGCCAAAAAGCTTGCTGGCTACTTCGGCTACCACGTGGTTGCGGTCGGCCTGACTACCTGAACTGGACATGGTGGCCGAAGTGCCGATGCAGACCAGTTGCCCGGCCTTCAGACGTTCGCGCAGGCGCCGCACCAGCAAGGCAACGTCTGCACCCTGACGGCCACGATAGGTGTGGAGTTCGTCCAGCACCAGGAACTCAAGTCCCTCGCAGTGCTCCACCACGCGCCGGTCCACTTCGTCGAAGCGTGTGAGGATGTACTCCAGCATCATGAAGTTGGTCAGCAGGATATCGGGCGGGTCATCCGCGATGGCACTGCGTTCCGCCTTGCTTTCCTGGCCGGTGTAGCGCTTCACGGTGAAGGGGCGAAGCTCTGGCGCATAGCCATGCAGAAACTTGTCGAGCTCTTCCAGTTGGCTGTTGGCCAGGGCGTTCATCGGATAGATGACGATGGCCCTGGTGCGTGCTTTGCCGTCGGATTTCCTGGCCTTGAGAATGCGGTCAATGATCGGGATGAAGAAGGACAGGGACTTCCCCGACCCCGTACCGGTCGTGACGACATAGCTTTGACGTCCCTGGCCTTTGGCCAAGGCTTCCATCTGGTGTTTGTAAAGATGCAGAGGTTGTGGCGAACCTTCGGTTTTCCCGACCTGGAAAATGTCTGCGCAGGCAGAATCCAGGATGCCCTGCTCCACCAGTTGCTGCACTGTGCCCTGACGTTGGTAGTTCGGGTTGATCTGCACCAGCGGCTCAGGCCAGTAGCGGCCCTGCGCGTATTGATGTTCTACCTCGGCCTGGATATCGGGTGCGGCGATACGAACGAAGCTGCGGGAAAAGCTGCCATAGCGTTCGATGAGCTGGTCGCGGAATTGGAAAACGTTATCCATGAAGAGTCCTCACTGATCCATCTTGCGGCTAATCGCCAGAACCGCCGTACTACCGGAGGTGCCTGCCGTGATGCGCTTCCATTTCGCCCCACGCCCTTTGCCGGTCGATTCGATCAAGCCCTCTGATTTCATCGCCCGCAGTACCAGCCGCACCATGTCCCGACTCACGCCCGGGCAAGCTTCTTCGATCTCCGAAATCGAAAACGGCAGGGTTCGCCCCAGGACTTCCGCGCGCACCCGGTCGCCCTTGCTACCTCGACCGCGCTCGATGGTGCCGACACGCTCTTCAAACTCGCGGTAGGCCCGCAACAGGGCCCCCCAGAAGTAGTCGAGCCAGGGTTTGACGTCGTGCTGCCCTTGATGCCAGCCCTGAGAACTGGCTTCCAGCGTCTCGTAGTAGCCTTCCTTGGTTTCCTCGAAGATGCGCTCCAGGCTGATGTAGCGGCCCACGGCGTAGTCGAAGTGGTAGAGCAGCAACAGGGTCAGCAAGCGGGACATACGGCCGTTGCCGTCCGGGAAGGGGTGGATACACAGGAAGTCGAGCATCGCCAGCGGCACCAGCACTAGTGGGTCGGCTAGGTGCTGATCCAGTGCGGTGGCGTAGTGCCGGGTCATATCGGCCATGGCCATCGGCGTCAAATGCGCGGCGACCGGCTGGAAGCGCAGCCGCGACGTGCCGTCCGGATGGCGTTCGATGATGTCGTTGTTGGTGGCTTTCCAGCGTCCGCCGGCCTGCGGCATGTAGCGATACAGCATGGTGTGCAATTGCAGCACCACGCCTTCGTTGAAGGGCATGTGCGCGGCCGATTCGTGGAGCAACGCCAGGGCATCGCGGTAGCCGGCGATCTCCTGTTCGGAGCGACTCTTCGGTGCTGCATTGCGGATGACCAGGGACTTAAGTCGCGAGGGCGCGACGACAACACCTTCCAAGCGGTTGGACGACTCGGTGGATTCAACCACCGCGATCTGGCGCAGGCCCTTGAGGGCTTCCGGAGACTGGGCGGCGTAGAGCTGTTGCTTGCCCTGATACTCGCCCAATGCGCGCAGTGTGGCGGCCTGGGTACCATCGAAGCGAAGCGCGGTGAGGTACTCGGGGGTAAGCGAGTGCATGGAAATGTAAGCTCAGGCTGTCTAAATGGGGCAATCATAGTCTTTAAATGGGGTATTGTCTTTTAAAATGCCTCATTAAAGTCGTTTGATTACCCTGTTTTCACTGCCGTGGGCCTTGCGTAGAGGGAGGCCGCCCTGTCTGGCAGGGTGCGACCACGTGAATCACGGCCTATAAAGGGGTATTGTCGGCCTAAATTACCCTTTTTAATCATTGGATTGCCCTGTTTATAGCCTCCAGTCCTCTGCAAAGGCGAACAGAATTATTCGGTGCCGCTGTGCTCTGCCGCACTCAGGTAGCCCGCCCAAGCCTGTAACAGCGACCTTCTCTGATCCAGCAGCAGCGCCTTGTTGTAGGTCGCCCGAACCTTGTTGCTTTCCACATGAGCAAGCTGCCGCTCGATCGCATCAGGCCTGAATCCGTTCTCGTTGGCCCAGGTCGAGAAGGTCGTTCGCCAGCAATGCGGCGTCGTTCCCCGGCCCAGGTTCATATCGCGCATGGCGTAGGTAAGCCGGTTGGGCGTGGTGAAGCCTTTGCCGCTCCGGTGCGGGAACAAGTAGCGTCCGCCACCCGTGATGCGCTGCAAGTCCTTCAGCACTGCAATGGCCTGCGCAGACAGTGGGCTGACATGCTCTCGCCGCGCCTTCATCTTGGCCGCTGGCCGACGCCACACGGCATCCTCAAAATCGAACTCTTCCCATTCGGCATCGGCAGCTTCCCCGGGACGGCAAGCGGTCAGCGCAATCAACCGCAGGCACAGCGCAGTTTCCGGATAGCCCCTGTAGCCGCGCAATGCCTGATAAAACTTCTGGATCTGCTCGCGCGTCATCGCCGCCTTGCTTTCGCTGGCAGGCACGCGAAGCAGCCCGCGCAGGCTGGGGATCGGGTTGGCCTCAACTAGGCCACGCACGACCGCGAATTCGAAGATGGCCGAAAGATCGCCTTTGACATGGATCGCTGCCCACGCGCCATGAGTCTTGCACTCTTCCAGCAGTGGGCGGATCTGCTTGACGCCAATGTCGCTCATCGGCATCCCGTCGAACTTGGGAGACAGGTACTTCCTGATGCGGGACTCTTTCGTCCGGTAGGAGCTGAACGCGAAGGCAGGCTTGATTTCGGCCAGGTATGCCAGCGCCACCTTGGCGAACGAGCTTTCACGGGCGCGCTTGCGTTCCTCCAGTGCCTCCAGGTTGCGTTGCTTGACCTGCTGCCGCTCATGGGCAGGGTGGATACCCTGCTTTACCAGAGTGCGTGCCCTTTCCCGGGCTGCGCGCGCCTCTGCAAGGCTTACCTGGGGAAAACTACCGATGGCAAAGAGGTTTTCTTTGCCTTGCAGGCGGTACTTCCACCGCCAGAGCTTGCCGCCGGTGGGCTTGACCAGAAGGAACAAGCCCCCGCCGTCTGAAAGTTTCCAGTCTCGATCAGCAGGTTTGACCGACTTGACCTTGGCGTCAGTGAGTAGATTCTCGGGCATCGTTGGACTCCACTGCGGGGAAAAGTACCCCCACGGTTGAACACGAGTACCCCCAACGCTACCCCCGATTTTTTCAGACCTCGATGAACAATAGGAACGCTCAGCAGACCGTATTGTTAGGCAAGCCATTGATTTCCCAAGGCCTGCCCATTCTATCGAGCGCTATTGAGCGCTCCTGAGTGCAGAAAAAATCGTCAGACGTTGAAGCGGAAGTGCATCACGTCGCCGTCCTTGACGATGTAGTCCTTGCCTTCCAGGCGCCATTTGCCGGCTTCCTTGGCACCGCCTTCGCCCTTGT
>MTEV01010049.1_pt1 | contig 22449 bp, 30 predicted proteins | sample 1042711 | NCBI WGS metagenome assembly MTEV01 (sample SAMN06185812, study PRJNA358809) | soil metagenome | isolation source: soil bioaugmentation with soil previously exposed to atrazine | place: India | collected 2015-05-23 | reverse complement strand
ACACCACCGGCGACGCCCTGCTCACCGTCGGCGCCTTCGGCCTGGGCGCCTCCGGCGCACCCAGCGAAGCAACCGACTGCAACAACCTCACCCGCCCTGGCTTCTACTCGGTAGGCGCCTCCGCAGCCAACCGTCCGGCCTACGTCGGCGCGGTTGCTTCTGGCCTGCTCGTCGTCGCTGGCGGTACCGCCGCCCGCTGCTCGCAGCTGCATTTCATGGACTCCAGCAGCAGCGTGCGCCTCTCCGTCCGCCACCTCACCAACAGCGGCTGGACCGCCTGGCGTGAGACCTACCACGACGGCAACATGCCCGCCGCGTCCACCGGGCAAGCAGGCATCGTCCAGCTCAACGACACCGTTACCAGCAACAGCACCACCCAGGCAGCGACACCCAACGCGGTCAAGGCAGCCAACGACAACGCCAACACCCGCGCGCTTGCTTCTCGCCAGATCAGCGCCGGCAACGGCCTCAGCGGCGGCGGCAACCTGGGAGCTGATCGCACCATCAGCCTGGGCACACCGTCCCGCCTGACGTCCGGCACGCCAAACGCTGCAACCGCGAACAGCCACACGCATGAACTGGACATCAGCGGCTTCTTCCGCAACGTCGGCAGCGCCAACGACTGGGACATGCTCCCCAACGGTCGTATCACTCAATGGTTCAGCGCCACCGTCGCCTCTGGCGGCGACGTCACATTCCCCATCGAGTTCCCCAACGAGGCCTGGAGCATCCTCCCCGTGCAAGGCAATACCGCAACGCTGGCTATCAGCTGCGGCATCAACAACGTCACCAAAACCGGCTTCAAGCTCTATCACTCCGGGGGCGGCACCGCATACGCCTTCCGTTTCATCGCCGTAGGCAAATGAGGCAACCATGGGCTACTACCTCAAACCAGACACCCTCACCTTCCTGCACGAGTCAGTGCACGCCATCCCGGAAGCGGCCATCGCCATCAGCGACGAGCTCTATCAAGAGCTGCAGCACGGCCGCAGCATGGGCCAGTGCATAGAGATCGACGCGAGCGGCACGCCCTACCTGCTGCCGCCCGCCGCGCCCAGCACCGCGGCGCTATGCGATGCAATCGACCGTGCCGCCGACACCGCCCGCCGCGCAGTAGCCGGCGACCCGCTGCGCGCCGTGGAGTACGACCGCGCCCGCCTGGCCGCCGAACAGTTCGCCGCTGCTGGTTACGCGGGCGAAGTGCCCGCAATGGTCGCCGCCTGGGCCATCAACGGCCGCACGCCGCAGCAAGCGGCAGACAGCATCCTCGCCGAGGCAGCCGCCTACACCAACGCCCTGGAGCTGCTGCGCACCACCCGCCTGGCAGCCAAAGAGCAAATCCGCACCCTCATGGCCGCCGGCGAAGTCGAACAAGCCCAGCAGCTCACCGCCCAAACCATCGCCGCCATCGAGGCCGCCGTCGCCGGTATCGGCAACAACGCCTGACCAATTCGCGCACCTGCTCACAATGGTCCCAGCCCCGCCCAGTGCGGGGCTTTTTATGCCTCACGCCGAACCGCCCCCCGCTACGCTGCCCGCCGCGTGCAGCAGCCACGCGCGCGCGGCAGCATCAAGGCTCACTGGATCACCGCAAGCCCAGGAGCTGCAGCCCATGGCCACCGACTACCACCACGGCGTCCGCGTCATCGAAATCAACGAGGGCATCCGCCCCATTCGCACCATCGCCACCGCCGTCGTGGGCCTGGTTGCCACCGCCTCCGATGCCGATGCCACCGTCTTCCCGCTCGACACCCCGGTACTGCTGACTGACGTACTCAGCGCCATCGGCAAGGCCGGTACCCAGGGCACCCTGGCAAAATCGCTGGCCGCCATCGCCGCCAACGCCAGCCCCGTCACCGTCGTCGTGCGGGTCGAACAAGGCGCGAACGAGGCCGCCACTACCAGCAACGTCATCGGCACCGTCACCCCCGAGGGTCAATACACCGGCCTCAAGGCGCTACTCGCCGCCAAAAGCCAGCTGGGCGTCACCCCTCGCATTCTCGGTTGCCCTGGGCTCGACACCCTGCCCGTCGCCCAGGAGCTGGTTGCCATTGCTCAAAGCCTCCGCGCGTTCGCCTATGCATACGCCTGGGACTGCGAAACCAAGGAAGAGGTGGTCGCCTACCGCGAAAACTTCGGCGCCCGCGAGCTCATGCTCATCTGGCCGGACTTCCAGGAATGGGACGCCACCACCACCGTTACCGCTCCGGCCGTCGCCCGCGCCCTCGGCCTGCGCGCCAAGCTGGACGAACAAGTGGGCTGGCACAAAACCCTGTCCAACATCCCGGTCAATGGCGTTACCGGCATCAGCAAGCCCGTGTTCTGGGACCTGCAGAATCCCGCCACCGACGCCGGTTACCTCAATGAGAACGAAGTCACCACCCTCATCCGCGAGGGCGGCTTCCGCTTCTGGGGCTCGCGCACCTGCAGCGACGACCCGCTTTTCGCATTCGAGAACTACACCCGCACCGCCCAGGTGCTGGCCGACACCATCGCCGAGGCCCACATGTGGGCCGTCGACAAACCCATGCACCCGAGCCTGGTGCGCGACATCGTCGAGGGCGTCAACGCCAAGTTCCGCGAGCTCAAGAACGCCGGCTACATCATCGACGGCCAGTGCTGGTACGACGAAGCCGCCAACGAGCCGGCAACGCTCAAGGCAGGCAAGCTCATGCTCGATTACGACTACACCCCGGTGCCGCCGCTGGAAAACCTCATGTTCCGTCAGCGCATCACCGACCGTTACCTGCTCGACTTCGCCGCGCGCATCAACGCCTGATCGGCCACCACTGCATAGGAGCGCCTGACCATGGCCATGCCCCGCAAACTCAAGAACATGAACATGTTCAACGACGCCAACAGCTACCAGGGCGTCGCCAAGACCGTCACCCTCCCCGACCTGGCCCGCAAGATGGAAATGTGGCGCGGCGCCGGCATGGACGGCGGCGTAGGTGCCGACATGGGCATGCCCGACGACGGCCTCAAGATCGAATGGAAGGTCGGCGGGCTGGATCTGATCAGCCTGCGCCAGTACGGCATCACCAACGCCAGTGGCGTCGGCCTGCGCTGGGCCGGCGCCTACCAGCGCGACGACACTGGCGAGGTCACCGCCGTCGAAGTGGTCGCCCGTGGCCGCCACGAAACCTACAGCTTCGGCGAAGCCGAAGCCGGTGAAGACACCGAGCACAGCATCACCACCCTCTGCACCTACTACAAGCTGGTGGTCGACGGTAACGAAGAGATCGAGATCGACCTCCTCGGCATGGTGCTCAAGGTCAACGGCATCGACATCCTCGCCGAAAAACGCAAGGCCATCGGCCTGTAACCCGCATAGCCGCCCTTCACCTCCCCTCTCCCGCTTGCGGGAGAGGGGCCGGGGGAGAGGGCAGCATCACCACCATCCTGAAGGAGCCCCCCATGTCCCAACCCATCTACAGCGCCCCGATCGAGCTCGCGCAGCCCATCAAGCGCGGCCAGACCGAGGTCAAGGAAATCACCCTGCGCCGCCCCGGCGCAGGCGAGCTGCGCGGCCTCAAGCTGGCCGACCTGGTGCAGGGCGATGTCAACGCCGTCATCCGCCTGCTGCCGCGCATCAGCCAGCCCACCCTGCTGGACCAGGAAGCCGCCGCCATGGACGTTTTCGACCTCACCCGCTGCGCGGATGAAATCGCCGTTTTCTTGCAGACGCCGCCGCAGAAACCGGTGGAAGAGGCATCCCCCGAGAAATAGACGACGCCATGGCCGATATCGCCATGATTTTCCACTGGACAGTCGAAAGCATGGAGCGATTCACCCTGGCGGAACTGATGGAATGGCGCGAGCGCGCCCGAGAACGATGGGAACTGCAGCATGGCGCGCGATCTAAAACTACAGGTGGTACTGGAAGGGCTTAACCGCGCCAGCAAGCCCTTCCGCGAAGCCGGCCGCAGCGCCATCGGCCTCGGCCGCGACCTCAAGGCTACCCGCACCGAGCTCAAGGGCCTGCAGGCCCAGCAGAGCGACATCAGCAGCTTCCGCGCGCTCGAGGGCCAAACCGAACAAACCGGCAAGGCGCTGGAGGCAGCGCGGCAAAAGGTCAAAGACCTACAGTTCGCACACGCTGCCAACACCACCGAGCTGCGCAAAAACCAAGCCGCCCAGCGCGCCGCCATCCGCGAGGCCACCGCCCTCAAGGCCAAACACAGCCAGCAACAGGCCGAGCTACAAGGCCTGCGCGGCAAGCTCAACGCCACCGGCATCAGCACCCGCAACCTGGGCCAGCATGAACGCGACCTGAAAGCGCGCATCACCGCCACCAACCAGGCCATGGCCCAGCAAGAGGCCAGGCTAAAGCGCGTCACCGCCAAACAGCAGCGCCTGGCGCGTGCCAAACAGCAGTACGAGAAAACCCAAGCCCTGGCCGGCAGCATGGCCGCCACCGGCGCCGGCGGCCTGGCCACCGGCAGCGGCATTCTTTACGCCGGGGCGCGCATGCTCGCCCCGGGGCTGGACTTCGACGCCAGCATGAGCAAGGTGCAGGCGCTCACCCGCCTCAGCGGCGACAGCGCCGAGCTCAAGGCCCTGCGCGAGCAAGCCCGCCAGCTTGGCGCCAGTACCCAGTTCACCGCTGGCAACGCCGCCGACGCCCAGGGCTTCCTGGCCATGGCTGGCTTCAACCCGCAGGCCATCCGCGCCGCCATGCCCGGTATGCTCGCCCTGGCCAAGGCCGGTGACAGCGAGCTGGCCGACACCGCCGACATTGCGTCCAACATCCTCACCGGCTTCAACCTGCAAGCCAGCGACATGGGCCGCGTGGGTGACGTCCTGGTCGGCGCCTTCACCCGCTCCAACGTCAACCTGCAGATGCTCGGCGAGACGATGAAGTACGTGGCGCCGGTAGCAGCCGGCGTCGGGCAGGACATCGAAACCATGGCCGCCATGGCCGGCAAACTGGGCGACGCCGGGATCCAAGGCTCAATGGGCGGTACCGCGCTACGCGCCATCATCAGCCGCCTGGCCAAGCCGCCGAAAATGGCCGCCAAGGCGCTGGAAGAGCTCGGCATCCAGGCCGCCGATGCAGACGGCAACCTGCGCGACATGCCCAGCATCCTCGCCGAGCTCTACAACAAGACCAAAGCCCTCGGCAGCGCCGAACAGGCCGGCTACTTCAAGTCCATCGCTGGCGAAGAGGCATTCAGCGCCCTGCAGGTGCTGGTCAAGCAGGCCGGCAGCGGCGCCCTGCAAGAGTTCATCGGCACCCTGCGCGAGGCCAACGGCGAGGCCGAAGAAGTCGCCCGCGTCATGGGCGACAACCTGCGCGGCGACCTCAAGGCCCTCGGCAGCGCCTGGGAAGACCTGGGCATCCAGATCAGCGACCAGCAGAACGGCCCCCTGCGCGGCATCACCCAGGGCATCACCAAAGTCATCGGCAGCGTGAAAACCTGGGTGGCGGAGAACCCCAAGCTGGCCAGCCAGCTGGTCAAAACCGCCGCAGGCTTGGGCATCGTCATGGCCGGTATGGGTAGCCTCACGTTGGCCATGGCCAGCATCCTCGGCCCGTTCGCCATGGTGCGTTATGGGCTCAGCACCATGGCGATCTATGGTCGTGGAGCGTTCACCGTTCTGACCTTCCTTGGCCGTACCGCCCTACCCCTGGTGGCAACCGGCCTCAAGGCCCTGGCCGTCGCCGCCATGGCCAACCCCATCCTGGCCATCATCACCGGCATTGCTGTCGGTGCCGCGCTCATCTACAGCAACTGGGACCGTGTCGGCCCCTACTTCGCCGGCCTCTGGGGCGAAATCAAGGCGGGCTTCTCCGGTGGGTTCAAGGGCATTGCCGCCACCATCCTCAACTTCAGCCCGCTGGGCCTGTTCCACCGCGCCCTGGCCGGCGTGCTCAGCTACTTCGGCGTCGATATCCCCGACCGCTTCACTGACTTCGGCGGCATGCTCATTGACGGCCTGGTCAACGGCATCACCGCCGGGCTGGGCAAGGTCAAAAGCGCCATCACCGGCGCCGCCGACAGCAGCATCGGGTGGTTCAAGCAGAAGCTCGGCATCCACAGCCCGTCCCGCGTGTTCGCTGAACTGGGCGGCCACACGATGGCAGGCCTTACCCAAGGCCTGGAGCAAGGCCAGGGCAGCCCGCTGCAGGCGCTGGGCGCCATCAGCAAACGGCTCACCCAGGCCGGCGCCCTCAGCCTGACCGTTGCCGCCACGCCGGCAGGCGCTGGGCCGCTGCCAGCCCAGGTGCAGCCACTGCGCTACGCCCCCGAACAGCTCGCACCACAACAGCCCACGCCGCTACAGCAGCCCGTCAACCAAGTGCTCCAGGCGCTGACCAGCGACGCCATGCCCGAACTGGTACAGCGTGTGCGCGTCGAGCTGGATCTCCCCAACGGCATGCCAGCCATCGGCGCCACTATCCCCTTCGACACCCGCCCCCCGCTGGCGGCTGCAGGCGCCGATCGCAACACCAGCCGCCCCATCACCATCGAGGGCGACACCATCCAAATCACCATCGAAGGCGGCGGCGACACCGCCACCATCCGCCGCATGCTCGAGCAAGTGCTGGGCGAGCGCGACCGCGCCAAGGCCGCCCGCATGCGCTCGGCACTTTTTGATACGGAGTAACGGCCCATGATGATGGCCCTCGGCATGTTCGTGTTCGGCATGCAAACCCTCGCCTACCAGGAGTTCCAACGGCAGAACGAATGGCGCCACGGCAGCACGTCGCGCATTGGCGCCCGCCCGGCGCGCCAGTACCTCGGCCCAGGCGACGAGACCATCACCCTGCCCGGCGTGCTGCTGCCCGAAATCGCCGGCAGCACCCTCAGCCTCGACACCCTGCGCGTCATGGCCGACACCGGCAAAGCCTGGCCACTGATCGAGGGCACCGGCCGCATCTACGGCATCTACATCATCGAGAGCATGAGCGAGACCAAAACCTACTTCTTCCGCGACGGCGCCGCCCGCCGCATCGAGTTCAACCTGGTGCTCAAACGCGTGGATGAAAGCCGCGTCGACCTGCTCGGCTCGCTGACCGGAGCCCTGGGCGACGTGCTGAGGCGCGTACTGTGATTCGCCAGCTCACCCAGGTAGCCGGGCAAATCCTGCGCGAGCAAGCCGGCCAGGCCCAAGCGGCGCTGGACTACCCGCACCCCATCTGCCGGGTGACGGTCGACGGCCGCGACATCACCGCCGACATCACCGCCCGCCTGGTCAGCATCAACCTCACTGACAACCGCGGCATGGAGGCCGACCAGCTCGACATTCAGCTCAGCGACCACGACGGCCTGCTCGCCATCCCGCCCAAGGGCGCCACCATCGGCCTGTGGCTGGGCTGGAGCGATACCGGCCTGGTCGATAAGGGCACCTACAAGGTCGATGAACTAGAGCACAGCGGCGCGCCCGACGTGCTCAACATCCGCGCCCGCAGCGCCGACCTGCGCGAAGGCCTGGCCAAAAAGCGCGAACGCAGCTGGCACGGCCAGACCATCGGCGCCATCCTCGCCACCATCGCCCAGGAATACGGCCTCAAGCCCCTGGTGCAAGTCGCCCTCGCCGCCATCGGCCTGCCGCACCTCGATCAAGCCGGCGAGTCCGACCTCAACCTCATCACCCGCCTGGCGGCCGAGCACGACGCCATCGCCTCCGTGAAGGCCGGGCGCCTACTCTTCCTGCCCACCGGCGCCGCCACCACCGCCAGCGGCCTGCCCCTGCCCCACATCACCCTCACCCGCGCAGACGGCGACCAGCACCGCTACCTGGACGCCAACCGCGACAGCTACACCGGCGCCAAGGCCTACTACTACGAAGTCAACAGCGCACAAAGGAAGGAGGCCATTGCAGGCTCCGGCGACAACCTCAAGGAACTGCGCCACACCTACGCCGACCAAGCCAGCGCCCTGGCCGCCGCCCGGGCGGAATGGCAGCGCCTGCAACGCGGTACCGCCACCCTCAGCTACGTGCTCGCCAAGGGCCGGCCGGAGCTGATCCCCGAACTGACCTACAGCCTCACCGGCATCAAACCCGAGATCAGCGCCATCGTCTGGCTGGGCGGCAACGTCCAGCACTCATTCACGCCCGAGGCCTACACCACCAGCCTGGAACTCACCAGCCAACTACCAGACGATGACGAACTCACCAGCGACGCCAGCGAGCAATACACCGGCGTAGTGGCCACCTACCGCGACGAGAAAACCGGGGAGCAGAAGAAAGTCACCGAAGGCGACCAAACCAACCCCAAACGCCTCACCCACCTCTACGCCAGCAAGGCCAGTGCAGAGCGGGCGGTAAAGCGCGAAGCCGGGCGGCTGCAGGCGTGACTAACAAAAAACCCCGCACTGAGCGGGGCTTCTTCATTCACCTGGGCGAACTTAGCATCGCCACCGCCTCGATCGCGCGGCGCATATACGCCTGTTCCCCGGCGTCGAGTTGGCGGTAAAACCGCAGCAGCAACCGTTCCTCTGGCGTCAAACACTCCCTAGCCGGCTGCGCAACTCGCTCCGCCAGTTGCTCCCCTACAGCCGCTACCGTAACGCCGGGATCGACCAATACATCGACGAAAGCTTCTGCAGTTCGCCGTCCTTGATCATCAGCGCATCCCAACGCACATCGCTCACATCTGCGCGCTCGAACTGGATCTTCAAGAACTGCTTGCCATCCTGGGCCCACGCCAGGAAGAAGCGATCGATCTCGGGGTAACGCTGCAATAGCACCGGCATCAGGTGCTTTGCAGTCATCAAGTGATAATCGCGGGTGACGTTGGTGCTCTCGAAAACGACCGCCAGATACTTGGTGGCTTCAACTGTGTAAGCCTCAGCGGGTGCTTGCCTGGCGATCACCTCAGCGACTTCGCTCAGCGTGCTGGCACGGGCCAACTTGTCTTCCTGACTTTCTCCCTCAGAGCAGCCAGTAACGCCGGCCAGCAGGCCTAAAGCGAGCCCCAGCGCTCTCAACGCATCCATGTGTTTTCCCCTTCTTGTGTTTACTTCTTCACGTCATAACGCCCAGCCATTTCGGCCAGGGCATTCACCATCTTGTGTGTGTGGTGCCGGTCGCCCTTGGCGTCCTGATAAGTGAACCGTAGCGGCCTCATGACTTACCCAGGCGACTTTTGATTCTGCGCAGAGCAGTAGATACATCATCAGCGGCAAAGTGGACGGCTTCTTCGTTTATTGACACCGCAGGCCGTTCGCCAAGCTGAGTCATCATGGTGGTTTCCCTACCCCGTATGACAGTCAGCAGTTTTTCGTAGCGTTCTTGCAGTTCAGCAAGCAGCGCATCCACATGCTTTTTTTCGTGAAGTCCCATTGGTTGAGCATTTCATTTGTTCTCAATGGGAACAGACTATGCCAGCCTTTTGCCCGCTGCGACAACGGCCTCCAGCTCCGAAACACGTTGTTCGAGGGTATTCAGGCGTTTCTTTTCCTCAGCAGCTCGCTGTATTTCTCGCTGGGCGTCCTCGTCCAGCTCGCGCCATAGCGCCAAAAGCACCTCTTCACGGTGGCTTTGTGCTGCTCCTTGAATCCCACCGGTCTCATGGCTGCGGTGCATCAGGCCTTCGCCTGTCAGCAGCCAATCGAGGCTTATGCCCATCTCTTCGGCGATTTCTACGCATATTGCGTAAGGGACCGAGTCACGTGCTACCCAGCTGCCCAGGGTCGAGCGGTTGACCTTCAGCCGCTCACCAAGCTGGTTATCGTTCTTTACGCCGTACACCCGCTGCAGACGGTTTAGGACGGCGCGCACGCTTTTATTTTGCAAATTGAGCAATTCCCCAGTTGACTTGCGCATAATGCGCAACTATTGTTTCCCCTATTGCGAACATATTAGCCAAGCGGGGCACTCCGTACCATGAACAAGCGCCAGATCCATGCCCGTTTAATCGAACAAGGGAGCAGCTTCCGCCAGTTTGCGTTGGCCAAGGGCTACGACCCGCGCACCGTCACTCAGACGGTGGCGCGCTGGGCCGGTTCCGAAACCCTGCCAAACGGTCGCATCGCCTTCTCGATCATGCGTGACCTGTCCAAGCAGATCGGCACCGAGCTGATCCCTGGTTTGCTTGCGCACCCCTTTGCCCAAGCCTGCTGAACCTTAACCGCCAGCCCAGGCCCCGAGGTACAAGAAAGTGCACCGTGAAATTCTTGCCAGCCGCCGCCGCGCCGTCATCGCTGCCGTCAGTGCCTTCCCCGGCGGGCGCGAGTGCGCCGCCACGCACCTGGGGCTAGACCTCAAGCGCTTCGACAACCAACTGTACGAAAACCCAGGGCACCGCCCGCTCTCCGACGAACAGGTCGCGCAACTGGAGCGGCTGGCCGGCACCAGCCTGCTGGTGGACTACCTCTGCGCGCTGTACGGCGGCGTATTCGTGCCCATGCCCGACGCCGAGCAGCTGGACAACATCGACCTCTACAGCCGCGCCCTGGCCACCGACGTCGCCGAAGGCAAGGTCAACCAGATCATCGCCCAAGCCCTGCACGATGGCCGCCTGGACGAAGCCGAGCTGGCCGAAATCGTCGCCGCCCACCGCCAACACATTGCCGCACGCCACGCCGAAGTCGGCGCGGTGATCACCCTGCACCGCAAAGAAGGAGCCAAACCATGACCCAGCAACTGATTCCCGTATTCAACGGCGCCCTTGGCGACCGCCAGCAGCAGCTGTGCGACGCCCGCGACCTGCATGCTTTTTTGGATGTAGGCCGTGATTTCAGCAACTGGATCAAGGCGCGTATCGAGCAATATGGCTTCGTTGAAGGTGAGGACTATTCGCCAATTTTGGCGAATAGGTCGGACGGTTTGCCGGGCAAACCACGCACCGAATATCACCTCACCCTCGACACTGCCAAGGAACTGGCCATGGTCGAGAACAACGACCAGGGCCGTCAGGTGCGCCGCTATTTCATCGCCATGGAGCGTGAAGCGCGCGAGAGCCGGGGTGTTTCCTACCTGAGCGTTGCCCAGCAACTGGCCTTTCACCGCCAGGTGCCCAAACTGCTCAGCCAGCTCAAGGCGGAAACCACGCCGGCCATCCGCGCCACCTTGCACGCGCAGCTGGTGCAGCACTGCCACCTGCTGGCCTTGCCGGTGCCCGCCATCGACAGCGTGGGCCGCGCCAAGCCGGAAACCGGCGACCTGTTCCCGGCCAAGTAATCCCAGTACAGGAGCCCAAGCCATGACAGCACCCACCGGCGGCGGCTACCGCGTCAAATGCCCGGCCTGCTCAAGCCCCATGCGCATCAAGGACAGCAAAGAGCAAACGCCCACGTTCAAGACCATGTACGCCCAGTGCACCAACATGGCCTGCAGCCACAGCATCATTGGGTCGCTCAGCTGGGACTTTGCCTTGGTGCCGTCCGGCATCGACAGCCCCCGCGTGGTGCTGCCCGTTGCGCCCTCTGCGCAACGCAAGCAGGCCCAGCGTGATAGCCGTAACACCACCAACCAGCTCGATTTGCTCGACGCCCAGGAGGCCAGCGCATGAATGCCTTTGCCCAGTTGCCGCACGACTACCGCAGCCAGATGCAGGCCAAGGCGCTCAGCTACCTGCAGGCGCACCAAGCCGAGCACCTGGCTGACGACGCCCAACTGATCGAGCGCGCCACCAGCCATCTGGTGCACCAGTACGACGTGCCACTGTTTCTCGCGCCCATCCTGGTGGCCTTGGCCATGACTGATCTGCGGCCAGGCTCGGGCACATGGTTCGGCATAGACCTCGCCAGCGGGCCGGATAGCCCAGGCCACCACCACTTCACCTAACCCCAGCACCGCCCAATCCCTGCCCGCCTTGCGTGGGTAAGGGGAAGTTGCACCCAGCATTCGAGGTTTGCGCCATGCCAGACGCCGTCGAAATCCAGTTGCAAATGCCCAAGCCAGTGGCCGAGGCCTGGCTGCTGACCCTGCGCGAGGAACTGCGCCAGGGCCTGCAGCTGCATTGGTACGACGACCGCTACCGCACCGTGCCGGCGGGCCTGCGCACGGCTCGCATCCTCACCGATTACCCGGCACTCGCCGGCCACAAACGCACCATCGGCGCGCTGCAAGCCGCGCTCACAGCCGCCCAGTAAGGACTGCACCATGCTCACGCCCAACCACACCAAGCTGCCGCTGTGCAGCAAATTGGCAGCCGACCAGGACCGTACAGCCTTCGCTGTCTCCCTGAACCTGTTTGCGACATCTCGCGGTGAGTTCCAGCGCGTCTACCACCACAACCTGAACGGGATCCTCTTCGCTTACCGCGAACTGGGCGTCATCAAGCACAACCAGCTGGACCCGTTGCTCAACGAGCTGGAAGCCTTCGCCTTTGGAGCCACCGCATGAGCACCATGCAAGCCTCCCTGCGCGAAGACGTGCTCAAGCGCCTGCGCGACGAGTTCCCCGACCTCAAGCCCATCCGTGGCACCAAGTACATGCGCAAGGGCAAGTGCCCGGCCTGCGGCAAGCCGGAGCTGTACACCTTCACCGACTCGCCCTGGCTGCTGATCTGCGGCCGTGGCAAGTGCGGCGCGCAGTACCACGTCAAGGACCGTTACGACGACCTGTTCAACGACTGGAGCGAGCGCGTACCGGCCACCGACCAGCAGCCCAACGCCACCGCCCGCGCCTACCTGGAGTTCGCCCGCGGCTTCCGCCTGGAGCTGATCGAGGGCTGGTTTACCCAGGAGAATTTCTGGTCCCGCGAGCTCGGCGCCGGCAGCGCCACCGTGCGCTTCCCGCTCACCAAGGGCGGCTACTGGGAACGGTTGATCGACCGCCCCGAACGCTTCGGCAAGCAGAAAGCCCGCTTCGCCCCCGGCGCCAGTTACAAGGGCGTGTGGTGGTGCCCGCCGTCGCTCGACCTCACCACGCTGGACGAACTGCACATCGTCGAGGGCATCTTTGACGCCATAGCCCTGCTGCACCACAACGTGCCGGCCGTGTCGGCCATGAGCTGCAACGCCTTCCCCGAGCAATCGCTGCGCGAGCTGAAACAGGCCTGCGTCGAGGCTGGCCGCCGCCTGCCCACCCTGGTGTGGGCGCTGGATAACGAGCCGGTAGCGCGCAGCTACACCCGCAAGTGGGTGGCCCAGGCCCGCGCCATGGGCTTCACCTGCGAAGCGGCGCTGATCCCGCAAAAGGGCAAGAAGGTCGATTGGAACGACCTGCACCAGCGCTGGGCCTTTATCGACGACACCGAACAGCGTGCCGAGCGTGTAGCCGCTGACCTGGACGAAGCCCGCTATCAGGGCGCCCTGCTGATCGCCGAAAGCGCATCAGAGAAAGGTCTGCTGATCTACCAGCGCAACGAGTGGAAGGAGTTCCACTTCGGCTTCGATAACCGCCTGTACTGGTGGTCGCTCGACCTGGACAAATACAACAAGGCCGTCCAGGCCATCGAGGGCGACGACGAGGGCAAAGACCGCGAGCTGAACAACAAGGAAATCCGCGAAAAGGCGCTGCGCCTGTCCGGCAGCGTCAACGAAATCGCCAACTGCTACTTCGAAGCCCTGTACTTCCAGCGCAACGAGATTACCGACGAGTCCTGGTACTACCTGCGCGTGGACTTCCCCCACGGCGCGCCGAGCGTGAAGAACACCTTCACCGCCACCCACATCGCCGCCGCCAGCGAGTTCAAGAAGCGCCTGCTGGGCATGGCCGCCGGTGCCATGTTCACCGGCACCGGCCAGCAGCTTGAAAAGATCATGAAGCTGCAGACCTACGGCATCAAAACCGTCGAGACGATTGATTTTGTGGGCTACAGCCGCGACCACGGCTGCTACGTCTATGGCGATATCGCCGTCAAAGACGGCCAGGTCTACGAGGCCAACGCCGAGGACTATTTCGAGTTCGGCAAGCTGCGCATCAAAACCCTGCAAAAGGGCGTCACCATCCGCCCCAGCCGCGACGCCAAGGCCTACAGCAGCGAGTGGTTCAAGCTGCTATGGACGTGCTTCGGCGCCCAGGGCGCGGTTGCCCTGGTGTGGTTCTTCGGCTCGCTGTTCTGTGAGCAAATCCGCGCCCGCTGGCAGTCCTACCCCTTCCTGGAGGCAACGGGCGAAGCCGGCGCCGGTAAAACCACCCTGCTCAACCTGCTGTGGAAGCTGCTCGGCCGCGCCGGTTATGAAGGCTTCGACCCGATGAAATCCACCAAGGCCGGCCGCTCGCGCCTGATGGGCCAGGTGGCGGGCATGCCGGTGGTGTATCTGGAGGCCGACCGCCACAGCGACGACAAACCGCACGCGAAGACCTTCGAATGGGACGAGCTGAAAGACTTCTTCGGCGGCGGCACCCTGGCCACCAAGGGCGTCAAAACGGCAGGCAACGAGACCTATGAGCCACCGTTCCGCGGCACCATCGCCATCAGCCAGAACGCGGCGGTAGTGGCGCATGAAGCGATCATGACGCGCATCTGCAAGCTGCACTTCGTGCGCCCCCAGGTCACGCCCGAAAGCCGCGCAGCAGCGGACAAACTCAACGCCCTGGACGGCGACACCCTCAGCCACTTCCTGCTGCTGGCCATCAAGGCCGAAGCCGGCGTGCTCGACGCCTTCGCCGAATACTTCCCCGGCTACGAATCGCGCTTGCGCCGCCTGCACACCCACTGCTGGCAGTGCGAAACGCCCTACGCCACGGCCAACGAAAGCCACGCCTGCCCGAGCTGCGGCAACACGCTGCGCGGCTACATCCGCGTGGAGCGCATCAGCAAGAACCACGCAATGCTGCTGGCCCTGCTGCACTGCCTGCGCCAGGTGGTGCCCGGCATCAGCGACGCCCAGGTCAGCGCCACCCAGCGGCAGATCATCACCATGGCCCTGGAGCGCCAAGCCTCGATCAGCGCCGACCACCAGCACGTCGCCGAGTTCTGGGAAGTGTTCGACTTCCTGGAAGGCCTGGACGGCGAAGGCCCGGTGGTCAACCACAGCAACAAGCCCGAGACCGGCGAAATCGCCATCAACCTCAACGACTTCTACGAGCGCGCCCAGGAGCACAAGCAGAAGTTGCCGGACATCAACGTGCTGCGCGACCTGCTCAAAGAAAGCCGCTCCCGCAAGTTCGTCGAGGCCAACGTCGCCGTGGCCAGCGCCGTGCGCAAGCACCAGGCCAGGCGCGCCAACCTCACCGTCTTCAAGTCCCCGACTGTGAAGTGCTGGATCTTCCAGCAACCCACCGCTGGCTCGGCAAAGCCGGCTTAACCCCGAAGGAGAACCACCATGCAGCAAGAAGAGTTCGACAAGAAGGTCCGCCAGATGCACCGCGTGGCCATGCTCGGCGCCGGCCTGTTCGCCGTGCTGATGCTGCTGAGCATCGCAACCAAAACTCACACGCTGTGGCTGCTGTTCAGCCTCACCGATTGCAGCATCGGCTGAGGTGAACATGAACAACGACCACAACGACACCCCCACCAGTACGGCTCTGACGTTGCTTCTAAGCGGCGTTGCGCTGGGCGTCCTGTTCACCCTCTGCAGCATCGTCCCCGACGCCCTGCAGGCTGCAATCCGCTAACCCAACCGCCCAGGCGCGGCAACGCCTGGGCAACCCACCCGAAGGAGAACCACCATGCAAACCAACACCAACCAAACCCCGAAATGGCTCGACCTGTTCATCACCGCGTTCGGCACCCAAGGCCTGATCGCCCTGGCCTGGTGGGCCGGCGCCTTCCACGCCCAGCGCATCCGCGAGCTGCAGGCCACCTACCCCATCCTCCAGATCACCGGCGGCGCCGGCGTGGGCAAGTCCACGCTGGTGGCGAACCTGTGGAAGATGGCCAACACGCCAGAGCCCGACCACCTCAGTTACAACACCTGCAGCATGGGTTCCCTGCTGGCCATCCTGGCCCGTTCCGTGAATCGCCCGGTAGTGATCGAGGAAAACGACCGCGTCGAGGACAGCTTCGATTGGGAGCTGCTGCGCGAGTGCTATGCCAGCCACCCCATCGCCATCAAGCGCTACGGCCAGCCAGTCAATCACCTGACCTTCCAGGGCGCGTTGGCGTTCGTCGGCGGCGAATCCGAGGTGCTGAATAGCCGCATCGTGAACATCCACCTGGCGCGCCAACCGCGCACCGATGGCCACCGCTCGGCAGTCGATGCCCTGCATGACCTGCAGATCACCGAAATGGCTCAGTTCGTAGACGCTGTGCGCAACAACCGCGAACAGGTGGTGTACCGCCTCGGCCACGTGCCGGCCTACGCCGAAAGCCTGCGCGAAGAGACGGCACCAGGCCTGCACCACGACACTGCCCGCAACCACGCCCAGCTGCGCGCCCTGCTCGATCTGCTGGCCGACCTGTTCCCCATCCCCGCCGACGCCCTGCACCACGCTCACACCGAGGTGTGCGGCATGGCCTGGGTGCATGCGGATACCAAGACCAACAAAGCCCCCATCAACTGACCCAACCGCCCAGGCGCGGCAACGCCTGGGCAACCCCGAAGGAGAACCACCATGCAGCACCACTACAAATCCACCGCACCGGCCACGGTGGCCATCGTTCAAGAGCTGTTCCAGGCCAGGGCCGAGTTACGCGCGAAATCGGCCAAGCTGGGCGAACTGTTCGGCGGCGATATCGCCCCCATGCACGACATCACCAGCTACTACGCCGGCGGCGTAAAACTCAGCGCAGACAAGGCGCTCGACGTGCACTGGCGCCGCCCTGATGAATGGGGCTACCGAGACCTTCGCTGCAAGCCCGTCATTCCCAAAGGCACCGAGAAGAAGGACCGCGCAGCCATCCGCGCCGAGCATGAGCGACTGCTCACCCTCTGGCGCGAGAACTACCCGGCGCGAGTGAGCACGCACGACTACTGGGACCGACTCGGCGTAAACACCGGCAACCTGATGCTCTGCGGCGGCGTGCTGTTCGAGCACCAGGGCACCGCCTACTTCCTCCTGGGCTTCCAGATCGACGAGGCCGACCACCTGGCCAAGGTCGCCGCCGGCAAACCCACCTCCGGCTGGATCGAGGGCGCGGTCGAGATCCTGCCCAGCGAATACGCAGCGGCCGCCGCGGCGTTCAAGGAAGCGCAGGCATGAACAGAATCGCCCAACTGAACCTAGAACTGGCCTTCATCGAATGGGCCACAGCCGAAGGCTACGACCTGGAGAAGTGCGACAGCTCCGGCCTGTATATCGACCCGCAAACCAAAGGCGCCTGGCGGGGCTATGCCGCCCGCGACAAGGAGGTCCGCCCGCTGATCGGTGGCCAGCAGCTGTACGCCGAAATCAAGAAGTCCAGCAAATACGCCGGCCAGGCCGACCTGTGCCGCCGCAACGGCTACGGCTACCCCTTCAAGGTGCGCATCGTTCACGACGGCGGCGGCGACTACTGCGTCAAGGGCGGCGTGGGCGGCCAGTACCGCCTGGCGGACGTGAACCTCTACGTGCTCGACGGCGAAAAGAAAATCCGCGTCCGCTGACCCAACCCAGCCCCGCCGAGCGGCAACTCGGCAGGGCTGCACCGAAGGAGAACCACCATGCACCTACAACCCCACCACCGCTGGCCGCTGCTGGCCATGGTCGCCGCCCTGGCGGGCGTCACGGCCACGTCGGTGGCCATGGCCATCGCCGCGCTGATCGACGCGCCAGTGCTCGCCGCACTGTTCGCCGGTGCTGCCGTGGTGCTGGACCTGTTCAAGTACGTGGCGTGGCCGCTGGCCCTGATGCTGCTGGCAGCCCGCCGCACCCTGGCCGCGCTGCTGATGATGGTCAGCGCCCTGGCCCTGGGCACCGTTTCCGGCTGGGCCACCTACGACCGGCTGATGACCTCGATCATCACCAGCCAGGCCGAGCACCAGGCGCAGCACGAACAACGCCAGGCCGACCTGCTGGAGCTGCGCCAGGCCGACGCCACCCGCATCGAGCAGCTCGACGCCGAAGCCGGCGCCGTTCACCAACAGGCCGCTGCCCTGCGCGAACGCGGCATGGTCACCCGCGCCCTGGAGCTGGAGGCCGCCGCCCTCGCCCGCATCGACACCCTGCGCGCCGCCGCTCAGCAACGCCGCGACAGCGCATCGCAGGAACTCACCGCCCTGCGCAGCCAACCGGCCAAGGCCGCAGGCCTGCCGCTGGAGCTGGCCACCCTGCTCTGCATCGGCTTCGCCCTGGCGCTGGAAGTGGTACCGGCCCTGATCCTCTGCGCGCTGCGCCCCGCACCCGTTACCGAAACCGCCCGCGCTACTGCGCCTGCACACCAGAAACGCAACGAGGAACGCACCCAGGAACACCCGGAAACCGAGCCGGAAACGCCAGCAGGCCCAGCCCTGCCCGCCGAACTGCTGCAACTGATCGCCCGCACCGAGCGCGGCGCCAAGCTGGCCGTGCGGCAGGTCGCGCGGGAATTGAAGATGGGCAGCGAGAGAACCACCCGACTGATGCAGCAGGCCACAGAAGCGGGCCTGCTGAGCAAGACCGCCGCCGGATACGTGGCGGCATAAAGAAAGGCCCCGGTGAGCGGCAACTCACCAGGGCCAACCAACCCCGAAGGAGAACCACCATGCAAGCAGAACCCAAAGAAGTCAGCGCCGATAAGGCTACCACACCAGGGCGGCGCACCCGCCCAACCCTGGCCAGCCAAAACCTAGACCTGCCCAGCATCTGCGACATCTGCGGCCGCGCTCGCTCGGCCGGCAAGCACGCCAAATGCAGCCGCATCCGCCAGCAAACCAAGCAGGCCGAGTGGGCCGCCTTCATGGCCGAACAGGCCGCAAAACGCCAAGCCAAACAGGAGCGCCGCCGCTATGGCCGTTGAAATCCGCTGCCGCTACGCCACCGGCACCTATGTGGCCACCGTCAAAGGCGAGAAGCGCACCGCCAGCAACACCATCAGCGCCCGCCACGCCGCCGAGGCCATGGCCGTCAAACTCGGCCTCGACCCGGCCCACCTGGTGGAGAAAGAACGCGACCTGATCGACCCGAAAGACCGCGTCATCTTCACCCATCCAGGAGAGCCGGTATGAAGACCGAAACCACTCAGATCACCAAGCTGCTGATCAGCGACCTGATGGGCGAGCCTCACAAGCTGGATCCGGTGACCGTGATTCTCGAAGACATCGGCCACCGAGTGATCCCCTCGAATGGCAAGAGCTACACCACGCGACAGGGCAAGATCATTGTCGAGTGCTACGGCAAATCGTGGTCGGCCTACTGGGGCGGCATGGGTGACCGGACGGTGGCCCAGTTCTTCAGCGACGAGCATTGCGAGTACCTGATCGGCAGCCTGGCTCCCAGCCTGGGCGCAAACCGCTTCAGCGGTGAAGCCCTGGTGGGCATGGCGAAGCGCGTGGTGCTGGATTGCCGGCGTGGGCGCACGGCCAACCATCACCCCTACAGCATGGACAAGGAAGACGCCCGCAAGCTGTTCGACCGCATCGAAGACGAGCTGCGCAACGTCGAGCGTGAGGATCACTGCTGGAACCACTCCGACCTGCTCGCCGAGCTGTTCAGCGACGAGTGGTGGCATGCCGCGAGTGACGCCACCGAGCCGAATCCTGACTACCAGTACCTGCAGCGCATCGTGCAGGCCGTTCAAGCGGGCCTGCGTCAGGCTGGGCTGGTGAATGTTCAGGTGGTGGCCTCATGAGCCTGGCCATTGCCTACTACAACGAAATCGAACCCTACGCCGCCCAGTGGCTGCGCAACCTGATCGCCGCCGGGCATATCGCGCCCGGCGACGTCGATGAACGCTCGATCGAGGACGTACACCCAGATGACCTCAAGCCCTACACCCAATGCCACTTCTTCGCCGGCGTCGGCGTCTGGTCGCTCGCCCTTCGCCGGGCCGGATGGCCAGATGATCGACCTGTTTGGACGGGTTCCTGTCCGTGCCAACCTTTCTCCTCGGCAGGCGAAGGACTTGGGTTTGATGACGAACGCCATCTCTGGCCCGATTTTGCCTGGCACATCCGCGAGCGCTCGCCTGGAGTCATCCTTGGTGAGCAGGTTGCAAGCAAGGACGCAGAACCTTGGCTCGACGTTGTACAAGCTGACCTGGAAGCCATGGAATATGCCTTCGGGGCTGTCGCGTTCCCGGCTGCGGGCGTCGGTGCCCCGCACATCAGGGATCGCACCTATTGGCTGGCCAACCGCCACGGCCACGGACGCCATAAGGCACCCCGGGGCCGAGTTCACCACCAAGAACATCACGCTGAATCATGCGGCGGCGCTGGCCGGCTGGAATACGCCGATGGCCAGGGATCACAAGGGCGACCCGGAGACGCCGAGGCAAAAGGGACGCGCATTGCCCTATCAAGCGGCAATGGCAGGCTGGCCAACGCCCAACGCGGGCACGCCTCAGAGCTTGCGCGGCAACGGGCAAGACCCGGAGACGCGCAAGGCCCAGGGGCATCAGGTCAACTTGAAGGATGCCGTCCGCTACTTGATCCACGACCAGCCGGCCCGGTTAACGGCCTGTGGGCAGATGCTGACTGGCTCTTCTGCAGGGATGGAAAGTGGCGGCCAGTTAGACCCAGCACATTCCCGCTGGCTTATGGGGCTACCTCCCGAGTGGGACGACTGCGCGCCTACGGAAACGGCCTCAACCTTGAAGCGGCTACGCAGTTCGTAGCCAGCTGCATGGAGGTGATCGGATGAGCCGCCTTGTCATCACCACCGGCCGGCGCTGCGGCAAGCGCCTCTGGACATTGTTCGGCTACGCCCAGGTGAACGGCTGGGAGGTCGCCCGAACCAAAGGTGGCCACCTGCGCTTTACCAAGCCTGGCCGCCCCATCGTCCATACCAGCAGCACGCCGAGCGATTGGCGTGCCGTGCGCAACGCCGTTTCCATGCTGGCCCGGGCGGACGGTTATCACGTCATGGAGGTGGACCGTGCCTGACCAGGCCGACCGGCAGTACATGCACGAATGCGAGGCGCGCCACTGGCGGCGCCTCGGCTATTCCAGCGAGGCGATGGTCGACGAGCTGCGCGAGAAGGTCGCCGCCAAGCGCGGCGCCGCTGCGGCCGAGCGGCTGATCGAGGAAATGCGCCGGCAATGGAAGCGCCGTAGCGAATGGCTTACCTGACAAGAATCAGCCGCTGCAACTTCTCGGCCCCTCAGCGGGCCGAGCTTCTTTCAGGCCCATACACTGGGCCTTTCGTTGTGCCGGGGGGCGCAAATGGCAAAGGGTGTAGAGGTACGCGGCAACCGCGTGCGTGTGTATTTCCGTTATCAGGGCGAACTGTGCCGCGAGCCGTTCAACGGCGACGCCACGCCCGACAACATCGCCCAGGCCGAGCGCCTGGTCGGCATGATCGAGTACGAAATCAGGGCGGGCACCTTCAGCTATGCCCGCCACTTCCCCGACTCGCCCAGGGTGAAAACCAACACCTTCGGTCACTACCTGGATCTGTGGCTTGAAATCAAACGCAACCAGCTCGCCGCCAGCGGCTTTCGTGGCTACCTGAGCCGCTGCGAGAACCATATCCGCCCGCGCTGGGGCGACATCCAGGCCGACGCAATCGACCACCTGGACGTGCAGGCTTGGGTGCAGAAGGATCTGATGGCCAAGCTGCATAACAAGACGGTGCGCGAGATCGTCAGCAACATGCGCCAGGTCTTTCGCCTGTACCGCACCCGCAACCGGAGCGCCCACGATCCAACGGACGGCATCGCCATCGCCCTGCCGGATGCAGAAGACCCGGACCCGTTCACTCGCGAGGAAATCGACACGCTGCTGAGCACTGAGAGCGACCGCGTGCAGGAGCTGAACATGATTGAGTTCATGATCTGGTGCGGCCCCCGCGTCAGCGAGGCAATGGCACTGACCTGGGAAGACGTCGACCTCAAGGCCGGCACGGTGATATTCCGCCGCGCCCGCGTGCGCAGCCAATACAAGGTAACGAAGACACGCCGCTCGACGCGCAAGGTTCAGCTACTGGCGCCGGCGCTGCGCGCCCTGGAGCGCCAGGCGGCGCACACCAAAGGCCTGGCGCCGGTGACGATCGAGGTGGTGGACAGGGACAACCGCACGCGCCGGGAACAGTCCGTGCGGTTCGTATTCCACAACTCGGCAACCAACCAGGCCTATTCGACGTCGGACAATCTGCGGCACGTATGGTGGAAAGCGCACATCAAGCGCGCAGGCATCAAACCGCGCGGCCCAAACCAATGCCGGCACACGTTCGCCAGCCAGATGCTGAGCAGCGGCATCGCCACGCCAGAGTGGATTGCAGACCAGATGGGGCACACGTCCACGGCGATGATCTTCAAGCACTACGCCAAGTGGATCAGCAAGGACGGCCCGGACTTCGTGGGCATGCTCAACAGGGCATTGCACCTGCTGTAACACCCGCCAGGAGGGTCATTCTAGAGCCCTCCCGCTTACCCCACATTCCCAAAGTGTTCCCAAAACGCTCCCTTTCGGGCGCCGCTTTCAGAAAATTCCTTTAGGAACAGTACGTTAGATGGCGGAAGCGGTGAGATTCGAACTCACGGATAGTTGCCCATCGACGGTTTTCAAGACCGTTGCCTTAAACCACTCGGCCACGCTTCCAAACGC
>MTEV01000176.1_pt1 | contig 24502 bp, 22 predicted proteins | sample 1042711 | NCBI WGS metagenome assembly MTEV01 (sample SAMN06185812, study PRJNA358809) | soil metagenome | isolation source: soil bioaugmentation with soil previously exposed to atrazine | place: India | collected 2015-05-23 | reverse complement strand
CGGTAAAAGCCGTCATGAACAGGAGTAAAAACCTCGATGCTTACTGATACCAAACTGCGCAATCTCAAGCCCAAGTCCAAGCTGTACAAGGCTTTCGACCGCGATGGTATGTACGTGACGGTATCGCCTACCGGTACCGTCACCTTTCGCTACGACTACCGTCTCAACGGACGCCGAGAAACGCTGACCATCGGGCGCTATGGGCCAACTGGCATTTCCCTGGCCATGGCTCGCGAGAAGTTGCTCGATGCCAAGCGCATGGTCGCCCTGGGCAAGTCTCCCTCCCTGGAGAAGCAGCGCGCTAAGCGGCGCCTGAACGCTGCCAAGAATTTCGGTGAAACGCTGACGAAGTGGTTGGCCGGCGCGCGCATGGCCGACAGCACGCGCGCGATGCGCAAAAGCATCATCGACCGCGACATCCTGCCGGTCTTCGAGAATCGTCTGCTGACCGAAATCACCCCTGACGATCTGCGAGCCCTGTGTGCCAAGGTAAAGGCTCGAGGGGCGCCGGCAACTGCGGTCCATATTCGCGACATCGTGAAACAGGTCTATGCGTTCGCGATCCTGCATGGCGAGAAGGTCGAGAACCCGGCTGACGACGTTAAGGCATCTTCCATCGCCACTTTCGTGCCGAAGGACCGGGCGCTGAGCCCGACCGAAATTCGGCTGGCCTTCCATCAGCTGGAGACTATCGCCGCGTATCCCACGATCAAGCTGGCCTTGCGACTGGTGCTGCTGACCTTGGTACGCAAGAGCGAGCTGATCGAGGCGACCTGGGACGAGGTGGACTTCAAGAACGCCACCTGGACGATCTCCAAGGAGCGGATGAAGGGGCGCAACCCGCACGTTGTCTACCTGTCGCGCCAGGCCTTGGACATCTTCGTGGCGCTGCACACCTGTGCGGCCGGTTCCCGCTATGTGTTGCCCTCGCGCTATGACATCTACCGCTGCATGTCGCACGCCACGCTGAACCGCATCACCCAGCTCATTGCCTCCCGTGCGAAGGAAGCAGGCCTGCCGTTGGAGCCGTTCACCGTCCACGACCTGCGCAGGACTGGTTCCACGCTGCTCAACGAGGTGGGATTCAACGGCGACTGGATCGAGAAATGCCTGGCTCACGAGGATGGTCGCTCCTCGCGCTCGGTCTACAACAAGGCCGAGTACGCGGAGCAGCGCCGGCATATGCTGCAGGAGTGGGCGGACATGATCGACGCCTGGATCGATGGCCGCACTCATGTTCCCCAACTGCTGCCGGACAGCGTTGTAGTGCCGGTGTTGAGTGCCACGGTTTAAGGAAAGCGTAAGGTTGTCACTTGACAACCTTGTCGGTCGTGCGAATACTGGAGATCACTGATGACCCGTCCTTCTCACTCGAAGAAAGAGGTCGAAGAAGCACTCAGGCGCGCCGAAGAGCAGGGCTGGCGCATAGAGCTGGGTGGTAGCCACGCTTGGGGACGAATCTACTGTCCCTACAACGATGAAGAGTGTCGCTGCGGCGAGTTCTGCATCACTAGCGTGTGGAGCACACCGAAGAACCCAGGCAACCATGCGCGTGCCCTTCGGCGCGTCGTCGACAACTGCACCACGCACCGTAAACAGCGGCAGACCGCTGAGGGTGCAGAGGAGTAGCGCTATGGAATACATCTTCACACTGAAATACCAACTGGCCGACGATGACCGTGACCCGGAAGCGTTGGTCGAGCGCCTCGGTGAGGCCGGCTGCGACGATGCCCTGATCGGCATTGGCCAGCCAGGTCGCCTGGCGCTGGAGTTCACCCGTGAAGCGGAGAACGCTGAGGCGGCTGTGCGTAGCGCACTGGCCGACGTGCGCAGTGCCGTACCGTCGGCCAGGCTGATCGAGGTGGCGCCAGATCTGGTCGGTCTCACCGATGTGGCGGAGATCGTCGGCGTGTCGCGCCAGAACATGCGCAAGCTGATGTTGGCTTATCCGAGCAGCTTCCCTATACCAGTACATGAGGGCAGTGCGTCGATCTGGCACCTGGCGGACGTGCTGACCTGGCTGCAGGCCAGAGGCAGCTATCTGCTACCTGGCGGTGTCTTGGACGTCGCCCAGGTGGCCCTGCAGGTCAATCTAGCCAAGGAAGAACGGCGGCTAACGCGTCCCGCCTCCAAGGAACTGCAGGCCCTTGTCGGATGAGCACGGCGCCGACTTCATGCTTGGTTTGAGCCCGCCCGGACAGGGCGGGTTTTCCTCAGGTAAACATCCGGCTTGCTGATATTGACCCGAGGCGCCTGCTTGCGCTCCTCGATCCAGGCCTCTACTTCGGCCAGATCCCAGACCACGCAACGTGGTGTCAGGTTGAAGCGCCTGGGGAACTCGCCCCGGCGCTCCATCTCGTAGATCGTGGATTCAGCCAGGGGGACGATCTGTCTCAGCTCATGCTTGCGTATTGTTCGCCGGAAGGGCAGAGGACTGCCCTTCGGGAACTGCGGAAGCGACTCGTAGGCTTCCGTGCCCGGTAAGTGGAGGGACTGATCAGAGTCGGTATCGAGAACCTCGGTTGTACTTAAAGAAGTATCCATCTCTATCTCCATGATTACGCTCCATGGGCAGATGGTGGGTTTCAATACCAGGTGAGGGAACCTGCTGTGGCGTAGTCTGGAGTAGGAGCTGCTGCCGGCCCAGGCTGGGCTGAAGCTCCCGCTATGTTCTGGGGTTCGCGTTACGTACTGTGGGCGCACAGATTATGAGTTCCGGGTTGCGCCGCTCACTGAGCCCGGCAAACAGGCGCTGCAGCAAATCAATCCAGTCCTTGGGGTTCATGCGGCAACTCCTGCGCTAGCGGGTGAATAATGTGTTTATGCCGAGGCTTTTCTGCCGCGCTTGGCCTTGGCTGCGGCGGCACGTTGGGCTTTGATGCGTTCCAGCAGCACGCTGGCCGGTTCGTCGCTCGGGTCTTGCGGCACCAGTTCGCCACGGAAGGCTTTGGCCAGGATGCTTTGGGTCAGGTGGTCAATACGGCTTTTGGCCGAGGCGACCTTGGCTTCCAGTTGATCGGCGAAGGCGAATAGTTGCTCTACGCGATGAACGATTTCGGTTTGTTCCTCTCTTACTGGCAGAAGAACAGTGAACTCACGCAAATCCGATAAATTGATTCGTCTCTGTGCAGAACCCAGTTGCTTTTCGACAAACTCAGCCTGAAATTGAGGCGACATTATTTGAAAGAAGGCAAATTCAGAAGAAATATCGTCACCAAGCTTAATCACCGCCAAAGCTCGATTAACGTTTCCCCCAACCAAATAATCCGGAACAATCGCCGCCCGTCCAATAGTGGCCATCACGGAAAGCAAGATATCGCCTTTCTCTAGAATGGTTCTCTTGAACTCATCTGAGAGTATTTTTGAAATCCTGAATATTTCTGAATTATTTATCCTTCCCCAATCGCCAATATCCATAACTCTAACCATTGGGACGCCTTCTTCATCTGCATTGCCCGGCTTCAGCACCCCATAAGAAAGCTTGGTTTTATCCCTCAGCAAATCTTCAAATTTTTTTGGAGAAGGGCTAGGCAATGCATTTTGCGACCGCCATTCCTCCGTCAAACGCCCGGAAACGGCAGCGGCGAGGACGGATTGGCGGAAGCGTTTGAGCAGCGTGGGGATTCCGTCGATCCGGGTTTTGAGAGTGTCGACCTGGGCTAGTAGTTCATCAAGCTTGGCGGCGATGCGGGTTTGTTCGGTGGTAGGCGCCAGACGAAAAGGTAGTGTCTTGGCAGCCGCACCAGAAAGCTCTTTGAAAGTTGTACCAGTTCCGAGGCTATCGGCCAGCTCTCGAATGCTTTTCAGATAATAGAAGGCGTAGCTTGGATCAATGCCATCAGGCAAAACAAAGCTTTTAAAACCTTGGTTTGTCGCGATTTCATTCGCTGCCACTGCCACATAGCCAATCGGCGCGCGACTACTGAACAGCAGACTACCTTTTGGCATTAGCTTCGCAGAACAGGATTGGTACCCCTGCTTGGTCAGGTCTCGTGCGCCGTAGGCAATTTCTTTGGTTTTGTAGCCGCTGAGATCAGCGGGTGTAAGCCAAGCGATACCCTTGCCAGGAGCAGTGAAATTACTGACATCGTTGGCTTTTGGCGTGCCTCCGCCTATGACTTCAGCAATTTCACCAATCGCGACGTCGATCCACCCACTCGGCAACTCACTCATCCCCAGCCTCCTGAACCACCGAAAGCCCCATTACCTCCGCCATCAACTGCTTCTGCGCCGTCACTTCATCGCCAGCCCCCAGCGCCTTCATCAGTTCTTCCAATTCATGCAGGGCTTCGGTTAGTTCGGCCATCGCCTCACCGGCCAGCACTTCCGGGGCGGGCAGGTCGGCCGCATCCAAGCTATTGGCATCTTTCAACCAGCTGATATCCAGGGAGTCGCCGCGTTCGCGGATCTGTTCACGGGTAAACACTCGGAAGCGGCTCAGTTCGCCGATGCCTTCGACGTTCTCGGCACGGGGGCTGTTGCCGTTGGGGTCATCCCCATAGGCCTCTTCAAAGGGTTTAAGGTGCTGGGAACCAAAGGGGGTGCGTTTGCCAAAGCTGGGCATATTGCTGCGTAGGTCATAGACCCAGACGCGCTGGGTGCAGCCTTGTTCCTGGCGCGGGTTTTCTGCGGTGCCTTTCTGAAAGAACAGCACATTGGTCTTCACGCCCTGGGCGTAGAAGATGCCGGTGGGCAGGCGTAGGATGGTGTGCAGGTTGCACTTGTCCATCAGGTCGCGGCGCACGTCGGTGCCGACGCCGGCCTCGAACAGCACGTTGTCCGGCAGAACAACGGCCGCACGGCCACCAGGATTCAAACCACGGTAGATGTGCTGCAAGAAGGCCAGTTGCTTGTTACTGGTCTTGTAGGTGAGGTCGTCGCGGGTTGGGCCGCCACCGCCTTTGGCCGTGCCGAACGGTGGGTTAGAGAGGATTACCTCGACCTTGGGCAAGCTGGCGCCGACCTGGCCAAGGGCGTTGCCCAGATGCACCACGCCTTCTTCGTCGCCCTCCATGCCGTGCAGCAGGGTGTTCATCAGGGCCAGGCGGCGGGTGCCGGGTACCAGTTCGATGCCGATGAAGGCCTTGTTGCGCTGGAAACTGCGGGCTTTCTCATCGAGGTCGTAAAGGTCGTCGGTGTGCTGCTTGATATAGGCATCGGCGGCGATCAGAAAGCCTGCGGTGCCGGCGGCCGGATCCTGAATCACTTCGCCGGGCTGCGGTTTGATGCAGCGAATGATGCTGTCGATCAGCGGGCGCGGGGTGAAGTACTGGCCGGCGCCGGATTTGGTTTCGCTGGCGTTCTTCTCCAGCAGGCCTTCATACAAATCACCGAGGCCGTCCTGGCGGGCGCTGAACCAGTCGATGCCATCCAGGCTCTTGATCAGTTGTTCCAGGTGGCGCGGTTCTTTCAGGCGGGTCTGGGCGTCGGCGTAGATGGCTGCAATCAGCGGATCTTCGTTCTTGCCCAGGTCGAGCAGCATCTGCCGGTAGTGGTTGAGCAGGTTGAGACCGGATTTTTCGGTGAGATCCGGCCAGCGTGCGCCCGCGGGCAGCTTGTGCTCGAACTGATTACCGCTCTGGGCCTGTTCGTATTCCATCTTGATAAATAGCAGCAGCACCAGTTCGGTGACGTAGTCGCTGTAGTTGATGCCGTCGTCGCGCAGTACGTCGCAGAGGTTCCAGAGCTTCTGGACGATATCGGAGTTGGTCATGGGGTGATCTCTAATTGGCTCATGACGTGAGCCGAATACATCTGCTATTCGGCTCACGGGGAAATAGGGAGGCTTAGTCGGGTGTTTGCCAGAAAGGGTCGTTCTGCCAGTCGGGCGGAAAGCCCATGGCCCGTAGGTTGGTCTCTGGGAACTCTGCCAGTAAGTCGTGCAGACGCCTGTCCCAACTGGTATGCGGGCTAACCTGGCGCATCAGCAGGTTGAGGATGCACAGCACGGTGAACAGGCGGGCATGTTGTCCGGGTTGTTGCAGGTGTTGCGGCCACGGGAAGTTGACCGTCCTGGGTAGCTCAGGGCGGATGCCCAGCTCACGGTTCCACAGGCGTGCGTGGTGCGCACAGATATTACGAATGGTGGTCAGGGTGTGCAGCCAGGATTGCAGTAGAGGGGCCGGTAGCTTCAGGCGTTTGGCGATGGCCTTTTTGTCGGCGTCGCGGGCCAGACCCTTGAACAGGTGTGAGAGATCGCCCAGGGTGATTTCTTCCATGGCCGCCCAGGCGGGCATGAGGTCGGGGGTGTTGTAGGTCAGGGCGTAATGGCGTGCGTAGCTTTCCTTGGCGCGCATTCTCTTGAGCTGCTCTTTGCGGGCGTCAGACGCGTGGGAGGCATCGATGCGCTGGCATTCGCGCAGATGATCCTGGAACGCCTTGTCCTGCTTGCTACGGATGCTGTCGAGCAGCGCCTGGTGCCGATAACTGCGCTGGAAGAACTGTGGCTCCAGATACCAGTGCGAGCCATATTGCGGCCCCATGTGGTTGCTAATAACGGCTCTGGCCGCGACTTCTATGCGCTCGATGGCATCCATGACCAGCAGGCGCAGGCGACGGTCGAAGTCATATAGACGGGTGAGTGCCTGCAGGCGGGTGCCGGGCTTGAAACCGTGGTCGGCATCTTCCGAAAGCTGGAATGGGCGCATGTAGGGCGTGAGGCGGAAGAAGCTGACCGCTTCCAGAAAGCAGTGCGCTTTGGCTTCGTCCTGGATGGTAAGTCCGCGCTGTTTGAGTAGGGTCAGCTGCGCAGGAATATCAATGGCGGGCTTGCTGAAGGGCTTCATGCGGAAAAACAATCGGGCATAAAAAACCCGCTCAATTTGTGCGTAGCTGCCGAAGCAACCATAGGCATGGCGGGTGTGTTGCGTGAGAGGTTATGCACCAGTGCATCGTTTTGCAAGAGATTTGGCATTGTTTTGCAGGGTATTTGGCACTGCTCGGATGGACGGAAGGGCAGTACAGCAAAGCCTGCCGCACGTTGTGCGGCGGTTTCTCTTTGGTTGAAATGGAGGGATTGCGGACCTTTCATCCAGCAGCCGACCACAGGTTGTCATTCAACGCTTCCAATACCCGTTCCAGGTTGCCGCCCAGATTGCGATCCAGCGCCTTGAGGCCGCCATCGTTGCGGAAGGCGTCATTGACCTGCTGCGGGTCGATGACCACTTCGTGCACCAATTGCTTGGCCAGGCGATCCAGCCATTTGCGTTGCACGGGCGTCCAGGGTTGCTGGGCGTAGATGGTCTGCATGGCCTTGGCTACGCGTTGGTCGAAGGGCAGCAGGGCTTCGCCGATGGCCGCCTGGCGAATGTAGCCGATGATGCTGGCGGCGATTTCCTGGTTGGTCTGATTGCGCCAGGCGCTTTTCAGGCTGGCTTCGCTAAAGCCGTGCTGGTCGAGCAGCAGGCGGACTTCGCGCAGTTGTTCGCGGGTCAGATCCTTGGGGCGGTTGACCACAACACCAAGGGCCGCAGATTGGTTTAGCTGGCTGCGAATAAAGTCGTTGAAGCTTTCCAGGTAGTCAGCCGGCTTCTGGTTTTGTCCGTAGTTTTGCTCGCGCAGCAGCAGTTCGTCGCTGTGGGTGGAGATAACCGGGTAGTTCTCCGAACCGAGCAGGGCGCTGACGGCAGCGAGCTGGTTGAGCAACTGGCTATGCTGGCGGACGAAGTTGGCCGCTTGCTGCGGGCCAAGGTCGTGCAGGTGTTTATGTAATTGGGCCGGCTCAACGCCCCACATTTCTTGAAGCTCATCGAGCTTTTTCTTCAGCGTGGGTTTGTCCTCGGCCTTGTGCTGGGCCTTGCGCAGGATGCGCATGACGCGCTGGCTCAGCTGGTCGAGCACGTCATGGGCGTGGCTGCTGTCGTCCTGGCTGCCAGGGGCATCATGGCTGGCTCCGCTGGTGAGTTCGCTGACCAGTTGCTCCAGGCTGATGTTGGGGTTCTTCACTAGGGGCTTCATGGTGTCGACCGCTTCCAGGCTGGCGTAAAGGTCGACGGGGTCGTAGATGCGGAATACGGTTTTGCCGATGTCGTCGCAGCGACGGGTGGCGCGGCCTTTCATCTGCTCGTAGAGGATGCGCGAGCGCACTCGGCGCATGAATACCAGATTACAGATTTTCGGTACGTCGATACCGGTGGTGAGCAGGTCGACGGTGATGGCGATATTGGGGTTGGGCTCGTTCTTGTAGCGGCGAATCAGCTGCTCAACCTTGTCGCTCTGACCGGTGATGATGCGCACGGCGGCTTCGTTGTATTGCTCGCCGTAGGCCTCTTTGAACGCTTCGTCGAGCAGGTTCTTGACCCGTTCGGCATGGGCCTGATTGACGCAGAAGATCATGGTCTTCTCGTCGCCAAACGGGTCCAGTTCCTTGGCCAACTCATCACAGATGACCTTGTCGAAGGCCGGGGTGATCACGCGGCGATTGAACGACTCGATGTTGAAGTTGAGTTCATCCTCCAGCTCGGCTACGTCGACTTCGCCGGTCTGGGTGTTGATGACGCTGACCGACTCGCCTTTCTCGAAGCGGATACCGTGCTTGCTGAGCTGGGTTTCATAGCGGATCGGTGGTTCGTGATCCACCAACCAGTCGTCGGCCACGGCTTCTCGGTAGCTGTAGGTGAATACCGGTTTGCCGAAAATTTCGCTGGTATGCTTGGCTGGGGTGGCGGTGAGGCCAATGCGGCAAGCGTCGAAGTGGTCGAGCACGCGGCGGTATTGCGAGAGGTACTGGCTGTGATCGCGCACGGCCAACTCACCTTCGGTCATCTCCTGATCGAGGGTGTAACCCCGGTGGGCTTCGTCGACGATGATGCAGTCGAATTCGCCCACGGGAGGTGGGTTATCCGAGCGGAAGATGCGGCTGACCATGGCTTGCACGGTAGCGACTTGGACGCGGGTTTCCGCCTCGGCGGCCATATCGCCCAGCTCTTTGATGTCGTAGATCTGCGCCAGGGTGTGGTTCTGCTCAAGCGTTGTGTCGTTGAACGAGTCGATGGCTTGCTGGCCTAGGGCACTACGGTCCACCAGAAAGAGGATGCGCTTGAAGCGTTCGGCCTTCAGGAATCGGTACATCAGGCCAATTATGGTGCGGGTTTTACCGGTGCCGGTGGCCATGGCCAGTAGGCAGTCACGCTGATTGTTGGCCAGGGCCTGCTCCACGGCCTGGATGGCTTTCTCCTGGTAGTCGCGCAGCTTGAGGTAGGAGAAGCCTTCGGCCTTGAGCTTGGCCTCGGCGTCAGCCTGGCTGCGTTTGAGCAGATCGAGCAGGTCATTCGGGGTGTGGAAGTCAGGCAGTGGCCTGCGTGTATTAGCCTGGCTGCGCAGGTCACGGAACCAGGTGCCGGACTGTTCGGCGAGCTGCTTGATAAAGGGGCGGCCGTTGCAGGCGAAGGCAAAGGGCACGCGGAAGTGACCACCCTGGCCATCGTTCCAGGGCTGAGCTTGGCCGGCCAGTAGCCAGGGCTGCTGATGCTCTGTCGCCAAGTTGAACTCACGGGCATAGCGCTCGGCCTGGGGGATACGATCGGCGATATTGATGCGCTTACGCTTGGCTTCAACGATGGCGATGGGCGTGAGACCAGCGAACAGTACGTAGTCGGCGCATGCTTTGGGGCTGCTGGTGGGCCATTCGGCGATGGCCTTGTTCTTGCCCTTCTCCGGGCGCGCTCCCTTGCCGTAGGTGAGGTCGAGAGAATCGGCTTCCCAGCCGGCGTCGATCAACTGCTGGTCGATCAGGATGCGGGTGAGGTCTTCGGATAGATCGAAGCTGCTGCTGGCCTGCTGAGTAAGCTTGGCGACCTTTTGGCTGGCTTGTGGCTGGGCCGCCAGTTGCTGCTGCAGGGCTTTGAGGCTTTGTTCGTGCTCACTGCGCAGCTTTTGCAACGCGGCTTCGTGTTCGGCTGCTAGCTGCTTATGGCTGCGTGATTCGGCATCCATCTGCTCGGCAAGCACGGCGTATTCTTCAGCCTCCTGCTTGAGCAGGTCGGCCAGCTTCTGGTTGCTCTCCAGTTGCTGGCTGGACTCGCTGAGCTGCGTCTTGAGCTGTTCGATCTGGCTTTGCAGATCGCGCAGCGGTGCGCTGGGATCTGCGGGGGTGACGAAGGGGCCAGGTTTGAACGCATGAGCATTCTTGCCGAACGACTGGTGATACCAGATGGCCAGAGCGCGGGCGACCTTCAAACCATCCATGGCCTCGCGATGCTGGGTGCGGAACTCATGGGTGGCCCTGTTGCCCTCGACGCGCAGGGTATGGAACAGGCTGCGTATATTCTGATCCAGCTGGATCTCGCGGCTGAGCTTGTATAGCAGGTCGGACTGGGTGGTGGTGGCATCGAACTCGATACCGGCACGGCTGGCCAAGTCCTGAGCCAGCGCTTCGCCGAGTTGGCGCAGTTTGATCAGTGTGGTGTTGGGATCGCTGGCGAAGACCTGCTCGGCTGTGCTCGCAAGCTGCAGGAAAACGGGGTCGTGCTCCTGGAGAAAGGCAAAGTTACTGCTGGCCGCCATGATCGATCCTTCGGTTGCGTTCCCACTTAATAAGCCCTGTATGGCTTTATCGTGCTTAAGTGAGGGCAGCTTAACCAAGATGAGCCGAGTTTGACCATGGCATTGAGCCACTCGGTGACCCAGTGCGTATCGGCTAGCTGGCCGGACAGAAAACCGTCAATGCAAGACCATCCAGAGAACCTCCAGCCTGATCGTAGTTTGGCGTGTTAGGCACGCCTCAGAGCCAGTGCTGGCGCAGGTTTGCGGTGTAGGCGGCACGCAGGTGCATTGATTGGGTGCCGTCTCCAACCCCCGTGCAGACTGCTTTCCGGGCCAACGAAGTGCCGCCCCCTTTTATCTTGCCCTCCGCTTTTTCCGTGTCTTTGTGCGCCTGAGCAGGGTAATCAGGCCGAGGGATACTAAGGGTCTCGCAGTCGCTGGGCGGTAGCCGAGGGCAAGGTATCCGCAGATCCGCAGTGCTTAAATGCGCAGGCTGAGCACGCGCTATCGACATCTAGATCGACGTGATAATGGACAGCTCATCGACATGAGCCCGATCAGAAGAGCTGCACCCGAACGATCATCCCATCGACAGACACCGTAGCGACTGTCGAATGACTTCGGGTTGGTGCTGCTGAGCAGGAGCAGTTCATCGCCAGCCAGGCGCCGACAGGTCTGCCAGGCCGGCAGCGCGCGACCCTGTCGATCCCTGCGCAAGAGCCAGGCAATAAGGACGCCATTGATGTGCACAGCACCTGACTCTCTTGCATGCACATGTGCTGCGGCACCATCGCCGCCACGGTCTTCAATGGCGTTGCATTCGCCGGCAGGTAGCCGTGCTGCGCAGCCATTGCATTCCTCCAGTAGTAGGTGAACCAGCATCAGATCGCCAGGCGCCAGTGAATTGGCCGGCGAAGTGCGATACCTGCCGTCAGGGACGCTGTCGGACCTTTTGTGGATCAGCCGTGGTGGCGACGTTGCGAGCGCTGTCGAACCTGGGGCGAACATGCGCCTGTGAGCAGTGTCAGCGGTCGCCATGCCCGGTGAGTTCCCGACGTCATGACGTTGCCCGCTGCTCCAGCACCTCGCGCAGCATCTTCGCCATGGTCACGCCGCGGTCGAAGGCCGCCAGCTTGATGCGCGTGCGCAGTGCTGGCGTCACGTCCAGCGTCAGCCGAGCGCTGTAGCGCTCGACCTTGCCGTGATCGATGGCGACGCCCTGGCGTATCCAGGCTTCGGCCTGCGGATCTGCCAGTGGACGTGCACCGATACCGATGCGCTTGCCGCTCATGGCGACCACCTCAGCAACTCGTCCACCAGGCTGCTGACCTCCCGCGCGGCGGCACTGTCCGGCGCCAGTTCACGTGCCAGACGACCGGCTGCCACGCTCTCGGCGAAGACGATGCGCTGGCGTACTTCGGTCTGCAGTGTCGGTAGCGGTTGGTCGGCCAAGGCGCCGCGCGCTTCACGGCCGATCACCGTGGTGCTGACGCGGCGGTTGATAGCGAACGCCGCGCGTAGCATCGGCCTGAACACCTGCGCTTTGCGGATCAGGTTGACCATCTCCGCGCTGGCCCACTAGTCGTAGGGGCTGGGCTGCACCGGGATCAACACGCGATCTGCCGTCAGCAACGCCGAGCGGGCGAGGGCGGCGATACGCGGTGCCCCGTCGATGATCACGTGATCGGCGCGGCGAGCCAGCTCCGGCGCTTCCTGATGCAGCGTCTCGCGCCAGGCCGACGGCGCTGAACAGCCTGGGCAAGCCCTGCTGGCTGCGCCGCTGCGTCCAGTCCAGTGCCGAGCCCTGTGGGTCGGCATCGAGCAGGATGACGCTCTGCCCACGCAGGGCCAGTTCGCCGGCAATATGGGTGGCGAGGGTGGTCTTGCCCACCCCGCCTTTCTGGTTGAGCAGGGCGACTATCATGGTCGCTTCCCCCCGTCCAAACCGTCCCGATCAGCACCTGTCCACAAACTGGCGTTGCCCAATAACAAGTTAGAGCTTTTAAGTTAGTTAAGTTAAGGGAGGCTGGAGGCCACGCCAGCCGTGGCCTGCAGAGGAATTCGTGCGCCTGATAGCACGAGAGTGATGCGCCTGATAGCACGTGCCGGCGTGCGCCTGATAGCACGACTGAATTCACAGCTTGTCCGCAAGTTATCCCCGTGCCGTTGACGGCACGCGTCGGAGATCCGCTTGCCAAGGGACAAGCGCTGCGATGTTTCAGCGGTTTCCTAGGCTGGGGTTGGCGCCGATCCCGGAGCTGGGTGCGGGCAGGCTCGAGATAACTGCGCTCAGGAGAGGCGTCACGATTTGCGGCGCATCGTCCTCTTGCTGGAGTTAGCGCTAATGGCCGCCCCCCCCCCTGGGGCTGATTTGGCCAAAGAGGCGCTGTAACGGGCCGGAACGGCTCCGTGTTCTACCTTATCCAGAAGCTTCTTGCGCGTTGCGAGCGTTCACCGCTGGAGCTTTAATACAAATTTATGGCAAATTGCCTTTTTGTTACCGCCTGTAGCACAACAACCTATAGCTTTAGGGTTCAAGGACGGAAATGGCCGGAAAAATACAAAAAACTCTCTGGGTTACTGGAGTACAACCTATTGAAGTAAATGGCAGTCGCTACATACCTACAGCTTTGCTTTACGAAAAGGATGGGACAGTAACCTTTGGAAAGGATGCAGCCCAAGCGCTATCAGGGATTACAAATAATAATTTCAAAATTGATTTGGGTGATATATCACCTGGATCTCCAACAAGAAAACTGTTCCCCACAGAGCACGGTGGGGAGAAGAGCGCATACGAGCTAAGCAAGGACTTTTTTGATCTCTCCCTATCTGCGATAGAGAAAGAATTAGCAGTCGAAGCAAGCCATAAAATTCCCGCCAAGATAATTGTTGCCGAACCGCTAAATTTTCAGCTTCAAGAAAACTACAAGACATGGGTTCAGAATTACCGGGGCAACATCAGAAGAATTCTGAGCAAGTATGAGGAAGTGGAGTTTCTGCCTGAACCGTTTGCGGTTTATCAATATTATCGTTACGGACAGAGAATTCCTCACTTGCAAGAGAAGGCAAAGCACATAGCTTTGGTCCTGGATTTTGGGGGGGGGACGTTTGATGCCTGCATAATAGAATCAACAAATCAAGGCGATATCAGTCTTTCGGGCAAGCACTCAAAACCTCTCGGCGCAGACTCAGCCCCTATTGGTGGATTTTTTATAAATCAATGCCTAGCTGAGTATCTAATCAAGAGGAATATCGATCAGCGATTGAAGGCCGACGCCGATAATTGCATAAAAAACCATCAAAGAATAAAGTCAGGCGAGCTTGACATATCCAGCCTTAGTGAGAAAAAGCAAACATTCCTAAAAAATTTCCGCTCACTAATTGCTGCATGCGAGCAGTACAAAATTGATCTGGTTTCTTGCATAAACACTTGGGGGCTTAGCAATGATGCTTACGAAAGGGTCCCTATTATGGTTCCTAGAGACCCCTTTACTGAGGCCCCTTGGGTTCAAGATGAGCTTTTTGCGCATCAGTTGCGAAAAATATTCATAGAAAAGATATGGGATCAGTATCTTCACAAAGTGATCAGAAAGGTTTTCAAGCTTGCAGAAGCTGAGCTGACTGGAAAGGATATTACCATAACATTGATATCCGGCGGATCTTCAAATATAAGATGGATGCTTGAGTTGCTAAAGCGGGACTTTGAAGGCGAGCTGGCTGGAGCTGAACCTATACCAATCTCCCAGTCATTCCAAGAGGTTGTAGCAACTGGCCTAGCTATTGAGTGCGCTCGAAGATTCTATGAGGAAGAGTCTGAGTTTGTGGGGGTAACATACAACCCGATTCGACTTAAGCTGGACCCGGATGATAAGGGCTTTGATTCAAATAGGATTTTTACTTCGGTAGGAGATAAAGTCGATATGAAAGAGGCCAAGCCGGGCGATCTCATGCCTTCGGCTCTGGCATTAAATAACTTCATCGACGAGCCTTTGCAGTGGAAAATCAAGCTCAGCAGTCCACCCAAGACCCAACTTCGCTACGTTTTTTCAAAGCCTGCTGACGCAGGCGAGGAAGATATATATAACGCAGAGTCTCAAGTTGTTTATACGCGAGAAAATAAGCAATTCGACTCGGCTCTTACCGTTCAGCTGGTGGTCAGTGGGGATGGAACAGCAAAGCCTACCTTCATTTACAAAAATCCAAACCCAAGCTACGGGGTTGCTGGAAACATTGTGGTGGGCAAGGCATTCGCAATCGACATGACAACGCCCAAGGACAATAAAGGTTCATCAGTTAATTACATTGGATATGATTTTGGCACTTGTAGTTCTGCAATATGTCTAATAACGCAGGATCAAGTGAAAACTACAAAAATTAGAGCCGAAAAGACCTCCTGGGTAGAGTTAAGCGACGCTTTATCTCGATTGCCATATCCTGTTGCATATCCATTAAGAAAATATCTGGATGTTAAGTCTTCCCATCAGTCCACAGCTGTGGCAAGAGAGGCTTTTGAGGCGGGGTTAGCGTTTCTGGCATATTCAGTTGCTTCCGAAACGCTAGCCTTGAATCCAACAGAGCGATTTTTCAAGAGCTTTCAACACCGTTCCATGGGGCCATTGAAAGATCTTTTGATCAGATCGCTTGAACTCGGCAAGAAAAACCTGAAATTCTGTTCTGTCCTGTTCGAGATAATTCCCAAGCATTTAGAGCAGCTAGAAAAATCAGTCCAGGATTTTACAAAGCACAAGCACGAAAAGCTGGATGATGAGTCGTTTGATAGCCATGGCCATCTGTACCTAATTGTAAATCTATGCTTGGAGATCATGAAGGGCCGGAAATTTGGATATGTGACTGATTCTAGGTCTATGCCATTCAATCCCGGAACGTCAATTGGTCTATTCAAGGTTGCAAGTGATATTCAGCCATTTATTGATTCATTTAAGTTTAAATCTAGCAGCTATTTGCCAAGAGAAATACCTTTAATACTGGACCTGGATACTGGGAAGGCGCTATCTCTATTCCCCCTCTTATTCTGGAGCGAGGACTCAGAAGCCAGCTCGGGCTTCGAGTGTTACTGGTTCGACAAACCCGCCGAAAAAGGTGGTTTATCAGGTTTTGTGAAGCCATGCAGCAGAAAGAATGAGATGCTGGCCAGCGAAATAAACATTCATTTAAGAGATGCAATAAATCAAACGCTGGAGCAGGGAAGCCTACCATTTGGCATCCTGGATTTCATAATTGATGAGCCCGCAGAATAGCCTAAATAAACTACCCATTAGTTAATGGGTTCGAAAGAGAAAAGGGGCAGATCTATTTTCCCTACTATAAATGCCCCTCAGGGCCGGTTTCTGCCGGTTGTAACAGGCAGAAACCGGCCAAAGGCAGTCGCTTCCAGCAAGCAATGAAACGAATAGCTTCGAGTGTTCCTCTGTCTTTTTACTGCCAGAGGAGCCCGGCTAAACCTCAACGATATATACGAGGTAAAGCAATGGATCATTGCCCTCCTTGACTTAGTAAAAACACGCTAAAGTATCCCGCGCCGGACTATGGCGCTATCAACGTCATGACCAAGTAAGCCGAGCGAGTTGACATGGAAATAAATATTGCCTGGTGGAACACTAGCGTTTCTCCTCCTGTAGCAAAAAAGAAAAAGAAGAAACAAAAAATCGACAAGAAGATTGCCGGACTCTACGAAAAGGTCATTGAGTATCTCTTGAAAGAGGATAAAGTCGACTTGCTTGGACTTTGCGAAGTAGATCCCATTGACATAGAAAAAATAAAAGAACATCTATCTGCCGCAAAACTTGAGCATTACAAAGTAATCTCTCTTTACGCTAGAGAAAAATTAAGAATCGACGATTATTGTCTTATTATAAACTCAGAAAAGATTGCGTTTAAGGAAAAGATTTCCCTTGAAAGCAGGGATGATCTTGATACGTACTTCAAAATAGGGATAAGAGCTGACCTAAGTATAGATGGCGAAGATTTTTTCTTGTTTCTTGCCCACTGGCAAAGTCAACAATCAATGAAAGCCAAGCATAGAAATAAGCTCGGAAGTCTTTTGCGAAATGCAATAAACACCATCTTCAATACCAAGCAAGATCCGTGCATCATAGTTATGGGGGATTTCAATGATGAACCCTTCGAACAATCTGTAAGCTCTGAACTTCTATCGTCTCGAGATAAGAGCATGGTAAAAGACTATCCCAAGGTTCTCTACAATCCATTTTGGCGATCTCTAGGAGCTCACTCTCCCCATGACCACGAGGATGCAAACACATGGCGGCGCTCCGGCGGAACCTGCCTGCACGGAGACAAAAAAGAGATGACCTACTGGAAAACTTTCGACCAGATTATGTTCTCATGTGCCTTCATTGACAGCAAAGGCTGGCACCTCATAGAATCCAGAACTAGAATCTGTTCGGAGCTATCCCTTCAAGCGCAATACTCAGATTGGAAGAAAACTATATCAGATCACTTTCCGATCATTAGTCAAATCAGGAGGGTGTAATGGCAAGTTTCGTTGAATCCCTGAAAAAGGGCGTAAAGGCTGCCAAAGACTACGACAAGAACCAGAAAGAAATTCAAGCCATCTTCGAAGAGCTTGAAAGGTCAATCAAAAAATTCACCAACAACAAGGTTGGCGTGGCAAAAGCCCCCAGCTCCTCCAGCTTTAAAAGCACAAAGGAGCTGGTTAAGGCTGCAAAGGCAGTCGCAAAGTCAAAAAATAAAAACGGCTCTATCTTCTTGTACAGCACTGATAATAGCCATATTGAAAGAATTGCTGATTGGCATCAAATTGATTCAGATTTCTCATTCTCACTTATCTATGAAGGCAAACAGATAATTACGAAGTCCACCGAGCAGCTTAAAGTGGCGCTAGGACAACTTTTGGAATCCCCCTCAGTGGGTTCTGCCTTGATGTCCCATGACAAGTCCCTATCTGCAGCCGGCGTTAAGCCCTCTGCAAAAACCAGCCGGAAATCTACGTCTCAAGCCACAGGGAATACTACCAAACAAACAGTAAAGGCAGCCGCAAAGCCTGCCGGGAAAGCCACGGCTAAAAGACCTGCAGAAGGCTCAGCAAAACCTGCCAAGCAAGCCACAAAACCTACAGCAGCGAAGCCAGCAGCAAGACCCGCGGCGAAGCCTGTCGCCAAACCGGCGCCGAAGGCACGCATTAAGCCAGAATTAGCGCATTAGCAGTGCCATGGGAACTGTACACTACTAACTACCTACGGCTGCGAAATCAAAAATAGCATCAGTTTACTCGTGCAAATGATGACGACGCCCCACACGGGAATCCAAGAAATCTGGCTTAGCAGATAGAACGTATCCCGGAGAGATTGAACTTGCCCATCAAGCTGAGTGACAGTCTCTGCAAGTAGCGTTTGTATCTTTTTGGGGTATGTGTGCTTGCGGCTCTCAAAACCTTCGAAAACCATTTCAAAACTGTGTTTCAGTCGCTTCACCTGAAGTTTCTGATTGTTAATTGTCGACAACAAGATATACGAAACAACAAGAAGTCCTATTGATAAAACCCAGGTTTCCAAAAGATCGCCACTCTTGTTCAGCAAGATCAAGCCTGCTAAGGACACTGGCAATGCAAGAAGCTTCCCGGCTACGTCCCCTAAAATGGCGCTTAGGCTTTTGGCATACTCCAATTCAGCTCGTGCGACCTCCTGCCTGACTTTCTCAAATGAGAAGCCGTAAACATATGACTGAAGGTTGATTCGGTACTGAGAAAGAATCGCTCCCCATTTTTTGACAATGATAGAGAGAGGCTCACCGGAGCTACCTGCAGAATCCAAAATATCAGCAATGGAAAGCCTGAACATCATCATCCGCTCAACCAGATGAGCCTTATTGGCATTCTTGTGATGTAGTATCTGCTCCAAAAGATCCAGATGATTAAGCTTTGTCCCAACCATATCATCGGTAATTTTGGTGGATATCAAGAAGGATCGAGGAGGTTTAACGCCATCTTGAGGCAGCGCAAAGAATAGATTAAAAAATCCACGATTTGTTTCCCGATCAACGCCTATTGCCAACTCGGTAAGTAGATGAACCAGTCTACAGATGCTCCTTAGGCTGACTATGCAATCTCGCTCAACAGTATCAGAATCTGCCCAGTCGATATCCACAACGTAGACATTAGACGGAAACAAACCCTTGTTCATCGAAGTGCCGCCATTCACCAGGGCGGATACATCAGAAAAAAATTTACCATGCTCGCTTGATGGCAACTTAAAGGTGAAAGAGCAGCCCCCATGCTCAGAACAATTTACGTCTAAGAACCGGCCATAGTGCTGAGGTAGTCCTTTACAATCCTCAATAACCCCAGCCAAGGCTTCGTCATAGCGGCCTTCATAAGAGAAACTGCCATCTAATATCTCCGGCCGGCCTGCGCAACGATATAAAAAAACAACCTGCGAGAACATTATATATTCCTGCTTGAAATTTCCTCTTCGATGATTGATACCAATTCATCGGGCAAATTAGTTAAGACAAGCTTCTTGTTCTTCTCATCATAATAAACATCAGCAACCTCACTCTTCCCCAAGGCTCCACGCTCAAACTGAATAGACCAACTTGCAGCATCAGACTTTATTCGAGTTTTCTCTTTCAGCCCCTTCGCATGGACAGAAAACTCATCTGGAACCCTATTCTTCTCATCATTAAGAAAGTCCTTAAGTCCCTCTAGATGCTCTACCAGCCCAGGAGGCACATGCTGCGTTGCAGCATGGCATATGGCGTCAAGGCGCGCAGGCTTCTTATCCTCCAACTGCTGTTCTAAATATTTGATTACTGCCTCTTTGGCCTTATAACCATATCCTTTAAGCTCAGGCTTGGACTGAAAAAACTTAGATACAGTATCAATTGCGTTCTTGGTCGCCCGGCCTGACGCTACACCTTTCGCGCAGCCCAAGGCATAGATGAAGTAGTCCGACGCCTGGCTATCCCGTCCGCGACTGATGAAACACAAATAAGTAGTGTCGCGCTGCTCCTCCAAGGCATCCTTGAGCTGATCAGCATCCTCCAGAAGGGCCTGCTCCTGAGGCAGTTGCTGGGTTATGTACACATAGTCATTGACATTGATCCGGGCCGCTTGCTGGACTTTGCTCAGGTCGATCTCTTGGATTGCCGTAGGGACGTAGTTTTTATCCAACTGGATGCCGCCCCTTTCCTTCATGCTCGCAACCAGAAAGAACTGCATGCCCTGTGACTCGTAGAGTGCGCAGAGTACATGCCCTCCGGTTGACAGCACTCGCTTTGCAGCCTGTTCAACCAACTGATCCATTGCTAAGTGAGTAAGCGCCAGGAACTCTGCTTCATCTAGCAAGTTGTCCGTGTACTTCTTGAAATTTTCAGGGAAGGGCCCCTGCCGGCCATCGTTAGAGAACTGACCGTAAACAACACTGTTCCCCGTTTTACCAATTAGCCCATTGATACCTTGCGCCAGTGCGATAAGGGCAGGATTGTCGGTCTTTAACACAACATCCTTTTTTACAACTTCATCGACTATATCTGTATGCGCAGCCTTCTTGAAACTATGGATTATGGCTCGCTTCAATTCGAACATCTGGAGGTCCCTCTCTGACTGGTATCGCCATGATGTCATAGCGATACCAGCTCTTGCACTAAACATCCATCCAGCGTAGACCATCGCCCAATAACCAAACCCGGCCTAGTTGGGATCGCAACTGACGGGCCTCATCTGCTTCTGCAGGCTGACCTCAGCTGGGCAGCACAAACCTAGCTGTGGTTCTGCAGGCTCCTCATCACCAAGCGTACGACTCGGAACATCTCGTCAGTGCTAACCGCCAGATCGCAGTCAATCAACGTTGCCTTGATGAACTGGTCATAGGTCAGCACGGTCGCGTCCTGCGGTATTTTTCGCTTCGTTCTGCCCCATCACGATCGACAAAGACCATCCAGGGCCGATCAGGGACAGACCATGATGCTGCAGATCATCATTCAGAGTTCAGCTCTGCCTGTTGAAAATGACCGCTACTGGCCGATAGCGGCAGCCGGCCTGTCAGGTGTACCTGCTGTCGAAGTAGCTGGAAGCCACTTCAAGTTGCCTTTCGGCGTTTCACTGAGCTTCCTTTCCCAAGTCTGAGGGTTAGTTCGAGGGTTTCTGCTCGCCGCAGGCGCACCTATCCCGTGATCGGCGGCCCGTGAGGCAGTAGCTTGGCCATACGTCTCAGGTTTTGCACGGTCGCCGCCAAGGTGAATTCGTCAGTCGCACCCGTCAGTCCACGCAGTCGTAAACGGTCGAGTTTCATGATCCGTTTGAGGTGGGCGAACAGCATCTCCACCTTCTTCCGTTCGCAACGAGAGACGAGGTATTCCGGCGTCTTGGCGATGCGTCGCGCCACGTCACGGGCCGCTTCATGGATGCTCCGAGCGATCTTGCGGAATGCGGTATTGGGGCTGCACTTCGCTTTCAGGGGGCAGGTGGCGCAGTCGGTTTGGCTGGAGCGGTAGATGATGGTGTTGGCCTTGGTGACCCGCGATCTTTGCTGGGTGAAGGTGCGCCATGCACTGCGCAGCGGTTTGCCGGCTGGGCAGCGGTATTCATTGGCCTCCTGATTCCAGTGGAAGTCATTACTGCAGAGGCTGTCGTCCTTTGCATTCGGTCTTGTCCCACACCGGCACATGCGGCTCGATGTTCTTCTCTTCGACCATCCAGGCAAGCATCGGTGCAGTGCCATAGGCGGTGTCGCCGATGAGGCGTTCCGGTGTGAGGTCGAACTGCGCTTCGACACGCTCAACCATCGTCCTGGTCGAGTCGACCTCGGCGGTACGATGCGCCGGAGTCGCTTCTACATCCATGATCACGCCGTGCTCGGTGTCGATCAGGTAGTTGGTGGAGTAGGCAAAGTAAGCCGGGCCGCCTGGCGCTGCTGTCCAACGAGACAGCGGATCGGTGAGTGAAATCTTCTTGGGGAGGGCTTCAGCCAACGCCTCTTCATCAAGGGCTTCGAGGTACTCGCGTACGGCGCGGCTGCTGAGCTTTGGATCACTCCAATCGACTTCATCTCCCGCCCCCCCACGTTGCCGGCTGGCATCCGCCTTGATGATGCTGGCGTCTACGGCGAAGCCTTCGCCCTTGACCAGGCCGGCCGCCATGCAGCGTCGCAGCACCTCATTGAACAACCAGCGGAACAGGCCGCTGTCACGGAAGCGGCCGTGGCGATTCTTCGAAAAGGTCGAGTGATTGGGGACTTCATCCTCCAGACCCAACCGGCAGAACCAACGGTAGGCCAGGTTCAGGTGCACCTCTTTGCACAATCGCCGCTCGGAACGGATGCCATAGCAGTAGCCGACAACCAGCATACGCACCATCAATTCCGGATCTATCGAGGGGCGCCCGATGGGGCTATAGAAATCCGCCAGATAGACGCGCAGATCACTGAGATCCAAGCACTGGTCGATGCTGCGCAAGGGGTGTTGGGGCGGGACGTGATCTTCCAAATTGAACGAGTAGAACAGGCGCTGCTGTCCCCCCCGGTACCTGCCCCATCATGCTGCCTGCCCTCATGTTCGCCGACTCACTGATTCTGCCTGCGGAATTGAGAGGGCAGCCAAATCCGTGGCCGCCACGCTATTGCCCCTGTCGTGTGCCTGACGTCCTCTCGACGAGACTCTTATGCGATCCTTCGGCACCGGATATCAAGGAGGTCAGGGATGCAACCAACATTCGACACAGCCAGGGTCAGGCAGCTTCGTCAGCAGCGATTTTGGTCGCAGGATGAATTGGCCGCCATTTCAGGCCTCAGCGTTCGCACCATTCAACGTATAGAGCGCAGTGGAGTCTGCTCCGCCGAGTCGAAAATGGCCCTGGCCTCTGCGTTCGATCTGACTCCAAGTGACCTGATCGCAGCGAGTGCACCAGCAACTCAAGAATATTGGGTGGGCTTATGCATCTTCGTCCCCAACTCAGTAGCAGCCCTAGACTTCTATGTTAATGGATTCGGGGCCGAGGTTCTTCAGCGTTGGACCTCTATCGAGCCATCTCGGCCTCCGTCGGTCGACATTCGAATAGGCAATGGTGTTTTCCGTATCATCTCGGTTAATCCCCGAGTCGAAACAATTCCTCGGCACGGCTGGGCGAACAGCCCCAGGCGACTCGGCGGTGTTAGCACGCTGATCCCGGTTCTGGTCGACGACCTCTGTGGCGTCATGAATCGGGCGATACAGCTAGGGGCATCTCAACGGTTAGGTGACCAACTCACGCACCAATCCGAAGACGGAATGGAGCTTGGCGTCCTTGTTGATCCTTTCGGGTACATCTGGGCTCTTCATGGCTCCATCGACTGACCTGATTCAACTCGCCTGATTGAACAGATCGATCAGGGCCAATGGATGAGACCGGCGTCGACGTAGTCATAGGAGGGCGAGGCTCGGATTCGAGTTTTTCAACAGAATCGGCCGTTCTCGGCCTGTTCTAGGGGATGGGGGCGTCCCCAAAATTTGACGGCATGTTACGGTTAGCGCGAGCCGGCAAGGCCGGCTCGAACATATCTCTACAGCGACGGTGAGAGGGAGCTAATCGGTTGATCGCAGCGCCGGTGCGGTGCACAGATTCGTTGGTGGATGCGGCTCAGGAAGCCCACTTCGAAGGCTCTCCGTTCTATCGCGCATGGCAGTAAGTCGCGCTCGGCGATCATCACTGCCCAGAGCCAGCCGCTGCGGGCGTTGTCGAGCCAGGTCTGGGCTTGCTTCACGCCCTGGTTGAACGCTTCCCTGCAGTCAGCAGCCCAGATGATCTCGACACCTGGGTGGCCATCGTGAGGAGGAAGACAGGTCATTACACCCTTGCTCATCTGGCACCTCCTCGCACTTCGGAAAGGGCTCGACGATAGAGCACCACCATCTCGTCGAGTAGATCCAGAGCTGAGTACGCAGTGATCCGCACGCGCAGGTCCTCCGGCTGCAAACCGTCAGGCTCAGCCAGTTGATCCAACAGATTGCCGAGCATGACACCACGCAGCTCAGCGGCAGCTTCAGCGGGTAGGGGAGAGCGTTCGGATTCATGCAACGGGCTTCGTTGCACCGGAAAAGGTACAACGCAGGATTCGAACTCAGCCATGGCGCACCCCCAGAACGGAGGTAGATAGCAAGACTTGAAGCCCAAGGCGGAGCTCTCGGGTAAAAAAGGGGTAGCGCATTTTCCTTATGCTCCTTGGTTCGATTAAGGAGCCGCCACCAATCGTTGCTACACGATATGGAGGCGGACCGCACGGGGGTAGCAAACCGGGAACCAAGGGAACCGGCCAGGCAAAAGCCTGCCCCGTACGGCCCGCCATAGAGACGCGGTAACGCAGTGCCGAGGCACTGGCTACGCGCTATGACGCTGCCGCATCTTGGTATCCTAGGTTGCTACACCCGGTCGTGGGATTGACCACGACGGGCGCACTCTAGCCCGAGGGTTTCAAGATGGCAACCTACTGTGGCGTAGGTGAGATTGAAGACGGGTAACGCCTCGGCCTCTGATTCGGCGGCGGTATGTTCGGGCTCGTCTCGGGCGCAGGGGACGGATAACATGAGGGCTGATTGATGATGGTGTCGTCAGGGCCGTCGCCCCGCAAATCGATCTGTCTCCCGCGTCAGCAAAAGCTCCGCGCGATTGACGGTAGAAGTGACGGTAGGGGCCATGTCAATTTCAGCCAATCCCTTTAGCCAAGCGGGATCGGGCGGCTTGTTGATGATCGAGTGGGAATGATGACCCTCCGAGCCTAGCTCGTGTGACGAAACCCCGGCCATGCTGCCGGGGTTTTGTTTTTCGAGGGTATGTGGCGCGTTTTCTGTCGTCCGCCGAGCGCTTTGGCTAGGGTTAGGCTTTTACCTGGCAAAAAGGAAGCGCTCATGTCCGTCAACTCGCCATCTGCCTCGTGCTCGCGCACTTTCCTGGCCGCGCTGCTGCTGGCCGTGGCTCCCTGCAGCTTGGCTCAGGATGTGATTGAGCTTTTCGGCGAGCGCCCTTACACCGGTCGAGTCGACTTCAAGGTGG